>Ga0315280_10005562_pt1 | contig 17869 bp, 13 predicted proteins | sample YL17G06_40_MG_FD_203697 | JGI IMG/M metagenome (GOLD analysis project Ga0315280, IMG submission 203697) | Sediment microbial communities from Yellowstone Lake, YNP, Wyoming, USA - YL17G06_40 | ecosystem: Environmental > Aquatic > Freshwater > Lake > Sediment | place: USA: Wyoming | collected... | reverse complement strand
TCCATAGGTGACCTTTCCTCCCAATGCTTCGGCTTCAACTGTCTGGTCAAAGGGTATCCGCACGTTATCAAATCCAAGATTAAGGTGACCTGCGATGGCGAGTGACGCCATCTTCTCGCTTTGCATATGCCCCTCCGGCCAAGTTACCCCAACAGCTTTCATCAAATCCGATGTCACCGTCTCATTCACAGCTAGCACTGGGAGGTACCGTTGCCTTTCGTTCAGTAGCCCGTCAAAGACTCTCATTCTTGACGAGGTCATACCTTTCGCCTACAGGCCCCAGTTGTTTCCATCGTAGACGAGCTCCGAGTTCGCATGTGCAGGCAACTCCCGCTCAATCTGCAGTTCCTCTACTTCTCGGCCCTTCGATTTGAGAATGTCCAACCGTAGATATCTCCCTTGCCTCGATCGCCTTGTATCCGGCCTTGAGACCACGAAAATAGTAGTCGTCCACTCCAGCTCGCTCAGGGGCCGCAGCTCCTCCTATTAGACATTTACTAGTCGCCACACCTACCATCGCTTGCAGTGTTCTGACAAGAGAGCTATGCCTTTCAAAGCAGCGTGGGCATTGGGACGTAGGAAGAAAACAGGAAGTGACCTTCTAGAAAGAAAGACCCAAGTCCGTGAGAAAGCCCTTGATTTTCGTGTGCAAGTCTAGGTATTCCTTTGAAGGGGTAAGAGTCTTCATATTGTAACACTCCGTGATTTTCTTTCCTACTGGGGCGTCGCTAATGCTGGATGCGTACTTTTGCAGAAGCTTCTTCACTATCACGTTCGCCTCAGTCCGGTTAATTCCGGATCTGGCGACGGCGTGCCCAACTTCGGCATGAATGCGACCCTCCATGCCTGAGCATCTTTCAGGATACTTGTTCCTTGCAGGGGCCGCCGGGTTCAGGTGTCCCCCCGACACAGTGGCAGCGATGGAATGGGCCGCGAGTTCTTGTGTTATCATTTCTGTGCAAGGCCCTGAGGCTACGAAGCAGTTCATTGTGTATAGTAGCTTAGTGTTTCTGGTCAAGGCCTGTGACGAGAGGCCGACGAGCCAAAGCATCTCGGGGGTACTGTTGCAGGTTTCGCGGATGTTCAGTGGGAAGCAATGACTCCACTCTGCATGTAGCAAAATGCGTCCGAGGAAGAAATGACTCAAGAGGATTAGGGCAGTCTCAGCGGGTCCTCCCGCGTAGCCGCCCATCAACGGCCCGTAGAGTCCTCCATGGTGATATCCAGCCGCCTCGAGGAAGGCCAGCTTGTTGAGTCTTTCGTAGTCCACCTTCATTTCTCCAAGGGCCGCCACCAAGGCGCCATCGTTCTTGCGAACGCCAAATTCAGGGTGCATTGCAGCGATGATGGCCGCGGTTTTTTCGGCTGAGCCCTGTGGGATATTGTGTGATCCCAGCCCGGGCCTGCCCGCACGTTTTGCAGCTTCTCGGGTTGCTTTGACATTGAAAATTGCCGCCTCCACCTCGATTGGACACCCGGAACGGACTGTTCTACCATCTAGTTCAAGCAGAGATCCGGCGCTTATGGTGTCGCATAGTGGCTCTTGCGCATAGGTTTGCAGGGCGCTGACGAACAGAGAAGAAGGCACGGGCGTCCCCACCATTGACATATTCACGCATGGGGTAGTCTTGTCTTCTACCTCCCTAGGTGTCATATATACCAAATCTTTGCCCTCGCCGAACTCGAGTTTGCGGGGCGCTGCCGCCACCGCCTCCTTTACCTCGTCTTCTGTGAATTTAGCCACCCTTCCCGTGTTTATGCAGTAGACTCCTAGCTCGACGAACAACCGCAAGGATGCTTGATAGGCGGCGTCGGCGAGACTATTGTCGCTGATAATCACCGTGTCTGGCTCCATCTTGATCCCATATTCCTTGGCGTATTTCCTCGCCAGCCGACCAACCCTGAGATCGAACTCGTGTTCGCTCAGCATCTCGCCAGTCTCAAGTCGTTCCACTGCATCATAGAAACTAATCACCGATCAGTTCACCTCTTGAGTTCCTTGAAGACGGCAACTGCCTGTGTGAAATCCTTTGCATATCCGTCAGCACCCATCTCCGTCGCCCATTCGGGCAACACCGGAGCACCACCGAATACTACCTTGAATTTGTCCTTTAGCCCCATATCTCTTAGGTCCTTGATGAGTCTTGGCATGTTGTACATGGTCGTGGTCATGAGAGCTGAAACCGCAATAATGTCCGCCCTAAACTCCTGCGCCTTCGTGATGAATGTCGCCACCGGAACATCCCTGCCGAGGTCGTGGACCTCGAAGCCCGAGGCCTCTAGCATGGTGGCGACTATGTTCTTGCCGATGTCGTGGACGTCCCCTTCGATGGTTCCGATCACGACTACTTCCTGTTCTGGAGCTGACGATTTCTTGAGCAGCATCGAAGGCTCCATGACTTTCATAGCTGCCTTCATCGCGTCCGCGGCGAGAAGAGAATCCGAGAGAAATACCTCTAGCCTTTCGAACCTTTTGCCCATTTCGGCCATGGCCGGCGCCAGAGCTTCGTTAATAATCTTTGAGGGTTCGATACCGTCGTCCAGCAACTTTTTCGTGATTGCTGCTGCAGCGGTGTCGTCACCTTTGATCACAGCATCAAATAACTCTTGGAAAGAGGTCATTTTTTCGTCAACCGGTCCTTCTCTCTTTCATGATTGTCTGAGCCACCCTGACCCCTTCCTCAGCCGTTTCTGCCCAAGAATCTGCGCCTATCTCCTCGGCCCACTCCTTCGTCGTCGGGGCCCCACCGACCATGACAACGTACCTGTTCCTGAGGCCCATACCCTTGAGTATGTCAATGACATCTTTCTGAGCTGGCCTTGTCGTCGTCATAAGCGACGACAGCGCTATGATCCCCGCATTGATTTCCTGAGCCCTCTCGACGAAACTCATCGACGGGACATCTCTGCCAAGGTCATGAACTTCAAAACCGTTCGCTTGAAGAAGCAAGCTCAAAATATTCTTTCCAATATCGTGGAGATCTCCAGCAACCGTTCCAACCACCACAACCCCTTTCGTCTCACCCTTCAGCCTACCCCGCGCTTCTTTGTCCAAACCAGCCGTTAGAATTCCCGTAGCCGACTTCATGGCCTCCGCAGATAGCATGAGGTTTGTCAAAAAATACTCTCCCTTCCCGAATTTCTCGCCGACGCGCTTCATGGCTGGAGAAAGGTATTTCTCTATCACTTCGAGCGGATCAGCACCCGACTTAATGATCTCTTCAGACACCTTCCTTGCCGACTCTTCGTCACCGTTGGTGACGGCTTCCATAAGCTTTTCAAAGATAACTTCTTTTGGCATTGGCCGCAGCCTACCAGAAGACGATCAGGTTTTCAATGAATAACTGTTATTTATCGGTTATTACCAGTGATCGCGTTTGTGATTTCCCATAATTATTTCGCATCCTGGGGGATTTTGATGAGGTTCTTTCTGTCTTCGGGTAGTTTCCTCTGGAAGGCGTGTTGTTGAGTTTCACCCGCGGAAGCTTAGCTTCATATACGAAATGATTTCGGGAAACGAGACCAGGGCACAGGTATAGCAAGCCTTAAGAATCGTGGATGTGCTGCGGTGTACTGCGGTCCAAAAAATCGTAACTGTGGGAAATCCGATGTTACCTTGGAGACTGATGCAGGTAATTGAGAGAGCGGAAGAAGGACCGATATGCACTGAAAGAGATTTTGATCTGAGAATTCTGGCCCCCAAACTAAATGAAGTTGTCAAGAAATATGACATCCATTTTGATCGCGAGCAAATAATCCCCTCGGATGACTCGCTAGCTGATGACCTGTGGAAGGCGGCTTTCGAGCTGTACTTGGAAACTGGGACTTTCTGCACTACATCGAACCGCAGAATCCTCTTCAAAGAGGATGAGATTAAGGAAGCGCTGGCGCAGGTGAACTCCCAGATCACGGTCGGCTTCGGAAAAGAGGCGAAGGATATGTATCATAGGAAGGTTGAGGATGAGAGGAGGCCCTTTGCATTACTTGGTCCGATGGGCCAATCGTGCGATGAAGAGCTTTTCGTTCCGATCTCTATGGCGTATATGCAGGAGCCTATCGCGGACGGCATGTCGGGGCCGATGCTTGAACGAATAGGCGGTATCACAATAAAGACCGGCGGCCCGTCAGAAGTTCTGGGAGCCGTAGCTCACACTATGATGATTAGAGAAGCAGCAAGAAGAGTTGGGAGACCGGGAATGTTCTTGGTCAGCGTAGCAACGGCTGCGACTGATGGAGCACAGATAGCCGCCAGCAACCCGGAGTGGGGAGAGCGATTAAGTGACGGAAGATTTGTTGGAGCTCTGGCCGAGCTTAAGGTCGATTATTCGCTCCTCAGGAAGATGGTGCATTTTCATCAGTACGGATGTTTCGTGAGCACGTTGTCGGGTCCCATCGTAGGCGGTTACACAGGGACCGAGGGAGCGACAGTGCTCGGCGTGGCATATCATCTTCAAGGCCTAATGGTCAGCCAAAGTCACCTAACATGCAGCTTCCCAATTCACATGAGGCATTCGTGTACGACAGCCCCTGAAACTTTATGGTCAACAGGCCTCGTTGAACAGGCTGTTGCGAGAAACTCGAAGCTTATCTCGTTCGCAAAGGGAAAGGCGGCTGCGGGACCGTGTACCGATATGGTTCTTCACGAGGCGGCTGCGCATGGACTTATTGGAACGGTATCAGGAGGAAACCTCTACGTAATCGGCGCGGCTAGAAATAAGCAAAAGGAAAGGTTCACCCCTATGGAAGCGAAGATGGCCTCAGAGGTTGGACAGGTCGCCGCAGACATGCGCTTGAAGAGGTCGGATGCCAACGAGATTGCAAAGAACATAATATCGAAGTACGAGGGCAAGCTGGAGAACGCTCCTCTAGGAGAGAGATTTCAGGAATGTTACGACATACATAAGCTCCGCCCCACACCCAAGCACGTTGAGTTATATGAGAGGGTCAAGACTGAACTTAGAGACCTAGGCCTAGAATTTTCATACTGAAGGATCAAACTCCACGTATTTCTTGAAAGTGCAGGTTTTCATCGCAGAGCCAGCTATCAATCATTAAGATTAAGGTGCCAGGTTCTGGGGACGACAGCCGTAAGATCGGACCGCCATTCCTACACGGAGAACGCACTTACTTCCTGAGTGTCAACAGAAACAAAAAGAGCGTCCCGTGACGGCGATCGCCCTTGTGGTTTTGGGTGCCTTTGTCGGCGCGTTTTTCCAGTTTCCACTGATGACAAGCATTTTCGTTGGCGCTGTGGTGAATTCGTTCATGAATTGGCACAGAGCGGTGGAAGGTTTCTCTTCCCAACAACCGACCATGACGGCGTTTATCTTGGCAACCTCGAAAAGATAAGCTCCTTCGGCCTCCGGTCTATCCGCCGCGTAAGCTTCGCCGTATCCAACCATATCATTGTCTGCAGTAAATTTCACTAGAACCCACGGAAAGTTGCCTTGAACCACAGTGACTTAGATCTTTGATCTTGTTGGCCGGCAATATTATCAATTCGTCATTTCTGGCCCAGAACATAATATGCTTTCCAAAGAAATGTGCGGGAAAGTAAATTTGAACTCGATTGTGTGCGCACCATGTGTATTCTTTCGGGGGCCTAGCGAAACGATCATCAATCGATCATGTCGGTGTGACGGTCGGGAGTATTTCGCAACTATCCCTCAGAAAGAGAATCTTAGATTCGGTCCCGTGCCTTTCTAGGGCACGATCGACTGCAGTTTGTGGATTATCGACATACTCGAAACCTAACCTCTCTGTGTCTCGCTCCGATATTCCTTTCGAAAACAGAGCAACTTTCACCTTATCATCAAGAATCTGACCTATCTCAGCGCTTGTCGCCGCCGCGTTCAAATCAGTCACGACGCCATTCTCAACGAGTCTTTTGATTTCCCCATAGGGTCTGAATCCAATGTTGGTTAACTCTGGATGTTCAGATGAAATGCCCTCTCGACAGGGAGTTAGCACAATAATCGTGCCCCCTTTTTTGACTGCGAGATAAGCCCCAATGATTGCTTTGGTCGATTGCCATAGGTCTATAGCGTAAGACGAGGGGTTGGAGTCGCACACTACTATGTCAGCTCTGGATGTAATGCCTACCTGGTAGATTTTCTTCGCCTCTTCGACTCCCCGTCTATGTGCTTTGACGAAGTCTCCAGCTACAACTTTTACGATTTCCTTTTTCCGGTTTAGTACAACGTTCACAATGAAGTCGAGCCCAATGCTTCTCAATACATTCTCAATCTCAAGTCTAACTGGATTCTGAGCAACGCCCATCAGGTCTCTGAGATCGAACCTTGCACTCAGCCAATGGGTGCAGTCGGTTGTCTCGGCTCCGCAAACCCCGGGCTGGATTATCTTTGCCCCTCCAGTCCATCCCGCCTGGCAGTGAGGGGCTATGTGTCCGACTCCGATCTTTATGCTAGCATCAAGATAGGTGCGGTTGACTGAAAGTGGTACGCCAGAGGGCGTTTTGCCCATGTCCACAAGCATATCCTTTTGTTTCCAATAATGATTCGTTACAGAAACTCTTCGTAGGCCCTCTTCTCCAATCTTTTCTCTTAGCTCACTGTCGTTCATCGGCCGATGAGTCCCCAGTGCGACAAGTACATGGATGTCTTGATCTTTGATTCCAGCATGGTTTAACCTGTCGAGAAGAACAGGAAGAATTTTCTGAACAGGCGTAGGGCGGGTGTTATCGTCGACGACGATCACTGTCTTCTTGCCTTTTGCCGTTAATGTCTTAATGCCGTCATGACCCACGGGATTGTCAAGGGCGCTCTGAATTTCAAGCATCTGGTCTGGTGCTGCATTCACGTCTTTAAGGTCTACAACCCCCAGTATTCTATTGTCAGGAACGCTGATATTCAACCAATCGTTCTCATACTGCATCCTGATGTTGCTCAAACTGAGTCTCCTTGGAATCCGATACCAAATCCTGTCTTCTCGGGTCCTAATAATCCTCTCGTGCTGACTCCGTTTCTGAGTTCCTTTAGCCCACGGGCAATTCTTCTTACGCCTTCCTCAATAGACTCTAGGGAAGAAGCGTAAGAGATCCTTAGATATCCCCAACCGCAACTTCCAAAGCCCGCTCTTGGAGTTGTGACGACTTTGCAATGCTCGAGTAGATATTCCGCGAGTTCCCACAAGGTCTTACCTAAACTACTCACGTTCAGGAACGCGTAGAAAGCACCTTCAGGCTCAAAACACCCAATCCCTCCACACTGTTTAGGGCTTTCACAATGAACCGTTTCCTCTTCTCAAACTCCTTTACCATTGAGTGGACACTGTCCTGCGGTCCGTGAGCTTCTATCGCACCCCTCTGAGCGAATGCCGACGCACAACTGACAACGTTCTGGTGTAGTTTTGTCATCTGTGCGAGGAGACACCGGTTTGCTACGACGTAGCCAACGCGCCAGCCTGTCATAGCATAGGCTTTTGAAAAGCCGTTGATCGTTATGACTTGGTCTTTTGTGCTCGGAAAACCTATGCTGTAATGCTTGTGACCGTTGTAGATTATCTTCCCATATATCTCATCTGACAGGACAAGGAGATCGTGCTTCTCGGCCAGTTCACTTATCGATTCTAGGTCGTTCCTTCGAAGAACGGTGAAAACCAGAAGCTTGCTTCTAACATGTCTAACTCTGGTTGGAACGGTTTGTTGACGAGCCGCTCTGCAGTCTCATCGTAGCCTTCAGACTTGGTATCCCACATGCGTACCCGCGTGAATCGCTTCCAAGAGTTGCGCGGGCTCTTTGCAGTCTCCGATGCTATACAACTCGCTCACTGTTCCCTGAAGCTCCATGAAGAGACTGTTGCTTGCCCTCTGGCCCACACATATGACAACGGTGTCTGCTGGGATAGTGAGCCTTTGTCCGTTCCTGTCTTTCGCGCGCACCCCATCGTCTCCTATTTCGTCAACGGTGGTCGACGTGTAGACTTTCACTCCGTACTTCTTGAAGCGTTCAAGCAAGAAGATTCTAGTGAAAGGTTCCATGTCCCATGCAAGCTCAGGCAGCATTTCAATGATAATCACTTCTTTGCCTTTGGCCGCCAAGTACTCAGCAGTTTCACACCCTTGGCAGCCGGCTCCTACCACAACAACACTACCTTTCGCGTCGCATTGCCCCTTCAGAATGTCCCAAGCGTGAACCACTGTCGGCCTTTCGATACCGGGTATCTTGGGAACAATCGGCGTTGCACCTGTTGCCACAATCACTACGTCAGGACCAAGACTCTCCACAAATTCAGATGTCACAACGGTTCCAAGAACGACTTTGGCACCCGACTTCTTCAGCTGCACAGTGAGGTATTTGAGGAGGCCATTCATCTCTTCCTTGTAGGGTGGAATTCCAGCAAGAACCAATTGACCTCCAAGATGTCCCAGTTTTTCGTAAAGCTCGACTTTGTGCCCTCTCAGGGCTGCAATTGTCGCAGAAGTCATGCCGGCTGGTCCGCCACCAACGACTAGAACGTGTTTCGGTTTTTCGGCGCGCTCCAGTTCATAGCATCTCTCGCGTCCTAGTCTTGGATTTACGGTACACCTGACAGGAAGGTTTTCGGAGGTTGCCATTTCACACCTATTGCAGGCTATGCATGGAACAATGTCCTCGACGGCACCCTTGCGAGCCTTGCGGGGAAGTTCGGGGTCGGCCAGCAACGCTCGTCCCATTGCGACAAGGTCGACTCTACCTTCCTCCAGTATCTTCTCTGCAAGTATTGGGTCATTGATTCTTCCAACCCCGATGACGGGCACATGCACTGCTTCCTTGATTCCAGCAGCCAGATGTACATACGCGCCACGCGGGACAGCCATTGGAGGCATCGCCTTATGATAGGACGCCTCTACGATCCCCATCGTTACATCGATGCAGTCGACTCCCGCGTCGGCTAGGTTCTTCGTGATGAACTTGTTGTCTTCTAGGGTCAATCCTCCTTCTACAAACTCATCGCCGCTAATTCTAACCAGAATCGGGTAGTCACTCCCCGCCTTTTGTTTTGTCCGCTGGACTATTTCCAAGAGGAACGTCATTCTGCGGTACGCATCCCCGCCATACCGGTCTCTTCGCTTGTTCACGTACGGTGACAGGAATTGTGAGATGAGCCAGCCGTTCGCGCCGTGAAACTCAACTGCATCGAACCCAGCCTTCCTCGCCCTATGGGCAGCTGAAGCGAAGCACTCAACCAAGTACTCTATCTCTTGCGTCGAGAGCGCTCTGGCCTTCGTCCCGAATGCCTTCGAGTAGAACTCGGAAGGAGCAACGGCAACGCCATCCGCGGTTTCCTCAGGAGTCATTGCCCTCCCTGGGTGGGCGAGCTGAATAGCAATCTTGGCACCATTCAAGTGCACTGCATCGACGATTTCATGAAGCCCTCGAGCGTACTCGTCGGTATCAAGCCTGAGCCTCCCCGTCTTCTTCCCTAGCTTAATGTCCACGAGAACCCACGGAACGATCAGTAGCGCTGCGCCGCCCTGCGCCCTAACTCTAAAGTGGTCAACATCTCTCTGCGTTGCCTCACCAGTTACGCTCGCGAACCTAGTGCCCACCGCCGGGAACACTATTCTGTTTTTCAGTCTCATCGTGCCCACATCGATTGGCTCGAACAGTCTGACGAGTTCTACCATTTCAATCGACTCCAGGCATGAACTGGCCAAATCTGATTTTCGCGAGCAGACCCATTTGATACTTTCGGCGAACATACGCAATCGATATTGTGTAAGGGCCTGTCTTCGGCGCCTGCGGCGGGAATTTGCCAAGGGAAAACACCGCAGCTTCAAATACTGTCCGAGCTCCGTATACCATGACCTTGTTCCTGGTGAGCTCTTTGAGGTTGTCCCAGAAGGTAATATTCAAGGCCAAAAAAGCGCAAAAACGTGAATTAGGGAGAATGATCCAGAAACCTAAATGAGTATTGTAGTGTTGTCTCCAACGTCACAGCCCAACCGATGAACAATTAGTAGACAACGTGAAGTTTGGCTGACACTTTGGTTGGCTTTTGATCGTTCATCTAACTTGGTCATCACGGTTAAAATGATGTATATACTTTCTGCACTTTCGCTTTTTGATTTCCCTTCTATGAGGTATGAGGGAGTTCCATTTTCCGTAACCGAATGGAGTACAATCACGCCTAGTGAACATCGGGGAGAGAAGGGCTCGGCCTATTGGCGCACTGTGGAGACTGGAAACATCCGCGTCCGAATGGTCGAATATTCGCCAGGGTATGTTGCTGACCATTGGTGTACTCGGGGGCACGTGCTCCTTGTTCTGGAGGGAGAATTGATCACGGAATTGAAGGATGGAAGGAAATTCACGCTGAGACCTGGTTGCAGTTACCAAGTCGCAGACGACGAAACGAACCCACACAAGTCCCGCACAGACAGAGGTGCAAGACTATTCATTGTCGACTAGAGTCGAACTCCTACTGGTTTGCTTGACTTCTCTATTGGCGGAGACCTGACCATAATGGGCGGGTTGACTGAGCTAGGATTTGAAGGCCCCTCATTGAATCCCTGACTGCTGCACATGTTCAAGGGAATCTTGCCTTCTGACCCTGGCTTCCTTGGGTCCGTCAGAACTTGATACAGGGAGGCTTCGCGCAAATTATCGAGGGTAATGGCAGTGTTGAGCAAATAGGCCGGACAGCGCTTTTCCGCGCAGAGATTCACCCGTGTATACACCAGAATCACCTGACAACCTAGGACGTAGTTGAAGGAGTTGTCGAAGAAGCAGCCAAAGATCCCTCAGCGCGATCGGCCTGGCAGCGGACACGAACAAGGTAACCTGAGAAGTCGCAGGGTAAATCTGATTATCTGCAATGTCGTTGGCATATTAGAAATGCAAGTCACCGCTAAAGTGCAGAACAAGATGTGACACTGTATCTCCATCGGTCGGTCTGTGGTACTGGTGTCGGTTATTCATGCTAGGATGCTTATCAGATTGAATATGTCGTCATCAGTAGCATATTTGGTCCGTATCAGGGTAACGTCACGTCTGTGGTTGGTGTCTAGTGGTGTAAACACCAACCGTCAATGCGACGTTACCCGTATCAGCATACCATATTAAGGAAGAGATATCGATGTGATTTTGGTGCGCGAATGAAGCCGCTAAGTGGTTTTCGTGTCCTAGACCTAACTCACGTATTGGCAGGTCCGTACTGTACAAGGCTTTTGTCGGATGCAGGCGCGGACGTAATTAAAGTTGAGTATGAACCCGGCGATGCTTATCGCCATTTGGAACCCTTTGTTCAAGGGAAATCGGTTATGTTTTCGAACATGAACAGAGGGAAGAGGAGCCTCAGTCTGAATCTTAAGACTGAAGAGGGCGTCCATATCTTGCTGGAGCTCGCGAAGAAAACAGATGTGCTGGTTGAAAACTTCAGGCCCGGGACTGCGAAGAAGTTAGGTCTAGATTATGAATCGGTAAAGAGAGTAAATCCAAGAATAATCTACTGTTCCATTTCAGGTTATGGTCAAACAGGACCGTACGCTGACAAACCTGGGTATGATCTCATCGCGCAAGCTGAGAGCGGTTTAATGGCGCTGACGGGCGATCGAAACAACCCAAACATAGTGGGAACGTATGTTGTTGATTTTGCCGCCGCAACTAATGCAGCGCTTGCTATCTTGATTGCACTGATTTCACGCGAGAGAACTGGCAAAGGTCGATATATCGATGTTGCACTCTTAGATTCAGCAGTCATGCAGACAGGGATATTTGCCGCTTGCGCATCCGCAGGTCTTAGAGTTGATCGGATCGGAAACAAAGATCGCTTCGTCGCACCCTATGGTGTCTTTGGAACTAGTGATGGGTACGTGGCTGTTGCCTGTTTTGGTGATAGATTCTTCAAAGACCTTTGCATAGCGCTCGGACTCGAGAGATTGACGGCCGACCCTGTATACATTACTTCGGAATCTCGAATTCTGAATGAACAAGCACTAAGCGGTATTATTGAAAAAGTGACAAGCAAAATGACAACTGAAGATATCCTTCGCAGATTGAACGGCATTGTCCCGTGCTGCAAAGTTGTTGAGAAGATCGAGGATATCATAGCGAATGAGCAAATTGAGTACCATAAGACTTTGTTTACGGTGGACTATAACGGTAGCAAGATGATAATGACCGGAGTGCCGTTTCGACTTTCTGATTGCGATCAAACAATTGATTCTTCGTCCCCGTCCCTAGGAGAACACACTGATGCAATTTTAAGAGAATTGGGATATGATGCGAAGAAAATCAGTGCATTGCATGAAAAAGCGGTCGTCTAGCTCTATTGCAGAGCGTGGAACATTGTTGGTGTAATCTTTCTAACAGTTGACAATGCGCGCTGTCTTAAGAGAGGAACTTGATGCGTTCTACTGCTTTTGCCCATACTTCTGCGTAACGGAACGCCCAATTATGAGTTTCTGGATCTCGTTAGTTCCTTCATATATCTCTTGCAGGATCGAGTCCCTTAGTCCTCGCTCTACACCGACCTCGGTCGCTATGCCGAGCGCTCCATGAATTCTGATGGCCATATGCGCAACTTTGGTGGACGCCTCCGTAGCGAAATACTTTGCAATCGATGGTAATTCAGAGGGGCTGTCTGGATCGAAGCAAATCGCTGCCCTATATGTCAGTCCCCTCGAGGCTTCAATTAGAGTCCCCATCTCAGCAAGATATTCCTGGATTAGTTGGAATTTAGATATCTTCTGTTCGAATGCCGACCTATTCGACGCGTACCAGGCACTCTTCCTCAACATTCCTTCGGCTAGTCCAAGTGCTTGGGCTGCCACAATTATTCTGCCGAATTCATAGGAATCAATAGCAATCTTATACCCATCACCCACATTACCCAGCACATCCTCGTCCGCCACTTCCAAATTCTCAATGTACAGCTCGTTTACATGAGTTCCCCTTTGCCCCATCTTGTCGATCCGCTTGCCAATCTTAAGTCCGGGCGAATTCCTCTCCGCCAGAAACGCTGACAGCGACTGCCTTGTCCTTCCAGGTTGTGTCTTGGCGAATATTATGAAAAACTTCGCTTGATCGCCTAGCGTGATAAATGTCTTGCTACCGTTGAGGACCCATCCGCCTCCTCGTCGTTCCGCTTTCGTTCGAATACCTAGGGTATCAGTACCGGCAATGTCCTCGGTCATTGCACTTGTCGTCGTCAATCCGTCGCGGGCAATCGCTGAGAGATATTTCTGCTTTTGTTGCAAGGTACCGAACCGGGCAACTGGCTCCACGAATAGTGTTTCATCGAAGTATACGGATGCCGCTAGAGAATAGGATGCAATTGTTTCGAGAACAATGGAGGCTGTAAGGAGATCTGCACCGACTCCACTGAATTCGGGGGGAATTCTCAGGCCGAACAGGTTCAGTCTCTTAGCAGCCTCCACGATACCCACAGGAATCTCGTCCGTCTTCTCTATGAACATCGATTGCTTGTCCTCAAGACTAGCCGAACAAAACGCTTCGACCGTCCTGATTATTAGCCGCGATTCATCGTTTAAGAAAGGATCCAAGAACTTTTCACTTATCAATCTTAGGAACTCAATAAGCTCATGAATTGAGCTTGTATAAAATGAAATCGGCTAATCGCGGCCACGGGTCTTGGGATTGATTAGCCGCCCTCAACAACGGGAATCAAATGGACAATTGAATTCTTCGGGATCGGCGCGTTAGGATCTCTGACAGGTGCATCATTCACGGAAATGAGCATAGAAGGATAGACGTTTCCAAGCTTGTCGAAAATAAGAAGCTCTGCTTCCCTGCCAAGTGTTTCACACGCTTTCTTCAAAGCCTCACGTGGACTAGATGCGTCAACCTCTATTTCGTCCCTTCCCGCTAGAACACGAATAATTCCATAGAGTCGCAGAATAACCATTGTCTCAACGAACTTCGTTTAACAGCATATAGACGCTCTCAGGTGTCATAGGCAGCTGGTCTACAGTCCGTCCTGTCGCATGGGCTATGGCACCAGAGATGGAGGGTGGCGCGGCTATCATACCGATCTCGCCCAACCCCTTTGCCCCCAACGTTCCATAAGGATGAGCAATCTCTATGAATACCGGCTCTTCGAAGGTCGGCGAGTCTGTCGATCTCGGAATCAAATAGTCCAAAAAGTTCGGATTCTCCATCAGCCCATCCTTGAACTTCACTTCCTCCATCAAGGAGAATCCGAGACCTTGAATGAACCCTCCAACTATCTGCTGTCTGGCCCCCACAGGGTTGATTATCTTGCCGCAGGAAATGGCAGGCCAAACTCTTTCTACTCTAACCAGTCCGTTCTCCGTATCCACCTGAACTTCGCTCACAAACGCGCAGTACGAAATCGAAGGATAAATGAACCCTGTAAGCGTCTTAGGATCAAACTCCCCTCTTGCCTTATGCCACACAGTTTCCGTCACAGTGAGATCAACACGGCTTTCACTAGCTCTCCGCGTCAAGTCTTCCCATCTGATTTTCTTGCTAGGAGTCTTCCTGCTGAAAACGTATCCTCTTTCAAAACGCACTTCATCGGCTGGACAGCCCAAATCGTGGGCAGCGAATTCACGAAGTCTCTCTCTGACCTTGACCGCTGCAGGGTAGACCGAAGAGCATCCGTACGCAGTGCCTCTTGAGGAATGTGTGGCCCAAGTATCCGGGGCCTCCGTAGAGGAAGATATGGACACGCTTTCCAGGGAAGCTAAACCTAGAACTTCACTGACAACTTGTGCTATTGCGGTGTGCGTTCCTTGTCCGATCTCGACTATTCCAGTCAATACATCCACCTTGCCTTCCGCCTTAACAGAGATCGTCACACTGGACCAATCCGGACGAGGAGAGCCGTCGGGTCTATAGGCGGTTATCGTAGTTCCATAAAAGACACAAGCCAAGCCGATTCCCTTTTTCATTCTCTTGTTTATGGCATTATGCTGTCCGTACTCGTTACGCTTTCGTCTGAAGTCCGACTTCTCAACCACGGCCTGTAGGGCCTCTTTTAGCCCCACATCGTTCTCCAAGCGCTGACCGAACGCGGTAACCGAGCCGGGTTTGAGGATGTTGTTCAGTCTAAAGTCCACCGGATCTATGCCTAGCTTGGCAGCTAGCCTATCCATCTGACTCTCAGCAGCAAAATGCACTTCCGGATTGCCGAAGCCCCTGAAGGACCCGCCCAAGACTTTGTTTGTGTACACGACTCTACCTTGAATAACCGCATTCGGTACTTCGTACGGACCTGAAGAGGTCAGCATGCCTCTGAAGAGTACGAACGGAGCTCGGTTGGAATAAGCGCCCGTATTGACCGTGATCTTCACGTCAATTGCTTTTAGCTTGCCGTCACTTGCAGCGCCACTCTTGTACTCTATGTGAAAGGGGAACCGTTTCGGATGAATGAGAAACGATTGTTCTCTATCATAACTAAGAAGGACCGGCCGCTTAGTCCGATACGCGGCTAGGGCTGCTTGGGCGCAGACCCAAGGGCCAACATCGTCCTTTCCTCCAAATCCTCCACCTATCATAGGAGTGATGACCTCGACCTGTTCTAGTTTCAGCCCCAGCACCCTAGCGACGACCATTTGCGCTAGATGTGGATGCTGCTGGACTCCGACAATTCTGACTCCGCTCTGAGTTGGAAACGCAATAGCGCCCTCTCGTTCAATATAGCCGTGGTCCTGCCATTGAGTTACATACGTGTCCTCCACGATAACCGAACTTTCACTGAAACCCCTCGAGATGTCGCCCCTCACTATTCTTTGTTCCAAGGGTATGTTTCCGGAGTCATGGACCAGAACCTTGTTTTCTGCTGCTTCAAATGCATCCAACACTGCCGGTAGTGGCTCATAATCCACTTGAATCAAGTCTCTAGCCGAAAATAGGTCGTTCTCATCTTCTCCCACGACTATTGCTACCGGTTCTCCTTCGTACCGAACCTTTCCTTCGGCAAGCAAGGGCTGATCGGCAATCAGGTAGCTTGCGTTGTTAACACCCGGTATGTCCTTTGCGGAGATAACACATCTTATGCCTGGCACCTTCAAAGCCTTGGAGGTATCGATGTGCTTGAGCGCCGCGTGAGGATACGGAGAAGTCAACACTTTAGCAAGTAGCATATCCTTTGAGTACAGGTCCTCAACAAATTTCGTGGCGCCAGACACTTTATCCAAAACGTCGATTCGGATTACTTCCTTACCTACGTATACGAAATCGCTTGCTCTTTCCAACGTTGTCATTATCGTTTCGTTTTGCACAGACATCAACGCTTCAGCATTTGATTATCTTCCAAGAGCCATTGACTCCAATATCCGCTCAGGTGTTATTGGCAGTTCTCTCATTCTCTTTCCTGTGGCGCGTGATATGGCGTTTGCTATCGCAGAGGCTACAGGATTTGTCGAAGACTCCCCGATACCTTTCAGGCCGTATGGTCCCGTAGGTTCGTATGTATCGGCGAAGAATGACTCGATTGGAGGCATGTCAAGAGCCCTCGCCACCAAGTAGTCCAGATAGCCAGCGTTCCTGATTCTGCCATTCTCGTACTGTACCACCTCAAGCAAAGCCATTCCGATACCGAACGCAATTCCGCCATGCAGCTGCAACGTACAATCCTTGGGATTCATGACTGTTCCAACATCAGCTCCCATCACTGCCCTCCTCACTTGAGCTTGACCGGTTTCCTTATCCAATTCCACTTCCGCAAAGCAAGCAACATAGTTCGGGGGTGCGGCGGCAGGCCTGACCTTGGAAGTGGCAAACACAACTCCTCCGCTTCTAGTCTTCGCATGCATCACGGCATTGGCGACGCTAACATTCTTTTCAGGGCTAGTCTGCGATGATATTATGCCGCCTACAATTTCCAATTCAGTTTCGGGGACAGTTAGCATCTCTGAGGCTTCTTTAAGTAGAAGCCGCTTGGCGTCCGAAGCAGCCTTCATTACGCCAGCTCCTCCGACGAAAGACCCCCTGCAAGCGTGAGTGCCAGTATCGAAGGGTACATAATCCGTTGCTCCCAGCGTTATGTGAACATCTTCTAATCTGACTCCTAGTGTCTGTGCGCATATCTTCCTGTAAGCTTCATGTGTGCCGCCACCATGATCGACTAGTCCAACGATTACGTTGACCGAACCGTCCTCATTCACTTTTACCATGGCACCCGTTCCCTCGATCCTGTCTTGGACGGTCATTGTTTCACCGCCAGTGCCAGATGAGTGATGTCCCCAAGCGAAACCGATTGCCCGCACCTTATTGCGGTCCGTTACAGGTTTCATCTTGGACTGCCAGCCAATCCTTCTTGCCCCCTCTCTCAACAAGTACTCTAATCCAGTGCTCCTGATCTTTGTGACGACCGTGAAGCCTTGCCCGTAGAAGTGGTCGCCCTGCCGGGGTATGTTCTTCAGCCTAAACTCCAGAGGGTCTATGCCAAGGTCTTCTGCTATCTCGTCAGCCAACGATTCAACCGCAAAATTCTGCTGAGGATTCAGGAATCCTCGCATCGCACTGTAGACCGGCAAGTTTGTGTAGACACTTATTCCTTTGTAGTACTTGTATTTGGGCCGATACATTGAGAAGAACCAACCGCCTAGGCACGAGACCGCGCCGACGATGTGATCATCGTATCCTCCGGATTGCAGGACGGCATTCATCTCCATCGCTTTTATGGTTCCATCAGAAGAGACACCTACTTTGACATCCATCCTAACGGGCCTTCTCCCACCATTCGTAAAGTCCTCTTCCCGCGTCATTGTGATCTTCACAGGTCTTCCGGTGGCGACGGCTAGGTAAGCTGCAATCGGTTCATGCATCGCGAGGTTGTACTTGAGGCCGAATCCACCTCCAATTAAGCTGTTATGAACGTTGATCAGGTTGAGTGGAATCTTCAGCGCTTGCGACAAGCAGTAACGCAGGCCATGTAT
>Ga0315280_10005561_pt1 | contig 17871 bp, 21 predicted proteins | sample YL17G06_40_MG_FD_203697 | JGI IMG/M metagenome (GOLD analysis project Ga0315280, IMG submission 203697) | Sediment microbial communities from Yellowstone Lake, YNP, Wyoming, USA - YL17G06_40 | ecosystem: Environmental > Aquatic > Freshwater > Lake > Sediment | place: USA: Wyoming | collected... | reverse complement strand
TACCGGGCCCCGGGCGCGGAGGACGGGCCGCGTTGGAGCAGTCGCGGCAGGGTAATGCCGACCAGGCACACCTTGAGGATATCCCCGAGCAGAAAGGGATAGAAACCAAGAAGCCAAGCCTGCCGATGCGGAACGCCGAAGAAGCCGTGGAGCCAGAAAGCGCCGGAGGCCAGAATCAGCACATCGCAGGCGACCAGTGACAGAGCCATCTTCCACGTGCGGCGGCTGGCGCCCCGCTCGACCAGCCAGCCCAGCAGTCCGGCCGCAATCGGGAAGCTCCACAAATAACCGCCTGTGGGGCCGAGCAGACGGAGGGCAGTTGACGCGCCTCCCGCGAAAACCGGCATCCCGGCCGCGCCCGCGGCGAGATAAGCAGCCTGACTCAGAAATCCCCGACGGCAGCCCAGCACAGCTCCACTCAGCAACACGGCGAACGTCTGGCCGGTCAGGGGAACTGGAGTGTAGGGCAAACGAATCTCGATCTGCGCCATCAGAGCTGTCAGCACGGTGAAGCCAACAGTCCAGAGGGCATCCTTGGCCATGCTGCGCTCGGCGGAAAGAGTATCAACGAGGACATTTGACGGCATTCGATTCATGAGTTTTCCGGCAATCGTAGTTGGTTGAAATTCCAAGACCGTCCGGCCTTCCCGGCCGGGCCCGCCTGGGCGCAACTTCAAGTGCCCTTCGTAGCTGTCGGCTCCTGGTGTTCCAGTGCCTTCAAGAGCTCAGGCAGTTGCTGCGTCATCGCTGATCTGGCCAGCACCCGATCGCATCCTGCGGCGCGTGCAGCGGCAGCCAATTCCTCTTGCACGTGAGAAAGGAATCCTACGATAGGGATGCCTCGGGTGGCCGAATGACTTTTGAGAGCTCTCACGAGTTCGGCGGCACCGCCGGAGCGGTGATTCAGATCAACAATGAGCGCGCTCACTGATGTGGCGCGAGCCCTCTCCTCGACGTTGGCCGCATCCACTGTTTCAATCGGAATGCCGAGCATTTGGGCAGTCTGCTGAATTTTGGAGAGGAAGAGCAAATCCTCTACCACGACGATAATCATAATCAACCTCGGCGAACGCCCCGACCAGCCCAGCGTATACTGCCAAGCGGAACCCAGTATAACCGATGTCAGTCTCCAACTGGACGCGCTCGGGCGAAAGTGCAAAGGGAAGATGCGGGCATCCAACTCTGGCAGGGTAGTCATCCTGTCCGTCGGTTGGACTCAAAAGTGCTTTCGTTGCTGCGGAGTGTGCCGATTTGCCCAGCAAACAGACGAAATGTCTATCGGCCTGCGGCCGAATCTGCTAGGCTTTGAGGGTGGGCTGAGGTAACGAAGTGATTGAAAACAGGGCAATTTGGTTCGGACTCGGGCACATCACGGTGGCAGATTCCTGCTGAATGCAAGGCAAAAGGAGGTTTCGGTGGATCGAGGGACGGTATTTGTAGTCGGTGCTGGACCGGCAGGCCTTTTTGCGGCACGGAAGATCGCGGCTGCGGGCTATGAAGTGGTCATTTTCAATCGCGATATTAAACCTGGCGGGCTCGCCGAGTACGGCATTTATCCCCAGAAGTTTCACATGAAGGCCGGCCTGCGGAAGCAGTTCTTCAAGTTCCTGGAGATGCCCAACCTGCACTATTTCGGCAACGTGACGGTGGGCGAGAGCGGTCCGCTTACCATTGGCGATTTGCGCCAATGGAATCCTTCGGCTCTGGTTTTTGCCAGCGGCGCACAGGGAACCAAGAAGCTCGGCCTGCCGGGTGAGGAGTCGAAGGGCCTGTATTCCGCGAAGGACTACGTTTTCAACTACAACCAGCTTCCTCCTTTCACCTCCATGGATTTTTCGTCTGGCCGGCGCGTGGCGATTATCGGCATGGGCAACGTGATGGTGGATATCGCTCGCTGGCTGCTTCAGGATATGCCCGGTGAGAAGCCGGAGGAAGTCACGGTGGTTGCTCGCCGCGGCCCCTTCGAAGTGAAGTTCGACGAAAAGGAATTCGATCATATCGAGATGCACCTCGACCGCCAAATCCTGCAGGACGAGCTCCGCCGCGTCGAGGAACGCATCCGGGCCTGCGACCAGGACATCTCGAAAGTGCCCGACACGTCATTCCCCTGGCTGAAGCAGGCCCCCAGCCGCCCGGCCGAGGGCCGGTTGACGTTCCGGTTTCTCACTTCCCCCTCGGCCGTCAAAGCCGATGCTCGAGGGCGAATCGACCGGCTGACGGTGATCGAGAATCTCTTGGTGCGCAAGGGTGACACCACGGCGGCCAAGGCCACCGACCAGACGATTGACCTCGACTTCGACACGCTGATTTTTGCCATCGGAGACGTCGTGGACCCGGCGCTGGGCTTGCCCTACGAAAAGGGCAGCTATCTCACCAATCCCGACCCATCGGAGGCGGAGCGCGCCGCTTACGAAGTGTTTCACCCGCAAACGGGCAAAGTGCTCGAAGGCCATTTTGTAGTGGGCTGGGCGCGCAAGGCCAGCGACGGATTAGTGGGTAAGGCCCGCTTCGATGCCGAGCAGGGCTGCAACTACGTGCTGAAATATCTCGAGGGGGCGGCTAGGAAGACCGCGGCGACCGCCGCCGAGATCGCGAAGGAGCTTTCCGGCAAAAACCTGCAATTCGTCGACAAGGAAGCGGTCCGGTTGCTCGCCCGGGCCGAGGAAGCCCAGGCCAAGGCTCGCAATCTGCCCGCCTTCAAGTTCTCCACGAACGAGGAGATGCTGGCGGCCATCGAGAAGGAAAGGGCAGCCCAGGCCCCCGGCACGACAACGATGGGGAAGAGCGAGGCGGCGTAACGTTTCGAGTGCGTAGTCTCGCGAGAAAGCTACCCGCAGGCGGATAATTGCTTCTCCCCTTGGCCCGATTTTGCCAACGCGCTCCGGTGGCCGCGAATCTCCAGAGCCGTCACACCCCGAAGTGAGATGGAATCATGGCGACAGAAATGAATTCCCCTCAGTCTCAGAGCGGTTCTAAGATCATTCGCTTGATCCGGCCCTCGGTGGTGGTGCTCTGCGGGCCCGCCGCCTGCGGAAAATCGACTTTCGCGGCGAAGCATTTCCGGCCCACGCAGATTATTTCCTCCGACCAGGCGCGCGCACTCGTCTGCGACGACGAGCGTGACCAGCGGTTTCAGACGCAGGCTTTTGCGCTCCTCCATTTCCTCGTAGAACAGCGGCTGAGCATCAATCGCCTCTGCGTGGTGGATTCGACGGCACTGACCGCGGCCGCCCGCAAGAGCCTGCTCGAACTGGCGCGCCGCTTCCATGTGCCTGCTGTCGTACTGGTGTTCGATGTCCCGCTCGAAACCTGTCTGGAACGCGACGCCGAACGCGAGCGGACTGTCGGCCAGCCGGTCATCGAGCGCCAGTATCAGTTGTTTGAGCAGACAAGGTCCGCCATCAAGCAGGAAGGCTTCGACCAGGTCGTCGAACTCAGCGTGCAGGACATGGGCAACGTGCAGACCGAGATCGTCTTCCGGCCCGTCCCGCGTGCACCCGCGGGTCCTGCGCAACCGGAACGCCGCGGATTCGTCCCGCGCCCGCCCCAGCCCGCCGCCACGGAGAAAGGGGCTCCAGCCGAAACTCGCGCGGCGTCCCGCCCGGATGGCGCAGCCACGCACTGACCCTTCAGGGAAGCATTCACCCGCACGAGTTCCGCCGCCCATCCGCAAGGTTCCGCCCGGGGCGCACTTCACATTCCCCCTAATAGACTGGTGAGAGGGCAGGTTACTGGTCTGGCCGGCTGTCGAGGCGGTCGTAGACGGAGCGGGCGCTGGCGGGAGGAGCAAAGCTCCCGATTATTGGGAATCGACTCGCCCCCTTGCACCACTTGTCTTGAAAGCTTATTGACGGGGAGGACCGCTGTGACCGGGACCGGCAACGTGTTTCTCAACAACGCCGATGAGCGCATTCAACCGTTCATCGGTGCTCTTTTGCGCTTCCGTAAGTTCCTCAACGAGATCGGCGATTCGCGCGACGACGGCCGTCAACGTGGCCTGGGACTCACGCAGCCGTTCGTCCGACCCGCGGAGTTGCGCATCGGCCTCGCGCCTTTCCTCATGCTCCTTCTCAAGTCGGGCATCGAAGCGTGCCTGCTGCGCGAGCAGGAAGTCCATCATTCTTTGCATCTCTTCAGGCGTCATCCATTGCCTCCGCTTTTCTTGATCATGATGCCTTTCCCCGGCCGCCTTTGCAAGCGGCCATCGGATTGACCGCAGAAGCAAGTCCTCGGGCGAGCTCAGAAGGGTTTTGGTGACTATCCCTTGAAAACAAGTAAGGCTTCTGATTTTGGAGCGGGTTTCCAAACGGGCGCCGTGATCGCCTTTTTCAGAAGAGCCTTAAATGAGTCACGCGTGAATGGCTGTATAAGTTTTTTGGTTTCCGTGCGAGGTCAAAATTTCCTGCAATTTCGCGTCATAGCTTGCTGCAAGTTCATCAGAACTCCGGTTAGGCTCTAACTCGCGCTAGGCCGCTTCTGTAACCTGTACATAACTCTATGGATTAGCAGCCTCTTCGGGTCGGGTAATCCACTAGCACCTAGTTTCCCATTCGGACGGAGATACTGATGCACCCGGGCGATTTCTTCTCCGTGTTCATCGAGGTAAGAGACTTCCTGCGTGAAGGTACAATGGGGTTCGTTTGCTTCAGTTCTACTCGGATGCGTGCTCCTCCTTACGAAAACCTGCAGTTCTCCCCTTTGTGCCTTTTCCCAATAACCTCCCTCATTAAACATTCTTGGCAATTCATCGCAGGAAACGCGTATAATAGGGAATTGAGGGGTGCTCATGGTCAGCAGTTCGCAGATACGAGGCAAACTCGCGGACTACTTGTCACACAGGGTGGACTTGGATTCCTTTGAGGACTGGCTCGTCCAAGAAACTTGGAATATCCACCAGTGGGGTAGTCGATCCGCAGAGGTTCTGACTTTCGCCATTGAAGAGGCCTTGTCGGAATATTCGAGTGATCACATATCTACCCGAAGGCTTCGGGAAGAACTGTCCTATATTCTGTACGCTGAAAACAAGTCTGCTTCATTCGTAAATGCGCCTAGGGAAGTTTCATTTGAGGTGTTTCCTGTTTCTCAGGCTGTGCGGGTTGCTTACGCGCAACCATAAGCGGGATGCGTGTTAATACCTGTTCCTCGAAAATGACATCAAACCAATACACTCCTTGTTCTCCCAAGTGCATTACGAAATTCACGATGAAATTCTGACCGTGGTCTCCTCCTTCAAGTGTTACAGGCAATACTGGCCCTTCGGAGCGTTTCCCCGACGGAGATTCACTTACAATCTTCAATGTAAACTTCCCCTTCGCAGGGCCGGACTTGACTGCTACGAGCGCAGAAAGAGCAAATCCTGGCTTCACGTCTTTTGGCAGTTCAAAGCTTGGCTCTTCGACCTCAACCCGGTCAGCGATTCTAATTGCGCTCAGACTACCATTCTTTTCCTCTAGCACTTTTTCACAAAAGAATGCGGCGGTGAGATACGGAACGGCCATGAGTAACCTCCCAGCTTTCCCAGAAGCATAACCTAAGGAGACAAACAAGCAAAGCCTTCCCTTGGAATCGTCGCATTTTAGCAAATACTTGTCCTCATGGGATGCTTACCAAGGTTTCTGATCTCCGAAACTGTTGGAAGCCACGAGATGATAGCGAAGAAATCGCCCGGCGTCACAGACCACGGCTACAACTCGTCTGGCCGGCCGTCGAGGCGGTCGTAGACGGTGCGGGCACTCGTCGTGCCGAGCGACTGGTGGTAGAGGGACTTCAGGCCGAGAAGCGAGCGGACTTCCTCGTCGAAGTGATGGAGGGTCCGGAGATCGTTCACGCGCACAGGAAAACGGCGTCCTAAGTGGAACCAGAACTTCTGGTAGCCGCGGTCTTCGAGCTCGCAATCGAGGCCCCGGACGTTGAAGGTGGGCGGCGCGACCGGGTTCCACTCGCCCTTCGAGTTGCGCTCCAGCAATTGCGTGCAGTCGTTTTTCTTCACCGCCAAGGCTTCCGGCTCGCGCCGCACATCCGCGACCTCAAACCCCGCCTCCTGGAACCGCTTGCGGACGTCCATCCCTGCCGCTTGCTCGTGACCCATAACCGATGCACTCCCTTGGTTGACACCCTGCGACCTGGACCCTAGAATGAGAGTCTATTGTACGGATGGCAGAAAAGACAAGGGCAACGGTCGTCCAAAACTCCGGAATCTTGCAGGGTCCACAGAACGTCCTGGACCTGATCGGGAATACTCCGCTCCTGCGCCTCGCCAGGGTGGGCGCCGAGTTTCCAGAGGTGGAATTCTACGCCAAGGCGGAATGGGCGAACCCCGGGGGCTCCGTCAAGGACCGCCCGGCGCGGAACATCATCCTGGAGGCCGAGCGCGCGGGCCTTCTGACCAAAGACAAGATCCTCATCGACTCCACCTCGGGCAATACCGGCATAGCCTACGCGATGATCGGGGCGGCGCGCGGCTACCGCGTGTGCCTCTGCATGCCGGCAAATGCCAGCCTGGAGCGGAAACGCATCCTCAAGGCCTACGGCGCGGAGGTTGTCCTGACGGACCCCATGGAAGGCTCCGACGGCGCCATCCGCAAGGTACGCGAGATGGCGGCGGAGAAACCCGAGCTCTATTTCTACGCCAATCAATACGACAACCCGGCCAACTGGGGCGTGCACTACAAGGCAACGGCCCCGGAGATCTTCGAGCAGAGTCAGGGGGCTGTCACGCACTTCGTGGCGGGTCTGGGGACGAGCGGCACATTCGTGGGCACGGCGCGGCGCCTGAAGGAATTGAACCCGGAGATTCGCTGCATTTCGTTCCAGCCCGATTCGCCTTTTCACGGCTTGGAAGGTATGAAACACATGGCCACGGCGATTGTGCCGAAGATTTACGACCCGGCGGTGGCCGACGAGGATCTGGAGATTTCCACGGAAGAGGCCTACATGATGACCCTGCGCTTGGCGCGCGAAGAGGGTTTGCTGGTTGGCGTCTCGGCGGGCGCGGCGATGGTGGCCTCGCTCAAGGTGGCCAAGGCCGCGGGCCGCGGCGTCATCGTCACCATCTTCCCCGACAGCGGCGACAAGTACCTCAGCGAACGGTTCTGGGACGAAGGGCATTGATTCATCGGGCGATTGAGAGATTGAGTCATTGAGCGATTGCGGCCTAAACTTCGAATCTGGGATTCAATCAATCACCCAATCACTCAATCGCTAAATCGCTCAATGTGCAGAGATGGCGCTGAAACTGACCCAATCACAACTCGACCAGATTCGTCGGCACGGGGCGCAGGACTATCCCAACGAATGCTGCGGAATGCTCCTGGGTCGCGCCGACGGGGACGACAAAGAAGTGCACGAGATCGTGCCGCTCAAAAACCTCCGCCGCGACGCCGAATTGGCCCAAAAACTCCTGCCGCTTGATGCGCCTGGCGTCGAGTCGGAGCGGAACCGGTTTCTGATCGACCCCCGCGACCAAATTCGGGTGGAAAAAGACGCACGGGCTAAGGGCCTAGATGCCCTGGGCTACTACCACTCCCACCCCGACCACCCGGCGCGGCCTTCAGATTATGACCGCGAACACGCTTGGCCGTGGTATTCTTATGTGATCTTGTCGGTTCAGAGGGGCGAACCGAAGGAAATGACCTGCTGGGTTTTGACCGATGACCGGGAGCGGTTTGACCGGGAGCAGGTGGACGTGCTGAACCTTTAGGGTTCTTTCGGCATCCAAATCACTAGGCACGTCGGGCTTTGGGCGCAGTCGCAGCCAAACTGAAGGAGAGTGAATGCCCGTTCGAGTTATCATCCCGACTCCCCTCCGGCAATATGCCGGGAAGAAGGAGTTCGTGGAAGTCGAGGCGAAGAACGTCGCCGAAGCGCTCGCCAATCTGACGGCGCAATACGGCGACCTGCGCCGGCATCTTTACACCGACGACGGCAAGTTGCGCAGTTTCGTGAATATCTATCTGGGCGAAGAAGACATCCGCTACCTCCAGAAAGAGCAGACCCCGCTCCGCGACCAGGATGTGCTCAGCATCGTTCCTTCGATCGCGGGCGGCACAGCCCTCCGCTGCATCTGTAGCTAGCCTGGGTTCCCGCCACGGCGGGATTTCCCGGGTGCTCTCACCCGAGACACCCAAAGCGCAAGCGTGACGGCCGACGGGCCGTCCTCGCGGGCGGCTCAGCAGCTAGCCCTTTCGCGCGAATCCAAGATTCAGGGAAAACTTATGGCGACACTTACCGCAACTCCAATCACGGCCCAGTTGAGCAAGGATGAAATCCTCCGCTACAGCCGCCACCTCATCATGCCGGAAGTGGGCATGGAGGGGCAGCTCAAGCTCAAGGCGGCCAAGGTGCTGTGCATCGGCGCGGGCGGGCTGGGCTCGCCGCTGGCGCTTTATCTCGCTGCGGCGGGAATCGGCAAGCTCGGCATCGTGGACTTCGACGTCGTGGACTACACCAACCTGCAACGGCAGGTCATCCATGACACGAGCGACGTTGGCCGGCTCAAGCTCCACTCGGCGCGTGAGACGATTCACGACATCAATCCCTTCGTCGAGGTCGAGACCTACGAGACTCGGTTGACATCCGAGAACGCCCTCGACATCTTTCGCGAGTACGATATCGTCGCCGACGGCACGGATAACTTCCCGACGCGGTACCTGGTGAATGATGCCTGCGTGCTGCTGGGCAAGCCGAACGTCTACGGGAGCATTTTCCGCTTCGAAGGGCAGGCGTCGGTCTTCTACGCGAAGGAGGGTCCGTGCTATCGCTGCCTTTATCCCGAGCCGCCTCCGCCCGGCCTGGTGCCGACTTGCGCGGAGGGCGGAGTGCTGGGAGTGCTGCCGGGAATCATCGGCTGCATCCAGGCGCTACAGACGATCAAGCTGATCCTCGGGAAAGGCCAGACGCTCGTCGGGCGGCTGCTGCTGTTTGACGCGCTGAACCTGAAGTTCCGCGAGCTGAAGCTGCGCAGGAATCCCGAGTGCCCCATCTGCGGGGCCGACCCTACAATCACTAAACTCATCGACTACGAAGAATTCTGCGGAATCCGCGGGGAGGAACACGTGCCGCCGACGAGAGTGCCGGAGATCACGCCGGCCGAAGTCAAGAAGATGATGGACGAGAGGAAACCTTTCGTCCTGATTGACGTGCGCGAGCCGCACGAATTTCAGATATGCCGCATCCCGGGCTCGAAGCTGATTCCGCTTGGCGAAGTCCCGCGACGCATGCACGAGTTGAGTTCCGCCGATGACATCGTCGTGCACTGCCGCTCCGGCATGCGCAGCGCGCAGGCCGTGGAACTGCTCATGAAGTCGGGATTCCGCAAGATTCACAACCTCAAGGGCGGAATCCTCGCCTGGTCGGACCAGGTGGACCCGCGCGTTCCGAAGTACTGAGCCACGCAGTTTCAACCTGCCGGATTGGGCGCCAGCCAGGCAAAATCAAGCATACGCGCCCATTTCCGGGCAATTTGTCTCGTTTCGCACACCGCACCCCCAAGAATGCACCCCTCCTCAGGCCCGGCTGCAGCTTTCGGTAGGGCATTTGGTCTGACAATTGCCAGCTTGTGTTGCTGAAGCTGAGAATCTGGGCGATTTCGCCCACGGAGAGACAGTGTTTCCGGGGCGCGCCTCAGACTAGGGGCCGTCAGCGGGTGAGCATGGAACTCTTGGCCACAACCGGCAACACCTTTCGAGGTCGCTCACCTCAACGCCGTCGCAGCGGTGCCACGGGCTTGGCTCGCTCCTTCGGCGGCACTTCCATCATGCGCTGCATCTGTAGCTAGCCTGGACTGCTCGTCTCGCCACGCGGGGCGGGAAGTTCCAAGGCGCACATCAGGGTCAACCCCAGAACAGGTTGAATCAGTTTCTCATAGAGGCCGGTGACTGCCGGACCCGGTCAGCATTTACACGGAAGAATCCCGGCCGCAAAGAATAGATCATTTAAGGAGGAACGATGGCCGTCAAAGTCGTAATCCCTTCGCCGCTCCAGCAATTCACGGATTCGCAGGAAACCGTGGAGCTCGAGGCAGGAACCGTTGCCGAGGCGCTCTCCCAGCTCGCCGCCCGCTACGAGGGGTTGCGCACCCGGCTCTTTACGGAGGGCGGGAAGCTGCGTCCTTTCGTGAACGTGTATCTGAACGATGAAGACGTGCGGTTTCTCGAGAGGGATGCCACACCGCTCCACGAGGACGATGTTCTCGCCATCGTCCCGACGATTGCAGGTGGCTCCTGAGGGAGGTTGTCCCATGCCCGGCATCTACGAAGACAACTCGTTCAGTATCGGCAACACGCCACTCGTGCGCCTGAACCGCCTGGCGGCCGGGTTGCGCGCCACGGTGCTGGCCAAGATCGAAGGCCGCAATCCGGCGTATTCGGTGAAGTGCCGCATCGGTGCGGCGATGGTTTGGGACGCCGAGCGGCGCGGCGTGCTCAAGCCCGGCGTGGAAATCGTCGAGCCCACGAGCGGCAACACCGGCATCGCGCTGGCTTTCGTCGCGGCCGCACGCGGCTACCCACTGACGTTGACCATGCCCGAGACGATGTCGATTGAGCGGCGCAAAGTCCTGGCGGCTTTTGGAGCGAATCTGGTCCTCACTCCCGGAGCCGAGGGGATGGCGGGTGCCATCAAGAAGGCCGTGGAGATTCACGACTCCGACCCGACGCGCTACTTCCTGCCGCAACAATTCGAGAACCCTGCCAACCCGGCGATTCATGAAGCGACTACGGGCCCCGAGATTTGGAACGACACCGGAGGCGCCATCGATGTGCTGGTGGCGGGGGTGGGGACGGGCGGCACGATTACTGGCGTCTCGCGCTATATCAAGAAGACGAAAGGCAAGCCCATTGTCTCGGTCGCGGTCGAGCCCGCGGCGAGTCCTGTGCTGACGCAGCAGGCAGCCGGCCAGCCGCTCCAGCCGGCGCCCCACAAGATTCAGGGGATCGGCGCGGGATTTGTGCCCAAGGTGCTGGACCTCTCGTTGGTAGACCTTATCGAGCAGGTTTCAAACGAAGAAGCCATGGAGGTCGCGCGCGACTTGGCGAGCAAAGAGGGAATCCTGAGCGGCATTTCCTGCGGCGCGGCGGTGGCCGTGGCGCTGCGACTTGCCCGGCAGGACGAGTTCGCGGGCAACACGATTGTGACCATCCTGCCGGACTCCGGCGAGCGCTACCTTTCGACGGTGCTCTTCAACGGCAACGTGTGATGCTCTCTGGGAGGTCTGTGATGGACGTCCAAGACATGAAGAACCTGGCGGGCGAGTTCAAGCTCGCCCTCGATGCGCAACTGGCCGGTGATGACCGCAGCGAGTTCAAGCTGCCCAGCCGCGAGGCCGTGGCGGTGATATGCCATCGCTACCTGGACGTTCTTCTTCCGGTTTTCTTCAACGGCGCGGGCTTGGCGCGCGGTGCCCTCGGAAGCGATTCGCGCTGGTATCTGAGAGACGTGGAAACGCTGCTGGCCGAGCAGATCTGCCGTGCCGTGCGGTTCGATCTGCGTCGCCGCGGCCAGCCGACGCCTGCCAACATCGAAGACTGCGCCGGGAAGCAGCTCGAGACGCTGTTCAGCGAGTTGCCGGAGTTGAGTCGGTTGCTCGCTTCCGACATCGAGGCGGCGTTTCACAACGACCCCGCCGCCCCCAGTCGCGAGGAGATTCTGCTCAGCTATCCCTGCATTGAGGCAATCAGTGTGCAGCGGCTGGCGCACCGGCTTTACCTTCTCGAGGTGCCGTTCATTCCCCGCATGATGACGGAGGTGGCGCACAACCACACGGGAATCGACATTCATCCCGGCGCCGCCATCGGGGAATCCCTCTTCATCGACCATGGCACGGGCGTGGTGATTGGTGAAACTGCCACCATCGGCAACAAAGTCACGCTCTATCACGGCGTGACGCTCGGCGCCTTCAATCCGCTCATCAAAGACGAGCGAGGCGAGCCGCGGCGGGGGCAATCCAACAAGCGCCACCCGGATTTGGAGGATCACGTCACGGTGTATCCGAACGCGACGATTCTGGGCGGGGAGACGCGCATTGGTCATCACAGCATCGTTGGCGGCAACGTCTGGCTGACGCACTCTGTGGCGCCTTACAGCAAGGTCACGCTCAAAGAGCCCGAGCTGGTGATTTTCAACGGCGTCACGAATTGACGGCGCCATCGCGGCATCGCGCTTTGCCGCTTGCGCGAAAGAACTGTAACCAAAAAGGCTAGGGAGGAGTTCATGGAAATTCCTGGAGTTCCGCTGAACGAGGAGGAAATCACCCGCTACGCGCGCCACCTGATTACGCCCGAAGTGGGCCTTGCGGGCCAGCTCAAGCTGAAGCAGGCGAAGGTGCTCATGATCGGCACGGGCGGCTTGGGCTCGCCCATCAGCATCTACCTCGCGGCGGCCGGAGTGGGGAAGCTGGGCCTGGTGGATTCCGACGTCGTCGAGGCGTCAAACCTCCAGCGCCAGATTCTGCACGGGACCAAGGATGTGGGGCGGCTGAAGCTCGATTCTGCGCGCGACACGCTTGTGGACATCAATCCCCACGTTGCGGTCGAAACCTATAACGCGCAGCTTTCCCGCGAGAACGCGCTCGAGATCATCCCGCACTACGATATCGTGGTCGACGGGACGGACAACGTCCCCTCGCGCTATCTGCTCAGCGACGCCTGTGTGCTGCTCGGCAAACCCTTCGTCCATGGAAGCATCTTTCGTTTCCAGGGACAACTCACGATTCTCTGCACGAAAGACGGTCCGTGCTTTCGGTGCGCCTTCCCGGAGCCGCCGCCGCCCGATGTGGTGCAGAAGATCTCGGTCGGGGGGGTCATCGGCGTGCAGCCGGGCATCATTGGCTGCCTTCAGGCGCTGGAGGTCATCAAACTGATTGTCGGGAATGGCAAACCCCTCATCGGCCGACTGCTGGTCTTCGACGGGGTGAACATGAGGTTTCGAGAGGTACGGCTTCAGAAGGACCCTGAGTGCCCGGCGTGTGGGACTCATCCGACCATCACGCGCGACCTGCCGGATTACGAGGCGTTCTGCGGCATTCGTCCGCAGGCGGCATCGCCCGCACCGCCCGAAATTTCCCCGCAGGAATTGGCCGGGCTTTTGGATGAAAAAAAAGCCCTGGTTCTGCTCGACATTCGCGAGCCGGAGGAATTCAAGGAAGCGCACATCCCTGGGGCGCGTTCCATTCCTCTCGGCGAACTCCTCTTCCACCTGCACGAATTCACGTGGGCGGACGACATCGTGGTCTACGGCGGTCCCGACGGGCGCGCCGAGCAGGCGGCCGAGCGGCTGCGGAAATTCAAGTTCCGCCGCACGCGGGTGCTCGAAGGCGGATTCAAGTCATGGCCTCAGGCCGCGTAGCGAAGCGGTTTTCAAACCTGTACGAACCGTTAGTGTCCGATTTCGCATGTAGCGCCGCCCTTTAGGGCGGCAGGTGCCGGTCTGAAGTCCGGCGCTACGTCCCTTTGCGGAGCACGGGGCTTTCAGCTAGAATAGCGCGTCACAGTTAATAGGGCTTTTGCGTCAGAAGAAATGCTCTCTGCTTTCTCGATGTGGCAGTGGAGACGAACCGTGTCCGCGCCGATTCCAACATTCCACGGGAGGTCCTGCATGGCGTTGAAAGTAGGTGATCCGGCACCCGACATCAAGCTGACATCGGCAACCGGTGAGACCCAAGGGGAGTTTCAACTTTCCGCTCACCAAGGCAAGAACGTCCTCATCTTTTTCTACGCACTCGATTTCACTCCGGTCTGCCACTCAGAATTGTCGGAAGTCCAAGCCGACCTTTCCAAATTCACCAGCCTCGACGCCGTGGTCGTGGGCATCAGCACCGATTCGGTCTTCTCTTATATCGCTTACCAGAACTCGCTGGGTGGCCTGAGCTATCCGCTGGCGGCCGACCGCTGGCCATACGCGGAGGCGGCGCAGTCCTACGGCATTTTTCCGCCCAGCAGGCACCCGATTCCCTTCGTCAACGACCGCGCGGTTTTCGTTGTCGACAAACAGGGGACCTCGCCTGGTCGAAGGTCTACGAACTCGGAGAGCAGCCAGACCTGGCGGAAATTCTGGACGCCCTGAAAAAGCTCCCCTGACGTTCAGGCGTCGGTCGTACGCGGCAGGCCATGAACCTTGCAGCAGCCGTCAAACGCTACCTCGAAGTTGCCGGCGGGTTTGACCGGCCGTTTCATCTTTCGCAGTTCGGGCTCCCCAAGGCCGAGACCGAGAGACTCGTCTCAGCCTGGGACGAGGACTACCAGATCAGCCGCTACATGCTGCTCTCCCGGGAACGGGAGGAGGATCTCGCGGTTTTTCCTCCCGATCAGCGCGTCTTCTCCATCAACGGATTCGAGTGCACGCACCTGACCTTTCACCCGGACATTCAGAAGTTGGTGTGATGAGGCGGAGAGGAAGTGTGGGCAGGTTCTCTCGATGCGAGGACCAACTCGCCTGTCATCCTCGAGGGTGCATGAAGTTCGTCGTCGTTTGTCGAGTTACAGAGCACCACCCGCCAGGCTGAAAACGAGCACGGCGAGGACAATGAGGGTCACGACGACGTACAACAGATCGCGCTGCATGGCGAAGGCGAAGACCGAGAAGGCCACACGCGCCACAGGCGTGATTAGCAGGATCAGGAGTCCGAGCTGAATGACACCGCGCCCTCGCAGCGAAACGGCGTCCGCCAAAACGCCCGACGGGGTCCGCAAATCCGCCGGCTCCCCTTGGAAAACGGCATAGTGGGGGGCGGCAGATCCGTGACGAACCAGGAAGAGTGCTCCCCCGGCCAGCACCACCGCAGCGGCGAGAAGGACTCCCGCACGGAGCAGGTTGCCAATGATCGCTTCCACCCGTTGATCGGTCCATGCGCCTGAATGATGGTTCACCTCAGAGCCTCCCTGTAAGGCCGTGATAGATCATTTCAATTGCCAATACGGCGACGACGAAGCCGAAGACTAACCGCAAGACACGGGTCCGGGCTGCGGCCAAGACCCGCGCCCCCAAGATCGAGCCCATGACAACGCCAAGCATCACCGGCATGGCAAGCCCCGGGTCGATATACCCCCGCTGCAGGTAAACGCCCGCGCTTGCTGCAGCGGTCACCCCAATCATGAAGTTGCTGGTGGTTGTCGACACTTTGAAGGGAAGTCTCATCGCCCGGTCCATGGCGATAACTTTGAGGGCTCCCGAGCCAATTCCGAGCAGGCCGGAGAGCACTCCGGCGCCGAGCATGAGGCCGAATCCTGCGGGGACGGCGCGGACGTGGTAGCTCTTCGGCCCATCGGGAGTTGGGTAGCTGGAATCCATGCGGAAAAGCGTGGCGAGGCGGTCAGCCTGGCCGTCGACCGCCGGCTCGCGAGCGCCTCGGCTGGATACGTACGCGGAATAAAGCAGCACGATCCCGAAGATCACCGCGATCGTGGTGGTGGGCAGTCGGGCGGCTAACGAAGCGCCGACCACCGCACCCACGGTGGTCGCGATTTCGAGGAACATTCCGATCCGAATATTGGAGAACCCTTCCTTCACGTAGGCGGCCGCGGCTCCCGAGGAGGTCGCAATCACCGACACCAGCGTTGCGCCCACCGCGTAGCGAATGTCGATGCCAAACGCCAGGGTCAGAAGCGGGGTGATGATAATTCCACCTCCCAGGCCTGTCAGCGCTCCCAAGAATCCCGCCACCAGTGAGCCCAGCCAGATCAGGAGGGTCAATTCGAGGGTGTTCACACAGCATCTCTCCAGAGGTGAAGTGGGCCGCGATTCTAGCACCACGTCGTCGCCGGAGCCTCGCCGATCAACAAGCGCTCCATGAACTGGTCAAGAGTGAGGTGCGCGAGCACGGTGGGATTGTCTGCCTTGCGCTTGAGCAGAATCACCGCCACCAGGCCACGGGCTCCAGGGGGGTGGCGTAGACACGCGAGGGCCGCTGGGGCATCGGCGAGGGTGGCGGCAGCCAAGCCGAATCCTTTGTCGCCTCGTGTTAGCATGGGTTCGCACTTCGAAATATCGAGGCGAGAAATGAGGGTTGCGATTACCGGCGCGGCGGGGCTATTCGGTCATGGACTGGTTGAGGTGTTCTCCAGGCGGCACGAAGTGTTTCCGCTGACGCGCGCCGAGGCGGATATTACTAAGGCCGAGGCTGTGCGGGCGGCTCTCGGGAGAATCGCACCCGAGGTCGTCGTCCACTCTGCCGGAATTCCCGACTTGGACATCTGCGAAGCTGATCCTGCGAAAGGCTTCCTGGTGAATTATCACGGCACGCGAAACGTTGTCGAAACAGCCCGCGAGCTCGGTACGGGCGTCGTCTACATCTCGACCGACGCCGTGTTCGACGGCAAGAAGCAGACGCCCTATACGGAATCTGATCCCACCATTCCGCCCACGGTCTACGGTCGCACGAAGCTGCGCGGCGAAGAGGTCGTCCAGACACTGCTGGCACACTGGATCTTTCGTGTTTCCGTCTTGTTCGGGCCCGGGAAGGCGAATTTCGTCGAGAAGGGCCTGCGCAAGATCGCGGCGGGTGAATCTTATGCGGTGGCGGTTGACCAGGTGGGCTCGGCCACCTACACCGTCGATGCCGCAGCTAAGATCATGGAGGTGGTCGAGGCGCGCCGCTACGGGCTCTATCACCTCTCGAACTGGGGCGCGTGCAGTAGATATGAGTTGGCTGTGAAGGCCGCCGAACTCGCCGGGCTGGATTCGACCCGGGTGATCGGCAAGCCCGATTCGGAGATGGACCGCCGCACCCCGCGCCTGAAATATGCCGTCATGGCGATGAATGCCCTCCAGGCCGCGGGCTTCGCCCCACCTCGACCGTGGCAGGAGGCCCTGGCCGAATACGTCCGCGCCTTGCCCCGGCTTCATTAGTCACCTCGGCGCTATCCAGAGCCTCGTGCCGCGTGCAGATCCACACGAGACGTTTGATCACCGGCGTTTCCACCGCGGTGCGGGGGCTCGCCCCAGAACGCAGTGCGGTTGAGGGGGAAGACCCGCGAGATTGAAGGCGCTCAGGCTTCGTCAGGATTTGGCGTGGTTGGGAGAGGCGTTCAACCCGAGGATGCCACGCAATTGGCTAAAGAGTTCGGGCATCAGCTGCGAGCGGGGGATGTGGGGGAGAAGATGGCGGCTGAGGAGATCCATGGTCTGCGGATCGGTCACCTCGCCAGTGATGACCAGAACTCGACCTACCAGGCTGGGGCTAATCTCCTTGATCTGCGAAACGACTTCTTCAGCGCCGAGATTATTGCAGCGCAGGTCGACGAGGACTGCGTCAAAGCTCTCACGGCTCACCATTGAAAGCGCTTGCTGTCCGGTGTACGCCACATCGCCCTCGCAGCCCAGCCCTGCCAGCAGGACGAAGAGCACGTTGCGAATGGCGGGTTCGTCCTCGACTATCAAAACCTTGCGACGGCCTGACCCGGTGACCACGTGGCCCCCCGACTTTCTCCCACAAGCCGACAATAGTCTTGAGCCGCAAGAAGACTGCCAACTTTTAGGCGCCGGCTCAACGCGCTGTGTAATTACTCCACAGGCAAGAAAAAGTCAAGCCTTTTCAATCGCTTCTGCGTGTATATTTACTACATAGATATCTTTATCTGCCCATTAGAGGTAAATAGATGTCGGCCAGCCCCGGGTTCCTTGGCGGATTTGCGGGGTCGCAGGTTCGGGCGGGGTCAATCGTAACGAAGGGCTTGAACGGGCTCGAGCCGCGCGGCACACCCGGCGGTCGGCCGGGTGATGGGATGGTGGCTGAGGGTACGGGCATGATGTTTTGTAAGCCCCGGGGGCGCTGCGGCAGGAACTCGCCGTCGATTTCAGAACGCAGTGTGCTTCCCTGCGGCTCTATCCACCGGCGGCTGAACGTCGGCTGCGGCCGGGGACAAGTGGAACCCTTGGTCG
>Ga0315280_10005560_pt1 | contig 17874 bp, 17 predicted proteins | sample YL17G06_40_MG_FD_203697 | JGI IMG/M metagenome (GOLD analysis project Ga0315280, IMG submission 203697) | Sediment microbial communities from Yellowstone Lake, YNP, Wyoming, USA - YL17G06_40 | ecosystem: Environmental > Aquatic > Freshwater > Lake > Sediment | place: USA: Wyoming | collected... | reverse complement strand
CTGGCCTGGACAACCACCCCCTGGACGCTTCCCGGTAACACCGCCCTGGCGGTGGACCCCGAGGCCGACTACGCAGTAGCGGAGGTGGCCGGCCGCCAGGGCCCCGAGCGGCTGATCCTAGCGGCGGGTTTGGTCGGCGCGTCATTGGCGGACGGCTATAAGGTGGTGGCGCGCCTGGAGGGGCGGGAGCTGGCTGGCGTCCACTATCAGCCGCTGTACGACCCACGAGAGTGGGACGTGGACGCCCTTGGCTTCAATGAGGAGGGCCGACTGGTGCCCCTGGGGCCAGGAGAGGCGGTGGAGAAGGCCTATGCCGTCATCACCGCCGACTTCGTGTCCCTCAGCGAAGGCACCGGCATCGTCCACATGGCCCCTGCCTTCGGTGGCGAGGACTTCGAGGCTGGCAAGGCGGGAGGGTTGCTTTTCCTGCAGCCGGTCGACCTGCGCGGCCGGATGACAGCGCCGGGTACTAGCTTCGATGGCCTGTTCGTCAAGGACGCCGATGAGCTCATCCTGGACGACCTGGAGGAGCGGGGCCTGCTCCTGCGGCGCGAGACCATCTATCACACCTACCCCTTCTGCTGGCGCTGCGGCACTCCGCTCCTCTACTACGCCAAGCCTAGCTGGTACATCCGCACCACCGCTGTTAAGGACCGCCTGGTGGCCCTCAACCGGCAGGTCAACTGGTATCCGGGGCACATCAAGGAGGGACGGTTCGGCAACTGGCTGGAGAACAACGTCGACTGGGCGGCCTCGCGGGAGCGCTTCTGGGGCACCCCCCTGCCCATCTGGCGCTGCCAGGCCTCCGCCGGAGGCGGATCCGCCTCTGGAGGATGTGGCCAGCACGAGTGCATCGGCTCCCTCGCCGAGCTGCGTGAGCGGGCGGAGGACAGGGCTAAGGCCGAGGCCCTGGATGACCTCCATCGGCCCTACGTAGACGAGATCGCCCTGGCCTGCCGCCAGTGCGGCGGCAGCATGCGGCGGGTGGTGGAGGTTCTGGACGTCTGGTTCGACTCGGGGGCGATGCCCTACGCCCAGTGGCACTACCCCTTCGAAAACGACGCCACCTTCGCCAGGAGCTTCCCCGCCGACTTCATCTGCGAGGCCGTTGACCAGACGCGCGGCTGGTTCTATACCCTGCACGCCCTGTCCACTCTGCTGTTCGATAGCGTCTGCTTCCGCAACGTCATCTGCCTGGAGCTCATCCTCGACGCCAAGGGCGAGAAGATGAGCAAGTCCAAGGGGAACGTGGTGGAGCCCTGGGCGGTGCTCAATGCTCACGGCGCCGATGCCGTTCGCTGGTATCTGTTCACCGCCACGCCGCCGGGGACAGCCCGTCGCTTCTCCACAGAGCTGGTGGGCGAGGTCCTGCGCAAGTTCCTCCTCACCCTCTGGAACACCTACTCCTTCTTCGTGACCTACGCCCTCATCGACCGCTTCGACCCGCGCCGCCAGGCGCAGGGCGAGCGGTCGGAGATGGATCGCTGGGTGCTGTCGGAGCTGAACGTCCTGGTTGACAAGGCCACGCGCTACATGGACAGCTACAACCCCACCGATGCCGGGCGGGCCATCCAGGCCTTCGTGGAGGACCTGTCCAACTGGTACGTACGGCGCAGTCGCCGCCGCTTCTGGAAGAGCGAGAACGACGCTGACAAGCTGGCCGCCCACCAGACGCTCTATACCTGCCTGGTGACGGTGGCCAAGCTGCTGGCGCCCTTCACGCCCTTTGTGGCCGAGGAGATATACCAGAACCTGGTGTGCAGTTGGTTCCCTGATGAGCCGGAGAGCGTTCACCTGGCCCTCTGGCCCCAGGCCGACACCTCGCTGGTGGACGAGCAGCTCATGGCCGACACGCGCCTGGTGATGCGAGTGGCCAGCCTAGGCCGCAACGTCCGCAGCAAGGCGGGGATCAAGGTGCGTCAGCCCCTCCAGACAGTGCTGGTCAAGCCGCGCTACCCGCTGGAAAGCCAAGCGCTGGAGCGCCTGGCGCCGCAGATTCTCGACGAGCTGAACGTCAAGGAGCTGACCCTGGTGGGCGAGGAGGCGGAGCTGCAGGGCGAAGGCCTTGCTCTGGCCGCGGAGGGCGGCTATGCTGTCGCCCTGGTGACAGCCATCACGCCCGAGCTGGCCGACGAGGGGCTGGCGCGCGAGCTGGTGCACCGCCTTCAGACGATGCGCAAGAATGCCGGCTTCGACATCGCCGACCGCATAGTCACTTATTATCAGGGAAGCGAGGAGCTCTGTCGCATCATGGAGAAGCACAGTGACTACGTTCGCCAGGAGACGCTGTCGCGGGAGCTGGTGGCAGGGCCGCCGCCGGCCGGCGCCTACGTGGAGGAGCAGAAGATCGCTGGGCAGGCGATCACGTTGGCGGTGGAGCGACGACCTTGAGCCCGCCCAAGAATTCTCTTCGCAGCCAACGTGGGCGGGGGTTGACGTTATCTATTAGTCCCTTTATAGTCAGCCGTGTGTCCTGAGTCGCTGATAACCCCTCTGGGCGAGATGCTGCAGCGAGCGCGTCAGGCCCGGGGGGTGACATTGGAAGAAGTGGAGCGGGATACCCGTATCTCGCGCCGCTATCTGGCAGCCCTAGAGAACGAAAACTTCGGCCTTCTGCCGGCGCCGGTCTACGCTCGCGGTTTCCTGCGCACCTACGCCCGCTACCTGGGCCTCGAGCCGGCTAACCTCCTCCCTCTTTTTCCCGTCGGCTATGTGGAGGAGCCGGTCCTTCAGCCCTGGCCCAAGGTGGCGACACCCCGGACCTGGCCCAGCAGCGGCCTGCTGGCGGGCGCCGTCGTTGGTGTGCTCATCCTCATCGTGGTTCTACTGTACAGCCTGGGGGGACAGGGGGAGGGCAGCAGCCCCTCCTTCTTCGGCTTCCAGACCGCCACCCCTGAGACGGCCGCAGTGCCGCCAGGGGAGGCGCCTGTGGTGGCCCCGGCCGTGACCGAGACGCCGCCGCTCTCCTCGGAGATCCCTCCTGGAGCCATGCCCGACCTGCGAGCGCGGCCCCTGGCTGAGGCCGCAGCTACCCTGCGGGACATGGGCCTGAGCTATCTGGCGGTGGAGGTGAGCAGCGGTGAGATGCCCGCGGGCCACATCGTCCGCCAGAGCCCCGCGCCCGGCAGCGCCATCGACCCCAGCCAGGTGGTGACCCTGGAGGTAAGCCGGGGCCCCTAGCCCATGGCTCAAGCCGATAGCGCCGTTCGTGCCGGCAGCCACTGGCTCCGCACGACCGTCAAGGTCATCTCGCTAGTGCTGGCTGTCCTGGCTGCCCTCGTGGCCTGCGCGGGCTGCCTGTGGGTGAAGCCGCGTCGCCTCCTGCTGGAGGAGCCCATCCCTCCCGACGTCTCCGTCGAGGACGTCTACTTCCCCAGCCGCGACGGCACCCGCCTGCACGGCCTGTACATGGCCGGCCGAGCGGGATATCCTGTCCTTCTCCTCTGTCATGGCTACTTCAAGAGCCTGGCCGAGCCCTTTGAACTCGCCTGCCAACTCAACCGCTTGGGCTATCAGGTGTTCCTCATCGACTTCCGGGCCTGCGGCCTCAGCGATGGCCGTTTCACCACCCTGGGCTATCGGGAGGTGCTCGACCTGCTGGGGGCGGTAGATTACCTGCGCGCTCGCCTGAGCGACCTGCCCATCGGCGTGCTTGGCATCTCCATGGGGGCGGTGGCGGCCATCATGGCGGCAGCCGAGTGCCCTCACATCAAGGCCATGGTGGTGGATTCGGCCTATGCCGACCTGGAGAGCGCTATCGGAAAGAAGCTGGTCGATTTTCTGCGCCTGCCCTTCCTGGTGCCCCTGGGATGGGTGAGCATCAAGGTGGGGGAATGTATCTCCCAGGGGAAGGTAGCGGCGGTGAGGGCGGTGGACTACGTGGGCCGCCTGGCGCCGCGGCCGCTACTGCTCATCTACGGCGAGCTGGACGACTACCTGCCCTCTGACCATCCCCAGCGCCTGTTCGACGCGGCCAACGAGCCCAAGGAGCTGTGGCTGGCGCCCGGCAGCGGCCACGCCATGGCTCGTCTGGATCACCCTCAGGAGTACGTCCAGCGGGTGCAGGCCTTCTTCGAGTGCTACCTGTCGTCGGCCTAGGTGGGGGTCTCAGTTGCCCAGGGCCTGGATGATCTCGATCTCGTAATCGACGAGTTCGGCGTCCAGGCGCTCTCTCTGGATGAAGCCCACCACCCGGGTGAGAACCTGGTGGGCGTGCTGGCCGCTGGTGCTAACGCAGCTAATGCCTATGGATGTCATCTGCCAGCGGTCGTGCTCGTCGATCTCGGCCGCCGAGACGTTGAAGCGATTGTGGATGCGGGTGATGAGGGACTTTATGACCTGCCGTTTGTCTTTCAGGGACTGGTTCTCGGGCAGGTGCAGCTGGACGCGGCAGAGCCCTATGGTCATGCTAGTCTTCTGATTCGCCCTCTGCCTCTCGCAGGGGAGGCAGGTCGTCCGGCTTCTCCAGGCCGAAGTATTCCAGGAAACGGAAGGTGGTGCCGAAGAGGTAGGGGCGGCCCTGGGCCTGGGTACGCCCAACCTCGGCGATGAGCCCTCGCGCCCTGAGGGAGGCGATGGCCCGCTCGCAGTTGACGCCGCGGATGGCCTCGATGGCCGTTCGGGTTATGGGCTGCTTGTAGGCGATGATGGCCAGGGTCTCCAGGGAGGCCTGGGAGAGGCTACGGTCCTCATCCAGGCCTAGGAATCGCTCCACGTAGGGGGCCACCTCAGGTGCAGTGACCATCTGCACGGCGCTGCCCGTGCGCTGGAGGCGGACGCCCCGCTGACGGCACTCTTCGTTGAGCGCGTCTACCGCTTCGGTCACCATCTGGGGGTTCACCCCCAGAGAGCGGGCCAGCACACCCGTGTCCAGGGGCTCCTCCGCCACGAAGAGGATGCTCTCGACGATGGCCTTTAGCTCTGAGGGCGAGGGCGACGGCAGGTCATTCATGGTAACGGTGGTCTGGGCGCTTCTTGCTCGCCCTCTGGAGCAGGCGCAGGCTTGCCCTCGGGCGGGCTGAACCTTATCTGAACGGTGGGCAGGCCAACCAGGGCCACGCCTATCTTCTGCTCGATGGTCTCCTGGGTCACCCGACAGGCCGCCTCGGTGGCTTCGGGCACGTTGGCGTCAGTATCGAGGACTAGGTCCAAGGCCACTGCCAGTCCTCTATCGCGGGCGGTCACCGAAGCCTTTGATTCTTTGATCTGAGGCAGGGCCGTCACTTCCTGCTCGATGCGCTGGTTGATGGCCTCGGTCGACAGGATGGCGGTGGCGCCCGTTACTCCCTCCAGGCGGATGTCGGCGCTGGGCCCTGCCGGCGCCAGCTCGGCCACGATGACGATGAGGCAGAGGACGACCAGGGATAAGGCACCCAGGGTGAGGATGAGCTTGGAGGCATTGTCGGTGTGGTCGTTTAGGTAGCGAACGAGGTCGCCCAGGCGGTCGATCGTCTCACTGTCGGCAGCCCAGGTCAGCAGGATGACCACGGCCATGAGGATGACCCAGATGGCCGCCAGAGTGACGATGAGGCCCCGGTTGAAGGCATCCACGCTACTTACCCCTCACATCCACCCTGCTCAGCGGCAGGCAAGCCCGCCAGGGCCTACCTCGACTGGCGGCGCATCAGCCGCTGACTCAAGCTCGCCCCACAGACCATCGTCCAGCGGCTCGCCCAGGCGAGCGGGCAGGAGCCGATTGGCCAGATCAAAGCCAGGACAGCGCCCAGACGCCGAGCCGTTCTCGGCGCATAGGCCAGAGGCCCATCCGTCTCTGGCGGAAGTGTAGACGCGCAGGTAGTTGTCGGTCAACCCCCGCCAGAGGGGGGCCTGGCCGTCCTGGCGCGTCCTGGCCTCCTCCCACAGGACTTCCAGCGTTCGCCCCCGGAAGCGGGCACGGAAGGCGTCAGCGGAGGTGCGCGCCAGCTTCAGCATTCGCTCCAGGCGCTGGCGCTTGACGGCGTGGGGTACCTGCTCCTTGGCGAGGGCGGCCACTGTGCCCGGCCGTCGCGAGTAAGGGAACACGTGGATGGCGGCGAAGGCCAGCTCCTGGCAGAGGTCATGGGTGCGCTGGAAGTCCTCGTCCCCCTCGCCCGGGAAGCCAACGATGACATCGGTGGTGATGGCCACGTCGGGCAGCCATCGCCGGATGAGGGCGACGGCCTGGCGGAACTCGTCGACCGTATAGCGACGGCGCATGGCGGCCAGGATGCGGTCGCTGCCGCTCTGGAGAGGGAGGTGGAAGTGGCGGCAGAGGCGCCGGTTCTGCCATAGACGCAGAAGGCTCTCGCTGATGTCCTGGGCCTGGAGGGAGGAGAGGCGCAGGCGGGGGATGGCGGTTTCGGCCAGGAGGCCAGCCAGCAGCTCCCTTGGGCCCTGGACCAGGCCGAGGTCGCGGCCGTAGTTGCCAACCTGGGTGCCAGTGAGGACGACCTCCTTCACCCCCTCCGCCTGGCGGGCCAGCACCTGGGCGATTGTCTCCCCTATCGGCACGCTCCGCTCGCGGCCGCGGGTGCGAGGGACGATGCAGAAGGCGCAAACCTCGTTGCACCCCTCCTGAATCTTGACGGAGGCGCGGGTGCGCAGGCCGTCACTGGGCTCGATGGCCGTAGTGCCGGTGCCGAGGTGGCCTTGCTCCTGCCAGTGGCGGAGAAGACGCTGAGCGATGGCTGGCTTGTCGGCGTTGGCGACCAGCCAGTCGGCCCCCAGACGCTGGGCCAGGTCATGGCCGCTGCCATTTTGCTCATGGCAGCCGGTGAGGACGATGGTGGCCTGCGGGGCCAAGCGGCGGGCCAGGCGCACCAGGTGGCGCGACTTGCGGTCGGCCACGTGGGTCACCGAGCAGGCGTTGATGATCAGGGCGTCGGCGGGCGCCGGCCGGTCGATGACCTGGCAGCCGTGGGCCAGAAGCTCGCGGGCCAAGGCCTGGGAGTCGGCCTGGTTGAGCTTACAGCCCAGGGTGAGGATAGCGACGGTGCGAGCGAAGCTAGACGATTGGCTGAACATAGCATTTCGGCCCACCCTGGCCACGTCGGGCAGGCCGAAACCATTCTACAACCTTTCGGGGCTGGCCAGGAAGCCGCCAGCCAAGGACCGCCTGGCCGTCCCGCCAGCCGCCAGTGGGCTCCCCGACCTATTCGCTGACGGTGAAGGAGCCGGTTTGCATCAGTTGATCGTCGAAGTAGATCTCCAGCTCGTAGCTGCCAGCGGGCAGGGCCTCGTCGCCCTCGACACCCACCCACCAGTTGCCGCTGTCGCCGCCCTCCCAGGGATAGCGATCGGACTCCACCAAGCTCTCACTATCGAGATGGTGCCAGATCCAGCGGTACTCGCTGACAACCGCCGCCCCCTCATAGTCGAAGAAGGCATAGACCTCAAATGTGCCCTGAGGGAAGGAGCTGGCAGGGTCGATGGGCTGGTCGTCCGCGCTCACCCCTTGGGCGAAGCTGATGGGACTCACTGAGGGTCCTATTGCCTCGCGGCCCACAAAGGTGGTGGCTGTGGCTACTAGTTCCCCCTGCACCAACAACTCTAGGTCATAGCGGCCCGAGACCAGAAGCTCTCCCATGTCCAGGCTGACCCAAGCGGCGCCGCTCTCGCCCAGCTCCCAGGGTGGCCGCTGCGCGCTCAGCTCCTCGTCCAGGACACCATCCACATACCACGTATCCACCCACTCGTAGCCGTCCTGCATGCCGGCGTAGTCGAAGCCGAAGATGAGCTTGTCGATGCCGGCCGGGAATTCGTTCACGATGTCCACCAGTTCGCCGTCGGGGGTGACGTCGCGGGCGAAGACCAGATTGGTGATGAAGACCTGGCCAGCCACCGGCTTTTCGCCGGAGCGGGTGCGTTGACCGGGAGCAACGAAGTCGCCAGACTGGGCTCGCTCGATGATCTCGGCGGCCAGATCGACGGGCCTCAGGCGGTTGATAAAGCCGCCGATGTCGATGGTGGCACGGGTGGGAATGGCTATCAAACGGCCCTGGTCGTCCAGGGCGGCGCCGCCGCTGTTGCCGGGCGAGGCAGTAGCGTCGGTCTTGATCCAGGCGCGGCGCTGTCCTACTCCTTCTTGGGAGAGGAAGCCGCTCACTCGGCCGGTCGTGAAGGTGATGGTCTCGCCGCCGATGACGGGATAGCCTAGGATCATTAGCTCCTGGCCCACTGTCAGCTCGCTGGCCTCGCTCAGGGGGATGGTGGGCAGGTCCAGGGTATCGGGGTCGATGGGGTTGCCCTCGTTGTCGGCGTAGGGCTGGATAACGGCCAGGTCCAGGAGCGGGTCTTGCGCCACCACCCGGGCTAAGTAGGATGGTTCTGGGGGCTGGTCGGTGCTAGTGGTGAGGGAAACGCCCAGCTCGTCACGGCGGAGGATCAGGCCCTCTTCCGTCTCGGTCTCCTCGGCCACCACGTGGTAGTTGGTGAGGATGAGGCCGGACTTGTCGATGATCGTGCCGGAGCCCGCCCATACGATTTCGTACTCGCCGTCGGTGGACTGAAGGGCCACGACCTGGACCACAGCGCGGGCTAGGTCCTCCAGGGCTAAGGTGGCAGGAGTGGGGGTGGCCGCTGGGCTGACAACAGCGGTGGGGCTAGCAGTAGCGGTGGGCGTTGGCCGCGTTTCCTCTTCTTCTTCGCAGGCGGCTAGGGTCAGAGTCATCACCAGGCCCACAAAGAAGGTGAGCAGCAGGCGAGATATTTTCATCGCGGCCACCCCTGGGAGGAATTTCATGCCATTATATCGGCACCCAACAGGATCGTCAACGGCCCTGCCGCCGGTCGTACGCTACGTCCGACGGCACGTCAATGAACGAGCGAAGGTGCTCGTTGGCGGGAGCTGGTGGCCGCCGCAAAGGTCATGAGGCGTGCCAGGGGCCCCACAGGGCCCAGAGGCCGGCCGCGCTGATGACCAGCAGCGTCTGGATAACGACGGTCAGTGGATCCATCCCTTCCTCCCTCTTCCTAGCAGCGACTGAAGCCGCAGATGGGGCAGCAAATGCAGCCTTCGCCGTGCACCAGAGGGCCGCCGCAGTCAGGACAGCGTGGGCTCCTCAGGGGACTAATTCTACGCATCGCTCTTTCTCCCCAGAACAGGCGTTCTTTATAGAGGCACAGTATCAGAACGCCCGTTCTTTGTCAAGGGGTTTTGAGAACAAGTTTTCGAACAGGACGCTGAAGGCTGCGGTTGTTGACCTGCTGCATGCGGGCTGATAGAACTGATAGCATGGCAGTGCTAGGCATACGGGTGCATGCCAGCGACAACGTGGCGGTAGTGGTCGCGGACGTTCAGGCGGGCGGCGTAGTTCGGCTCGCTGACGGCAGCGAGCTGCAAGCGGTCGAGGCCATTCCTCGCGGCAGCAAGGTGGCCCTTGGCCCGATCGCTTGCGGGCAGGCGGTAGTCCGCTACGGGGAGGAGATCAGCAGAGCCACTAAGGACATCGCAGCAGGCGAATACGTGCACACCCACAATCTGGCAGGCAGGAGATGAGGGAGGAGTTCGTTTTCCAGGGCTGGCGGCGGCCGGACGGTCGCATGGGCATCCGCAACCACTGCCTGGTGCTGGCCACGGTGGCCTGCGCGGCGGGAGTGGTGCGAGAGGTCGGGCGGCGGCTGCCGGTGGTGGTGGCGGTGGAGCACGCCCACGGCTGCGGCCGCGGCGGCCCCGATCTGGGCCTCCAGATCAAGACCCTGGCCGGGCTGGTGCAGAACCCAAACGTGGGGGCGGTGGTGCTGGTGGGCCTTGGCTGCGAGGTGGTCTCGGCCGCGCTGCTGAAAGGCGCGCTGGCCAGGAGCGGGAAGCCGGTGGAGACCGTGGTCATCCAGGAGGCGGGCGGGTCGAGGAAGGCGGCGGATCAGGCCGAGGCCTTGGCCCGCCGCTTGCTTGGCGAACTGGAAGAGCTGCCGCGCGAGAGGGGCACCGCCGCCGACCTGATGGTTGGTCTGGAGTGCGGCGGCTCGGACACTTTCTCCGGGCTCACCGCCAATCCGGCGGTGGGAGAGGTCGCCGACCGGCTGGTGGAGCTGGGCGGCACGGTCATTCTAGCTGAGACCACCGAGATGATCGGCGCCCTGGGGCCGCTGCTCAAGCTGGCGGAAAGCGAGGAGGTGGCCGCCAAGCTCAAGGCAAAGGTGGAGCGGCAGGAGGCGAGGGCGCGGGAGATGCTGGGGCCTCTGGCCGATGCCGTTCTGGCCCCCGGCAATGTCGAATCAGGGCTCACCACTATTGCCGAGAAGAGCCTGGGCTGCATCGCCAAGGGCGGCAGTTCGCCCATCCGGGAGGTGGTTGACTACGGCGATCGACCAAGCAGGAAGGGCCTGGTGGTTATGGATACGCCCGGCTACGACATCGAGAGCATGGCCGGCATGGCGGCGGCCGGGGCTCAGGCTATCCTGTTCACCACTGGCCGAGGCACCCCGGTGGGATTCCCGGCCGTGCCGGTGATCAAGATCTCCTCCAACTCCGAGCTCTTTGAGGCCATGCCTGACGACATTGACCTCGATGCTGGAACCATCCTGGCCGGAAAGACCGCCCGCCAGGTCGGCGAACAGATCCTCGACCTCCTCCTGAAGGTCGCCCGCGGTGAGAAGACCAAGGCCGAAAGCAATGGCCAGGCCGTGTTCGCCATCGCCCAAGAGGGTCCGGCCTTTTGACATCCTCGCCGACTAGAGCATCACTTCCGAAGGATGATTCTCGCCGTCTGCCCTTATCTTGCTATCGTTCCCCTCATCCCTGTTCGCCGCTACAATAGCAGGCGCTATGAAGATCGTTGTCGCCCCGCAGGAGTTCAAGGGCAGCCTCAGCGCCGTCCAGGTCGCTCAGGCCATGGCCGAGGGCCTGCGGCGCGCCCTGCCCGACGCCACCCTGGCGCTGGTGCCCATGGCCGACGGCGGGCCGGGCACGGTGGAGGCGGTGGTGGCTGCGGCTAAGAACGGTCAGCGGATGACGGCGGCGGCCCACGACGCCCTGGGCCGGCCCCTGGAGGCCGCCTGGGGAATCATCGACGAGAATACCGCCGTCATCGAGATGGCCGCCGCCTCCGGCCTCACCCTGCTGACTGAGGACGAGCGCGACCCCCGCATCGCCTCCACCTACGGCACGGGCGAGCTCGTGCGGGCCGCCCTGGACGCCGGCTGCCGTCGAATCATCGTCGGCATAGGGGGCAGCGCCACCAACGACGGTGGCGCTGGCATGGCTCAGGCCTTGGGCGCTCGCCTCGTGGACGACGCGGGGCAGGACCTGCCGCCCGGCGGCGCCGCCCTGGCTCGTCTGGGCCGCATCGACCTGTCGGGCCTGGACCCTCGCCTGGAGGGGTGCCGGCTGCTCGCCGCCAGCGACGTCTTCAATCCTCTGTGCGGGTCGCAGGGCGCATCGCTTGTGTACGGCCCGCAGAAAGGGGCGACGCCTGAGGTGGCCCAAGAGCTGGACGCTGCCCTGAGGCACTACGCCCAGGTCATCGAGCGCGACCTGGGGGTGCGCGTACTCGACCTGGCGGGCGCAGGGGCGGCGGGTGGTCTGGGAGCCGGGCTGGCCGCCCTTCTGGGGGCGGAGCTCGTTCCAGGGGCCCAGCTTGTGGCCGAAGCGGTGGGGCTCAGGCAGAGGCTGGAGGGGGCCGACCTGGCGCTCACCGGCGAGGGGCGGCTCGACGCCCAGACCAGCTTTGGCAAGGCACCCTGGGAGGTGGCCAGGCTGGCCAGGGGCTGCGGCCTGCCGGTGATAGCCATCGCTGGCTCCCTGGCGGAGGACTGCCGGCCGGCGCTGGGCGAGGCCTTCGATGCAGTGGTGGCGATTACGCCGCGGGCGATGTCGGTCCGGGAGGCCATGGCCCAGGCGGCGAAACTGGTGGCCGACGCCGCCGAGGGCGTGGCTCGCCTGCTGCTGGTCGGACAGCGCTTGGGCAGGCGCTAGGAGTTCAGTGATGTCCTCTCTTCTCGCGGAATTCCAGCAGGTGGGGCGAGATCTGTACGCCGCTGGTCTTGTCTCCTCGCACGGGGGCAACATGAGCGTTCGCCAGGCCGCGGGCCTGATAATCACCAGCCACGGCAGCCGCCTGGGTCACTTGGCGCAGGGAGACCTGGTAGAGGTGAGGCCGGGCTCGGAGGCCAGGGTTGAGCCGTCCATGGACCTGGCCCTCCATCAGGCCATCTACGCTGCCGCCAGCGAGGCCGAGGCGGTCGTCCACGCCCATCCTCGCCATGCCATCGCCCTGTCGCTGATGGGAAGGGAGATCCGGCCCCAGGATCTGGAGGGCCAGCACTATCTGGGCGTCGTGCCGGTCGTGCCCAGGGGCGAGAACGTGGCCCAGGCTCTGGCCCATGCCCTGCGGCAGCACAGGATAGTCGTGGTGGCTGGGCATGGAAGCTACGCCCGCGGCGAGAGCCTGTGGCAGGCCCTCCAGTGGACATCGGTGCTGGAGGAGAGCGCCGAAGTCCTGTGGCTCCTGCACGCCCTCAGGCAGAATACGTAGGCGGCGCTCCGGGCAGGGGCACCTCCTGGCGGGGCTGGAACAGGTTGAAGAAGACAAGGAAGACAAGCCCCCCGGATATGACAGCCGGAACGATGGTTCCTGCCCAGGTGATGTCCCCAGCGCCGCGGTGATAGAAGCAACTGAGCATCAGGACCACCTGCTCCACGAGCGCCAGCCAGAAGACCTGACGATGGCGCTTAGGGTCACGGGCGGCCCACAGGTAGATGATAGCGGGGATCACCATGGACGCGCTGAAGACCCGACCGCCCAGGATGCCAGAAGCCTCATGACCTTCCATGTCGAAGAGGAAGCTGCTGGACAACACCTGGGCGATGATGCCCACGATGTCCCAGATGGCCAGCAGGATGAGAACGATCCTGGGCTGGCGTAGCGTCTGTAGAGCGCTAGGTTGAGGCGCGGTTGGTTGAACTTCTCCGGTCGACGCCATGGGCAACCTCCTTCTATCCCAGGTCTAGCTCCTCCAGGCGCTCCTCATCGATCCCCAGGTAGTGGCCGAGCTCGTGGAGCACAGTCTTGCGCACCTCCTCGACCATCTCCTCCCGGCTGGAGCAGAGCCGCTCGTGGGTCTGTTGGTATATGACGATCTGGTCGGGCAGAGCCATGTTGTAATAGGCGCCGCGCTCGCTGAGGGGGATGCCCAGATAGAGGCCGAAGAGGTCATCGCCGCGGCGACTGCCGGCCTCGCGCCGCTCGGCCAGGCTGGGGCGCCACCTGACCACGACATCCAGGTTGTGCAGGTGCTCTTGGAACTCGGCAGGTAGCTTGGCCAGGGCTTCCAGAACCAGCTTCTCGAACTCGTGCCGTCGCATCAGCCTAGCGCGTTCTCTCCCAGAGACAGTGGTAGCCCTCGCCAGCGATGGCGTTGAGGACCTCTTGCTGCTCCAGCCGGACGAGCTCCTCCAGAATCTCCTGACACTGCTCCTCCGCCTGGGGGAAGCCAATGCTGGTCAGCCGCCGTACGATGCGATCCCAAACGGCGCAGGTGACCAGCTCCCGGACGTGCTTGGGCCACCAGATGGCGGTGATCTTCTCGGGAAGACGGAAGCGAGGGCGTAGCTGCTTGATGCTCTTGAAGCGCTCCTCCAGCGACGCAGCCCGCGGCACGAGCTTTACCAGGGGCCCCTCGCTCTCCGAGCAGCGGGTGTCGATGAGGAGGCGCTGGGGCAGGATCAGGAAGCGGATGGTGATGATGTCGGCCTTATCGATGACCTCGAAGATGGAATCAATATCGATGGCAAAATCGTTATCCATAGTGGAGCGGGAAGCACCACACCTCTCGCTCATTGTAGCATCGGGCCCAAGAGGCCAGCAAGCAGACCTAGCCGCCGGCCTGTCCCGCCAGGTAGGCCTCCAGGACGCGCCGCACCATCGGCCCTGCCTCCAGGGAGCCCGACTGGCCCTGATCCAGGGCCACCAGGACCACAATGGCCGGGTCGTCGCGAGGGGCGTAGGCCACGAAGAAGATGTGGTTCTGAAAGATGATATCCTCGGCGGTGCCTGATTTCCCCGCCGCCGCCACGCTGGAGCCGAGGAAAGTGGTGTAGGCGGTGCCGCCGGGGTCGGCGATGACCAGGGTCAGGCCCGCGCGGATGGCCTCCAGGGTGGCCTGAGAGACCGGCAGAGGGTTGATCTCGGCGGCGGTAAACTCCTGGGATACCACTCCCTCGGGGGAGGCGATGCGCTGCACCAGAAGGGGTGTGCGCAGGATGCCGCTGCGGGCGATGGCGCTGTACATGTTGGCTAGCTGCAAAGGGGTGACCAACAGAAAGCCCTGGCCTATGCCCATGTTCACGCTGTCGCCGCTGTACCAGGGTTCTCCCACCTGCTCCTGCTTCCAGGCCGGGCCCGCCGCCACCCCCTGGGCCTCCTCCAGGCCGACCACTCCCGATGGCTTGCCGAAGCCGAAGGCGGCAGCGAACGTGGGCAGGATGTCGGCGTCGGTCTGATCGAGGGTGAGCGCCACCTCATAGAAGACGGTGTTGCAGGAGGCCATCAGCCCCTGGCCCAGGGTCAGGGGGCCGCGATCCACCGACTGCCAGTTCGGCTTGGCGTTCTCCGGCCCCAGCCCGTACCACACCGGCGGGCAGGGCAGGGTGGTGCTGGCGGTGTAGCCGCCCTTCTCCAGTCCAGCGGCCATGGTCACCACCTTGAAGGTGGAGCCCGGCGCGTAGGTAGCCAGGACTGCCCGGTGGAAGAAGGGCTGGCGCGGATCGGAGGCCAGCCGCTGGAAGGCCTCCGCGCTAAGGCCGTTGATGAAATCGTTGGGGTTGAGAGTCGGGTGGCTGGCGATGGCCAGGATGCTATTGTCGATGGGGTCCATCGCGATGATGCTCCCGTCTCGATCGCCCAGGGCCGCCTCCGCCTCCCGCTGGACGTCGGTATCGATGGTGAGGTGGATATCCCTGCCCGGCTTGGCCTCCTTCTTGGCCAGCACGTGGGAGATGGTGCCCTCGGGGGTGATGATGGCCAGCGTCCCGCCCCGCTGACCGGCCAGTTCGTCCTGGAAGTAGGCCTCCAGGCCTGCCGCCCCCACCATGTCGCCAGACCGATAGCCCTGGCCGACCAGCTCCTTTAGCTGCTCCTGGCTTACCTCCATGAGATAGCCCAGGGTGTGGCCGGCCAGGCTGCCCTGGGGATACGCCCGCTGGAGCTCCTGCCGCACGACTACTCCCTCTATCTGGTAGAAAGGCTGGATGACCTCGTCGGGCGTGCCGTAGGGCAGGGTCTTCAGGGGGATGAAGTAGTAGGAGGGGACATCCGCCTCCACCTCCTCCCGTATCTTCTCCTGTGGCATCTCCAGCCTCTCGGACAGAGTGGAGATGAACGCCTCCTTGTCCTTGATCAACCCTGGCACTGCCCCCACCACGTGCACGGGGCCGTCCAGAGCCAGTGGGGTGCCGTGACGGTCGTAGATGGCGCCTCGCTGGGGCACGTCGGTGAAGAAGTGGACGAGCGAGGCGCCGGTCAGCTCGCGGAAGATGAGGGAGGGGCTCCAGAGTATGCGCCAGCGTTCTTGGCTGCCCTGGCTTTCCTTCACCAGCTTCATGGTATTCGTCTGGGCGATGTCGCCGAAGAAGGCGGTGGAGATAGTGACCGAGAAGGGCAGCTCGCTGGCATCGGGGTCGGGCGAGGGCTGGAACTGATAGCTGACGCCGCTGATGGTGGCCTCCTCGGCGATGGCCTGGTAGCGGGCGACGAAGTCCTCGCGGCTGATCTCGGCCTGAGCAGAGGAGGCCAGCAGGTCATACATCTGGCTGTAGCGGCCTTCCTGCCAGAGGCGAAGAAATTCCTCCGCTACGCCGGATGAGGATGGCGCTGGCGTGGGAGACGGCGGCGCCTCTTCGTCTTGGGCGCAGGCGGTGAACACCAACGTCGCCAGCAAGACAAACGCGGCCAGAAAGGCACCGATGCGCACCCTACTACCCCCTTCGACCCAACGGCGATTAGCTCATCTCCAGGCCGGGGGAAGGCTGGCCGTGGAGCTCCTTGCGCTGAATCCAGCGGCTGCCCTGGGGGGTGATGAGAAGGACGTCGATGGGGCCGCCCACATTCTTCGGCCGCGCCTCGAAGCGCATGGTGTCGATGGTGGTGCGCACGGCATAGATGGCGAAGTCGATGGCGTCCTGCACATTCATCAGGTGCCAGTTGATGCGGGCGCCCGTGATCTCCAGGAGTTGGCCTTCGGGGCCGACGACCTGCTTGGCCTTCAGCAAGCGAGTGATGACGTCCACCTGGCCGGCCCAGGTGGCCCCGTAGGTGACGTCGCCCGTCTGGGGGTTCACGTTCCGCCTCTGCACCATGTTCTTCTTCAGGTGGCAATAGTAAACGTGGGGCACGCTGGCCCGGCCCTCTCGCTTGTAGCCGGCCACGTAGAAGCCGGTGTCGGCCTGGGGATACCTGTCGTGGAGATAGCTCACCAGCTTGTGGGCCACGGCCTCGACGACGTCCTCCTCCTCCACCACCTCCTCGGCGAAGCGCTCCACCTGGCTCTGCACGCTCACGCTCCCCAGCACGGCCTGGCCGAAGGTGCTCACCCCCACCTGCTGGCGGGGCAGGAGGAAGGTCTTGTAGGTGAAGTCGGAGTTGACGGTCTCCACGCGGCCTTTGAGGGTGAGCGTCTGGCGGCTATCGGAGGCCATAACGATGGCTTCGGGCACGTAGACTGTCACCGTGAAGGACATGACGCCACCTCATATCTCAACGCCGATTTCCGATGCTGTTCCGTTCGTCCTGCTCCCCTACCCGTAGGCGATATCCCCCTCCGCGAGGGCGCGGGCGATGATCATGCGCTGGACCTCGCTGGTGCCCTCGACGATCATCAGTTGGCGGGCGTCGCGATAGTGGCGCTCCAGGGGGTGGTCCTTCATGTAACCCTGGGCGCCCAGGATCTGGAGAGCGTCGGAGGAGACCTTGACCGCCATCTCGGTAGCGAAGACCTTGGCGAAGGACATGTAAACGGCGTACTGACGCTCGTACTTTCCCTGGTCGATCAGCCAAGCCGCATGATAGATCAAGTGGCGGGCGGCCTCGATCTGGGTGGCCATGTCCGCCAGCATGAACTGGATGGTCTGGTGCTTCAGGATGGGGCGGCCGAAGGTGCGGCGCTGGCGGGCGAACTCCAGGGCGTAGGCCAGGGCTCCCTCGCCCAGGCCCAGACCACGAGCCGCCACCACCGGCCGGCAGGTGTTCAGGGTGAGCATGGCAATGGGGAAGCCTCGCCCCTCCTCGCCGATCAGGTCGGCGGCGGGTACTCGGCAGCCCTGGAAGACCAGGCTGGCGGTGGGGATGCCGGTCACCCCCATCTTGCGGTCGAGGCGAGCCACTGAAAAGCCAGGGCTGGCGGTGGGGACGATGAAGGCGGAGACGCCACGAGCACCGGCGGCCGGATCAGTCTTGGCGAAGGTGATAACGAAGTCGGCCACGCTGCCACCAGAGATGAACATCTTCTCGCCATCGATGACATACCCGTCGCCATCGCGGGCGGCGCGGCTCTCCATGGCGGCGGGGTCGGAGCCGGCGTTGGGCTCGGTGAGGCAGAAGGCGCCCTTGATATCGCCCGCCGCCGAGCGAGGGAGCCAGGCCCGCTTCTGCTCCTCGCTCCCGCCGATAACGATGGGCTGGGTGTAGAGGGCGGAGAGAACGAGGATGAGGCCGGAGGCGCAGCAGTACTTGGCCGTCTCCTCCACGGCCAGGGCCAGGGCCAGGAAACCAGCGCCGCCACCGCCGTAGGCAGCCGGGACGGTCAGGCCCAGAAGCCCGGCCTGGCGAAACAGGGCGAAGATGTCGTCGGGGTATCGCCCCTCCTCATCGATCTGGGCGGCGCGCGGCTGCACCCGCTCGCGGGCGATGCGCCGCGCCGTATCACGGATTAGCCTGTGGGTTTCGGTCAGTTCGTAGTCCA
>Ga0315280_10005559_pt1 | contig 17876 bp, 20 predicted proteins | sample YL17G06_40_MG_FD_203697 | JGI IMG/M metagenome (GOLD analysis project Ga0315280, IMG submission 203697) | Sediment microbial communities from Yellowstone Lake, YNP, Wyoming, USA - YL17G06_40 | ecosystem: Environmental > Aquatic > Freshwater > Lake > Sediment | place: USA: Wyoming | collected... | reverse complement strand
GGAGGGTTGCGGAGAAAAATAAGCTAATGAGTGTATATAGGGGTAATCTTGATTAGTCATCAACGCTATCAATCAGCCACAGAAATGTACATAAATCGTATAGTCATGTTGGTAGACAAGAAGAAGCAGTGAAAAAGCATGAATAAAGTGAAAGTTGTATTATACGGTGTCGGCGAAGTAGGCAGTCGCATAGCCAAGCATCTTCTTGAAAAAGAAGGCATAGAGATTGTTGGAGCCATCGACGTAGCTAAAGACAAGATTGGCGAAGACTTGGGTGAAGTATTAGGTCTAGGCAAGCGTTTTGGCGTCCGAATATCTGACAACCCAGATAAAGTCTTGTCTGAAGCTAAGCCAGACATAGCGGTTCATGCAACAGGCTCATTCTTGAAGCAAGTCTATTCACAAATCGAGGTATGCATAAAGCATAGGGTACACGTGGTCTCCACATGCGAAGAACTATCCTACCCATACGTCAGTGACTCACAAATTGCCCAAAAACTTGATACACTAGCCAAAAAACATAAAGTGGCAGTCTTAGGCACGGGCATAAATCCAGGCTTTCTCATGGACACTTTAGCCATAACACTTACGGGCTTATGCCAAAAAGTCGAAAAAATAAAAGTAGCACGCTTGATGAATGCAGCCACACGTAGGGTTCCTTTTCAAAACAAAATAGGTGCAGGCTTAACAGTAGATGAATTTAAAGGGAAAATAGAGAAAGGGCATATAAGTGGGCATGTTGGTCTTGCACAGTCAATCTCTATGATAGCTGCTGCACTAGCATGGAAACTAGATAAAATCATAATAGACGAAGTTCAGCCAGTTGTTGCCACGAAGCTAGTATCGAGTGAAGCAATAAAAGTTGAAAAAGGCAAGGTAGCAGGCTTGAAACAAGTTGCAAGAGGCATAAAAAATGGTAAAGAAATCATTACACTCGATTTTCAGGCATATATAGGAGCAGAAGAAGAATACGATACCATTGATATAGATGGGGTGCCGCCTATTCATGAGAAAATTTCACCATGCGTCCACGGAGACCATGGAACAGTGGCAATTATAGTCAATTCGATTCCAAAAGTGATTAATGCCCATCATGGATTAGTAACAATGAAAGATTTGCCTGTTCCAAGTGCAACACCAGAGAGTATGAGAAAATACATTAGTGGAAGGGTAAAGTAAGAGGTTAAGGTGACTCTTGTGACTGTTAAGGGCATACATCAAAAAGGGCAATTTTCTGTACAAGACTTGCTAAACTCAACTAAAGCGAATCCAGAATTTCGCAATGTAGGCGCAATAATGATGTTCATAGGCGTGGTTAGAGGAAAAACACAATCAGGCGATAAAGTGAAAAAGTTAGAATTGGAAGCCTATGAAGAAAAAGCCAACGAATCTATTGACGGTATCTGTAGAGATTTGCGGAAAAAAGAAGGAATAGTTGATGTTCAGATTCATCATTTCATCGGAGACTTCAATGTAGGCGAAGATTTAGTCTATATTCTTGTTGCGGGTTCTCATCGCCATAACATATTTCCAGTTTTGGAAGAGGCTGTAGAACGGTACAAGAGTGAAGTGCCTATCTTCAAGAAGGAATACGTAACCGATAAAGGGGAAAAAACAAAATCCTACTGGGTCAGTGAACATGAAACAAGAAAACGCAAATAATTCAGTGATAATGGAAGAGAATTCTGATGACTCTTTGGGAAGATATTCTGGCTAATCTTATCTACATTGAGACCGCCACAATAGTTGCTGTTGCAATCATTCTAGAACTCTTCATTGCACGATATTTAAAACGGATTTCAAAGCGAAAAGAATGGCCATCTCATGCCACAAACGGTTTGGTGCTAATCTTCCGTCTTTTAATCCTCTTAGGAGTAGTAGCCACGTTTATGAGGATTGGAGGAATACCTCCCGACTGGTTAGTCGCCTATTCAGCTCTCGGTGGTGCAGCAATAGGCTTTGCTTCTACACGAGTTCTTGGAAACTTTATGGCAGGACTTTTTCTGTTTGTGACTCGACCATTCCGTGTTAACGATTATGTTCGAGTGGACAACATCGAGGGAATTGTTGTGGAAATGACGTTCAATTATACGAAGATTTTGACGCGGAGCAATACATTAGTTTTCATAAGTAATTTGAAAATATTAGACCAGAATGTGGTAAACTATAGATGTCTGAGTGAAAAATCTCTGCTGTACTGTTATACGGTTGAGCTAGCTTTCGATCACTCTCTTCGCACAGATCAATTGGAGAAAACCTTTGACGAAGTGATAGAACGATATGTAAAGAATCTTCCGAGAAAGCCAGAATATGTTCAGTTGAGGATAGGAGCTTTCGACAGAGGGTATGCTTTCTACCTTTATGTTGAGAAACCACAAGATATCTTTGCCATTCATCCAGAGTTCGTTAAAGAGATAACGAAAGCATGGGATAAGGCAAGAGGAAAATAACCATTCTCATTTATCATCTATTACGGTCTGTGTAACTCCGAGGAACTGCCCAAAATCTTCGGCGACTGACTTAATCTCGTTTAAATCCTCCTTTTCGAGTTTTTGAAAAGGTGAAATCGACACAGTTACGTTATTCTTTGTTTTCTTATATCTCCATGTTCCCACTATGCTGTCGTCAACTAGAATAGTGGCTGCGACATCTCCTGCAGGGGGTCGATAAACTTGTTTCATAAATTCTCTTTGTATGATACGTGTTCTGTCTCTATGCCCCAAAACGAAAGAATCAAACTTGGGCAAAAGGTGGGCAGGAGTTTTTTCATCTAAATCCATTTCCATAAGCGTTCTATAGTCTTTCTTTTGCATCCAAAATTGTCCTTTAACATCTTCTATTTTTACCTCTTCGAGTTCAGATGCTACGTTTTCTAAGGTTTTTCTTGCGTCACTTATCATTAGTCCGCTCCAAGATGCAAAGTCTTGAACAGATGCTGGACCGTAGCCATTAAGATATTTTAGAAGAAGTTTTTCTTTTGCCTGCTTTTCATCAAATATATCCATGTTCTGGTTTGATAACCACTTGTCCAATCTTGCAAAGCACGCTTCTGCACCGCATGGTTGAGCATGAACGGTTAAGCCTTCGTAGCATGTTTCTTTTAGTATGCCGCCCCAAGCTGAGAACAATCTTTCGTAAGGTTTACATTCATCTCTCAACAGTGAGTATACTTTCGCCATGAGTTCTTTCCGTTTCAGAGGTTTCTCTGATAGGGCTTCAAGAATTTTCGGATATACTACGTTTTCTATTTCTTCTATTGAAAGCCATTCAGGTCTATCCTTGAGGTGCCCATGATGTTCAAACCACATCTTCTTTAAGGCTTTGTTATAGATTGGTAAGTCGTCTGATGGAATGATGTGGAGTGTTCCTCGCATGCACCAAATTTTCGCAAGTATCTTAGCCTTGTAGAGGGCTTCGTCCAACATGCTGCTTTCGAATTCTTCTACTCTGTTCCACAACGAGATATAGGGAGTTAGTGCTGCTTGAGCGTGCAAGCCACAAACATCGCTTACAACTTTTTCAATGTCACTTGTCTTAGCTTTATGCAGTAAATGATGTTTTAGGCAGTAGAATCTGCTTACTCTTTTCAGCGACACTTGCTCAGGAACCATAACGCTTGCTTTTTCTCCTTTATGCGAAGCTTTAGGCTTTGTCTTTGACAGAGACTGAGTAGATGCTACCTGACAGTTTTTTGACTGTGACCACGTCGCCCTTCTTCAAGTCAGATATCTCTGGAATGATGGCAACTGGCATATGGTAGTGTTCATGTGGAGTTCCAACGCATGTGCAGTGTACGGGTTTTATTATTGTGCTATATTTCTTGTCGCCTACTTGCACTGTGAATGATTTGTTAGCTTGTGGAAACTTTTTAAGAGCGTTTTTGAGGATGAATACGAATTTCCCTTTAGCCTCTTCAGCGGATACTTTTCTTTTGTAACTCACGCTTGCATCTCCCCACTTGTATTTGATTTAACTCTCTACGGTAATTGCTTAAGCTTTTATATCCAATGGGCTTGTAAGGAATTCTATGGTGATTTTTTATGAAATGGGTTACTCGCGAACACGTTCATGTGGACCGAGTGGCATGTCCTTGGCTTATTAGAAGATTTGTTGACTCAAAAGCCGAGTTCATGTTTGTTCCTGTTGAGAAAATTGAGGAAACTGTGAAGACTCAAGGTGCTATACCGTTTGATGCGCCGGGAGTTGAGTTGGGACATAAGGGAGACAAATGCAGTTTCGACGCCATCATAGAAAAATATCATTTAGAAGACGTGGCATTGAAGGAGTTGGCAAAAATTGTTAGAGCAGCAGATACAGAAGACAAGAAGTTGGCGCCAGAAAGCATAGGCTTGGAAGCAATTGCAGATGGGTCAATGATGATTGTCAAAGATGACTATGAAGCAATTGAAAAAGGCAAATACGTCTATGATTCACTTTACGCCTACTGCAAACTCAGAATCCTACGAGAGAGACATAAGAAAGAATTGGAGAAAATGGACAGAAAACAAAGATTTGAGTTTTTGAAGATGATGAAGAAGAACAAAAAATAATTTTATCTCTTACGCAGACCTAGAGAGATGACTCGAGAATAATGGAGAAACCAAATAAGAGACCAAATAATCTTGCAGCTAGTTTCTTCTTAATATTGTGCATAATGGGATTTTTCGCGATTTTAAGCTCAACAATGTCAAAGAATCCAGTTTTAAATCCTTTCGCCAAATTCATCGGAATCCCAGAAGCAGACCCATTGTTAGGCTTTGTTGCAGCTGCGTCTACAATACCAGGAATCCTTGTAAGCCTTCCCGCAGGCAAATTGTCTGACATAATAGGTAGAAAGAAAATTCTGCTGTTTTCAGGCATCATTTTTGCTTCCGCTCCATTTCTTTATCTCTTCATAACTTCGCCTTGGCAACTCTTACTTGTGAGATTTTATCATGGCTTCGCTACAGCAATGTTTGTTCCAGTTGCAAGCGCTGCAATAGCTGAAAAGTTTCCTTTAGGGAAGGGGGAGAAGATGTCAACTTTTTCTTCAATCACAACAGTAGGAAGAACTATCGCGCCGATTCTCGGAGGCTACATATTATCAGGAGGCTACATTCTACCAAAAAGCAACTGGAATTATCATGGACTTTACATTGCAGTAGCAATTGCTGGAATCTGCGCGTTATTCACTGCGTTAATGCTCTTCAGGAATGAAACATTGGAAAGGATGCCTGAAAGGTCTTCTAAAGGTAAAAGCTATTTTCCTAGTGGAATAGCACTTGTAAGCTTAGTGGAAGCGGCACAATACTATACTTTTGGGGCTTACGAATTTTTCCTAGTAGATTATGCCACATCTCCAAAAATTGGGTTAGATGCACTCAGTATGGGCATTGTTACTGGAGCACAACTTGCGGCAATCGCGCTTGCCAACCCCTTTGCTGGAAGATTCTCTGACAAAGTGGGAAGAAAAACTCCTATCGTTATGGGGCTAATAATAGGAAGCGTGCCACTGATTATCACACCTTTCGTAAACTCTTTTTTTGAACTCATTTTGATATCTGTGGTTTATGGATTCGGGTTCTCTCTTGTCACGTCTTCAACTGGACCGCTTGTTTCAGATTTAGTCAGCAAGGAAATGTATGGGACAGCCTTAGGTTTTTTGAGCACAGTCATGGATGTAGGTCAAACTTTAGGCCCTATAATCACCGGGTTCATTTTCGCTACAGCGCTTGGTTATTTTGGCGCCTTCATTTCTCTTGGCATAATCCTACTTGTCTTCAGCATAGTCTTCTCTCTCCAAAATGTGATTAAAAAGAAAAGATATTAGTAACGCCTAAAAGGTCTATGAATGGCTACCCGAGCATACATTTCATCATTTCTGGGCATGTCAGGCAAAAGTCTGGAATTGGAGCATTTTTTGGACGTTTACCTAGATACCCAACAAAATGTGGACACTTTCCCTCTTTCTGCTCTGTTACATCTTGTGGCCTTTCACCTGAAAAGGTCTCCATGACCATTTCCTGATCTGGCTGAATCTGTTCTAGTTTGGTTAGGCAATAGGGACATACAAGAGAACTGCCGTCTGACGGCTTCGCCAAATCAATCAACTCCAAAGGTTTATCGAAAATCTTTCCACATCTACTGTTTGGACAAGTTATACCTTGAGCGTTAGGCGACACTTCTGATACTTGCGGAAACTCTGACTCAATTAAGGGAGGAGCGACATCGACAGACGCTTCTTTTTCACTCTTGTTTTTGCGTCTCAAGAGACCTGGAATACCTTTTTTCGTATTCTCACTTCTCCATAGAACCTATTAAGTATTAATATTTAATAAATGTTTCCAAATTAACCTTTGTGAACCACTACTATAGTTTCAAAATTCTCTGAAGCTTTTCAGATGTAATTCGCATATGCATTGAAGACATTGACTCCAATGCGGTCCTATAAGACCTCTTTTGCCATGCACTCAGTCAGTTGCGGACATGTTAGGCAAGATTCTGGGACTGGGGATCCTTTGAAATATAGTTTTAGATAGCCGAAATAGTGTTGGCATCCGTAGGAGGGCTTTTCTTTTGTCCTTCGCCATGGACTAGAAAAGAACAGTGTTTTGCTGTCCGCAATAATGTCAACTTTGGACTTGCAGTGAGGGCAAGCATAATACATTTCTCTAGGTATTTTTGTTGGGTCCGTTAGCATTATGAGTTTGCTGAATTTCTTTCCACAGTCGTTGTGTGGGCATGTTATTGTTTGCATGTTTACTTTACGCCTCCTAATCATTATCTATAGTATATATTATGAGTTACGATTTAATAAGTATTTCTGTTGAATTGTTCAACCCGTAAACAGTTCAACTGTTCCACACAAATACGCAAGTGTTTTAAACGCATACATCCCTAACCTAATGTTGTTTAAACTAAGAAAAGGAGAAAAAACTTGAAATTAAATGCATTAGGCTTAATCGCTGCTATTCTCGCTTTCATCACTATAATTCTACCATGGTATTCGGACAGTGTCAGCAATTATTCTCTCTTAGATTTTTTCAACATTGCATCAAGTGTCGGATTTGCCGGTGGAACAGTGCTAATTTTGGCTACACTGGTCTTGATTGTCATTGGCGGATTGATTGGATTAGTCGGTAGCTTCATCGCTGGGAAAACAGGAAAAAGTTTACTCATAGTTGGTGGGGTACTAGTCATTCTTTCTCCAATAGTCTTCGCAGTAAGAGTCATGGATGTAGGGCTTCCACTCTTTGGTTCATATGGAGGCGCTAGTGTCTATGTGTCCTTTGGCTTCTTCTTGGCAGTCGTTGCAGCAATCTTGATATTCGTTTCACTAAGGAGACATCCTATGGAAGCCGAGGTCGTTCCTCTTGCTCCAGTATCTCCACCGCCTCCACCAACACAGTCATAATCGTCAGGTTTCCATAAAATCCTTTTTTCTTTTTACCATAATGGCACGTGTATTTTTGGTGCAGGGGATGGGATTTGAACCCATGAACCCCTTCGGGAAAGGATGTCTCGTTTTCCTTGAGTCCTCCGCCTTAAGTCCCCAAATAGTTTGACCTAGCTTGGCGACCCCTGCACACCTCTAACTAACTTCTTCTAAGAATAATTTAATCCTTTCCAGAAACCCTAATAACGCTCTATGTGAAGAAGAACCAAAAATATTTTTTACTCACTCTCACACAGACCTAGATGCTCTCTTTCATCACCGAAGTTAGAAAGAATTTAAAGGGAGATAAAGTGTAGTTTATGGCTTGTTGTTTGAAGGGAGCAAAATGAAATTTATTTTCATAACCGGTGGCGTGCTAAGTTCCGTTGGCAAGGGAATAGTCACGTCATCCATTGGAAAAATGCTCCAAGTGAGAGGCTTCAGCACCACGGCGATAAAAATTGACCCCTACGTGAATGTGGACGCGGGCACGATGAATCCCTACATTCATGGTGAAGTATACGTCACCGAGGACGGCGGCGAGACAGACTTGGACCTCGGCTGGTATGAGAGATTCATGGACCTCAACTTAGTCAAAGACAACAATATCACAACCGGACAAATCTATCAAGCCGTCATTAACAAGGAGAGACGGGGCGACTTCCTCGGAAGATGCGTACAAATTGTCCCCCACATTACAAATGAAATTAAACATAGAATCCGACTAGTCGCAAACAAAGAAAAAGTTGACATCATTTTAACCGAATGCGGAGGAACAGTAGGCGACATCGAAGGACTACCATTCCTGGAAGCAATTCGCCAAATGCGATTAGAAGAAGGATATGAAAACACGTTATATGTCCATGTTGCACTTGTACCAATTTTAGATGTTACAGACGAAATGAAAACAAAACCTCTTCAACACAGCGTCAATGAACTACGCCGCATAGGTATCCAACCAGACACCATAGTGGCAAGATGCAAAAGCATGATTGACACAGAAGCACGAAGAAAAATAGCCTTATTCGGCACAATCCCGGACGAAGCCGTATACTGCTCATACAATGTTTCCTCAATTTATCAAGTTCCATTAATCCTAGATGAACAAGGCATGGGTACATACATCTGCAAGCGACTATGCCTCCCAGAAAGAAAGCACGAGTGGACCGAGTGGAGACAATTTGTTGAAACAGTTGAGAATCCTCGTTACGAAGTAAAGATAGCATTAGTCGGTAAATATGCGGGATTAGTTGACAGCTATGTTAGCATGAATGAGGCATTACGACATGGCGGAACAGCATGCCAAACCAAGGTCTCTATTGAATACATTGAAGCAGAAAAGTTTGAAAAAAATCCAGAGAAACTAGACGCTCTCAAAAACTGCGACGGACTCTTCATCCCATACGGTTTCGGACCACGAGGCACAGAAGGAAAAATGATGGCAATTCAATTCGCACGCGAAAACAACATGCCATTTTTAGGAGTATGTTATGGCTTTCAATTAGCAGTCATAGAATTCGCCCGCAACAAATGCAAACTAAACGAAGCCAATAGTACAGAAATCAACCCAGATACGCCGCATCCCATAATAGACTTGATGCCAGAGCAAAAAGATGTTAAAGAAAAAGGAGCAACCATGCGTCTGGGAGCACACAAAATCATAATCAAAAAGAATACTTTAGCACACAAATTGTATGGTGCAGAAGAAATGTTAGAGCGCCACCGCCATCGATATGAAGTTAACCAAGAGTACCTCGAAACTTTAGAAAAGCATGGACTAGTATTCTCAGGAAAAAGTCCCGACGGTAGAAGAATGGAAATCTTAGAACTACCAAATAATTTCTTCTTTTTCGCATCCCAATTTCATGGCGAATTTAAAAGTCGCCCAGGAAAGCCAGATCCAGAATACTATGGCTTTGTTAAGGCTTGTCTTGACAAGAAACTTGAGAAAGTAAACCCAGAGTTTTAGTGGTGCAAGAAGCCTTGATACACTATGAAGAAGATTATTAGCTTTTAAGTGAGTGAGATGACTTCGGAAAGGCGTGCTTTACTCAAGAAAACTATCCCGTTTTTGATAATTGGTTTACTAGTTTTCATCCTTTACCTTTATTTTTTTGTAGGCATAGACAAAATTTTGCTGATTCTTCAGAGTATTGACCTTTTTTATTATTCGTTGACCTTTATTACAGCTGTTTTAGGTGTGGCAATTTATTCCTTGGTTTGGCAAAGCCTGCTAAATCTTCTTGCGATTAAAATTGCCTTCAGAAAGACTTTCCTTTTCATGTGGGTAGGAACTTTTGTTGACATTATTATACCATTGGAGTCGGTGAGTAGCGAAATTTCCAGAGCCTATCTAATATACAGGACCACAAACGAAAACACAGGAAAAATTGCTGCATCACTTGTTAGCCACAGAATTCTTGCTATGGGAGTAACAGTTGCTGGTCTTATCATCAGCTCATTAGTTTTGATTCTGCAATTCGAGTTCAGGGATCCCTTCGTCTTAACTTTTGTTGCAATAGTTGCCGCATGTGCTATTTTTACAATTAGTTTGTTAACTTACCTAAGTTCAAGAGAGAAAGCAACTCAAAAGCTACTCAATTGGATCTTCAAATTTTTAGGATTTATCTCTCGCGGGCATTGGAAACTAACACGTTGGAAATCCGCAATTCAAGAAATGCTTAGAGCATATCATGAAGGAATCGACACGCTAAGGGAACATCCTAAAGGCATTATCGTGCCCATAGTTCTCTCAGTACTTGCATGGATTTCCGATCTGTTAATAGTGCTTCTCGTCTTCTTTGCTCTCCGTGTGCCGATTCCAATAGTGTCTTTAATAGTTGCGTATTCCATCAACGTTGCTATTCCAATGATTCCAATCAGCATTTCTGGAGTAGGTCCAACAGAGATTATTATGACTACTCTCTATACATTGTTTGGCATTTCTGCAGCCATTAGTGCAACCGTTACTTTGTTGACTAGAATCGTAACCGTTTGGTTCAAACTGATCATTGGCTATTTTGCAGTTCATTTGGTAGGAGTGGACATTCTCTCCAGACGCTTAACTGAAAGCATATTGCCGAAAGTTTCCGAAGAAAAGGATAGTACAAGCGTTGGATAGAAGAACTAAGTATGAGATTTATTCTGAACTTTTAGAGATTGTTATGAAAAGAGGTTCCTGCCCAGTAACAAGGGCATCCTACGGCGCAAACTTGCCTGTTGATAGAGCTAAAAAATCTCTTAAGTTTCTTGCTTCTCGAGGCTTCGTAAAAGAAGAAATTATAGATGATTCAACTAGGTACAGGATAACCAAACGAGGCTTGGAGTACTTAGAATCGTTTAGAAAGATGAGAAAATTATTCGCTGCCTTATCTGAAGAATTACCATAGTAACAAATTGTGACCACAGAATGTCATTTCTTGATGTGCGTCGCCTTTTAAAGCCTTCCAGACGCTAGTTTTCATCGTAAAAGAGTTGGGTGATTAAAATGGAAAATATTATCAAACCTAAAGAAAAAGAAGTGATCTCAAATAAAACAAGAAGAATATTTGGCATAATTAGGAACAGGGAGAACTTTCAAAATTCTGTCGAAGCGTCTTTAGCTTTTTCAACTGGTGAAATAGCAAAAGCTTTCCCAGACTTAAGACAAGCACAACTAACAAAAGATAAGGCAATGATACAAAGCCGCTGCTTGACGAGACTATTATAAGCAACATAACGTCATCTTTTCGTAAGCTGGTGACAGAATGCCAAGAGAAACAATAGTTCCGCCCAGAACGACAATTACGCTAAGTTCTGTTGAAGGAGACCTCATTGTTGAAAAAAACTCAATTGTAAAAGGTGAAGGAACTCCACCAAAAGTAAATGTTTTGGGCTCTGTGGCATGCAACGGAAACTGCAAATTCGAATGCAGCCTAATCGCAGAAGAATTTGAAGGCGAAGGCGACATAACAGTTGAAGGCGACCTCGAAGTCAAAGGCGATGTGAAAATCAGTGATGGGCAATTGAATGTTATTGGAAAAATGAATGCCAAAGACGTTGAAGTAGACAGAAGCCTAACAGTAGACAAGGATCTAAAAGCAGAGCAAATTGATGTGGGTGGAAGCCTCGAAGTGAAAGGAAGCGTTATAGCTCAAACTATTGATGTTGGAGGAAGCTTCACTGGATTTGGCGAAGTTAAAGTAAATTCCATTGACGTTGGCGGGACAGTGTACATCGAATCAAAAGTTGAAGCAAAAAGCATTGATATCGGAGGAAAAACCGTAGTGAAGGGTGGTCGCATTGAAGAAGTAGATGTTGGAGGATCATTCGAGTCAGAAGATTCTTTTGAATTTAGTTCAATCGATGTCGGAGGCGCAGTAACATTGACAGGAAAAAATGTCGGTGGAGATATTGATGTTGGTGGCTCCTGCAAAGTAGATGGGGACTTGAGGTTTGGAAGAATCAACGTAGGGGGTATTATAGAAATTTCTGGCTCAGCCGAAGGCGAAAGCCTAGATGTTGGCGGGACAGTTCGTATTGGGGCCTCATTAAGGCTTTTGGGAAGTTTGGAGGTGGGCGGAAAAGTTGAAGTGAAGGAAGAGTTGTCTGCCAAAGAAATTGATGTGGGCGGTAGCCTTGAAGCCAAAAAAGTTACTGTTGAAGATAAAGTTTCAGTAGGTGGCTCAATAATCACAACAGACGGGGTTCATGCTCGTTGCGTTGAGATTGGGCGAAGAGGAAAAGTGGACGGCCCAATATATGCGTATGAAGTTTTGATACGTGAAAGAGCAACAGTAGTTGACATTCATGCCAAATTGATAGAAATGGAAAGAAAGGCACAAGCAAGAAACCTTTATGGCGAAAGAATACGCTTAGAATCTGGATGCCAAATCTCTGGAGAAACACTATATACAGAAAGTTTAGAATCTGAAGACGGAGTGAAATTTGCAAGGCCTACAGAAAAAGTTGAAAAACTGCCTTAACACTCAAGAATCCTTTTTTTGACCGATAAATCGATAAATACTGTAGATTATTCTTAGTTCTAGTGTGGGATATCTATGAGATCGAAAAATCCTGAATCTTACTTAATCCAACTTGCATTATCTGCTGTGATGACTGCACTAGTGGCGATGGCAACTTTCATGGTACAGATTCCTAATCCTCCAACAGGTGGGTACATAAATTTCGGCGACATAATGATTTTCGTTAGCGCTCTTGCGTTTGGTCCAATAGTGGGAGGTATTGCAGGCTCATTTGGATCATTCATATCCGATATTGTCTCAGGTTATGGTTACTTTGCACCCTTCACCTTCGTAGTAAAAGGAACTGAAGGAGTTCTTGCGGGTTTAATTTCTAACAAAAGAAATATGTCGCGGGATGTAGTAGCAGTGATTATCGCTGGGGCAGAAATGATAATTGGATACTTCCTGGCAGAGTTCTTTCCGCTTCAATATGGATGGGCAGCCTTAACAGAAGTCCCCGGAAACGTCTCGCAGATATTGGTAGGAGGAATCATTGGCATTCCAATAGCGATCATTATACGCAAGAGGTTGCCTGAAATTCTAAAATACTAAACTCCTTGTTAATTGTCTCTTCAAAGAGGAGTCAACTAGAATGGATAAGCAATCTTTGTCCTTCGGCAAGATAAACCCTAATATGCTCAAGGAAATTGTTTTCAGTTATTTAGGCTCTCATGATTCTCGTGTAATTGTTGGTCCTAAAATTGGCGAAGATGCCGCTGTTATAGACTTCAAAGATAGAGTTCTTGTTGTTCATTCTGACCCGATAACTGGCGCTGTAGAAAACATTGGTTGGCTCGCTGTCAACGTATGTGCAAACGATATTGCAACCAGAGGAGTACGTCCCTTATGGATTTTAACTGTTATACTTTTACCGAAAGGTTTCGATTCTGCCCAATTGAGGAATATAGTAAGTCAGATTAATGAAGCAACTAGAAAACTTGATATTGCAGTCATAGGTGGGCACAGTGAAGTTACCTCCAGCGTCAGCAGACCAATCATTATAGCAACTGTTATAGGTGAAGCTAAGAGAGGAAAGTTTGTCACATCCAGCGGAGCCCAAGTTGGCGACTCGCTCATCGTGACAAAGGGTGCTGCAATTGAAGGAACAGCCATACTATCAACAGAAATGAAGGAACTTTTAGAGAAAAAAGTTGACAAGAGCCTAATTCTTGAAGCTCAGAGATTTATCAAAATGACAAGCGTAGTAAAGGACGCATTAATCGCAGTCAAAGTAGGCGGAGTTCACGCAATGCACGACGCCACAGAAGGAGGAATCGCAAGCGGTCTACAAGAAATTGCATGGGCATCCAACATTGGAATAATAGCATACGAAGAAAAAATTCCCATATACAAAGGGACAAAAGAAATCTGCAAGGCTTTACGCATAGATCCACTTAAGACAATAAGTTCTGGAACATTAATAATTTCAGCACGCAAGGAAAAAGCAGAAAAAATAGTGTCTGCACTTCAAAAAAACAATATTCGAGCATCTGTCATCGGCGAAGTAGTGGAAAAAGCCAAAGGACGCTACATCATACGGCGCAATAGAACGAGGCTCAATCTTTCACAACCAATTAAGGAAGAACTTTGGAGAATTCTGGAAAAACCAAGAAGTGTCCGATAAACGAACAGAGTTCGCTAAAAAAGATATTAGGTGAAGCAGCAGAAGTAACAAGGGGGATGGAAGTGGATAGTTTAATCACATCTTCGCCCACAACTTTACGATGGTTAAGTAAAATCAAATTTGAGATTGAGAAAAGAATTCCATCGTTGATTTATGGAGAGTCTAAGTATTGGGCATCGTTCAAGAGCCCAAAAACAAACAGGAATATTAGTTATTTGAATCCTCAGAGAAGCCAGATCAGATTATTTACAAGATTAGACTTGTCTTGTTGTAGTAGTCTGCAGCCACCACCATCTTCAGGTGGTTGGGCTGAGGAATTTCCGTCACTTTTTGTGATAAAAACTGAAGACATGATAGAGAAAGCAATAGAACTGATTACAAAATCATATGAATATGATCGCCAAAGTAGTGGAAGAAGTCTTTAGATAAATTGCAAGATTTCCTCGGTTGACTTTACTTTCAAGAATACATCTTTTGAAAGTCTTATGACCGCATCATGGTTTTCTCTGGTAGTTCCCGTGCAAGCATTTTCAGCCAGAAGAACGTCATAGCCCAAATCTGCACCATGGATTGCTGTTGCTAGAACACATTGATCTGTTAAGAAACCCGTGACGATTATGCTTTCGATGTCCATGTTTCTCAGTACGAAGTCGAGATTAGTTCCTGAAAACGCTCCTCCATTTGTCTTTGGAAATACCAGTTCTCCTTCAGCGGGTATCACTTCTTCAAAGAACCTTCCTCTTTCTGCATCCATCGGTAGGATGAATCCGACTTTTCTGTTTATTTTCGCTGTGTGTCTCGGGTTGCTGGTTTGTGCCCCCAACTTGACATGTATAATATCAAAACCTTTCTTTCTGCAAGCCAATAAGATTTTCTTTGCACTTTCAATCGCTCTTTTGACTCTCTGATCATACTCCTTCAAGGTTTCTCTAGCTTCTTTTTCAGATAATCCGGCGTCTACCGCTTCTTGAAGAAGAGCTTCTGATCTCACGATTTTTTGCATGTCTATTAGAAGCAACGCCGTCTTTCCAGGCTTGATTTCGAAGTCTGGAAGTGGCTTAGCCAAAACCTTGAACAAATCTTCCATACTTAGTTTTCCCATTTTTTAGCCCCAGACTTCATTCTCAAAAACTTGCATATAAGTGACACGCACTTTGAGTTTTACTGAAAGACAGAGTCAGATAGATGCAATTGGCGGGCCCGCGGGGATTTGAACCCCAGTTCCCGGCTCCGGAGGCCAGCGTCCTAATCCAGACTAGACTACGGGCCCTTTATTCTTCAACTAGTTCTTCGGTTATCCACCATGCTTTTTTCTTTCCCGATCGTTCGCCGCCATAAAACTCTATAGCTGGTTTTCCAAGTTGCTTCTTAGAATGTTTTTGAATTTTTTTGAGTCTGTTTAGAATCATCCATCTGTTGGTTCCGAGGAATGCGGAAAGTTCAGATGTAGTTGCACCTTTGTAGTTTAGCAGATAGTCGACAATTTTGTGGTCAAGGTCGTCTATGCAGAAGGCATGAGGATTCATTTTTCCCTTCTCAAACGTGAGAATCTCCAATTCAGCTAAGTATTTTTTGATTTCAGAGAGGCTGTCTTCCAATGCACCGATTTTCTTTTCTAATTCAAGAATCTTATCCGGTCTAGGGGTACTTTGCAGCTTTTCCATTATTGCGTCGCGAATGAAGTTGCTGCGTTCTCCTTCGGGGATTCTTAGAACCATTTCCTTATACAAGTCTTCTGGCACTTTAGCAGATATAACGACAGGTTTGTCCATAATTGTTTCCCATACACTTTCATATTCAGAGAAATAAAACATTAACTTAACCGCTATTCCATAAATCTTTAAAACACAACTAATTGTGATAGATTAGGAGCTGAAAAATTGGGCTTTGTCTCAAACGATATATTATTGAAAAAAGCACAAAAAGAAGGCTACGCCGTAGGCGCATTCAACGCCAACAACATGGAAATAGTTCAGGCAATCATCGAAACAGCAGAGGAAGAGAAAGCGCCTGTGATATTGCAGGCTAGTCAAGGTGCAATCAACTATGCAGGTGTTGACTATATTACGGCAATAGTGAAAGTAGCCTCAGAGAAGGCTTCAGTACCAGTTTCGCTGCATTTAGACCATGGAACAGATTTTAACCAAGTGATAAAGTGTATAAGAGCAGGTTTTTCCTCAGTAATGTTTGACGGCTCAAAGCTACCACTCAAAGACAACATAACCATTACAAAAAAGGTTGTGGAAATCGCTCACCCAATAATGGTTTCTGTAGAAGGAGAATTAGGCAGAATAGGAGGCGTAGAAGATCAAGTCTCTGTGCAAGCCTTGCAAGCAACTATGACTGACCCACAAGAAGCCTTAGAATTCGTTAATCAAACTGGAGTAGACGCACTTGCGATTGCAGTAGGTACAGTTCATGGAATGAGAAAACGTGAAGCCAAACTTGACATTGAACGAATTGAAAAAATAAGAGATTTAGTCAAGATTCCTTTGGTGCTACATGGCGCATCAGGAGTACCTGACAGTGAAGTTAAACGAGCTGTAAAAGCCGGAATCTGCAAGATCAACATTGACACTGAAATTCGCAAAGCCTTTGTTCGTGGCATAAGCACATTCATGAAAGAAAATCCAGACGAAATTGATCCACGCAAAATATTGAATAAAGCAAAAACTGAAATGAAAGAGGCAGTTAGAGAAAAAATGCGTCTTTTCGGCTGCTCATGGAAAGCAATGTAAAAAAGAGAGGATTGTCAAATGAAGATAGGAGTCTTAGCTGGAGGCGGCGATGCGCCTGGGTTAAATGCAGCGCTTAAAGCTGTTGTGATGAAGTCCCACGAATACGGCTGGGAAATCATTGGAATAAAACGTGGTTGGACAGGCTTACTTGACTGTGATGTGCAGGCGCTAGATCCAGACGTTGTGAAGCATATACATTCACAGGGCGGCATAATCCTTTACACTTCAAGAACAAATCCTTTCGCCATTGAGAATGGCTCACAGAAAGTTATTAGGAATCTGAAAAAGCTTGGCCTCAATGGTTTGGTGGCTATGGGTGGAGAAGACACTCTTAGCGTTGCTCAGAAACTCTATGAAATGGGCGTTCCTGTTGTAGGTATTCCTAAAACCATTGACAATGACCTTTCAGGCACAGACTACACTATAGGGTTTGACACAGCAGTTTCTATAGCTACAGACGCTATTGATAGGCTCCGTACAACAGCAGAGTCTCATCAAAGAGTTATCATAGTTGAAGTGATGGGCAGAAACACAGGCTGGATCGCCTTATTTGCAGGCTTAGCAGGCGGTGCACACATGATCCTAATACCCGAAGTGCCCTATAGCCTCAGTAAAATATACGAAACGTTGAAGAAGCGTCATTCTGAGGGAGAAGTATACAGTATCATCGTAGTTTCCGAAGGAGCAAATCCAATCGACATGAAAAACGCCACAATAAAGAGTAAACAGAAAGATGAGTTTGGTCACATGCGACTAGGTGGTATCAGCCAAGTTTTGGAAAGAATAATTGAAGAAAAGACTGGCTTTGAGACAAGAGCCGTGACGCTTGGGCATATACAACGTAGTGGTACACCGACAGCATGTGACAGAGTGCTTGCAGCACGGTTAGGGGTAAAGGCAGTAGAGTTGATAAAGGAAGGCAAGTTTGGAATGATGTCAAGCCTGCAGGGAAATAACATTGTCTCAGTTCCTCTGAAAGATGCCATAATGCAAAGAAAAACTGTAAGCTTAGAATTGTATAATCTTGCGCAATCTTTTATCAAATAAATGCTATTATGTTCAGACTGGGGGTCTCATCGTCTAAAGAGAAAGGAGAA
>Ga0315280_10005558_pt1 | contig 17880 bp, 16 predicted proteins | sample YL17G06_40_MG_FD_203697 | JGI IMG/M metagenome (GOLD analysis project Ga0315280, IMG submission 203697) | Sediment microbial communities from Yellowstone Lake, YNP, Wyoming, USA - YL17G06_40 | ecosystem: Environmental > Aquatic > Freshwater > Lake > Sediment | place: USA: Wyoming | collected... | reverse complement strand
TCACGAACCCGTGTTCGTCGCTTTTCAAGCGCAGCCGCCGGATCGTTTCCTTGACGGACTGCGGCACGCACATTCCTACGGAAAGCACCAGCAGGTCGAAGTTTTCCTCCAGGAGACGTCCATCTTCGCTGGCGAAGCGAATGGCCAGGCTCTCGGTATCAGGCTCTGCTTCCACGGAGGATACGCGGGCGCGGATATAGCGCACGCCGTGCTCCTGTTTGGCCCGCTCCACGAAGCGATCGAAGCCTTTCCCGTAAGCCCGGACGTCCATATAAAAGACCGTGCTCTCTACGCCGCGAAGATGCTCGGTAAGGATGATGGAGTCCTTGGCGGCCTGCATGCAGCAGACCGCGGAGCAGTAGTCGTTGCCGAGCTGCATGTCGCGCGAGCCGACGCATTGGAGGAACGCCACGCGGGCTGGCTCCTTTCCATCGGATGGCCGCAGCACGTGGCCCTGGGTGGGACCCGAGGCGCTCAGGATGCGCTCCAGCTCGATGCTGGTGATCACATTCGGGAACGTGTGGTAGCCGTATTCGTCTTTGAGGGTCGCGTCGAACTCGTCGGACCCGAGGGCGAGAATCGCGGCCCCGACCGGGATCGACACATCCTCCGGCTTCTGCTCGTAGTCGATGGCCTCGACCTGGCAGAGCTTCTGGCACACGCCGCATTTGCCGCGCGTCAGGTACAGGCAGGAAGCGGCGTCGATGATCGGCACCGCGGGTACGGCTTGAGGAAACGGAATGTGGATGCACCGGGTCTTGGACAGGCCCTTGTTATACGGATCGGGGAGGCGTACCGGGCACTTCGTCGTGCATATCCCGCAACCGGTGCACTTGGTCTCATCAACGTATCGCGGATGTTTGCGGATCACCGCCGTGAACTGAGGAGCCTCTCCTTCCAGGGCCAGGAGTTCGGCGTTGGTGAGCAACCTGATGTTGGGATGCTTGCTTACCTCCACGAGCTTAGGAGAGAGGATGCACATGGCGCAATCGTTCGTGGGGAAGGTCTTATCGAGTTGGGCCATGCGGCCGCCGATGCTCGGCTGCCGCTCGACCAGGAAGACCTCGGTTCCGGCCTCGGCTAGGTCGAGCGAGGCTTGGATGCCCGCGATGCCGCCGCCGACGACCAACGCCCTCTTGATCACTTTGACACTCCCATTCTCTTGGCCGCGCGGGCCTGCTTGCGCCGGGTGGCCGCGACGATCTTGGCCATCATCTCCGTGCCCGAGACCCTGTGCTGGCCGAGGTTGCGGAAAGCGAGTTCTTCGATCGCCTGGTCCTCCTTGGCGCGGTTGTAGAGGGTTTCCCCGGCGGTCGTGCGCAGGATTACGGTGGTGTAACCGTCGGGCGAGCCGATGCCTCCGCAGGAAATGTCGGCGTATTCGTTGGCGAAATCCGTGCAGGCGAAACAGGCCGGCCGCGCGAATTCATCCATCACCTTGAAAGGGATATGAATCACTTCCCCGTTCGTCGTGGTCACGATCACGTCGTCTTTTATGTTCAACTTGCGGATCTGTCCCAGCTTGACGGAAAGTATCTTTTCCAAAGCCCGCCGCGTCTTGGCGGCGAAGCTGAAGTTTTCCATGCAGAACAGCCCTATAGTGAGCACAACGCTGTCCGCCGGGAGCACGTTGAGCAACTGCATCTTCTTGATCGTGAAAATCTGGCAGGGGGTCCCGACCAGGGCAACCCTGTGCAGATCCCGCTTTCCGAGAGATTTCACCTCCCGCACGCTCGGGGTGAAAGTCGTGTATTGTTCGCCGAAGGCGCGGACATTCTGGGATTCATCGAAGTGCGATCCGGCGGCCTCGATCAGATCTTCCGTGTTCATCGCCACCATCGCCTCTCGGGAAAACGGCCCTGCCCGCCGCGAGACGATCGCCGCCTGAATCAGGTGTTTCTTGAGGGCGTAAGCCAGCAGCGCGGTCACCACGCCGCCGTCGGTGGCCACGTTGCGGACCTTCGAGGAGTGCGCACGGGCGGAAACCAGGCGCCGTTGCAGTCCTATGGGCGCCTTCCAGCCCGTTTTCTGCCTGAGCTCCTGGTCGAGCGCCTTGATCTGAGGGCAGATCAGGTAGCAGATGCCGCAATGCAGGCACCTGGACTCGTCCACCATGACAGGCGTCCCATCATCGCTTGTCGACAGGGCATTGAACTCACCCGCCGAGCAGAAGGCGACGCACCCGCCGCACTTGCCGCAGATGCCCTTGTCCTGCACTTCAGCCACCAGGTCGCGGAAGCTTTTGACTTCGGCGCTCATTGTTTCCCGTTCCCAAGCCGCTCTTCGACCTTGCCGCGAAACGCTTCGAGCAGTTCAGCGCGCTTCGTGAAGTTGTACTCGACCAGATCGTGTCGGATCGTCTGCGTGAAACGGTCGAGCTCCTCCATGCGCTTCAACGTATCGCTCGGAACGTAGCGTCCCTTGATCGCCAGGTAGCGCAGCGCCCGCATCACGTCGGTGAAATTCACCTTCTGCGGGCATCGCGCGTAGCAGCGATAGCATATCAGGCAATACCAGATAAGCGGCGATGAGAGCACTTCCTTGCGCATGCCGAAGAGGACCTGCCTGATGATCTTCCGGGGGTTGTAGTTGGGATCCACCTCGGTGATCGGGCAGCCGGCGGCGCAAGTGCCGCAGGCGAAACATCTACGGATGTGCTCGCCTCCCGGTTGCGAAGCCAGCTCCTCGCAGAACGACAGGTCCATGTCCTTTACGGCCAGAATCTGTTCCTCATCCCCCATTTCTTACTCCCCCGTTACGCCGCATCCAGAAAAATCATTTCCGCCGCCCGTGCTACGGCCTGTTGCACGGGCGCGGAAAGCCCGGGCTTCACCTCGGAGGGCACTCCGGCCACCTGCGCTACGACGCAGGTCACCTGAAGCCCGGCGAGCTCATTCAGCTCGCGCAGCAGGTTCGAGGTCGGCAGCTGGTGCATCGAGAAATCATCACATTTGACCGCGGGCAGCTCGCCGGCTTCGATGGTCCACACCAGGCCCGGCTCGCGGCCCATGTCCACGGCGTCCACCACTACGATTCTCCTCGGCTTCACCGCGCTCAAGACCACGTTAAACAGCACCCCCCGCACGCTCGTACCCACATCCAGGACGACCATCGATTCAGGCAGATCGGGCCGGCGGCGTAGCGTTCCGGCTACGGCCGGCCCAAATCCGTCGTCTCCGAATAAAACATTGCCGCACCCGAGCACCAGCGTTTCGCACTGGCAGTAGTCCAGTGTCGCTTCGCGGCCGGGCGGCCCTCCCTCAGCAGTTCGCGAACGCATCCAGCGGCGCTCCATTGTGATCGAGGATTTGCACAGCCACCGGCAGACTGCCGTCCAGCAGGTGCGTCGCGCAAGACAGACAGGGATCGTAGGCCCGGATGGCCATCTCCACCCGGTTCAGGATGCCCTGGTCGTACTTGCCGCCCTTGATCAGGGTCTGCGCCGCCTGTTTTACGGACATGTTGATCGGGGCGTTGTTGTGCGTCGTACCGACGATCAGGTTCACGTTGGTGACCATGCCTTCGGCATCCGTCTCGTAGTCGTGAATGAGCGTCCCACGCGGTGCCTCGACGGATGCGATTCCTCGCGCGGCCCGCGGCTTGACGGCAACGCGCGTCTCCCTGCCGGTTATCTCCGGATCGTTCAGCAGCTGGACGGCCAATTCGGCGTTGTACAGCAGCTCGATCAGGCGGGCGTAGTTGTAAAGCAGGGTCGCTTGAGCCGGGCGTCCAAAGGCCTTCCGGAACTCCTCGAACTCAGCCTGAGCAAGCGGGGTGGCCATTCTATCGCATACGTTTAGGCGAGCGAGAGTGTTCGTGCGGTATATGCCCTTCGGGGCCGCGAGGTTCATGTCGAATCCTTCCCCCCAGACTTTGGCATAGGGGAACTTGAGATAGCTCCAGGGCAGCACCTTTTCGCTGATATAATCGGTGTACTTGTCGGCCGCAAAATCCGTGTAGGAGCCGTCCTGCTTCATCAGGCGCAGCTTGCCGTCGTACAGGTTGAGCGTGCCGTCGTCGGTAACGGTGCCCAGGAAACCGGTGCTGATGACCCCGAGGGATTTGATCTCCTCCAGGTACTTGGGGAAGATGTCTTGCTTGGCGAAGGACATGGCGAACTTGGCGAAGTCCAGGACCTCGCCAGCCATGGCCAGCACCTGCTTGCGCTCCTCTTCCAGCAGAGGTTTGCTGAAGCCGCCCGGCACGGCGGTCACCGGGTGGATCGATTTGCCGGAGACGATGTTCAGCATCTTGGCGCCCAGGTGCCTGCAATGCACGACCCGCTTTCCGATCTCCGGGTTTGCCTGGGCGATTCCCAGCACGTTGCGCACGGCGTAGTCGGCGTCAGGCCCCATGATGAAGTCGGCTCCGGCCAGGAAAAAGAAGTGCAGGATATGCTCCTCCGTGAAGGCGATCGCGTTGCACAGCTCCCGCAGCTTCCGCCCGGTCGGCGGGGGCGTCACGCCGAACACCGCGTCGTTCGCCTTGGCCGAGGCCAGATGGTGCGACCAGGGGCACACCCCACAGATGCTGGTGACGATGCGGGTCAGCTCCTCCACCGGCCGCCCGATGCAGAACTTCTCGAAGCCGCGCAGTTCTACGATGTTGACCTGTGTGTCGGCCACGTTCCCCGCGTCGTCGAGTTGGATGGTGACCTTGGCATGGCCTTCGATTCTGGTAACTGGTGCCAGGGTTATGGTTTTGCTCATTGCTGATTACCTCCCGCCCGCAGGCTTCTGAGGAAGGGGACGCAGGCGATTCTGCGCGCCGATATAGCGGTTGAGCAACGCTCGCCGGTCCATGACCTCCTTCGCCTCGAGTCCGATGGAGGTCAGCGCGCCCATCATATCGACGAGGGGATTCGCGCCCTTGCGAATCGGGCCGAAACAGCCGCGGCAGGGCATGTGGCCCTTGATGCAGCGGGGTACCTTGGCCTGACCCTCGGTCTCGGTCCCCGTTGCGCATCCCGCTCTGGTAACGGGTCCCAGGCAGAGATAGCCCTGCTCCATATAGCAGCGGGTGTTTTCCCACGGTTCCCCCAGCTTGACCGGAATGTCTTCCAGAGGCCGCTTCAGGGTCCCGCCGGAAGCCTTTTTCTCGCGCTTGAGGGGGCACTCATCGCACACGGACCGCTCCGGCAGCGTAAAAGGCTTCCCATTCATCACCGCCGTGAGCGCCTGGACGATGAGCTCCGGAGCCGTCGGGCAACCCGGTATGTAGGCGTCCACCTTCACGATCTCGTCCACCGCCTTGAGCGAATCCAGCAGCGGCGGCAAATTGTCCTTCGGTGTCTCGGCGGATTCGGTGGTCTTGGAGCCGCGGTAGACCTTTTCGTACAGCTCCTCCAGCTTCCACATGTTCGCCATGGCGGGGATTCCGCCGAAGCAGGCGCACGAGCCGAGGGCGATCAGGGTCTTGCAGGATTGGCGCATGGCCTCGGCTACCTGCTTTTCCTTCTCGTTGCGTACCCCGCCGCTGATGATCCCGACATCCGCCTGCGGGATCTCCATCGCCGAGCCTTCTCCGGTCTGCCCGTAGTACTTGTGATCCATGAGCACGGGCATGTGGACGAACTGGAGCTGGGGTAGAAGCTCCAGGAGCTGGTCCCCGATATCGAGGATGCTCACCTCGCAGCCGCCGCAAATGTTCAACCATTCTTCCGCGACTTTAACCGGCATTATGATATCCTCCTCTCTCGATATTCGTTCCCGTTCGTTACGCGGACGGGGGCTCGCCTTCGAGCACGATCTCTTTCACTACTCTTCGCGTATACAGCACGGCCTTGCCTTCCTCCTCTAGCATTTGCGTCTCGAAACCCTGATTCTCGTAGTCCTGCTTCTTCGCCTCGGCGGCGGCGGGCGAGTCGTAGAGCTCGCCATCCCACATGAACTTCCGACCGTCGAATACACGCATGTTCTGTGGCGCCATATTCTTCTCCTATGCTTGCCTATATGGGCTCGGTCCGAGGCCCCTTACCGCCTCGACCATGTCGGTCATGACCTGGGCGAAACGCGAGCCTTCCGACGCCGAAACCCATTCCAGGCGGAAACGTTCGGCTTCCAGGCCGAAATCCTCGAGCATGAGCCCTATCGCCTCCGCGCGTTTCTGCGCCCGCAGGTTGCCTTCCAGGTAATGGCAATCGCCCGGGTGGCAACCGCAGATCATCACCCCGTCGGCCCCCTTGCTCAAAGCGTCCATCACCAGCTTCGGATGCACCATCCCGGAGCACATGACCCGGACGATGCGCACGTTCGGCGGATACTGCAACCGCGAGGTACCTGCCAGGTCCGCGCCGGCGTACGAGCACCAGTTGCAGCAGAAGGCGACGATAATCGGCTCAAACTGCTCTTCGCTCATGCATCCGCTCTCCTACGGCTCGAGGGCCGCCTCCACCATTGCGGCGATCTGATCGTTCTTGTAATGCTTCACGAATATCCCGTTCTTGGGGCAGGTGGCCTGGCAGACGCCGCAGCCCTTGCACAGCGCCTCGTTCGACTCGACGGTTTTTTTGATCGCCCCGTTTCTCATGTACTCGATGAGCGTCAGGGCATGGTACGGGCAGGGGTCGATGCAGTAGGCACATCCATCGCAGTTCTCATCGACGACCTGGGAGATGGCCGACTCCGGCGTGAGACTGTCCTTCGACAATAATGTCGTCGCGCGCGAGGCCGCGGCCGTGGCCTGCGCGATCGTCTCTTGCAGGTTCTTCGGGCTGTGGGCCAGTCCGCACAGGAACACCCCGTCCGTTGAAAAATCCACCGGCCTGAGCTTCAGGTGCGCCTCCAGGAAGAAGCGGTCCTGGTTCAGCGGCACCTTCAGCATCTGCGCCAGCTCCTGCCCATCCGCGCTCGCCACCACCGCCGTGGAGAGGACGAGCAGCTCGCAGTCGATGGCCAGCATCCTGGCCAGGATCGGGTCGCGGATCTCGACGCGCAGCCCGCCCTCCGTGACGCAAACTTCCGGCTTCGCCTCGGGCTCGTAGCGGATGAACCGCACCCCCTGCTCGCGAGCGCGCAGGTAGTATTGCTCGCTGAAGCCGTAGGTTCGAATGTCGCGATACAGCACGAACACGTTCGCCTGGGGCTTAAGCTCTTTCAGCTTAAGGGCATTCCTGATGGCGTGGCTGCAGCACAGCCGGCTGCAGTATGGGCGTTCCGTGTCGCGCGAGCCCACGCACTGGATCATGACCACGGTGTCCGCCGCGAGGTCCCCGGCCGAGAGTCTCTGCTCGAACTCGACCTGGGTCAGCACCTTGTCGTTCTGGCCGTAGAGGTACTCCGACGTATTATAGATATCTGCGCCGGTAGCGACGATGACCGCTCCGTGCTCGACTTCCGTGCTGCCGCTGTCACCGTCCAGGCGCGTCTTGAAATTGCCCACGAAGCCTTCCACCCCAGCGAGCTTCGTATCCAGATGCGCGGTGATCTTCGGGTGGGCCATGGTCCTCTGGACCAATTGCGCCACGAACTCCTGGGGATCACGGCCATTGAACAGATACCGCACGTGCCGCGCGTGACCGCCCAGCTCGGACTGGCGCTCGACAAGATGAACCCCGAATCCCTGATCGGCCAGGGCGAGGGCGGCGGTCATCCCGGCCACTCCGCCCCCCACGACCAGGGCGTCGTGATTCAGCGGCAAGGTTCGCTGCGCGAGCGGTTCGATCAGGCGCGCCTTGGCCACCGCCATCCTCACCAGCGCCCTGGACTTCCTCGTGGCTTTCTCCGGTTCATGCATGTGCACCCAGGAGCACTGGTCGCGAATGTTGGCCATCTCGAATAGATACGGGTTGAGGCCCGCTTCCCGGAGCGTGTCCCGGAACAGGGGCTCATGGGTTCGCGGGGTGCAGGAGGCGACCACTACCCGGTTGAGGCCGTGTTCCTCGATCGCCTTGCGGATTTTCACCTGGCTGTCCGTGGAGCAGGTGTACAGGTTTTCTTCCGCGTGCACGACATTGGGCAGGCTGCGGGCGTACTCCACCACCTCCGGCACGTTGACCACGCCCCCGATATTGCGGCCGCAGTGGCAGACGAAGACCCCGATCCGGGGTTCCTCGCCGGACACCTCTTTTTCGGGGGGATACTGCTTCGGCTGGACCAGGGTGCCGCGCGCCTCCGCCAGCAGAGCCATGGCCCGAGCTGCGGCACCGCTGGCCTGCATCACCGTCTCGGGGATGTCCTTGGGCTCGCTGAAGGTCCCACACACCAAAACGCCGGGGCGGCTGGTCTCCAGGGGCTCAAGAGACCGGGTGAGGCAGTAACCGGTGTCCCCCTGTTCCACGCCCAGCCGTCGGGCGAGCTCGGCGGCGCTGGTGGCCGGACGCATGCCGGTGGACAGCACGACCAGATCGAACTCCTCGTCCTTGAACTCGCCCCGCTCGTTCAGATACTTGATGCGGAGATTACGATCCTCCCCGACCTCCTCGACGGTCGCTGGGCGCGCCCGTACGAACCGGACCCCTTGATCCTGCGCCCGCTGGTAATAAGCATCGAAGCCCTTGCCGAAGGCCCTGAGATCCATAAAGAAGATCGTGTACTCGACCTCGCCCATGTGCTCCTTGGCCATGAGCGCGTGCTTGACGGCGTACATGCAGCAGACCGAGGAGCAGTAGTTGGCCTCCTCCTCGCGCGAGCCGACGCACTGGATGGAGGCGATGCGCTTCGGCTCCTTTCCATCGGAAGGACGTTGGACGTGTCCCTGATACGGCCCGCTGGCGGAAAGGACGCGCTCGAACTGGAGGCTGCCGATGACATTCGGGTACTGGCCGAACCCGTATTCGGCCCGGAGCATGTGATCGCACAGCTCGAAGCCCGGCGCGATCACCACGGCCCCTACGTCCAGCTCGACCTGCTCCTCCTGCTGGTTGAAGTCGATAGCCTTCGCCTCGCAGGCGCTCTCGCAGGCCCTGCAGGCATCGACCTCCTTCCCCTTGCGGAAGTGCACGCAGGTCTGGCGGTCGATGACCGCGGCCTTGGGGATCGCCTGCGGGTACGGTATGTAAATGGAAGGCCGCCCGGCGAGCCCGGCATCGAACTCCGAAAGGATCGGCCGCGGCTCCCGCGTGGAGGTCTTGTCAAGCTGGATCGCACCGGTGGGGCAAACAACCTGGCAGGCTCCGCAGGCCATGCAGATGGGGGAATGCTTGTCATAGGCCGGTTGAACCTTCCGCCGGTATCCGCGGCCCGCAAAGTCGATCGCCCCGGTCTTCATCAGCTCGGAACAGACCCTGGTGCACAACCCGCAGAGGATGCAATCCTCGTTCTTCTTCGGGAAGCGAGACTCGCTGACCCCCAGTTCCGCTGCCACCTCCTTCACCTTGTCCGAGCTCGGGCAGCGGGCCAGGAGCAGCTCGGCCATGATCTTGCGCGTGCTGGTTACCCGCTCGGTGTCGGTCCTGATGATCAGGCCCTCCCGAGCCGGCAAGAGGCACGAAGTCGTGATCTTGGTCCGATCGCGTTCTGAGACCTCCACGAGACACAACCGGCAGGCCCCATAGGCCGGCAGAGCGGGGTGGTAGCAGAGCGTGGGAATCTTGATCCCTATTTGCCGGCAGGCTTCCAACACGCTCTTGCCCGGCTCAACAGCTACCTTCTGATCGTTGATCGTCAAGTTGACCATGTCCGTCTGACTTCCCTCGTATCAAAACGAGTGATCTCCGCGCCCACTCTCTGCTCGTAAACGAAGTCGACCCCTCTGTAAGCCGCCACCAGCGTCTCAAGAGTCGCCGGTATATCGCCCAGTGGCTTGCGGTCAGGATGGCTCCAGCGGAAAGTGGCCGTGACCGTAGTCCCGGCATCCGGCAAAGAGGAAACGTGGAAATCGCCTTCAGCCTCCTTGGCGGCCTGGGCCAGCAGCGCCAGTCCCAATCCAATCCTGCGGCCGGCCTTCGTGGTGAAGAAGGGGTCGGCCGCTCGCGCACAGTTCTCGACCTCCATGCCTTTTCCATCGTCCCGGATCTCGAGCCTGATCAGGTCGTGCGCCTGGTCCTCGACCAGCGAAATCTCTATCAGTTTCGCCTCGGAACGAACCGAGTTTTCGACCAGGTCAAGAATGTGCAACGACAGATCCTCCACCTCTCCCGCCCGCCTTCATTTGCTCCCGGCCCTCAGGCCCAGGCCGTAAAGCCGGCCCACCAACTCGAAAGCCGGAAGGTTGCTGGCGAGAAGCGCCACGTTCTCCGCTTGAGCCTTCTGGAGAGTGTCTTCCTCGGGCTCGCGCCCATTGGCCAGGACGATCCCAGCCAGCTCTCTCAGGCTCGCCGCAGCGACGGTATTCTGGTGCGTCTGGTGGGTAACCCACAGCACCCCCTTAGTAGCATTGGCGAGGACATCACTGATGAGGTCGCTGACGTAGCCGCCTCGCACATCGATCGCCAGCTCGCTCCCGCCCGCTCTCACTTCGAGCCCCAGCTTTTGCGCTATCTCGTTCAGCTTCACTTCGCAGCTCCATACAGATTTCGATCTCAAGCTTCGTCCCTTTACCCACTGTTGAATCAAGTCGCATCAAATCGGCGCATTTCTTTATATTCGGGAGACCCATTCCTGCGCCGAAACCTAGTTCCCTCACCCAGTCCGGGGCCGTGGAAAATCCCGGTTGCATGGCCTTCTCGATGTCGGGGATGCCGGGGCCGTCGTCCTCCGCCATGAGCCGTATGGCTTTCGGGTCGAGCTCGACCTTTATCCGGCCGCCCTGGGTGAAGACAATGAGATTCATTTCCGCCTCGTAGGCGGCGATGGCGGCGCGGCGCGTCGTCTGGGGGTCGATTCCCACTCGGCGCAGGGTCGTCTTCAGTCTGCTGGCGCTGGCGCCGGCCCCGCTGAAATCCGCTCCGCGCACTACATACTCAAGAATCAGCATGCTCCTGTCAGATAGAATGTCCTCGAAAATGTGGCTCGACCTGGCGCCACGCAGCTCCGCATTGCGGTAATCCACCTCGAGATGTTTCAACAGCCCGCCGACTACATCCCCCTTGGTGATGACCCCCACCAGAGCCCCCGTGTCACGCGAGATCACGGGCAGGCGTCCGAACCCCAACCGTTCGAGCTTGTTGACTGCCTGGAGGAGAGGCTCGTCCTCATAGACGGTCCTGACCTCCTTGGTCATCCTGTCGACTACCGAGCAGGCAGGGCCGCCGTCGGACAACCAGTTTATGAAATCTTCCAGACTAATGAGGCCGACCAACTTCCCATCCTCGACCACCGGCGTCCCGGAAATTCTCTTATCGCGCAGGATCAGCCGTAAATCGTTCATTGCCGTGGAGGGATTGACGCTTATGACCTCCTTCGTCATCACCTCACCCACCAGGAGCTCGTAAACCAGCTCCTGTATCTTGGTTATTTCTTGGGCTGGCAATTCGCATGCTCCTTTGTCGTGTCCGCGCCGCGGAGGCCCTTCGCGTACAGGCGACCGCACGATTCGAACATTGACAGGGGAGTTGCCAGCAGCGGCATGCCCCTCTCCTCGGCCAACTGCACTGCCTCCGGTTGCAGCGCTTTGCCGCGGACGAAGCACACGGCGGCGAAGTCGGATACTTCGGCCACCCGTATAACCTGGGCATTGGTCAGCCCCGTAAGCAAAAGCGATCCCAGGCCGCTCAAGGTCAGCACGTCACTCATGAGATCGCTCGCGTGGCAGGACAGGATCTCCGTGGCGTTGTAGCCGTTCCGGATATTTCTATAGCCCAGCCATTCCGCGTCCAAGACCTTGCGAATATCTTCAAGCTTCATCGAACTATCACCGCGTCGAACTTGCAGACGTCGCGGCATACGCCGCATTTTATGCACTTCTCCTGGTCTATCTTCTGGGGTTTCTTCTTCTCGCCCGAAATGGCATTCTGGGGACAGTTCTTGTTGCAGAGGAGGCAGGCCTTACACTTCTCGGGATCGATACTGAACGTCAGGAGCGCCTTGCAGACGCCGGCCGGACAGCGGTGGTCTCGGATGTGGGCCTCATACTCGTCTCGGAAGTAGCGCAAGGTGCTCAGAACCGGATTGGGCGCCGTGCCACCCAACGCGCACATTGAGGCGTCTTTCACCGCCTGGCCCAGTTCCTCAAGCAGCGAAATATGCTCTTCCTTGCCCTTCCCTGCGCAGATGTCCGAGACGATCCGATACATTGCATCCACGCCTTCTCGGCACGCGGTGCACTTGCCGCAGGATTCGTCCCGCAGAAACTCGAGGAAATACCTGGCCACGTCAACCATGCAGGTATCCTCGTCCATGACGATCATCCCGCCGGAACCCATCATGGAGCCGGCTTCGGTCAAGCGCTCGTAGTCGACCGGCATATCCAGCAAGGAGTCCGGGATGCAACCGCCCGAGGGGCCGCCGGTTTGGACGGCCTTGAACTTCCGTTCGCCCTGGATTCCACCGCCTATATCGAAAATGATGTCCCTCAAGCTGGTGCCCATGGGGACCTCGACCAGCCCCGTGTTCTTCACCTTACCCACCAGAGCGAAGACCTTGGTGCCCTTGCTTTTCTCGGTCCCGATGCCAGCGAACCAGCCTGCACCACGCTGGATGATCTCCGGCACTACCACCAGGGTCTCCACGTTGTTGAGCACGGTCGGTTTCTCCCACAGCCCCGCTTCAGTGGCGTGGGTGTGTTTGGCGGAAGGCTCCGGGGGTTCGCCTTGGATCGAGGCGCGCATGGCACTGGATTCGCCGCAGACGAAAGCTCCAGCGCCTTTGAATACGGTGATATCGAAGTCGAAGTCGGTTCCGAGGATTCCTTTGCCCAGCAGCCCGCAATCCCTGGCCTGGCCGATCGCCAGGCTCAGCCTCTCCAGAGCTATGGGGTATTCAGCGCGGATGTAAACCAGGCCGTTGCTGGAGCCCACGGCTCTGCCGGCGATGGCCATACCCTCGATCACCGCGTGGGGATCGCCCTCGATAATGCTTCGGTCCATAAAGGCCCCAGGATCGCCTTCGTCGGCGTTGCAGATGATGTACTTCACGTCGCTCTTATGCCTGGCGGCCGACTGCCATTTGACGCCTGTTGGATAGCCCGCCCCCCCGCGACCCCGCAATCCCGATTTCTTCACCTCCTCGATGATTTCGCCGGGGGTCAGGTCGTTGAGCGCCTTGGCCAACGCTCGATAACCGCCGCGCGCTATGTACTCTTCGATTTTCTCCGGATCGATCAGCCCACGGTTGCGCAGAGCAATGAGCCGTTGTTTCTTGAAAAACCCGATCTCGCTCATCTTCGGGACCGGCGTCTTTGCCTCGGGCGGGGTGTACATGAGGCGCTTGACCGGCCGGCCCTTGAGAAAATGTTCTTCGACCAGCTGAGGTATATCCTTGTCGGTCAACAATTGATAGAAGATGCCGTCAGGCTGCACGGTCATCACCGGTCCCTGAGCGCAGAAGCCGTTGCAGCCCGTCATGACGACCGCAACCTCGTCCTGGAGATTCTGCTTCGCCAGCTCGCGCTCCAGGCCCTCCTTGATCCGGTAGGAGCCATTGGAGACGCAGCCGGTCCCGGCGCAAAGCATCAGGTGCGTGCGGAAGGCCTTCATAGCGTTTGCTCGCTGCCTATGGCTAAAGCGTATTCAGCCACAATCCTCCCATTCATGATGTGCTCGGTGAATATGCGCTTGGCTTTTTCTTCGGTGAGATCCACGTATTTGACCGGCGCTTGCCCGGCAAGCTCGATCGTGATCATCGGCTCGCGGCTGCATAGGCCCGCGCAGCCGGTGGTGGTGAAAATTACGTCCTTGACCGCCGTTTCGTCCGCGCACCGCATGAGCGCCCCCATTATCTTTCGCGCTCCGGCCGCTATGCCGCAGGTTCCCATGTGGACGATGATCTTGGCGCGGCCGGCGCCTTCGCGCAGGGACATCACCTTCCTCATTCTATCGGCGATCTTGTCGAGGTCTTCAGGCCGCAGCTTGGGCACTTTTCGCTCCTTCCTTTCTCATGCCGGGTATTGGTCCAGCACCTTGAGGAACCCCCCCGCGGTCATTTTGCCGTGCACGTCCTCATTGACGGTCACCACCGGGGCCAGGCCACAACACCCCAGGCAGCGCACCGCCTCCAGGGTGAAACGCAAGTCTTTGGTCGTTCCCCCCACCTCGACTTTCAGCTCCCTGGCCAGAGTGTCCAAAATCCTACCCGCGCCCTTGACGTGGCAGGCGGTACCCAGGCAGACCCTGATCAGATGCTTGCCTCGAGGCTGGAAGCTGAACATGTTGTAGAAGGTGGCGATGCGCAGAACCCGCGCCAGCGGAAGGCCCACGATTTCAGACACGCGCCTCACCGCGCCCGGCGGCAGCCAGCGGTATTTTGCGTTGATGTCTTGGAGCACAGGGACAATCGAACTCGGCTCGTTGCCGTGTCCCTTTATCATGAGCTCAATTTCTGCGAGCTGGTCCGCGTCCAATTCCAGCGGTTCCAGCTCGGCCGGTTCGAAATAGGCGCGGTTGCGCACCAGGCAGGCCGCCGAGCACTCCCCGCAGCCGGTGCACTTGGCGGGATCCACCGAGCGCGGCTTCTTTATCACCCGGGCCCGAAAATGCCCTGGCTGGCCCTCGATGCCCTGCAGTTCGGAGTAGGCCAGTTTCTCGATATTCGGGTGCCGGCCGCAGTCCACCAGGCGCGGGGCCAGGGTGCACATGGCGCAGTCGTTCGTGGGGAAGGTCTTGTCGAGCTGGGCCATCGTACCGCCGATCGCAGGCCCTTCCTCGACCAGGTAGACCTTGTATCCGGACTCGGCCAGATCAAGCGCCGCCTGCATGCCGCCGATGCCGCTGCCCACGACCATTACCGCTCCGATTTTCCCGTTCATCTGGAATCTCCGCGTGCTCCGTGCACTGCCAGCTTCTCCTCCAGTTCCTTGCTTCCGGTACGGGGCAGGAATACGCGAAATGCGGAACCTTTGCCGAGGGCCGTCTCGACCTCGACTCTGCCGCTGTACCTTTCGGCTATACGCTTCACGATCGGAAGTCCAAGACCTGTGCCAGGGATGTTCTTCTGCGCCTGCCCTCTGTAGAACGGCTCGAAGATATGTTCCAAGTCCTCCGGGCTGATGCCGGGACCCGTATCGCGCACGGTCAGCGCCACTTCATCCTCTTTTGAGTCCACTTCCACGGTGACGGTTCCACCGGCCGGGGTATAGCGCACGGCATTGTCGACCAGGTTGCCGACGAGCTCGTCCAGGGAGCTCGGATCGGCACGGATGGTCCCCGGGTCGCGGGCCACCCTGACCTCGAGCCTAACCTTCTCCGCCGACGGGTCCTGCTTCGCCCGCTCGGCCACGTCCTTCACGATCGCAGCGAAATCTACCTCCCTCTCCTCCTTGATCCCCTTGCCCTGCTGCAGGCGGGACAGCGTGAGCCAGTCGTCCACGAAGCGGATCATCTGGTCCGTGCGCTGGGCCACCAGCTCGATCATGCCCCTGGCCCGCGGGCTGAGGTCACCGGCATAGCCCTGCAGGACCACGCACACGCACTGCCGCATGGCGACCAGCGGCGCCTTGAAGCGGTGCGCCAGCATGGCCAGGTGAAGCTCTGCCGGGGGAGCCTCGCCATGCAGAAGCGCTGAAAAGCGCAGCGCCGCCGCGCGATGCTCGAGCCCGCGCCGTGCCACCCCCCGCAGGTCGGCGGGCTTGAAGGGCTTGGGCAGGAAGTCGTACGCTCCCGCCTTCATCGCCTCGACCGCCACCTCCAGGGTCGCATAGCCGGTGATCATGATGGCCACGAGGTCCGGATCGAAGGCCTTGACGGATCCCAGGTAGGCCAGGCCGTCCATGCCGGGCAGCTTCAAGTCCACCAGTATAAGATCGGGGGAGCAGCGCCTGAGCAGGTCCAGCCCGGCCGGCCCATCGGCGGCGGTCAGCACCTCGAACCCCTCCGGCTGGAGGATCTCGACGCAGGCATCCCGCATCCACTCCTCGTCGTCCACGACCAGGACCTTGGGGGTACGTTCCTGCCGCATGCTTTACTGCGCCTCCGCCGGAATCAGCCTCTTCAGCTCGGCGAAAAGCCTCTCCGGCGTCACGGGCTTGCTGAGGTAGGCGTCCACGGGGAAAAGGCCTGGATCGATATCCGGCGGATAACGGACCCCGGTCACCTTTTCGATCGCCGAAATTCCCAGGATCGGCGTGTGCTTGATGTATGGGTCGCGCCTGGCCTCCCGGCAGAAATCGAAGCCGTCCGTGGTGGTCTGCATGATGATGTCGAGCAGGATGACGTCCGGCTTTTTCTGGCGGGCCAGCTCGAGCCCTTCCCGCTCCGAGTACGCCGAGAACACGGTGTAGCCGGCCGACTGGAGAAAGGACCGGACGGTGGTATGGAAGTCGGGGTCATCGTCGACGATCAGGACTCTGGCGGGGGGCCCGATCCTGCCGGCTTTAGGAGCGCCGATCGCGTCCCTCACTGCCGCGATGAGCTCCGTCCTGTCCGCCGAGCTGATGTAGTAGTAGAAGACGTCCAGAGCCCGCACCTGCGCTTCCAGCTCGCGCGTGTTTTCCGGCGCGGTGAATATGATTTTGATTTGATCGCAGAGGTTGCGCAGAATCGGGACCGCTTTCAACCCCGGGATATCCTCCAGCTCGGCATCCACGATCACGCAGGCGTTTTCGGTGTCACGGACCAACCTGGCCGCCTCGGCCAGGCTCGAGGCCGATTGAACCCTTTCCCACCCTTCTTGCCAAAGGTCGCTGACGAAGCTGTTCCTCCGCTCCGCGTTGCCGCAAAGGACCAGCAGCAATCTATTTATCATGCACCACATCCACAGACGAACTGATTGTTGCAAGCGGCATGCCGTACTGATGTTCCAAGGCTTTTTCCGCCTCAAACCAGCAAGCGCTGCGGGCGAAGGGAGCCCCGGCCTCACAGTTCCTCCCCACCTATCTAATTGACATATAAAGAATTGCGGAAAAGCTGGCGGAAGGGAATGCCTGGAGTCAGCGCGCCGGGCTCTCGGGATTTTTGATCTGAATGCTGAGGGCCTACGATTGGGCGGAAAGCTCTAATTGGGGCATTCTGCCACAGATCCGTGGCGATCCGCTACGATCAAGGAATCGACGACTTTTCCGAGCCGTCAAGGCCGTAGGCCTGAATTTTACGCCAGAGGGTTTTGCGGTCGATTCCAAGGGTTCTCGCCGCGGCGGTGCGGTTGCCCGCGTGATGGCGGAGCGCTCGGGCGATATGCTCCTTCTCGACCTCGTTCAGAGGAGACAGGCTGTCCGCATCGGCCTCCGCCTTCATCGGAGGGCCGTAGTACAGGAGGTCGGCCGGCGTGATCACATCGCCCCGGGCAAGCACGCTCGCTCGTTCGATCGCGTTCTCCAGCTCCCTGACGTTGCCCGGCCAGTCGTGCTTGACCAGCGCCGCCAGCGCCTCGGGGCTGAAGCCGCGGATCCGGTTGCCCCTGCGGATGCTGTGCTTCTGGAGGAAGTGCTCGGCCAGCAGCGGGATGTCCTCCCTTCGCTGGCGGAGAGGAGGCAGGACGATCGGCACCACGCACAATCTGTAAAACAGGTCCTCCCGGAAGCGGCCTTCCCGTATCTCGTCGGGCAGGTTCCGGCTCGTGGCGGCGAGGATCCTCACGTCGATCGGGATGACCTGCGTGGCGCCGACCCGGGTGAACTCGCGCTCCTGGATCACGCGCAGCAGTTTCACCTGGATGTCCGGGCTCACATTGGCTATTTCATCGAAGAATATCGTCCCGCCATTGGCCAGCTCGAACCGGCCGTGTTTCATGCTCGTGGCTCCGGTAAAGGAGCCCTTGACGTGTCCGAAGAGCTCGCTCTCGAACAAGGTCCCCACCAGCGCCCCGCAGTCCACGGTCACGAAAGGTTTGTCGCGCCGGTGACTGTGGTCGCGGATGGCGCGCGCGACGAGCTCCTTGCCCGTGCCCGACTCCCCGGTGATGAGCACCGTGC
>Ga0315280_10005556_pt1 | contig 17885 bp, 14 predicted proteins | sample YL17G06_40_MG_FD_203697 | JGI IMG/M metagenome (GOLD analysis project Ga0315280, IMG submission 203697) | Sediment microbial communities from Yellowstone Lake, YNP, Wyoming, USA - YL17G06_40 | ecosystem: Environmental > Aquatic > Freshwater > Lake > Sediment | place: USA: Wyoming | collected... | reverse complement strand
GGGTGGCGATCGTTCCGGAATCGATGACCAGGAAAAGGGTCCAGCCGAAGAGGAACCCGATCAAAGGTCCAAAGCCTTCTCGAAGAAAAACATACATTCCGCCGGCACGAGGGTAGGCCGCTCCAAGTTCGGCAAGAGAGATAGCTCCAAAAAACGTGAGGAATCCGCCGATGACCCACACGGCCAGAATGAGCAAGGGGGCTTCCAGCCCGGCTGCGATAGAGGCAGGCACGATGAAAATGCCTGAGCCGATCATAGTCCCCACGACGATCCCGATAACATCGACCAAGCCGAGGACTCTCGGGAGAGACCTGGGAGTTTCGCCGGCTTGGCCGTAATCCACGGGTTGTTTTCTCTGGTTTTTCATCTTGGCTTAACTTGCCTCCTTATTTATTGAGATAAACTGTCTTCCTCATGTAGACTTTGATGAGTTCCATCGTCAAAAGGACAAACACTCCGAACCTTAAGATAATCGTCATATCTTTGAGCGACGGGAGAAGGATGCCGAAAGACTCCCTTGCCGCTGGAATCAAGATGATGAAGAAGGTAAAGAGAAGTGTGGATATGACGGAGAGGACGAGCCATTTGTGCGGATTTAAAGCGAAAAAACTGTACTTCCTCAAGCGGGAGTTAAGAACCACGATGAGTTCGATGACGATAACCTCGATGATTTTACATTGCAGGAGGTAAAAAAGGTGGCTTCCCTGATCAGGCTGATGGCCATGATGAGAAAGCATTTTTTTCAGAGTTTCAAGGGCCCTTTCGGCTTTATACTCCTGGACAAAGCCCAGAATTGCGCAGAAAAACACGATCACCAGGATTAAGGCGGCATCAACAATCTCTCCCACGGCCGCCGAAAGAACAGCGGCGATAAGGAGAATAATGATGAGTCTGTTTCGAGTTTTTTCAAAATTGCGGATGCCTCAAGGGAATGCCGTTTGATATCATGCCTACCCTACTCTCTCCTGAAGATTATCATTTTAAGTTGATATATCATATCAAATCTCAGCCCACATTATAACAGAAATGAGAATTTTTGATTCATGGCCTTTGCGCCGCTCTTTGAGAAGGCCGGTGTGATGGGAGCGGCTACCATTGCTGTCGCTGCGGCCCTGTTCGGCATTATCTGTGGAGGGCTGATCGGCGGGCCCGTCGGGACGATTTAATCGACCGCTATAAATCGCCCTTTCTCTTTTTCTAGTCCTGGCACTCATGACTCTGGAACTCTGGGAACTGGCCGGACTGTTTTTGCCCACTCGTTGAAGGGCTAAGATTAAAAGGATCATGAGTTTGGCATAAAACAAATGTTTCTGCCGTTTCGCCCACCCCTTCCCCGGAGAGCATCTTTAATCATCCGGCTGGGGAGCAAAAGGAAAGATGATGCTGGTCATCACTAAGAAAAGATGCTTTCTTTCCCTCACTTTTTTATTGATATTTATTTTCATTTTGTTATCATATATCACCTAGCCCTTAAGGAAGCTATATGGTCCGCGTATCTCAGATTGAGAGAAGGATGAGAGCATGAAAAAATCATTGGCTACTTTTAGCGCGAGGAGCAAGACGTTGTCGAAGTTATTCCGGACGAAACCCCTCGAGCAGTGCCTTGAAGACGCCGAGAGGCCCGAATACCAGTTAAAACGGGTCCTGGGGCCGTTCCAGTTAATCCTTTTCGGCATCGGCGCCATCATTGGGGCCGGCATTTTTGCCACTATCGGCACGGCCTCTGCCGGGGATGTCTTTCGGCCGGGCGCCGGTCCTGCCCTGATGGCATCCTTTGTCCTTACTGCTGTCGTCTGCAGTTTCACTGCTCTCTGCTACGCCGAGTTCACTTCCATTGTGCCCATTTCTGGGTCCGCCTACACTTATTCCTACGCCACACTGGGAGAGATCGTGGCCTGGATCATCGGCTGGGACTTGATCATTGAATACGCTGTGGGCAACATCGCCGTGGCCATCTCCTGGGCCAACTACTTCAAGACCTTCCTCAAGGGATTCGGCATTATCGTCCCTGACTGGCTCTCCATGGACTATCGCACGGCGGCCAAGATCATCGATGCCAACGGCATCAAGGTCGTCTTCCGCAATGCCCCGCACATCTTCGGGGTGCCCATCATCTTCAACCTGCTGGCCGTGAGCATCGTCACCATTATCACCATTGTTCTCGTCTGGGGTATCCGGGAGAGTGCCCGGTTCAACGCCATTATGGTGGGCATCAAGATCATCGTCCTGACCTTTTTCATCATCGTCGGGTTCTTCTGGGTCAAGCCCGCCAACTGGACGCCTTTTGCGCCCAACGGCTGGGCTGGCATCAGCGCCGGGGCGGCCATCGTCTTTTTCGCCTACATCGGGTTTGACGCCGTATCCACCGTGGCCGAGGAGACGAAGAATCCCAAGCGCGACCTGCCCATCGGTATCATTGGGTCGCTCATCATCTGCAGCCTTTTTTACATCGTCGTCTCCGCGGTCTTCACCGGCCTGATCTCCTACCCCGAACTCAAAATGAAACTGGCCACCGAGCAGGCCGAGCCCCTGACTATGGCCCTCCAGCATGCCGCCCCGAACCTCGGCTGGGCTGTGGGCATTGTGGCCTTCGGTTCCGTCATCGCCCATACAGCCGTGCTTCTCATTTTTCAGCTAGGCCAGCCGCGAATATTCTTCAGTATGGCACGTGATGGCCTTCTTCCCAAGACTTTCAGCAAAGTGCATAAGCGTTTCCGAACACCCCATGTGGCCACCATCCTGACCGGCGTTTTTGTGGCGTCTTTCGCCGCGGTGGCCAGTATCGATGAAATGGTAGATCTCACCAATATCGGCACGCTGTTCGCCTTCCTTCTAGTCTGCGCCGGGATCATCGTCCTGCGTAAAAGGGAACCCGACCGGCCGCGGCCTTTCCGCGTTCCCAGCGGATGGCTGTGGAGCGGCATCCTTTTTGCCGCCCTGGCCGTGATCCTATATTTCATCCCCGGCGCGCTGTCCACAAAAATCATCGTCCTGGCTGTGGCCGCCGTTGTTTTTTCCTTCTTTCGAAACTATATCTTTCCCATGCTGGGAATCATATCCTGTCTCTACTTGATCTATTACCTCCCGCCCACGTCCTGGCTGCGGTTTGCGGCCTGGCTCAACTTCGGGTTTTTGATCTATGTCGGTTACGGCGCCATTCACAGCCGGATGATGGGCCACGATGTGCAGAAACGGGGCCCCGAACATCTGGCCTACACGGCGCGGCTGGGTGCAGTGCTCCTGGGCATCGGGGACGCGATGCTCTTTTTCATGCGGGGATTTGATGTTTACCATGTAATCCACAAGAGCATCACCGGCCTCTCCGGATGGGAGCGGTTTACGACCGCCCTTCACCAGACGTTTCAGGCCGGGCCCTGGGTAGAAAAATCCTGGTTCCTCATCATCCCCCTGATTCTCAATACCTTCATCCTCTGTCCGCTTATCATCCGGCGTTCATCCCAGGCCAACAGCCTCCAGGAAACAGACAAGCGGGCGCGCGCTAGTTCTGTGATTGCCGCGGTTATTGCCATTCTGAGCCTCATTTACTTGGTCATAGTGTTCTTCTGAGAGATTTCCGGCAAAGCTGATGGGGCAGAGCTGCTCAAGGCAGCCTGCTTGCGCCGGAGGGAGGATTCCCGGACGTCGGTTGAGGCTCCTATTTCTCGCCTCGCGTTTTTCAGATTTTTCCGAAGACTGGTTGTCCCTTTGCCGCCGGCCATATCCCGGCTCAGATGCCCGATGCCGTCAGTTCCGGTCTGCGCCTGAAGCGAGCGGTGACCGGGTCTCTCCCGGCCTCCCGAAAGGGTGCGGGACGCTGCGCGCGAAGTTGCCGCCTTACTGGAAATTAATTCCGGGGATATAAAACTTAATTCGTCCCTCCCATCAATTTTTGTTATAATCGTCTTAAACAGATGCTGGAATTAAAGGGCGTCACCAAGAAATTTTCCGCTATCCCTGTTGTCAACAACGTGAGTTTCAGCGTCAAGCCGGCCGAAGTCTTGGGCTATTTAGGACCGAATGGCGCCGGCAAAACAACCACGATCAAAATCCTGGCCGGCCTGCTCGAGCCAACCAAAGGAGAGATTTTTTTCCGAGGCAAGAATATCAAACAAAACCTGCATGAATACAAGAAGATAATCGGATACGTGCCCGAGCAATCCGAGATCTATCCTCAGCTGAGCGCCCAGGAATATCTCTTGCTTGTCGGTCGGCTCCGCGACATCCCGGAAAAAATACTTAAAGATAAAATTGAAAAGCTCTTGGCGCTCTTCCAGCTCAAGGAGGATAGACACTCCCCGATTTCTTCGTACTCAAAGGCATGAGACAGAAGGTGCTCCTCTCAGCCGCCCTGATTCACAACCCGGATATTCTGCTTCTTGATGAGCCGCTTTCTGGGCTGGATGTGAGCACCGCCATGGTCGTGAAGGACCTCGTCCGGCGCTTAGAGCAGGAGGGAAAAATTATCATTTATTCTTCCCATGTCCTGGAAGTAACGGAAAAAATCTGCACGAGGGTGATCATCCTCCACCAGGGGACGATTGTCGCCAATGATTCTGTTGAGAATCTGCGAAACCTGATGAAGCTGCCCTCGCTCGAGGAAATTTTCGGCCAACTCGTCGAGCATGAAGATACAGATGCTGTGGCACGCGAAATTGTGGAAATTATGAAACACCAGTCTTAAATTGAACCATGGTCACTTTTGAAAAATTAGTTTCTCTATTCAAAGGTGATGCCAGACAATTTCTCGTTCTCACCGGGCATTTCTTTAACCGGTTTTTCCAGTATGACCTGGTTGCCTTTGAAGAACAGATGAAACAGAGGCTGATCGCAGTCTTGGCCCTGCTAGCGGTGTTGGGCGGCCATATTTCCAATTCCATACTCTTTAAATACTTTTTTGTTCCAGACAATGGGGTGTCCTGGTAAGAAAAAGGCTTTTTTATCTCCTTTTTTATGATCGTGCTGGGGTTTGTAACTGCGCTTGAATGGGACGTCATTTTTCCCGGTACCGTTCTTTAAGTGTGGTGTTTATGCTGCGCTTTGGACTAGTTCATTTTTTTAGCTGTTTTCTTGCAAACTTATTCATGTTCTTTTTTTGTGTTTTTCTTCAAGGAATCTTAATGGCGGCCTTGAACCAAAGCCTCTTCAAAAAAGTTTCGCTTATCTTCCGGTTTATCCTTCTTGTCGCCTTTGTCTTTCTGATGTTCTTTCATTTATCAGGTTCTGTCTCAGGACTTCCTGATGAAATATCATCATTTGAAGGGCTCAAAGAGAGCAACTCGACTTTCATCTATGCCTATCCGCCGATGTGGTTTGTGGGCGTCTATGAAAAGCTTCTTGGAAACCAGGACCCTTTTTTTCAAGCACTGGCTAACTTCGCTCTGTTGGCCATCGTCTTTATTCTTGTAGCCTTTTTTGTGACGCTTGAGGTGAGCTACCGAAGGCACATCAAAAGAACTCAGGAAGTGAAAACAAGGCCTGTCCATGCCTTGAAATTGAGAGAATTTTTTTCCAGAGTTTTTAACGCTATTTTCTTGAGGAATCCTGTTCAAAGGGCTATTTTCTCTTTCTTTGGAAAAACCTTTTCCCGGAGCAGCCAATACAAGATGCGGCTTGCCTCCTACCTGGCAGTGGCAGTCGCTTTGATCCTTGTCTTACTCGCTTCCGGAGGAACAAAAGCCGCGAAATTTCCTGTTTCGAGCAAAAACATCCTGGCAATTCCTCTCATCTTGTCGTTCTTTCTTCTGGTCGGGATAAGGATCCTGGTCAATATTCCCTCTTCACCGGAAGCAAACTGGATTTTTAGAATGACTGAAGCTGAGGCCAAAAAGCACTATTTTTCTGGTTTTAAGAAAGCGATTTTTTCCTTCGCCCTGCTGCCTCTTTTTTTGGCGCTGTGCTCTTCATCCTTTTGGCGATTAAAATTGTCAACGATTATTTTCTTTACCGAAAGCTTGAGCTTGTTTATGAGGAAGAGCCGGAGCCGGTGATGGTGACTTTAAGCCAGTACACTTGATTTTTTTAATTCAATGGATCTCTTCCAGATTGTGCAGGTGAATGATGTGTCTAGAGCTATTAAAAAGCATAGCTGGGATGACTGAAGCGACCATTAAAGGTTTACCTTGAAAATAGGAACATCCGGGTCGGGCACCTGTGGCGAGGGATTAGCCTTCAGGCTCTTAGGCCTCCAACCGTTACCAACGACCTTGGTGAAGGCGACCAGCGTGATTATATACCTCCCCATTTTTATTTGTCGTGGGTGACATTAAGTCATGGTGATTAGCCTTCCCGAATCGTCCTTCGAGGGAACTTGGATGGATGGGCGAGGACCAGGTCATGAAGAAGGCCGTGGGAAGAGGCGGAGCGGGCATGGTTCCTCGACCGAAGGGAGAAGGAGAGCGGAGCCTCGAGGCGAGCAAGTTTTCCTCGCTGGGGAAAACGCAGCGTGCCTTCAAATGACCTGGTCTGAGCCCTGCGAGTTCCGCAGGCGCTGAGAAGGGCGAAGAGGGAACGGCGTGAAAAACCTGAACGGGAGCGAGGCCATTCCGGCTATGCCCTTCAAAAGAACCATACAACATGGAAGAGAGCTGATTTAATCAACTCAATAGCCTGCTCAGACGTTGAAATCCTGAGGGGAAAAGAAAGGGGAAGTCTAAAAATTTAAAAGATAAATTAAAAGATGATAATTTCTGCTTCCAAATTCAGTCTATATTCTAATGAAAGCAATTACCAATGCGGCTCGCTAAGGTTTCAATCGATCGACCGGTCACTACGATTATGTTTTATCTGGCCGTGGCCCTCCTTGGGTTTATCTCTTTACGTCAGCTAAGTGTCGACCTGCTTCCGGATATCAGCTACTATCGCCTCTCGGTTGTTACTCGCTTTCCCGGAGTTGCGCCTGAAGAGATCGAAAGCCTGATCACCGCACCCCTCGAAGCCGCTGTTAGCCGCATTTCAGGGCTGCGCCAGGTGGAGTCCATTTCTAAAGAGGGAGTTTCTTACCTGACCCTCGAGTTTGCCTGGGGGACAGATATGGATTTTGCGCTGCTCCATACCCGAGAAAAACTCGACACGGCCCGCGAGATACTTCCTGAGGATGTCGAAAGCCCGACAATCATTCCCCTGGACCCCAAGAGCAAGCCTATCCTGGTCCTAGCCGTATCCGGGGACCAGAGCCTTCTTGAGCTGAAAGAATTCTCCGAAGAACTGATAAAACCTCGCTTAGAGCAGGTCGAGGGGATAGGCTCTGCAGAGATCACAGGAGGGGTTGAACGGGAGGTCCAAGTGGTTGTCAACCCTCAGCTCCTTGCTCTTTATGGCCTGACGATCGATGAAGTAGCCCAGAGAATCGACGCTTTTAACCGCAGCCTTCAGGGAGGAACAATCCGAAAGGGCGGGTTCAATCATGCACTCAGGATCGTAGGAGAGTTTGAGTCTGTCTCCGAAATTGGTGAGATAAGCCTGAAAACAACCGAAGAACGCGGAGTGGTCAGGCTCAAAGATGTGGCTAAGGTTTGGGACTCAATCAAAGAGCGGGAAGGCATGACGCGGCTCAACGGAATAGAGAGCATCGGGATCCTTATCCGGAAAGAATCCGGCGCGAACACGGTCAAGATCACAAAATTAGCGAAGAAAGTGATTGACCAGATTAAACAGGAAAACCCTCAGATCAATATCCAAATTGTCTCTGAGCAATCTAGATATATTGAAGATGCCATGGCCGCGGTCATCAACGAAATTATTCAGGGCGCCATCCTAGCCTTTCTGGTTTTATTGATATTCCTCCAAGAATGGAAAACTCCGCTGATTATCGACACCGTGATCCCCATCTCCATCATCGGCACTTTTAACCTTCTCTATTTTAATCATATCACCCTCAATGTCATGTCTTTGGGTGGATTAGCCCTGGGAGTGGGCATGCTTGATGATTGTGCGGTTGTCGTCTCAGAAAACATTTTCCGGCATAAAAGCCTGGGGAAAAGCCTTTCTGAAGCCGCCTATATCGGAACAAAAGAAGTCGGAATGGCTGTAACAGCTACCGCTTTGACTACGATCGTTGTCTTTTTGCCTGTTATCTATGTTCATGGCGTGGCTGGCCAGTTGTTCAAAAACACGGCCCTCACGATCACATTCTCGCTCCTCAGCTCCCTTCTGGTGGCCTTGACTTTGCTCCCGATGCTGGAATCACGAAAATTTGAGCTTCAGCCTGGGGGCAAACATTTGGGGGAGAAGGGAAAAATCAGTCTTGAGAAAAGACCTGTCCCAAAAACAAAATTGAGAGTCCTGCTCTATCCATTTTTTAGCTTAAGATGGCTACTTTCTAAAATTCTCAAAGGCACTTATTTTATTCTCAATTTTGTCTTGAGCTATGTCCTGCAACTCTTCGCGCTCGTTCTTCATTATTTGAATCTGGCCTTCAGGCCGATGCTCAACATCATTTTTAGTAGTTTTAATTTTGTCTATTCTCGATTTGTTGAACACTACCAACGATTTTTGGAATGGTCATTGGACCATAAGGCAAAAGTGCTGGTCGCATCGCTTCTAGTTTTTGCCGTGACTTTCCTTTTGGGGACTCAAATCCGGCGGGAGCATCTGCCCCAGCTTAATGTCAGCTCCTTTGAACTATTCATGAAAATGCCTGTTGACTATTCGCTGGAGCAGACTGCAGACATTGTCTCTGCCATCGAGAGATTTCTGCGTGAGAAAGAGCCTGTTAAGCTGACTTATTCTCAAACAGGAATCGTCAGCGGCATGGAAAGTTTGAATCCTGATGTCTCCCTGAATTCCGCCCAGGTTTATGTCCGGGTCGAAAAGCCTTCGCAACTTGGAAGAATAGTCGAGAGCCTGAGACGCCGGCTTGAGAATTATCCTGATTTAAGTTTTTCCCTTGTCCCTGAACAATCAGCTCTGGCTCAATTCCTAGCATTTTCCGCGGCAGAGGTGGGGCTTAAAGTGAAGGGCGAGGACCTCAACAAACTCAAGGAGATCGCGGGCGAGGTTATCGGAAAATTGAGAGAAGTTCGAGGGATCGCCGATGTGAACACGAACATCGGGGAAGGCAAGCCAGAATTTTTGATAAAGATAAAAAAGGAAGCTCTGGAAAAATACTCCCCTATTTCGCCTGCCCTCATTGGAAATTTTCTCGTCAATGCCGTCCGAGGCAGAGTGGCCTCACAGTTTAAAGAGCTTGAGAGAAGTTGTGACATCCGCGTCCGTCTTGAAGAAGGAACAAGGACTAACCTAAATGCACTTCTCGATGAACAGATCCCTCACCAAGGCGCTTCAGTCCCTTTAAAAGAATTAGTCACCTATGAAATCGTCAGAGGGCCCATGGAAATCAGGAGGGAAAATCAGCAGAGGGAAATCTTGGTCACGGCCAACCTGCGGGGCACAAAAATCAGCCAGGTTGTGCCCGAGATCCAGGAAAAAATAAGAGAGCTCTCCTTGCCTTTAAACTACCAAATTGTCTCGGGCGGCGAACAGGAGGAGATGAGCAAATCCTTCAAAAGCCTGATTATTGCCCTGATTCTGGCCATTCTTCTCACCTACATGATCATGGCGGCCCAGTTTGAATCCTTGCTGCATCCTTTCTTGGTTTTGTTCACTTTACCTATGGGAGCAGCCGGCGCCATCCTGGCGCTGCTTGCGACCGGTCAAACTCTGAATGTTATTTCTATCATCGGGATGGTGGTTTTAGTCGGGCTTGTGGTCGATGATGCGATCGTCGAGGTCGATTATGTCAACCGGCTCAGAAGAAGCGGGATGGGCCTTAGAGAATCTGTGGTGGAGGCCTGCCGCGTCAGGATGAGGCCGATTCTCATGGCCTCTTTTAGCACACTCTTCGGGCTTATCCCCATGGCTCTCGGCATTGAAAGAGGAGCAGAACTTTTAAAACCTTTGGGCATCGTTGTGATCGGAGGGCTTCTGTTTTCAACCCTCTTAACTCTCATCCAGATTCCAGTGATTTATGAGCTTGTTGAGCAAACACGGAGAAAAAAAGATAAGGGGTGAGAAGAGGGAGAAGGAGAGGGGTAAATTAGAGTCTGGCGTATTTTAAGAAAATGAGAGTCTTTATTGAAAGGCCCGTCGCGACAGCCATGATGTATATCGCTCTTCTTGTCCTCGGTCTTTATTCCTTTCTGAACACCCCACTCGAGCTTGCGCCCGATAAAGATTTTCCCCAGGTTGACATTCAGACTTCATGGCCGGGTGTTTCGCCTGAAATCATCCAATCTCGAGTGACAGCGCCTCTCGAAGAATTGGCATCTGCAGTGAAAGGCGTGAGGAAGGTGACTTCCGAATCCCAGGTTGGGATGTCTAAGATTACTCTCGATCTTGACCCTGAAGTGAATCTGGAGTTTTCAAACCTCGCGCTGAGAGAAGCCATCGCCAAGGCCAGGGCAAATCTGCCCTATGGCGTCATGCCTATGGTTCAGCCCTATGTGCCAGAAGATTTCAGAGTCAGGCCTTTCCTGAGCTATTCCATCTCTGGAAATTATCCACTCCCCAAATTAAGGGAAATCCTTAAAGACAAGCTTGAATTCGGAATTGGTTCCGTCAAAGGGGTTGCCAAAGTCGAGGTGAGCGGCAGCGCTGTCCCTGAAATAAGAATTGTGCTCGAAAAAAGGAAGCTCAAAGACCTGGACATTCATCCTTTTCAAGTTAATTTTGCGCTCAGCCAGAGCCTTCGGACTTTTCCAGCCGGAAGAGTGAAAAAGGGAGGCCAGGAGTATATCTTCAGAGTCTCCGACTCGATCAAAGGAACGCGCGATTTGGGCGAGATAATCATTACTTACTCTGGAAATGTCCCCATCAAACTCAGCGCTGTGGCTCAGGTTGTGCCCTCTTATGGAGAAATTCTTTTTGCAAACAGAATTAACGGCCAGCCCACAGTCAGGCTGACGATCCAAAAACAGAAGGGAAGTAACTCGCTCAAAGTTGCCAGAGAGGTCAAAAAAAAATTAGGGCTCATCAAAAAAGAATTACCGCAGGATTTAATTTTTAAAGCTGTGGATGATGAAAGCGAAGAGATTCAGAAGAACCTCAGGAACCTTTGTTTCCTGGTTGGAATAATCACTTTGATAGTTTTTGTTCTTATTTTCCTGGTTCTGAGAAGCCTCGGGCCCTCTCTTTTAATCCTTTCTTCGATTGCTTTTTCGGTTGTCATCACATTCAACCTCATTTATTGTTTCAAGATTTCGATGAACATGCTTACCTTGGGAGCGCTGGCCCTTGGCTTTGGAATGTTTGTGGACAACTCCATCGTCGTTTTCGAAAACATTCTCCGTCTTCAGGAAAAGGGGCTGGCGCCTATTCAGGCTGCTCTCCAGGGGTCAAAAGAAGTCTTTGGGCCGGTTCTGGCCTCGACCTTGACCACAGTCAGTGTCTTTTTCTGTTTTCCCTATTTCCAGGGAAGGCTCAAGATGTATTATCTGCCCCTGGCCATTGTCATGTCGGCGGCTCTCACAGCCTCGCTCCTGGTCTCCTTTTCTCTCCTACCGGCCTTAAGCCCTGCTCTGTTGAAGGTGAAGAGGAAGGAGGCCAAAGAGAAATTTGGGAGTTATTTTGAAAAACTCTTAAAGTTGCTCATCCGCCATCCGCTAGCAGTGCTTCTTGTGATAGCGACGATTTTTTATGGAAGCTATAAATGGTTTAGATCTGAAGTCAATCTTGGAGAATTTTTTAAATGGTATTCTAAAGAAAGATTATACGTCAGCATCGTAATGCCCCCTGGGGCTGACATCCAGAAGACCGATGAAGTGGCTAAGAAGTTCGAGGAAAGGGTGCTCAAAGCCAATTATGAAAAAGATATGAACACCCTGGTATCTGCCGAAAATGCCAGTCTGATCATTTCTTTTCCTCCTTCTGTCGAAAACTCCTCCAGACCTTATGAGCTGAAGGAAGAACTCATCCGGCTCGCCACTCAGTTTGCAGGAATTAGCATCGGCATCTTTGGCTTTGATCCCCAGGGATACTCTTCGAACCTGGGGACAGGCACCTTTTATGACTCCAGAATCAAATTTTTTGGCTATAATCTCAAAAAGCTCAAAGAAATAACCTCTGAACTCGAACATAGGCTAAAGAGAAATCCCAGAATCAAAGATGTCAGGGTGGTCTCCAGCCGATATGGCTGGTGGGGGGCAGAATCATTTGAATATATTTTAAAAATCGATAAAGAAACTTTAAGAAAATACAAGGTCGATCCCGCGTATCTTTATTCCTCCTTCCAGACGCTTCTCAAAGGACGCTTCGCAATCCCGCTCAAATCCAACATCGGTGGCCAAGCGACTGACCTGGCGATCAAATTCGCCGAGGCAGACGAGCTGGACCTGAACGAATTCCAGGATGCGCTTTTCAGAACCCGGGAAGGGGAATATTTAAGATTAAAAGAGATCTCGATTCTCGAGGAAAGGCCAATCACCGGGTCTATCGACCGGGAGAACCGACAGTTCCAGCAAACAGTGATGTGGGAATTCAGAGGTCCTTCTAAAGCCGCAATTAATTATAAGAAGGCTATTTTCTCAAGCCTCAGACTGCCACCCGGTTTTTCAGCCACTTTAGAGGAAGAGTGGCGGATGACAGAAGAAGAGAAGATCCAGATCAAATTTGCCATCATTTTATCTCTGGTCATCATGTTTATGATTCTGGCAGCGCTTTATGAATCCTTTATCCATCCATTTTTGGTTATGCTTGCAGTGCCCCTGGAATTAATCGGAGTTTTCGTGGCATTTATCATTTCCGGCATTCCTTTTGATTCCTCGGCTCATATCGGGGTGATTTTGCTTGGCGGCATAGTTGTCAATAATGCCATCCTTGTTGTTGACCAGATTAATTTAAAAAAGAAACAGGGCCTTCCTCTTTTAGAGGCAATTTTAAAAGGAACCAGGGACAGAGTCCGGCCTATTTTTATGACTACAAGCACAACAGTTTTTGGCATTCTGCCCATGCTCTTGATCAAGGTCGAGGTAGGAAGGAGGCAAATCTGGTCTTCTTTGGCCCTTTGTACCGCAGGCGGGTTGGTGAGCTCCACCATTTTCATTCTGATCATCATCCCTATCTTTTATTTTTATGGAGACCGGGTTCGCTTCTGGGCTTCCGAAAAATTCAGAGAGATAAAAGTTACCTTGGCAAGATTATAATCATTGCGGTCTTTAAGGCAGTAAAGAGGGCTCGCAATGACCTGCAAATTATGATAATCTGTGATAAAGATTTAGAATCTGTTTTAAAGGAAGGAAGATGGCTAATTTCTCTCTAAATGAAATTAAGAAGAAAATCGAAACATTCCCCAAAAAGAAATTGATTCATCTGCCAACACCTCTTCAAAAGCTCGAAAATCTGACTGCGGCCTTCGGCGGCCCGGAAATTTTCATCAAGCGCGATGACCTTACCGGATTAGCCTTCGGAGGAAATAAGTCTCGCAAACTGGAGTTCATCATCCAAGACGCACTGAATAAGCAGGCAGATGTCATCATCACCTGGGCGAGCGTCCAATCGAACTGGTGCCTTCAGACTGCGACTGCAGCCCGGAAATTTGGAATAAAGCCAATTCTTCTTCTGTTCAAAACAGACGAACTTCCCCAGGAATATGATGGAAACCTGCTCCTCGACTATATCCTGGGCGCAGATATCAGAATAAGAGAGTCCGAAAAAGGCAAGGTAGTTAGAGGAGAGGATGTGCTCGAGATGGTGGAGGAGGTGGCCCACGAAGTCAGAGAATGGGGACATACACCTTATGTTGCACCGCTCGGCGGCTCTGCCGTGGGCGGATCCATGGAGAAACCGTTGGGAGCCATCAGCTATGTCAGTGCTTTGGCCGAAATGGAAGAACAAGCAGAGGCCTTGGGAGTTGCGATCGATTATGTCATCCATGCCGCGGGCTCTGGAGGCACACAAGCCGGGCTTGCAGTGGGCGCTAAAACGCTTGATAAAAATTGCAGAATCTTGGGAATCAGCGTTTCCGAGTCAAAAGAAGAGATGGCTGGAGATGTCCTGGCTATAGCCCGAGACACAGAAAGAGCTTTGAACTTGGACCTTGACCTCAGACAAGAAGACATCATTGTTCTCGATGAATATGTGAAGGCTGGGTATGGGGTTGTAGACAGAGATGTCGCCGAAGTCATCCAATTGCTTTTCAAAACAGAGGGAATTGTTCTGGACCCGGTGTACACAGGGAAAGCGATGGTGGCTCTGGTTGATTTGATCAAAAAAGGCTATTTTCAAAAACAGGACAGAGTCGTCTTTTTCCATACGGGAGGGACACCAGCCCTTTTTCCCAATCGGGATAGACTGATTGAATTTTTAAAGTAAAATGTCATGAAACTGCTTGATGATGTAGCGGTGCGATTTATCGCCCTCTCACCCTACGCTTCCCAGAGGGAGGGAAAGGGAGGAGGTAGTCGGATAAATCCGACCGCTACAATTAAGGAGAATCCATGAAATTCGAGAGGCCTACCTTCAGAGATATTTTAGAGGCGCGAAGCATCATCAAGCATTACCTTCCCAAGACTCCGCTTTACACTTATCCTCAGCTTAATCAGCTCCTGGAGGCAGAGGTCTATGTCAAGCATGAAAATCATCTGCCCACAGGAGCCTTTAAGACCAGGGGAGGGATCAACCTGATTTTGCATCTCAGCCGCGAAGAAAGGAAGCGGGGTGTCGTCACGGCGTCAACCGGAAACCATGCTCTATCCATTGCCTACGCCTCTAAACTCTTTGGAGTCCAAGCGACAATCATCATGCCGGAAAAGTCAAACCCGGTGAAGGTCAAATCCATAAAAAGCCTGGGGACAGAAATCATTTTTCACGGAAAAATTTTTGATGAGTCCAAAGACTATGCGGAGAAGCTGGCTCGAGAAAGACAGGCCCGGTTCATCCATCCTGCGAACGAGCCTTACCTAATTGCGGGTGTAGCCACCTATGCCCTGGAGATATTCGAGGATTGTCCTTCCCTTGACATGATTGTTGTTCCTGTGGGCGGGGGAAGTGGGGCGAGTGGATGTTGTCTGGTGAAGGAGGTTGTGAATCCTAAGGTTCAGGTGATTGCCGTTCAGGCTGAGAAAGCTCCAGCTGCTTATCTTTCCTGGAAAAATAAGACAGTCGTCACAGACAAAATGGAAACGGCTGCTGAGGGGCTGGCCACTAAAGTTGGCTACAAACTCACCCAAGAGATTCTTCAGGATTTCCTATCAGATTTTATCCTCGTCTCAGAGAAAGAGATGGTCGATGCGATCCTGATTTATCTTGAAGTTGTTAGGAATCTTGCTGAAGAAGCGGGAGCAGCGCCTCTTGCCGCAGCCCTGAAGATCAAAAATAGACTCAAGGGGAAAAAAATCGCTTTGGTGCTAACAGGCGGAAATATTTCGACCGCGCGACTTAAGGCAATCCTCCCTTAGTTTAAAAAAGTTCTTGTCTTTCTCGTTACCTACCCAAAAAAGGAAGAGAAGCAATTTATTTAGTTCCTGAGCTCTTCAAATACTTCAGGAATTCGCTGTCTGTGGAGAGGAGCAGCCATGTTTCTTTATCGAGCGTGGTGCGGTATGTTTCCAGGGTTTTCGTGAACTGGTAAAATTCCGGGTCTAAGTTATAGGCTTCAGCGTAGATTCTGGTTGCTTCAGCATCCGCTTTTCCTTTGATTTCCTGAGCTTTCCGGTAGGCCTCTGACTGGATTCTCTTCAACTCCCGCTCTTTCTGACCCAAGATTTCAGCGCTTTTTCCGTCTCCCTCAGAACGATATTTGGCAGCGATCCGGTTTCTTTCGGCAATCATCCGGTCAAAGACTTTCTTCTGAACTTCATCCACATAATTCACTCTCTTGATCCGGACGTCCTTGAGCTCGACTCCAAATTCAGGCGTAATCTTGGAGGCTTTTTCCAGGATAATCTGGGCTATTTTTTCTCTTCCGGTCTGGATTTTGCCGACAGCTTCTGCAAGCTCAAGGATCATCGTTTCTTCGGTCAGCTCAAACTCGCGGTTAATTGACCGCACAATTTCAATTAGATCAAAGTTAGCCACAGCATTCCTTGTCTCCCCGTCAACGATATCATCCAGCCTTGAATGGGCGCCCCGTTCGTCCCTCACTCTCTGGTAAAATACAAGGGGATCACTGATCCGCCACCTGGCATAGGTGTCCACCCAGATATATTTTTTGTCCTTCGTGGGAATCTGGTTGGGGTCGCCATCCCATTCCAGCCAACGCTTGTCAAAATAATTTGTTTTCTGGATGAAAGGCACCTTTAGGTGCATGCCGGCTGAATTGACAGCGCTTCCGATCGGCTCTCCGAATTGGGTGATAATTACCTGATTTGTTTCGGAGACAATATAAACCCCGTCCAAGAGCGCCAGGAGAACGATTAAGGCGAAGACTACGATCAAAAGGTTTCTGACAGAGGGACTCATTTCTTCACCTCCTCGCCCAGGTTGAGAAGAGGCAAGATGGCTTTTTGCTTCTCGTCAATGATGATCTTCTTTCCGATCTTGGGCAGGATTTCGTTGATGGTCTCGAGGTAGAGGCGCCTGCGCGTGACCAGGGGAGCGCGGGCAAATTCTTTGTAAATGGATTTGAATCGGTTGGCATCTCCAAAGGCATTGTTGACTCGTTCTGTGGCATATCCTTCAGCAGACCTGATTGTCTGTTCGGCTTCTCCTGAGGCGCGAGGAATTACCTGATTATATTCAGACCAAGCCTCATTGATTTTCCTCTCCTTTTCCTGGAGAGCTTCATTGACCTCATTGAAGGAAGGCTTGACTGAGTCAGGAGGGTTCACATCCTGGAGGATGAGCTGGCTGACTTGGATTCCGATTTCATAGAGGTCACAGAGCTTTTGGAGCTCCTCTTTGGCTTCCAGGGCAATCCTCGCCCTGCCGACAGTGATGACTTCATCTACCGAGCTATCTCCCACACTGCGCCTGACCACAGCTTCATTCAGGTAGCGGAACGTATCATTGACATTCCTCATTTTGAAAAGGTATTTGTAAGGGTCTTTGATCTTGTATTGGACGATCCATTCCACGACTACTACGTTCAAATCACCTGTGAGCATCACCGCTTCTTTCAATGCATCGGATGTCACCACGAATTCAGACTGCACACCCGGCTTTGTCGTCCGGAAGCCAAACTCCATTTTGAGCTGCCGCTGGACCGGAACTCTTGTTAATTTTTCAATCCCGATTGGAAGCTTAAGGTGAAGGCCTGGCTCTGTGGTGCGCACGAACTTGCCAAACCGAAGAATCACGCCCATTTCCTCAGGGCTTATCTGGTAGATGGTGCCGAAAAGCAGGATGAGAACCACGATCGCCAGAAGGATTATTCTTATGATTCTCATGTTGATTTTAGGGATGTTGATAGTTTTAAAAGGGAAATCATCTCTCATTCAAACCTCCTTGAATGGCATAGATTGCGATTATGATAACCCATAGCACGCTTTTTGGCCAAAGCCCCTTTATCATGGGAAAAAAGATATTTACGTTTTGGATACAATGCATCTTCTCTGTTTAGGTGATATCGCTGATAAGAAATAGGGTCCTGTCACGGCTCCTCCCCATCCGTCCTCACCTCCGCTCCCGCAAGATAGCGCAAAGGAAATGATTCAAGCGCCGTGAGGCTCCGGGCGGGTGGGGAGCCCCTGGGCCGTGCCACCTCCCCTGATTATCGCCTCATATCACCTAAATAGAGAGGCATCCGTCGAGTGAACTCTTTTCAGAGCTGAGATGAAAGGAGAGCGATAATCTTTTCTTCAACCGTTGCGAGCGAGGCGGCATGAACTTTCATCTTTGAGGTATCCAGGCCCTTCAAATTTTTTAATCCTGAACCAGTGAGGACTAAAACGATCTTATCTTTATCTTGAAATTCGATTTGTTGAGTAAGTTTTATCAGCCCGGCCAGAGTTGTG
>Ga0315280_10005553_pt1 | contig 17888 bp, 12 predicted proteins | sample YL17G06_40_MG_FD_203697 | JGI IMG/M metagenome (GOLD analysis project Ga0315280, IMG submission 203697) | Sediment microbial communities from Yellowstone Lake, YNP, Wyoming, USA - YL17G06_40 | ecosystem: Environmental > Aquatic > Freshwater > Lake > Sediment | place: USA: Wyoming | collected... | reverse complement strand
GACATCAGCGAAGATGAACTGGCGAAAATTATCGGCGAATATGACGGCTTGATTATCCGCAGCGCTACTAAAGTCACCGCGAAAGTGCTGGCCAATCCCGGCAAATTGAAAGCCGTTGCGCGAGCCGGTGTCGGCGTAGATAACGTCGACGTGCCGACAGCCACCAGAAAAGGAATCCTGGTTATGAATACGCCCGGCGGCAATACCCTAAGTGCCGCTGAACATACGATGGCCCTAATCCTTGCGATGAGCCGAAATGTCGTTCCTGCCTGCAACAGCCTGAAATCCGGCATTTGGGAAAAAAAGAAATATATTGGAAATCAGCTCAACAACAAGGTGCTGGGACTAATCGGCCTGGGCAGAATCGGTGTGGCGGTAGCCAAAATGGCCAGAGGCTTCAATATGAAAGTCCTGGGCTATGACCCGCTTGCCGCTCCAACGGAGGCGGAAAAGATCGGCGTGGAAGTAACCGACAACCTCGGGCGAATCTTCAAGGAGGCAGACTACATCAGCGTCCATGTGCCGAAGAACGAGCAGACGATGAATATGATTAACGCTGAGCAGATCAAAATGATGAAGCCTACTGTCCGTTTGATTAACTGTGCTCGCGGCGGGATCATTAATGAAGACGCTCTGTATAACGCCCTTGCTGAAAAGCGGATCGCCGGCGCAGCTCTGGATGTTTACTCAAAAGAGCCGCCGGAAAACACTCGCTTTGCCGAGTTTGAAAATTGCCTGGTCACGCCTCATTTGGGCGCCAGCACAGAGGAAGCGCAAATTGAGGTCGCCGTTGAAGCGGCACAGATTCTGGTCGATGCGATAAAGGGTGGCCCAGTCAGAAACGCCGTCAACGCACCGGCGATAGCCGGAGTTTTGCCGCCTGTTGTGGACCGATATGCCAGACTCGCCCGGCGAATCGGTGAGCTTCTCAGCACGATCGCGCCGGGCCGCATTAAGAATGTTGAGGTCCAGTACCGCGGGTCAATCGCTGAAATGGCTATTGAACCCGTCACCCTTAACTTTGCCATCGGCCTGCTGCAAAAGCACTTCGATATGCCGCTCAATATGGTCAATACGCCCGTCTTAGCCAAAGAGCGGGGCATTAGTATAAACGAAACAAGGAACACCGAGGCCAAAGATGTGGCGGCAAGTCTGGGCGCCAAAGTTGTCACTGATAAGGTTACGCGGACCGTCATCGGTTCGGTGTTCGGCGTAAATTTGCCGCGTATCATTGGAATGGACGGCTTCAATATCGAGATGACGCCTCAAGGACCTGTGGTGGTAATCTTTAACGACGACAAGCCTGGCGTGATCGGCGCCGTCGGCACAATCTGCGGCAGGCATAACATCAATATCTGTACCATGGGCGTCGGCCAAAAACCGGCAAAGCAAAAGGCGATCCTGGCCGTCAGTCTCGACAAAGAGCCGGACGCAAAAGTGGTCGACGAGCTGAGCAAACTTGACTTCGTGAACGAAATTTATGTCTGTAAGCTGGACTGATTTAACGTGCTGCGTATTGCGTCGTGCGTGGTGAGTTTACGCAATACGCAATACGATATACGCAATACGGATTTAGCATGGCTGAGCAATTGATAATTAGCGTAAGCGGCCTCAGAGGCATCGTTGGCGTAAATCTCACGCCCGCAATTGCCGCCGAGTATGGTTGTGCCTTCGGCACATTTCTGAAAGAAGGCGCTGCCCGCAGCGATGTAAGGCCCAGCGTGTGCATTGGCCGGGATTCTCGACCGAGCGGCCAAATGCTCAAATCTGCTACGGCCGCAGGTTTGTGCGCAGTTGGAGTAGACGTCGTCGATCTGGGACTTGTGACTACGCCCGGCGTAAGCATTATGGTGACGGAGCTTCATTGTGCCGGCGGCGTCGTCATTACCGCTTCCCATAATCCGATCCAGTACAACGGCATAAAACTGCTATTAGGTAATGGCATCGCTCCGCCGGTCGAGCAGGCAGAACGAATCAGGCACTGTTTTTCCCAGAAAAAATTTGCCCTTGTGGATGCGACCGAATGTGGCCAGGTGACCACGAACGACCAGACCGATGCCAGGCATATCGCTAAGGTTCTTGCGATCGTCGACAGGAAAACGATCGCCGCAAAAAAATTCAAGGTGGCACTCGATAGTGTCAACGGCGCAGGTGCGCGGGTTACAAAAAAGCTGCTGGCGGAACTTGGCTGCGAAGTCTCAGCTATAAACGATGAGCCAACAGGCGTATTTGCGCATCCACCTGAGCCAACTGCCGAAAACATCAAAAGTCTGCGTGAGGCTGTGAAAGCAAATAGAACTGATGTTGGTTTCGCACAGGACCCCGATGCCGATAGATTGGCGATCGTTGACGAAAACGGAACTTACATCGGCGAAGAATATACGCTGGCGCTGGCGGCGAAGTATATTTTCAGCAAAAAAAAGGGCAGGGCAGCAACAAATCTTTCGACCTCCAGAATGATTGAGGACATCGCTCAAGAGGCCGGCTGTCAGGTTATCCGCACTGCTGTCGGCGAGGCAAACGTCGCCGGAGCAATGCTCAAACACAACTGCATAATCGGAGGCGAAGGTAACGGCGGAGTGATTGACTTGCGAGTATGTCCCGTCCGCGACAGTCTTGTTGGCATTGCTCTTGTGCTGCAATTGATGGGCCAGACCGGAGAAACAATCAGCCAGTTGATCGGCGAAATCAGTCGTTACTATATGGGCAAAGAGAAACTTCCCGTCGTGCCTGCGGCGAAATTTCAAATACTGGAGTCATTCAGAACTGCCTTTCCTGATGCAAGGCTTGATCCAACTGATGGATACCGATTTGTTTTCCAGAACGGCGACTGGGTGCATGTACGAGCGAGCAATACCGAACCGGTAATTAGAGTCATCGTTGAGGCAAAAGACCAGCCTACCGCTCAAGAATATATCAACAAGATAATCCAGGCAAAAGCATTTATACACTAATGAACGAAGACAAACAACAAATAGCCGCAAGGCAGCTTCGGCTTGTCACCTATCTCAGCATCGGTGCCAACGTATTCTTGATTGCCATCAAGTTCGTAGTAGGGTATATCACCAGCTCGCTATCCCTGCTGGCGGATGGCGTTCACTCGGTATCGGATATGCTGACTGATTTGGCAGTCCTGCTAGGTCTCTATTTAGGCTCAAAAAAGCCCGATTCCAGTCACCAATACGGACACGGCAAGCTGGAGACACTTGCGGCTGTTGCGATTGCACTGAGTTTATTCGGCGTTGGCCTGGGAATGATATACTACGCAGCCCTTGCCATTGCCAAAGACCAAGTTACGCGTCCACGCAACCTGGTGCTGGTGGCGGCAATCGGAGCCATTGCCGTTAAGGAGGTGGTCTATCGCGTTACAAAGACAGTGGCAATTAAACATCACTGTGCGGCAGCACTTGCAAACGCCTGGCACGATCGGGCCGACGCCCTAAGCTCTTTGGCCGTCATCGCCGGGGTCGTTGCACACAAATTTGGATTCAACCACGGCGACCAAGTTGCCGCTATTGCCGTCGGCATTATGGTTGTCGTGGTTGCCGCCAGGATTATCGCAGATGCCTTCGGTGAGCTAACCGAACGTGCCGTTGACCATGCGATAATCGACCAGATAAAAGACATAATCAAGGCGAACAGGCAAATCCGTCAGTACCACCGTCTCCGCACGCGCACCGTCGGAAGAGAGGTTTTTCTCGACCTTCATATCTTGGTTGACCGGAATTTGAACGTGGCTGCCGCCCACCAGATTGCTCAAAATCTGGAAGATGCGCTGGATGAACAGCTTACCCGCCCGGTCAATATTACTGTTCACGTCGAGCCGGACGTGCCAGCGCTGCGAGAATAGCAATTGACAATTGAAAACCTTCAATTTCTCGCAAACGCCCAGGCTAAAACTAATAGTAATCCTGGGACGCCATTTCTTATTCCGTGGGCGAGTGTGGTGGTCCACAAAGCAGTCCAGATCGATCTTTCCCGCCAATGAACGTAGTTGAACGCCAGATAAAACCCTCCTATCAAGCCGGCGCCGATTCCGACCGCAACACCTTCGGGTAGATGCGCCAATGTAAAAGGTATCAGCGAAGCCAGAATCTGCACCTTAAATCCAGCTTTGCGCCATCTGGCAATCGCCACAGGCAATGCCTGCAAAAGCAGCGTCTCAAATATCGGAGCCAATATCACGATAATAATCAGCGTATGATGAATGGGCCAATCTAAAAAGTCTCGGTCTGGTTCATCAAGGAGGATGGACGGAATAGCCACGACTATAAGACTGACTACCAGACCTTCAATTGCTACTCGCCAGCAGAAGTCCCAGGGACTCCTGCTGCGATGCTTGCGAAAATGCGCTCTTAGCCAATTCAATCGCGTACTCCTGGTTCTTTGTTGACCAGCCGACGACGCTGGTTCAATTTTCAATTGTGAATTTTCGATTTCCAGTTGTCAATTTACAATTCTCAATTTTCAATTTACAATTGCAAATTATGGGCCTTGAGAGCTTCTTTAATCCTAAATCGGTGGCTATAGTCGGTGCTTCCCGGCAGAAAGGAAAGGTTGGCTACGAAATCCTGGCCAATATGATTTCGGCGGGATACCAGGGCAAAATATTTCCTGTCAACCCACAGGCGGATACGATTGAAGGGCTCAAATGCTATCCCGACCTTGAGTCCATCGGGCAAGTGCCCGACCTGGTTATAGTAATTGTGCCGGCCAAGATTGTTCCCGCGGTTATGCAGCAGTGCGCAAAGATCAAGGTCAAGTCGGTCATTATTATTACCGCCGGCTTCAAAGAGATTGGCAAGGAAGGAAAGCAGCTCGAAGAGCAGGTCGTCCAAATCGCAAAACGAGCCGGCATCAGGGTCATCGGCCCAAATTGTCTGGGAGTAATCGCGCCGAAGAATATGCTCAATGCCAGTTTCGGGACGGACCTGCCCGCGGAAGGAGTAACGGGCTACGTTTCGCAGTCGGGGGCGCTGCTTGCTGCTATACTGGACATGGCCAACGCAAACGGCATCGGCTTCAGCAAACTTGTCAGCATAGGCAACAAAGCAGACATAAATGAATTGGATGTTATAAAAGCCCTCGGAGAAGACCCCGACACTAAAGTTATCGCCGGGTATCTGGAAAGTATTGCCGACGGCGACGAGTTTGTAAGACAGGCCGAGCAAGTCTCCCTGCACAAACCGATACTGTTGATAAAATCCGGCGGCACCCCCGCAGGCGCAAAGGCGGCTTCCTCGCACACCGGAAGTCTTGCCGGCGGCGAAGTGGCTTACGAATCCGCGTTTGCCCGAGCAGGAATCATCCGTTGCGGTTCCATAAAGGAGCAGTTTGACTACGCCCGGGTCTTTGGCGATCAGCCGCTGCCTGCCGGTCCGTGCGTCGCCGTTATTACAAATGCCGGCGGACCAGGAATAATGGCTGCCGACGCCGTCGAACGAAGAGGGCTTACTTTTGCCAAACTTCTAGAGCAAACCATCGGCAGATTAGCTACCAAATTGCCGGCGGCTGCGAATCTGCATAATCCTATCGACATCCTGGGAGATGCCCTTGCCGACCGATATGAATTTGCCCTGGACATTGTTCTGGATGACCCAAATGTGGACGTCATACTGCTACTTTTGACGCCGCAGGCGATGACGGATGCTACTGGCACAGCCCGGGCAACCGTCAAGACGGCGCGCCAAAAGCCGGCAAAGCCGGTGCTGGCCTGCTTCCTGGGAGCCGCCAGAGTCGAAGAAGGAATCAGGATTCTGCGTAATGGCAAAATCCCGCAATACGATACGCCCGAAAGCGCTGTCGCTGCCATCAAGGTTGCGGCCGATTATGTCCGTTGGAGAAACAGGCCAAAAAGGGTCGTAAAACTCTTTCCCGTCAATCGGAGAAAGGTGGAAAACATCATCGAAAGGCATCTTCGCCGCGGCGACCGCGAGATAGGCGAGACCGACTCAAAGGAAATTCTTGAGGCGTATGGTTTCAAGACGCCGCAAGGCGCTATCGCAACTACTCCGGAGCAGGCGGCAAACACAGCCCAGCAGATCGGCTATCCGGTGGTGCTTAAAATCTGGTCGTCCGAAATCGTGCACAAGTCGGACGTGGGCGGCGTTAGGCTGGGCCTGAACGGCGAACAGGAGGTAAAGGATGCCTTTGACTTGATGATGTATCGAATACCCAAAAAACGCCCGGACGCACAGATACTCGGCGTCTTGGTGGAAAAAATGTATAACATTGGCAGAGAGGTTATTTTAGGAATGAATCGTGATCCCAGCTTTGGCCCGCTGATGATGTTTGGCATGGGCGGGATAATGGTCGAAGCACTCAAGGACGTATCGTTCTATCTGGCGCCGCTGACGGAGGATGAGGCTAAGCAAATGCTGACGAGCACAAAAACATATAAAATACTCACCGGCATGCGAGGGCAGGAGGGAGTCGATATCGACGCCATAGCAGAAGGCTTGCAGAGACTTTCTCAATTGGTCACCGAGTTTCCACAGATTCAGGAGATGGACATAAACCCGTATGTGGTTGGCTCGCCGGGCACTACTCCCATCGCAGTCGATGCCCGAATGAGCGTGGAGAAAATCTGATTAGAGGAAGAGTTTAGCCGTTGTCGGCACGACAACGGTCAAACTTAGAAACCTTATGCAACAGTTTGACTGGAAGAAAAGATACGTCGATAAAATAGGAACCGCCTCCGCGGCAATGAAAGCGATCAAGTCGGGCGACACTATTTTCATCGGCACCGGCTGCGCCCAGCCCCAGCATCTGATCAGAGCGCTAGTCGAGCACAGCGGACATATCTATGAGGCCCATATCATTCAGTTATTGACTATGGGCGAAGCACCTTACGCAGACGAGAAGTTCCGCGACAAATTCAAGATGAACTGTTTCTTCGTGGGCGACAACGTTCGCGAGGCTTTGAATAAAGGCATCGGAGATTATACGCCCATATTTCTATCCGAGATACCGGGCGAATTCGACAGTGGCAGAATTCCGGTCGATGTGGCCTTAATCAGCGTGACGCCGCCTGATGCCAATGGTCTGTGTAGTCTCGGCGTGTCTGTGGACATTGTCAAATCGGCCATCGCCAACGCCCGCCACGTCATAGCGCAGGTCAACAGCAGAATGCCTCGAACCTTTGGCGACAGTTTTGTCCACGTCAACCGCCTCGATATGCTGGTGCCCTACGACCAGGACATAATCGAGCTTCCTGTACCGCAGTCCGACGAGGTGCTGCGTCGCATCGGGCAGAATATCGCCAGGCTGATTGAGGATGGAAGCACAATTGAGTGCGGCATAGGCCGGGTGCCTCAGGCGTTGGCGGAATTCCTCAAGGATAAAAAGGACCTCGGAGTGCACACCGAGATGTTCAGCGACTGGATTATCGACCTGATCGAGTGCGGCGCCATGACGTGTGATAGAAAAACGCTGAACCGCGGAAAAGTCGTCGCTAGTTTTTGCATGGGCTCAGAGAGGCTTTACCGTTATATAGACAACAATCCGTTTTTTGAATTCTATCCCACCGAATACGTCAACGATCCGAATATCATCAGCCAGCACGAGAAAATGGTGGGAATCAATGTAGGGCTGGAAATAGACTTGACCGGCCAGGTCTGCGCCGATTCTCTGGGCTATCAGTTCTACAGCGGCATCGGCGGACAGGTGGATTTCATCCGCGGCGCCGCCCGAAGTAGGGGCGGCAAGGCGATTATCGCTATGCCCTCTACCGCACGGAATGGCCAGGTAAGCAGGATCGTTCCGCACCTAACCGAGGGCGCAGGAGTTGTCACCACCCGCGGCGACGTCCATTACGTTGTCACCGAGTATGGAGCCGCGTATCTGCACGGCAAAAGCATCAGAGAAAGAACCCTGGAGCTAATTAATATCGCCCATCCGAAATTCAGAAAGGAGCTGACTCAGGCAGCCAAAACTCATAACTATATTTACGAAGACCAAATCGAGCCGGCCTGGGACCAGTTGCGCTATCCGGAGGAACTGGAGCACTATGATACTCTGCGGGATGGAACGCAAATATTCTTTAGGCCTGTCAAGCCCAGCGATGAGCCGGCACTTTCGGATATGCTCTATTCGCTCAGCGAAGAATCCGTTCAGAAGCGCTATATGACCCGTACAAGAGCCTTTGCCCACCGAGACGTCCAGCAGTTGACCAATATCGATTACCACAAAGACCTGGCCATCGTGGGCGTGGTTCCGGGAGTATCTGGCGACCAGATCGTGGCTATCGGGCAGTATTTTCTTGATCCAAAGACGCAGGTCGCCGAAGTAGCCTTTCTCGTGCAGGATGAGTGGCAGCAAAAAGGAATGGGGACTCTGCTCTTGGAGTACATCACCAAAGTTGCCAAGCAGCGGGGCGTAAAAAGCTTTTCCGCAAAAGTGCTGCCGAACAATAAGCCGATGCTGACTGTTTTTTACAACTCCGGCTACAAGGTAAACACTGAATTCGACGGCGAGGTTTATAGCATTACGTATGATTTGACAAAACAATAAGAAAATAACTCCTCCATTGAAGAAACTGGATGCTGTCATTCCTGTGAAAACAGCAATCCAGGAAACTAACAACATAATTGATGCGATGCGGTAGAAAGTAGAAATTGGCATGGAGTGTGGAAAAACTTGTTACTTTTTGTTATCGAACTGGGCTCGATGATATTATCATTTAGAAACTAAGCGGCCAATGGCGGTCGGTGAGTCTCACCAGTGTTTTATTATCGCGGAGTGCTTAAGCTTGGCCTACCTTTCTTTTCGGATTCAACAGCTACTATATCAATGTCACAGTACACCTCGATTGCTGTATCCGGGCACATAATAGCACATAAGGCACAACCGAAACAATCAATAATGTTGACTACTTCTGCAGGAAAGTAACCGTTTTTGTTGGAGTGTTTAGATATTGCGATGATTTTTTTCGGACATGCTTCTACACATAGGCCGCAGCCTTTACACTTTTCGGTATCAATCTTTATTTTTCCGCTCACTTTAGTATTTATACCTGTTTTTACTACAATGCCATGGCTTGAATTACAATCCACCCACCCGGGCACAACCCGTAACACTTCGTACAATAAGCACAATCATCTACAAGTTCAGGAAGAACAGCTACCTCCCGATTTATTCCTCTGCCTTTGAAGTAAGCCGCGTTTAGCTTTCCGACCTCTGCACAATACTGGACACACAACCCACACAAACAGCATTCAGTATGCTCAGGGACAAATCGAGATTTTTCCACACCAAACTCTTTTGCCAATGCCGGTACTGTTGGCCACAGCAGTTCGACAATCATCCTACGAATTTTTCTTATCTTTTCAGAATCGGTTTTTACAACAAGATTTTCTTCTGCAGGATAAACACAAGAAGCGACCAGATTTTTCCTTTTGTTTTTTGATATTTCTACCATACACAAACGGCAAACGCCGGATGGTTTGAGTTCGGGATGATTGCAAAGAGTAGGAATGTAAATGCCGTTTTGGCGGGCAACTTCGAGGATTGTTGCACCTTCTTTGGCATGGACTTTCTTACCGTCAATTTCTAATTGTATCGTTTTCATTTCTATTCCCTTACAATAGCCTTCGCAGTTAATACTGCATTTTGCAAAATCACGGCTTTTGCCTTGTCGGGACAGACAGTCAAGCAGATTCCACACTTGATACATTTTTCCGGGTCAATAACATATTTTTTGTTCGCGGTTCTAGAAATCGCATTAGTCGGGCAGTTCTTTGCACATAGTCCGCAACCCAGACAGTCATCCAGGTTGATGTAATAGCTGATAAGTGCCTTGCAGACGCCTGCGGGGCAACGTGTTTCTTTTATGTGTGCTTCGTACTCATCCCTGAAATGTTTGATTGTGCTTAAAACAGGATTTGGAGCTGTTTGTCCAAGGGCGCACAAAGACGCCTCCTGGATAAACTCTGATAGTTCCTCCAAAAGCTCAATATCGCCTTGCTTGCCTTCTCCATTTGTTATATTATTTAGGATTCTAAGCATCTGTCTGAGTCCCTCACGACATGGGACACACTTTCCACACGATTCATGAGCAAGAAAGTCTGTATAGTATCTAGCTGTATCCACCATACAGGTATTTTCATCCATTACTATCATTCCGCCAGAGCCCATCATTGAGCCGGCTTTTGTAAGCTCGTCGAAATCGACGGGAATATCAAGCATGCTCTCAGGTAGAACGCCTCCGGAAGGACCGCCAGTTTGTATGGCCTTGAACTTCCTGCCATTAGGGATGCCGCCGCCAATATCATAGACGATTTCTCTTAAAGTTATTCCCATAGGCACTTCGACTAATCCGGTATTGTTTATCTTTCCAACCAGTGAGAATATCTTGGTACCTTTACTATTCTCTGTGCCAATGCTTTTGAACCAATCGGTGCCTTTATTGATGATGAACGGCACATTGGCCCAGGTTTCCACGTTGTTCAAACAGGAAGGTTTATCCCACAGGCCCTTTACAGATGCATGGATGTACTTTGGTCTCGGCTCACCGACACGGCCTTCAATAGCACTCATAAGTGCACTGGATTCACCCGATACAAAAGCACCGGCACCTCGATGGATGGTAACATCAAAATCGAATCCCGAGCCGAGGATATTTTCACCCAACAGACCATATTCCTTGGCTGCCTTAAGAGCGACTTTCGTATTCTCCAATGCAAGCGGGTATTCCTCTCGCACATAAATATATCCTTCGTGTGAACCAATAGCATAAGCACCGATAAGCAGGCCCTCCAGCACACTATGCGGATTGCCTTCCAATAAACTTCTATTCATATAAGCTCCAGGGTCTCCTTCATCGGCATTTACAATAACATATTTTGATTCTCCCGGCGCATTGCGGGTAGTTTCCCACTTTCGGCCGGCAGGAAAACCGCCTCCGCCTCTGCCTCTTAGATTAGCTTCTTTAACCTGCTGAAGGACCTGCTCAGGTGTCATTTCAAAAAAAGCTTTAGATAAGGCAGCGTAGCCACCAAGGGCAATGTAATCATCTATATTCTTGGGGTCAATAAACCTGTTGTTACCAAAGATGATGCGGTTCTGATGTTTATAGAAGGGTATTTCGCCTTCACGCACAACCTTTTTGCCGTCAGAATCCTCGTACAATAACCGGTCCACTGTCTTTTTTTCTATCAGCGTCTTTTGGACTATCTCAGACACATCATCCGGTTTTACATGAAGATAGCATATCTCATCGGGCAAAACGATGACCACAGTGCCTCTCTCGCAGAAGCCATGGCATCCTGTCTTACGGACGTCTACTTTTGCTTGTAGGTTCTTGCTTTTAATCTCATTGACAAAAGCTTCAGCTACTCCTCCGCAGCCGTAAGCGTGGCATCCTGTGCCTGAGCAGACGGTAACACACAGCTTGTTTGGGTCTCTTTTGGCTAATATGCCTTTTCTAAACTTTTCCAAGTCAGCGGCTGAGTTCAACCTGGGCATAATTTTCTCCTTTTTCGCGACTTGCTTTGCATGAAGCGGCAATCTTCTGGATTTGTTTTGTAGAAGGATTGCTGTAATACTCTCCGTCAACTACCATCACCGGCCCTAAAGCGCAGCACCCCACACAGTGAACGGTTTCCAGGGTAAACAACTGCTCTGAATCGGTTTGGCCTGGCTCAATACCCAGAATACAGGACACTCTGTCAACTAAGCTGGCGGCTCCACGAACATGACAGGCAGTTCCGGTACATATCCGAATCAAGTGTGCTCCACGAGGCTCCAGCCTCAGTGCCTCGTAAAAATTGGCGATAGCGTATATGTTGGTATGTGGGATATTAAGCCGTGTTGAAACCCACTTTAAACAGTGTCGCGGAAGCCAGTTAAATTCGGTTTGAATATCTAAAAGAATCTGGATCAGTGCGTTCTTCTTATAATTGTACTTCTCGATAATATCGTCAACCACTCGTAAGTCACGAACTATGTCGAGTATCGCTTTTCCTTTCTTTTTGATACGGCCGAGTCTCTCGGCATGATATTCTGCTTCTGCTTCAAGATACCTTAACTCATCGAAGAAATGCTGCTTTTCAAGTCCAAGCGAGGAATATTCTCCTAAGGCTTCTAATCCTTTTAATAAAATGTCCTGTTTGTTTAAGCTGGCTGTCTTTTCGCCTTCCATGACTTTCCCAGAGCCATGCAGTATCTTTTCCATGACAACCTCACATTTTTAGAGTTTGTTCTTGAAATTTTTCGCACCCAATCCTATGTATCCTACAAGGATGTCCAGGCACTGTTAAGGGGATTATAATAGAGCATACAGCCAGGTGCAAGTGCAAAATGTTTCTGACCTATCCCAAGTAGGAGTAATTTTTGGTAATGACAAAGGCTGCTTTCATTTATTCGCGGGAGCTTGAGAAGTATCATTACCCGCCTGATCATCCATTTAATGTTGACCGGGCCAGAAAAGTGCGTCAGGTTCTGGCATCCATGCGGCTTTTATCGGGGGATGGACGGGCTGAAGTGGCGCCAACGCCGGCTAAGAGAATAGTCCTGAAAAAATTCCACTCCGCTCGCTACCTGCACGCCCTGCAAACCGCCTCGAAAGGCAGGTGGAACGCCGAGGCACTCGAAATGGGAATAGGAACCGGCGACTGTCCCGTTTTCAAAGGAATGTATGAATATTCGGCCCTTGCCTGCGGGGCAACACTTACCGGCGCAAAGCTCATTCTTGCAGGCTCAGCCGACGTGGCGTTCAATCCTTCGGGCGGCTTTCACCATGCAGGACCGCAGATCGCGTCCGGCTTCTGCTATATCAACGATGTGGCTCTTGCCTGCATCATCCTGGCAGAGCGGAAAAGACGAGTTCTGTATCTCGATTTGGACGTCCATTACGGCGATGGAGTCGCGGAGGCTTTCTGCGAGCGCTCCGACGTGATGACCATATCACTGCACGAGACGCCGAAGCTCTTATTTCCAGGGACAGGGTTCGAGGACCAGATCGGGATGGGGCAAGGCAAGGGCTACTGTGTGAACATCCCGCTGCCGGTCGGCACTTATGACGATGCATATATGAAGGCGTTTGAAGAGATTGCGCTACCGTTAATTGGCGTTTTCAACGCCGACGTATTTGTGCTGCAATTAGGAGCCGATGCTCTGGCAGGCGACCCTCTAGCACATCTGCATCTATCCAACAATGTCTATGCCGACATTATCAATCATGTTCTCAGTTTCAATAAGCCGATCCTGGCTACGGGCGGCGGCGGATACAATGTGGACAATACAGTCAGAGCCTGGGCTCTTGACTGGACCGCCTTGTGCGGTGTGCCGACAGGTCAGGATGCAAATCCTACGGTCGCCGGCGTTATGCTTGAAAACACAGAATGGCAGGGCGGCCTAAGAGATAGATTTCTGGCCGTAAGCACTCAACAGCAGAAAACCGTAATGCCTGCGATTGAGGCCACGATCCAAACGCTAAAAGCAAAGGTGTTTCCGATCCACGGCCTGTAGTTTCGTCAACCCCGATAGAGAAGAACCGTCGCCGTCCCGGCGACGGCTAAACGTCAGGGAAGGCTATTTTTTGACTGGCCCCAGAGGAAGTATGGTCGTGCCGTAGACTTCATTCAGGACCTGGGCTAAAGCCGTATATATGGCGGAGAAGCCGCAGAAAATCCCTTCATAACCTGCAAGTCGCGTTACGGCGGGGCTGCCGGTGATGTCACCGAGAGCCAGCAGAAAGAATAGCAACGCCAATGAAGCGAATACTATCTGCAGCGCACGGTTGAATCTCAATGTGCCGACAAACATAATCAGTGTGAACAGCCCCCACATAAAAAGGTATGCTGCCATCGCAGGTAGCTCAGTCGCATCGGCCCATCCGACCTTCGGCGCCACCCACAGAAACACCAAAGACAGCCAGAAAAGACCGTAAGAGCAGAATGCTGTCGTGCCGAAGGTGTTATTCTTTTTCCACTCCATTATACCTGCAATTATCTGCGCGATACCCCCATAGCAGACGCCCATCGCTAAAATCATTGCCCCCAATTTATACAGACCCGCATTGTGCAGGTTCAGAAGCACAGTGGTCATACCAAAACCCATTAGTCCAAGCGGCGCAGGGTTGGCTGTGGTGTCCTTAATCTGGATTACGCCGGCAATTGCTTCCTTGTCCATGTTCAGGCTCCTTACTAAGTTCGCAATACGAGTTATTTCTTAGCACCGCCCTTTGATCAGGGACTGAACTACATCCGGGTCGGCCAGGGTAGTGATGTCGCCCAGATCATCCGTTCTTTTCTCAGCTATCTTGCGCAGGATGCGCCGCATAATCTTGCCTGAGCGGGTCTTTGGAAGTCCCGGAGCAAACTGGATTGCCTCCGGCACGGCTATCGCTCCGATTTCCTTGCGGACATGCTTAACAAGGTCGCCTTTCAACTCTTCGCTTTCCTGGACGCCGCCTTTGACTGTAACAAATGCGTACAACGCCTGGCCCTTAATCTCGTGAGGTATCGGCACCACTGCGGCCTCAGCAACTTTTCCGTGGCTGACCAGAGCACTTTCGACTTCCGCTGTGCCGATACGGTGACCGGAAACGTTAACTACATCGTCGATTCTGCCCATTAGCCAGTAGTCGCCGTCGTCATCGATCCGGCAGCCATCGCCGGTAAAATAGACGTTCTCAAAGAGAGTGAAGTACATATCAATAAACCTGTCATGGTCACCCCACATTGTGCTCATCATTCCCGGCCAGGGCCTGCGTATGCACAGCTTTCCTCCTTCGTTTACGGCGCACTGCGTCCCGTCGTCGCGTAAGACGACCGGGTCGACGCCGAAGAAGGGCCGGGAGGCGCTACCGGGTTTCAACGTATGCGCGCCAGGAAGTGGAGTAATCAAAATACCGCCCGTTTCCGTCTGCCACCAGGTATCGACAATCGGGCGCCGGCTGCGCCCAATTTTCTCATAATACCATATCCAGGCTTCGGGATTTATCGGCTCGCCTACCGTCCCCAGGACGCGCAGCGAATTTAGCTTATATTTGGCGGGCCATTCGTCGCCAAGCCGCATCAACGCACGAATAGCGGTCGGCGCGGTGTAGAAAACCGTAACGGCGAACTTGTCACATATATGCCAGAAACGCCCGGCGTCTGGATACGTTGGAACGCCCTCAAACATCAACGAGGTCGCGCCGTTTGCCAGCGGACCGTAGACGATGTAGCTGTGCCCGGTCACCCAGCCGATGTCGGCGGTGCACCAGTAAATATCGTCATCGTGAATGTTGAAGATGACTTTGTGACTGAAGCTGACCTGCACCAAGTATCCGCCCGTAGTGTGGACCACACCTTTTGGCTTGCCCGTCGAGCCGGATGTATAAAGGATAAAGAGCGGGTCGTCAGCGTTCATGCGCTGCGGCTCACACTTTTTGGCTGCTTTACCCATTTCGTCATGATACCACGTGTCCCTGCCTTGCTTCATATTGCAGGGGTCGCCATTGACCTTAACAACGATAACCTTCTCAATGCTCGGCGTATTCTGCAGCGCCTCATCCGCGATGTTCTTCAGCGGAATGTGCTTTCCTGCACGGAGTGAAACGTTGGAAGTGATCAACATTCTGCAATCGGAGTCGTTGATGCGTCCCTGGAGTGATTCTGCGCTGAATCCTCCGAAGACGACAGAGTGGATAGCACCAATACGGGCGCAGGCAAGCATGACAATCGGAAGCTCGGGTACCATCGGCAGATAAACGGCTACTCGATCGCCTTTTCTGATGCCTTTCGACTTGAGGACATTAGCAAATTTGCAGACTTCCTGGTGCAATTCTTCGTAAGTAAGCTTCCTGACAGCGTCCTCCGCTTCGCCCTGCCAGATGATTGCGGTTTTCTTTGCCGTCGGGGTGCCGAGGTGCCGATCCAGGCAGTTATACGACACATTCAACTGACCGTCAGCGAACCACGTGTGCTCAATTATACGGTTTTTGACATCCCAGTTATAGCGAAGGCTCTCGGTCGGTTCCTTGTACCAACTGATGCTTTTTGCCTGCTCCAGCCAAAAGCTGTCCGGGTCACTAAGCGAACGCTCCCACATCTGCTGATACTGCTCAAGACTGGTTATGTATGCGCTCGCCTTAATCGCTCGTGACGGCGGAAAGGTCCTCTTCTCAATCATAAGGGAGTCAATAGCTTTTTCTTGTCCCATAGCGATCTCCTTCTTGCCAATCTAAAAACCCAATACCTTAATGAATCCTGTCTATACTGGCTAATCTACGCTGGGTACCGCAAGAGTGTATCCAACGCGGCCGCGGATGCAGGCAGAATAAAAGACCTGACTTGTACCCATCTTCGCCCAAACCGTCAAGGGGAAAATCTTTTAGAATCTGTATATCAGCGATGTTTGTGCACGCAAACTGTCGGCATCTCCGCCGGCTTTATATTCTGTGCGCCAGTGCGAAAGCTCCAAGCCAATCTCTGTATTCTTGCCAAGTGAGTAAACTAGATTGCCAAAAAGGGTGCGGTTCAGCGTGCGGCCACCTGCGTTGATGTCAGTGCTATCGACGTCATCCATACTGCTGCCTACGTTGAACCGGCACTTACTCCAGGGTCCTAAAGACGCGGCAATCCAGCCGCCCCGGCTGCCGATTTCTTCATACGTTGCAGTGTTGACGCCCTGGCCGATACCGCCCAGATAGGCGCTTAAGTTATCGCCGGTAAACAGTTCACCTTTGACGGTGAGCCACTTGTTGACCGGCTGCTCTAAATCAAGATTAACTGACCAACTGTCGAAATCTTTGTGATTGCCGGTCGCATCCACATCGAGTTCTTCAGTTGCCCAGTGTCCCGATAGGCCGAACGTGGTGGGCTTGTATCCGAGCAACGGAAACGCTACGCTCGCTCTGGTCTGCACGCCGGGGAAACCCGCATCTTCACCGGCATCACCGGGTGTGAAATCTGGAGTTGTAGTGATTCCGATCGTGCGAGCCAATGCCCCTTCCAGGGTAAGGTCGACATCGCTGGTAAGTGCCAGGCTTTTTGTCAGGCGTATTTGCGGACGCCGATAGCCGATATTGCCTGCCCACCACTGAACCGAATAATTCAGTGTAGGGGGAAATAGAGGCGATATCACATCGGACGTTTGCCCCGCAATGATGTTGAAACGTTCCTGGGGCCAATCGATTTTCAGATAAGCGTGACGCATCATGATCTGAGATTTATTCTCGGAACCGCCGCCATAAAAATCTACTTCCACGCGTCCGCTTGTATTCATGTCACCTTCCTGCGGCCCGTTAATTCTCATACCGAGACGACTCTCGTTGGCTGTCATATTAAACTGGTCGTCGTTATCGTTGCTGCTTTCGGATTGTACCCATTTGGCGTAATTGCCGTTATCAATGCGCGACGTATCGTAGGCAGCATCGAGCTTTAGGTAACCGTAGAGCTGAATATCCAAACCGGACCAGGCATGTTTTTTGTTCTCGGCGTCTTTCTGAATCTCAGGGGCAATTTTCTGCAACGGGATTTCGCCCGCTTTCGGCGGAGGGACAGATTTCGTTTCGTCTTTTACGGCCCCCGCTGGTTGGGCTTGCTGCATAACCATTTTCTTTAGCTCTTCAACTTCCTTTTCCAGCTTTTCGACTCGGCGGCGGAGCTGAGCATTTTCCTGGGATAGACCGCCACTACCATTTGCCCAGCACACTACGGCTGCGGCCATTAATACCGCTGTGCCTAATAGAATCTTTCTGCCCATAAAGACCTTCTACCTTTCTATCAGAACTTTTGCAAAATACAGATTAGGCACACTTTGAAAAGGAAAAATTTGTTGTCTCATTTTTCCTTTTCAAACATTAACTACTTGATAGATAATTACTTAGCTCGATTATTTAAGGAAATCAAGAAACGGATTTCCTTAAATAATATGTGCCTAATCTCCATTTTGCAAAACTC
>Ga0315280_10005552_pt1 | contig 17888 bp, 16 predicted proteins | sample YL17G06_40_MG_FD_203697 | JGI IMG/M metagenome (GOLD analysis project Ga0315280, IMG submission 203697) | Sediment microbial communities from Yellowstone Lake, YNP, Wyoming, USA - YL17G06_40 | ecosystem: Environmental > Aquatic > Freshwater > Lake > Sediment | place: USA: Wyoming | collected... | reverse complement strand
AACCGATATAAAGATGGGAGATGCAAACTTAGCTGCAGCCGAGCAATTGAACAGAGCTGCCAAACTTTGGGGATTTTATGAGCTTGCTGATAAATATAACGCTGAATTTGTCAACCTATCTGAGCAGTCTCTGATAAAAAAAGACTTGAAAGGTCTGGCTCTAAGAGAAGTGGAAGTTCCAAAAGCACTTCTGGATGCTGACACTATTGTAAATTTACCTGTTGCTAAAACACATTGTTTAACAAGCATCACTTGCTGTTTGAAAAACCATTGGGGCATGCTTCCAAGATTTCGCCATCAGTTTCATTTAGTTGCAAATCAAGCCATTCCTGATGTGAACCACTTCTTTAAAAAAACCACTTTCAATGTAGTTGATGCAACTGTTGGCATGGAAGGAAATGCACCTCGTACTGGTGTTCCAAAAATTTTTGATGCAGTTTTTGCTGGTAATGATAGAGTGGCCATAGATTCTGCAGTGGCTACCTTGATGAGTTTTGATCCTAGAAAAGTTGAACACATAGTCAATGCAGAAAAGATGGGAATTGGGAAAATCGATTTTGAAATTATTGGAGACAAAAAAGAGTTCAAGCCAGTAAAAGTTATTGTACCCGAGCCAAACAAGCAACCAATATTCTTACTTGAAATGAGTTTTAGAAAAACACCCATCTTGAGAACATTAATCTTCAAGACAAAGATTTTTGATTTTTTTGCTTGGGGTGCCACACAATACAATGTTCTTTGGTGGTACAATCTTTACGGCAAAAAGTATGCAAAAGAAATAATTGACAATACATGGTATGGGAACGAATTTGAAGAATTGTGGGAAAGAACTGGTGGTACTGGCAAATTAGGCAAATCAACATTTGATTTTAAATGCGATTGAAAAAACATTTGTACACGGTATTTATTCTTCCTTTCGACAAAATATAAACAATATGTCAAAGCTAAAATTTTTAAGCCTTCTTTTAGGAGTTCTGCTCTTTTTAGCAGTGCTTTATTTTTCGAACATAGAAAAAGTTATAGAAACTCTAAAACATTCTAGCATAATTTTCCTAACTCTAGCACTGTTTTCTGGAATTATTTTAATTCTTCTTAAAGGGTTCAGATGGAAAGTTTTTCTCACGTTCATTAATGTTCACACATCATTCTACCTTGCCCTCTCGAGCTTTAATGCAGCCATGTTTTTAGGAAATCTAACTCCTGGCAGATTGTTAGAACCCATCAGAGGTTATTTGCTTAAGCTTAAAACAAAATGCTCATTTTCAGAAACAACTTCCTTGGTGATAATAGAAAGAATAGTTGACATACTGGTCTATATACTTTTTTCTTTGGTAGCGATACAAATGGTAAGATCACAGCTTCCTGGGGGTGTTGCTAGATTTTCCCTAATAAGTTTGTTTGCAGCCTTTTTCATCGCGGTTGTCGGCCTTCTCATTTTAAACAGCAAAAAATTGACACTAAAATTTTTCATGCTGGTCTCAAAACTACCGTTCATTAAAAGATTTAAGAATAGGGCGTCTGGTTTTGCAAAAAAATTTTCTTCTGCATTCCACAAAATAAAATCTATAAAAAAATTAACTATAACACTTTTTTTAACTTCTATCACTTGGATATCAGAAGGTTCTATTTTATATTTCGCTCTTCTATCTGTTGGAGTTCACTTGCCAATTTTGGTTTGTACAGGGCTTGCATGCTTATCGGTTCTGATAGGACTGCTTAGCTTCTTGCCAGGCGGATTAGGATCAACGGAAGTAGTTCTTATAACACTTCTCTCATCTTTGAATATTTCACTACCGCAAACAACTGCGGCAGTAATTGTTTATAGGTTTGTTTCTTACCTGATGCAGAATTTAGTTGGCTTATTCTTTCTGACACAGACTTATGGTCTAGAAACGCTTTCTAAGTTTCTTTCTAAAAAATAGTTCTTCCAACAGCCAAATACTTCACGCCAAGTTTACTAACCCTTTCTGGGTCTAGGAAAGATTTTCCATCGAAAACGAATTCAAGATTTTTTGGAAGATCCAGTTCTTTGTATTCCTGATGATCGGTTGCTATAATTATTCCATCAACTTTATTCAGCTCATTTAAATCAATAGTTTTTATCCCGGTTTTAACTTCTAATTCTTCTTTTGTATAAAATGGGTCATGGATAAAAGCTTCTGAGCCCTCATCTTTCAAAAGTTTTATAATTTCATATGTTGGTGAAAATCTATCTTCTTTCACACCGCCTCTATAGCTCAGACCTAAAATAGCAATTTTTTTGCCAACCAAGGATCCAGAAAATTTCTTAATAATCTCTATAGAGTGCTTTGGCAAACCTTCGTTTATTTCAATACTATTTTTTAACAAACTAAAATCATCTATTTCACTCACAACAAGATGAGGATAAACAGGCAGGCAATGGCCGCCAACACCGATCGTCGGCTTGTGCAGTTTGTAAAGATTGGTTAGATTTGTTTTTTCCATCACTTCTATAAAATCAATATTAAATTTCTCACAAATTTTTGCAATTTCTGCTGCCAATGCAATGTTTACGTATCTGTAAAGACCAACACCACTCAATTTTATCAGCTCAGCAGTTTCGCAATTTCTTACAACAACCACACCTTTTTTATTCACTTTTTCATAGACGATTCTCGCTTTTTCGGCAGACTTCTCATTCACTCCCCCAATAACCTGTTCATAATTTTTTGTCAAATCTCTGATTACATGGGGATTCATTGTTTGTTCAGGAGCAAACACAAGATAAAAATCTTCTCCCATTCTTAGACCAGAGCTTTTTTCAAGAAGCTTTCCAACAAAATTTCTTGTTGCCCCGATCGGCATAGTAGTAGAAACTATAACAAGATCTTCTTTTTTAAGTGTTTTACCAATAGTTTCAGAAACAGAAGTTACGGCAGAAAAATCAGGTTTCTTATTTTCATCGATTATCAAAGGAACTATAATGATTTTGATATCAGAATTTTTTGCTGCATATTCTAAATCTGTAGTTGCTTCTATCCTACCTTCTTCAACATATTTTCTTAAAAGCTCAGGAACATTTTCTTCATTTGGTAAAGGAGAAATCCCTTTATTTATCATTTGAACCTTTTTTTCGTCAATATCAGCAGCAATGACTTTTCCTATAGAAGCGAATATACAAGTTAAAGGCAAACCAATGTTACCCAGACCGAAAATTGAAAAAATCAAGCTATCACATTATATTTTCTTTTTTTAGCATTTCTCTTATTTCTTCTTTTTTAAGTAATAATCCATTATTGGAGCGGTAATCTTTTATTTCTGCTGGTCTGCTGCTTGGGTAAACATGTATCCTTTCATTTGAAAACGGCGTTCTGATTTGTGGTAGAATAATAAACATTTCATCCGTCTCTAAAACATTCTTTGATTCCTCTTCTGTCATCAAATATTCATGTATTCTTTCACCAGGTCTTACTCCAATAAATTTAATCTCCACATCAGTTCTAGAATAGCCATGTGCAGGTGTCAATTCATCTATCATAACTTCTGCCAAATCAATAACTCTTAACGCAGGCATTTTAAATATAAAGACTTCTCCACCTTTGGCCAGTTCTACTGCTTTAAATATCAGTTCTACCGCTTTTGGTATTGACATGACGAATCGTGTCATCTCTTGATGTGTTAATGTAACACATTTTTTGCTTTTGATTTGGTCTTTAAATACAGGGATAACAGAACCTCGTGAATCTAAAACATTTCCAAATCTGACAGAAGCAAAAACAGTCCTTTTATCTCCTTTGTAATGTTCTGCTGCAGTTACCAACCTTTCAGCTAACAACTTAGTAGCTCCCATAGTACCAAACACTGCTGCAGCTTTGTCTGTGCTGACATTAATCACCTTTTCAACATTTCTTTCCATGGCAACCTCTATAACATTCTGAGTTCCTAGCACATTTGTTTTTATTGCCTCAAAAGGATTATATTCACAAGATGCAACATGCTTTAATGCAGCCACATGAAAAACCAAATCTATATTTTCCATAGCTGTTAATAATCTTTCTTTATCCCTAACATCTCCGACAAGATATCTAACATTTTCAAATCCAGCCAACTCATGCTCAAGTTCAAACAATCTAGTTTCATCAATATCGAAAACTCTTATAACTTTAGGATTGAATTTTAAAAGTTGTCTTACAATCTCACTACCAATCGATCCAACACCACCAGTTACCAAAATTCTCTTATTTTCAAACAGTCCTCTAAATATTCTAAACGATTCAGCATCCATAATTTCTTCCTTCCTCATTTTATCTAAGGAATTTATTGCAAGTTATCTATTTAAATAGATAACGAAAACTATTTTTAGTATGAAAATACCACTTGCCAAACCATATATAGATGATAAAGAATTGAAGGCAGTAGAAGAAGTTCTTGTTTCTGGAAGATGGAGTCTTGGACCAAAGCTTCAAGAATTTGAAAATAAATTTAAAGAAACAATTGGCACTAAATATTCGGTCAGTGTAAGCAGCGGAACTGCTGGCCTACATCTTTGTATGGAGTGCCTCAACCTGAATGAAGGCAATGAGGTTATAACAACCCCATTCAGTTTTGTTGCATCTTCCAACCCCATTTTATTTGTACACGGAAAACCAATTTTTGCTGACATAGACGAAAAGACCTACAACATAGATCCCGAAAAAATACAAGATGCTATAACTTCTAAGACTAAGGCAATTCTACCAGTACACATTTTTGGTCAGCCATGTGACATGGACAGTATAATGAAGACTGCAGAGGATAGCAAGTTACTTGTTGTTGAAGATGCATGTGAAGCTATCAAAGCGGAACTTAATGGTAGAAAAGTTGGGACATTTGGAACCTCAGCAGTTTTTTCTTTTTATCCCAACAAACAAATGGCAACAGCTGAAGGAGGTATAATTGTTACAGATGATGAAAGAACATTCAAACTTTGTAAAAGTCTCAGCAATCAGGGCAGACCAGAAGGAGATTTTTGGCTTGCACATGAAAGATTAGGCTATAACTACAGGTTTAATGACGTACTGGCTGCCATTGGTCTAGCTCAGCTTGAAAAATTGGATGGATTCATTGAAGCAAGGGAAAAAATAGCTAAAGAATACACAAAACGATTAGAAAAGATAAGTGGTGTTATTCCACCCTTTGTTAGTCCAAAAGTGAAGCACACGTGGTTTTTATATGTCATTAGATTTGAGGAAGGCATAGACAGAGATAAGGCAATGAAATATCTTAATGAACAAGGTATACAATGCAAAGCCTATTTTCCATCTATACATCTTTTACCATTCTACAGAAAACTGTTTGGGTTTAAAGAAGGAGACTTCCCTGTTTCTGAAAGAGTCAGCAAATCAACTCTAGCATTACCATTTTTTGTTCAGTTAAAAGATGAAGAAATAGATGTTGTTTGTGAAAAAATAGAAGAAGCAACAAGTCACGCATCAAAAACTTAGTTGTACCTCATCTTCTATACAGTGGGAAGAAATTCAGATTTTTACCTACCAGTTCTTTATCTTCACTTTCTCTAATCTCATTCAACTTGTTATAGACAGTTACATCATGAACTTTACTGTAAGTATAAAACTTTAACCTCGTGTTCGAAAACGATTCCTTAAAAAATCTTAACCCCGAACTCGTGCCACCCATCAATAGAATTATCTTATTGCCTTGTTCTTTCGCCCAAATTATGGTCTTGTGTAAGAGTAGATTATTTGGATAATATTTCCAATAATTAGAGTCTGAACCAGATAGCCAATAGTGAACAATACCATATTTGAAAAGAAACATAGAAGATGCAATAGGAATTTTTTGCTGAGTTGCCGTAGCAATAATTACACTTCCTTTTAATGTATTCATAATATTCTGAAAAAAACTCAATGGGAACTTGTAAAAATTCCCAGCATGCAACCTGTCCATGCTTTGATTATACAAAACAAAAAAGTTTTCTAAAGATTCATTACTGTTTGATATCTCGACTTTAACGTCTCTCCTCTCTGCAGCTGTTATAGAATTTCTGTTAGACTTCTTAAAATTTTTCCATATAGAATCCAAACTTTGGGTCAAATCAATGTAAGCCGCATCATATCTGTAATCAGCATTAACAAGGTTAGCAAAGGTTTCACTGAAATCTGATATTGGAAATAATCTTGAAAATTCAGTTACTATGTTATTTTTTTCACAAAAACTGTGGAAGTTTGATAAAAAATTTTTTAAAAGTTCAGTCTTGTTCTCGTCCGAAGATATAAGCGGACCGCCGAAATACCATGGTGATATTATATCAAAATAGTTTTCATCTAGTTTCTTGAAAAATGGTAAATCATTTATTCTTCTTAAGAAAAAAGGATATATTAAAAAATTTTTACCCAATCTTTCTACAAATAACTGAGCTTTACCACCAACATGATCTTCAAAAATTTTCATATATTCAGGAGTAAAATGAATGTCTGACTGCTTACAACTTTCTAACAACCTTGTCCACAATTCCGAATCATTTAAAGTAAATATTTCTTGATTTTTCATATTTTCACCTATGAAAAAATTTAGTAACTTAAACCTTTTTGCAGTAACTTATCGTTAATTTTAACTCTTGCTAAAACATCGGCTATTCTTTTTGCACCATTTATTTTAATATCATACGGGTTGTAGGCTTCCTTCACTCTCTTCCTGAACTCTGTGTCAAACAAACACTTGTTTATGGCTCTAACTATCTCGCCTTTTTCATGTGGAACATCTATTATATTCTCTCCTCTTTCCCTTCCCTTCTCCCTTATGCCTATATTCACGACAGGTACTCCAAAAAATGGTGCTTCTATTATAGCACTGCTTGAATTTCCAATCATCACAGATGAAATTCTCATCAGACTGATAAACGTCAGGTATGGAAGATTTTTGAAAATTTTAATAAATGGGTATCTTTTATATTTGTCAATCACCTTAATCATTTTCCTTCCCCCAGCATCAGCATTCGGATAAATTATTATTGTTTGCTTCTTCAATTTGATTAGTGCTTTCATTGTTTCTTCCATCTGTCTACCAGCTTGCTCGGCTTGAGTTGTTACAGCATGCTGTATAACTAAAAGAATTGGTTTGTTCGGATTTAATCTGAATTTTTTGCATAATTCATTTTTTGGAATAAAATCTCTTTTATCCATCGTATAGATTCCCAAAGGACCAACAATATAAATTCTCCAAGATTCCTCACCCATATTGATAATCCTTTCTCTTGCTTTCTTTGTAATTGGAAAGTGTATGTGGGAAAACTTTGTAATAGAGTGCCTTATCGGTTCGTCAATCATACCTTTTGTTACATCTCCGCCATGTATGTGAGCTATGGGAATGTTTAGGTGGGTCCCACCAATAGTTGCAGCTAGATGTTCCCCTCTGTCGGCAGTGACGAGAAGTATATCTGGTTTTATTTTCTCTAGAGCATTCGTCATACCAACGACACATCTGCCAAAAGACTTAGACATGGCTTCTCTTGTATCTTCACTTGAGAATATAGGAACTTTTGCGTCAATCTTGAATCCATCATTCTCTATTTCTTTAATGGTATAACCAAACTTTTTCATTAGATGAATGCCAGTGACAACTATAGAAAGCTTCAGTTTTTTATTTCTTTGTATTGCTTTCATCACAGGATACAGGACACCATATTCTGCCCTTGTTCCTGTAACTACACAAATTTTTCTTCTCTTCACTCAAACATCTCCCATTCAACAGCCTCATCTTTTTTTATATTTTGTTTTGTTTTCTTACCTATTATTTCATAAAAATGATTTGGTCTTATGCCAGCACCACCGGTTCTTTTGACACCCAACATATCTTCAGTTATTGTTCCACCTTTTTTTATATCAACATTTGCAACGACATGTTTTCTAACAAATTTTTCAATTTTTTTTTCTGATTTTGTAGGTTTTTTCTCATCACTACCTATAATCTCTTTCAATATACTATTTTCTACATTAAAGCTAGTCCTTTTAGAAATCCTATTTATCATTTCCTTTAACTCATGTGGTTCGAGCGAAGCCTTATGATCCGGTCCAGGAAGTTTTTTGTCTAGTGTGAAATGTTTTTCAACTACACATGCACCTAAAGATGCCGCTATTATTGGAACCATTATGCCTTCTGTGTGATCTGAGTATCCAACAGGCAAACCCAACTTCTTCATGGTAACCATAGCATTGAGATTAACTTCAGATAGTTTTGCAGGATAGTTCGTCGTACACTGTAACAAAATTATTTGGTCATTGCCGCATCCTTTTATAAAATCTACAGAGTTTTTGACTTCTTCCATAGTAGCCATGCCCGTAGACAAAATTATCGGTTTACCTTTTTTTGCAACATATTTCAAATGTGGATAATTGTCCATATCTGGTGAACCGATCTTGTATGCCGGCACGCCAATCTCTTCCAAAAGATCAGTACATCGCTTTCCTTCTGGTGTTGATAAAAATACAATTCCTATCTTTTTTGCGTAAGTTGCAATTTCTTTAGTTTCATCAAAATTTAACTCAAGCCTTTTTATCATATCAAACTGTGTCTCTTCATCATCACCTACTACTTTCTGGTACTCTGGTTTTTCTAAATTTTTTACCATAACTTCTTCTGTTATCCATGTTTGAAACTTCACTGCGTCAGCACCTGTATCCTTTGCTGCCTTTACAAGTTTTTTCGCCAGTTCTATATCTCCATTATGGTTAACTCCAGCTTCTGCAATTATGTAGCAAGGATATCCGTCACCCACAAATCTATCACCGATTTTTACTTTAGGCATGTTAAACACCAGACTATTTTTCAATCATTCTTCTAATTTTTTCCAAATCTTCAGAATCATCTATATCCAAAGACCTTTCCTTAGGCATTATGACTGCCCTATGATCAGCACCATAAAAACTATTTGTAGCAATAAAAGATTTTGTTCTAAAAACAAAAACAGCACCATTCTCCTTATACGATTTAGGTAAGTCTTCAATTCTTTGGTATTTTTCTAATTTTTCTTTGTTGAATGGAACAGCTTTATCATCCTTTATCCAGAACATCCAAAAAGGTGTTTCTTCAGTCTCAATAAATGTCTCGGCTGAATCAGCACCTTCGATAACTTTTTTTGTACAATCATCTATATCCTTTACAGTTCTTAATGGAGAAGTTGGTTGCAGTAATACAATTATATCTGGTTTATGATCAATACTTTTCCAATATTCTATAGCATGTTTTATAACAGGATGCATAGGAGTTTCATCTTTGGCCAACTCTTTTGGTCTGTCTATAATTTTCACTCCATTCCCCTTAGCTATTTCTTTTATCTTTTCATCTTCCGTACTTACAAAAATATCATCTAGAAATTTACATTTTTTTACAATATCTAAAGTATATTGAATAAGAGGTTTTCCACCAACCATGACCATATTTTTATTTTTTATCCTTTTTGATCCACCACGCGCTGGAATCAATGCAAATATTTTATTTTTCATTCTAAACTTCTCCAACTTATTAAAGTCTTTCTACATATAAAACAATATTTATTTGCTCTTTTGTTATATTTAACAAAGGACGGTTTATGCATGGAAAAGGAATACAAGACATGCAAGAGATGCATAATGGATACAACTGATCCAAATATAGAATTCGATGAAAGAGGATATTGCAATCACTGCAGAGAAGCTGAATCTATTTTTAATTCAGAACCATTGTGTCTCAATCCGAAAGAAAAGGAAGAGAGCCTGAAAAAAATAGTCGATGAAATAAAAGAAAAGGGAAAGAACAAAAAGTACGACTGTATCATAGGAGTTAGTGGAGGAGCAGATAGCTCTTATGTGGCATATCTTACAAAGAAGTTGGGTTTAAGACCTCTAGCAGTTCACTTGGACAATGGCTGGGATTCAAAGCTATCTGTAACAAACATTGAAAAACTGTTAAAAAAGTTAGGGATAGACTTGCACACACACGTTATCGATTGGGAAGAGTTTAAAGATTTACAGTTGTCATTTTTAAAAGCATCAACACCCGATTCTGAAATACCATCAGATCATGCCATAATAGCAATCTTGTATAAAATTGCTGCGAAATATAATGTCGATTACATTCTGGCCGGAACGAATACTAGCACCGAATCCATTCTTCCTATAGCTTGGTCCCATGGTCATTATGATTGGAAATATATCAGCAGCATTCATAAGAAGTTTGGTAAATCTAAACTGAAAACATATCCACACTTAACTCTGTTAGATTTTTTTGTTTATAATTTCATCAAAAAAATCAAATGGATCAGTATCTTAAACTATGTGGATTATAAAAGGGAAAATGCTATAAAAATTTTGAAAGAAGAAATGGACTGGGAATTCTACGGAAGAAAACATTATGAGTCTATTTACACAAAATTCTTCCAAGGTTATATTCTTCCAACAAAATTTGGTTTTGATAAAAGAAAGGCGCATCTATCAAGTATGATTCTCTCAGGCCAAATCACAAGAGAAGAGGCATTAAAAGAGATCAAGAAAGACGTTTATCCGTCCGAAGAATTAAAACAAGACATGGACTATGTCATTAACAAGCTTGGCTTAACAAAAGAGGAATTCGAGCAAATAATGGCATTACCACCAAAAACCTTCTGGGACTATCCGTCACATGAGAAGTCTTGGTATTTCAGTATGGGAATGTTTTTCTATAACCTTTCTGGTAAAAAAATTTAATTTCTTAAAAACATAAGTGTGTTTATGATTGTCATCATTGATTACGATATGGGGAACATAGGTTCACTGCAAAACATGATTAAAAAAGCAGGTGGAACTTCAACCATATCATCTAATGCAAGAGATATAGAAAATGCCGAAAAACTAATTCTGCCAGGTGTTGGTGCTTTCGATAATGGAATGAAAAACCTTCAAAAATTAGGTTTAATTGACGTTTTGAACAAAAAAGTGGTTGTTGAAAAAACTCCAATTTTAGGTGTTTGCTTAGGCATGCAACTGCTCACAAAATCTAGTGAAGAAGGAGTTCTAAGCGGTTTGGGTTGGTTAAATGCCAAAACTGTTAAATTCAGATTAATTGGAGATTCAAAAAAATTAAAACTACCCCACATGGGATGGAATACAGTAATTATCAGAAAGGAATCTTTATTGTTTAATGGCATGTATGAAGATGCACGTTTTTACTTTGTCCATTCTTATCATTTAGTTTGTGAAGATGAAAGTGATATACTGACAACAACTAATTACGGCTATGATTTTGTGTCAGCCGTTGAAAAAGGAAACATCTTCGGAGCTCAATTTCATCCAGAGAAAAGTCACAAATATGGATTGAAGCTTATAAAAAATTTTTTAGAGTTGGTTAAATAATGCATCAGATAAGAGTAATACCTTGCTTGTTGCTGAAGAATAAAGGCTTAGTAAAGACCATAAATTTTAGAGATTCTACTTACGTTGGGGATCCTATCAATGCTGTTAGAATTTTTAATGACAAGGAAGCTGACGAATTGTTATTTATTGATATAGATGCTTCAAGAAAAAAGAGAGGACCGGATTTTGATTTTATTTCTACTATAACAAGAGAGGCCTTCATGCCTTTTGGTTATGGCGGCGGAGTTAAAACTTTAGATGATATTAAAAGGCTACTGCATATCGGCATTGAAAAGATTTCTATTAACTCTCAAGCAATTAAAGATCCAGATTTTGTAAAAAGAGCTTCAGAAATTTGTGGTAGCCAGAGTGTTGTTGTCTCTATAGATATTAAAAAAAATTCACATGGCAACCATAAACTCTATGATCACCTGAATGGCAAATGCACCAACATAGATCCTGTTGAATTTGCAGTTACGATGGAAGTCAAAGGTGCAGGCGAAATACTTCTAAATTCCGTAGACAAAGACGGTACTATGAGCGGATATGATTTAGGCCTTATACACAAAGTCTCAAGAGCAGTGAACATACCTGTCATTGCTTTAGGTGGTGCAGGCAAGATAGAGGATTTCATGGAAGCTATAAAAGCCGGTGCTTCTGCAGTGGCTGCTGGTAGTTTCTTTGTTTTTTATGGAAAAAATCGCGCTGTTTTGATAAGTTATCCTGATAAAAAAGGTTTGATTTTTGAATAAGAGATTTAAAAACATCTCTTCAGATATAAATTACATGACAGATAAAATGTTTGACAATCTAATGAATTTTGAAAGTAATAAAAAGATTTTAGATTTTAAATTTAAATACGACAATATTTTGATTTGGCCATTTGTTAGATTCGGTTTGTTTGTTGAGACAATCAATAAGAAATTGAACCTTACGCCAGAGAGTTCTTCTTTTAAACTACCTGGTTTCAAACATGGGATTAATTACTTATTTAAATCAATTCTCCAAAATCCTTTCACTGTATCAAAAAAATTTAATATAATAATTTTTGGTTCAACTGTTGGCGTTGTCCTATTAAAAGAAAACAAATGGTTTGGCAGAATCAACGACTATTTTGCGCTTGAAAATGAAGATCAAACTTTGGTTATAGACAATTCTCAGAGATTCAAGTATAAACATCCCAGATATCCGAAAAATGTGAAATATCACGATTTGATTTTAATAAAAGCAAAACTGAAAAATAGATTTTTTGGTAGAGTTTCTTCACAAGATCAAGCAGAAATTGATAGCCTAATAAGTTTCTTAAAAGAAAAATTTCCTTATCCACTAGATGAAAACTATTACAAAAAAATAAGAAAGAAAGTGTTATCTCTTTCTTCAGAAATCAAGTATCTCAAGCCTTACTATAAAAAACTGTTCTTAAAAACTCAACCAAAAATCATTTTTCTAGAGGACGGTAGCTACGGCAATCAAAGCTATATTCTAAAATGGGCTAACGACCTGGGAATAAAAACAGCAGAATTCCAACACGGTGTCATCTCTCTTATTCATCCTGCATATAATTATGGTTGTGCTATCTTTGAAAGTGAAGAATATAAAAAATATTTGCCAGAATATTTTCTAACATACGGACAGTTCTGGTCTGATAACATAAGAACACCTTCTGAGAAAATTGTACTCGGGAACCCACATTTTTCTTCAAAACTAGAGGAATACGAAAACAAATCTAAGCAGCATAATACTCATAAAATCATTCTGATAGTTTCAGATCCACCACTTTCACATGATTTCATAAAACTTACAACAGAACTTTCCAATAAATTGAAAAATGAAAATTTCAGAATTATCTATAAGTTGCATCCCCGTGAAGCTCACCTTTTGGATGAAAGATATTCACCGTTAAAAAATCTACAAAATGTAACTTTAGTAAGTTCTGGCGATATTTACAATTTGATTTTTAATTCTGATTTCATCATAGGTTCTATCTCAACTACTCTATTTGAAGCCATAGGGTTCAACAAGCCAATTTTTGTTTACGATTGCATATTTTCTCAATTAAACGTCCCTCAAGACATCGGTATCAGATTTAGAACTGGTGACGAACTTTTTGAGTTGATTAAGAACAATCAGAAAATTAAGCCTGTTAAGAACGTTGAATATTATTGGGCCAAAAATTGGAGAGAAAAATACAAAAATTTTATAGAAAGTAAAATCTTAAACACTCTTTCAAAATTATAAAAATTATTTTTACTAGCTACTTTTTGACGCTAACAATCTGTTTATAAGAACAAAAGCTCTCTTCATCATGTATTTGTAGCCATAGGACCTTAACGAAGGTTTAATCTCTGAAAAATACTCTTTTAAAAGTCTAAGTGGATACCTTTTCATTTGAGATAAGAATATAGCATGTTCAACTAAACCTTTCAACCTAAAGAATTCTTCCTTGTCGAATTCTGTAAAATTGATAAAACTTTTCGAATCTTTTGACTTATCTTTCATATACCCATCAGACAAGCTCTCCAAGTATTCATCTTCATTTTTTATCAAACCTTTACTTTTAGCATATTCATACAACTCCGTCCCAGGCAAAGCAGTTGTTATTGACAACCCAACGCCACCAACATATTTGATTCTCTTGAAAAAATCAACAGTTTCAAGCAGTGTCTTCCTTGTTTCACCTGGGTAACCAAACATCATTTGAGGAGCCACATTAATCTTGGCCTTAAAGGCGTCTTCTATTGCTTGTTCAGACTGTTGAACAGTAATTTGTTTATTCATATTATCAAGAATTTTCTGACTTCCAGATTCTATTCCATATCCTATATCTACACAACCAGCTTCCTTCATTCTTTTCAGAAGATCTAGATCAACTGTGTTTACTCTTCCCTGGCAACCCCATATGATATTTAATTTTTCTAACTCATCACACAATTCATAAGTCCTTTCTTTATTTACAACTACCAACTCATCGCTGAATGCTATCGCTTCTATTCCAAATCTCTTCCTTAATTCTTTAATTTCTTTTATTATGTTCTTTACAGACCTCAGTCTCACTCCTTTGAAAGTTTTTGAACAAAACCTACATCTAAATGGACAACCCCTTGCACTGATTACATTCATAGTTCTTAAATTTGAGAACTTTCCTATGCGCATGTTTCTGAAATAAATTTCTATTGGCAAAACATCCCAAGCAGGAAACGGTATTTCGTCCAAGTTTTTTCTATATTCTCTTGGTTTATTAACAACTATCTTTTTATTTTCTTTGAAAAATATTCCATCAACATCTCTTAAATCGTTTATATTTTTGGCGACTTCAACTGCTGTTACTTCGCCCTCACCAATTACACAAACATCTACCTTCGAATTTTTTATAACTATATCTGGAGATAATGTCGCTAATGCCCCACCAACTACTATAGGAACATCACTAATTTTTTTCAACTCATTTGCTAACCATTTTACATAACCATATTGAGAAGAAATCGCTGAGATACCAACAATGTCATACTTCATTTCTTTTATTTTTTCGATAACTTGATCTTGATTGTAATCATGAGCCCATATATCTAAAATTTCAACATCTACTTTCGCATCCAGTAGTGCTCTAGATATATATGCTAAACCTAAAGGGAAACTTTCTGGTGGCCTTTTTCCACCTTCATAGTAATGAGGCGGTTGAATTAAAAGTGTCTTCATATTTTCACATCTTTTCAACAAAACCAATTATCACTTTATGAATAAAACATTTGGGTGGAACATACTTCCTAAACTTCTTACTTTTTGCTTCATTTATTGCCTTCACTATTCCTGACATACTGTTACACTTGAACAAATAGCCATCTCTAGATAATTTGTTCACTATATCAGGATTTTCAACAGTTGTTGGATTCTCAAGAGATATTGTTTTTTTACCTAAGTTAACCAGTTCAAGCAATGTTCCTGCTCCCTCATGTGAGATGACTATATCAGCCATTCTGTAATATTTCGTCAAATCCTTTGAAAACCTGAAATATTTCATATTTTTTGGCAAATATTTTCCATTTCCTATTTGAGCTATCACCCTTTCTTTTATTTGTCCATTCTCTAAACATTCGTCTATCTTTTTCACCAATTCATCGAATTTAGTTGTTCCAGCGGTTACGAACATCATAACAATCTACCAGCATATATTGCTTTAGAATATTTTGATTTTATCTCAGGCCATTGTACAAAAAATAAATCAGAGAAAGGATAGACAAGTCTTCCACTTAGTGAAGGATTATAAACTCTTGACCAGCTTTCTAAAAAAATTAATTTTTTCCCAAATAGCTTACCTAAGATGGAGATGACTACAGCTGATCCAGGTCCAGCACTAAGGATTATTTCAGCTTTCGACTTCAAAAGAATTATCGAAGATTCAATTGTATTTCGAATCGTTTTCAATATAACAACAATTATGTTATCACTTATAGCTCTCGGACTATGAAGTTTGTAAATCTTACCTTTTATTTTAATTTTTTTTTCAGAAAGATTATCATCATATCTTATCACATATTCATATTCATATCTTCTTCCCAACAAATCTAAGAGCTTTAAAATTTGAGCAGTATGCCCACCCGATCCTAACACTACTAGAAGTTTTTTCTTCTGTTTTTTTTCCATATAATCTTCTTCCTAATAATATGCTAATTTCTTATTTTTTAATACTTAGAACAATGATTAAAATAATTATAGAATCTCTATGTTTGATCAAAACAAAGGTTTGTTAAATCTAATCAAAAAACACTATTTGTTGGTTTTAATTCTAATTGCTCTTGTTCAATTATCAATAGAAATTGTATTTAACGGTTTCACTAGTTTTCCAGACACTCAAGGATATCTTGAAACAATAAAATGGTTTAAGGATCGTTCTGGAGAAACGGTTTCAGTAAGAATTCAACGCCCACTTCAAATATTTTTCATCTTGCTTTTTGAACCAATCTTAGGTATAACACCCGCATTCATATTAACCAATTGCATTTTTTACATTCTATCAATTCCATTCTTCTTTTCATTTTCAAAAAAACTTTTAAAGGACGAGAACTTAGCATTCATATCAACATTTCTATTCATCTCATCCTTCTGCGTGCTATACTGGGGATTGGCATTATTAACCGACATGCTCGTATGGTTTTTGATGGCTGTTGGATTTGATTTGTTGATTGACATCAAAGAAAACTGGAAGCCCACGGATGTATATAAACTTTCTTTTGTTGTCGGTATTGGTCTCTTGAACAAAGAAAGCATCATCAGTCTTGCTTTCTTGCTGATATTTCTATTTTTTTCAAAATTCATTTACAAACAGAGCGACAAATTCAAAAAGACTATCAGGCTTTTACCACCGCTCATACTCATGATCTTACCTTTTATCATTGTTCAATTATTAATGTACAGATACTTTGGTCCCGAGTATACGTTCTTCGGCACACGCCTCAGGCACGCCGTATCTGAAGTACAAGGGCAGTTGTGGTATTTGCCAATTACATTTTTGATTGGCTTCAACGTTTTGATTATTTTCTACTTGTTTGGAATCAAATCATTCATCAAAAACAACTCAATGTTCAACAAGAAAGAATATTTGATTTCATTGGTTCTAACCTTAATTCCAGTAGTGGTATTCGAAACTTATTCACCAAGACTATCATTCTTAATATTTCCATTAGTAATTCCAGTAGCTGCAGTGGGATTGAAAAATTTATTAAAATCTTTTCGAACCAAATCAATACACTTTTTGATCCTACTGGCATTAATCTTGGTTTTATATTTTATATTTAACAATGCCATCTCCATTTATGGCGACTCGTTTAGAGCAATGCTGGGCATATGGTCGAGGTTAAGTAAATAATTAAAAAGACAAGTGAAAACATGAAAGTAGAAGAAAAGGTTATTTCTAATACATTTTATCTTTTCCTAGACACGTTTGTAGTCACATTTCTTTCCTCTGTTTACTGGGTTTTGATAGGCAAGGCTTTGCGCCCAGAAGATTTGGCTATAATCGCAACTTCTACAGTACTCATGTCATTTCTATCTGCACTTGCTTTGCTTGGATTAAATTCTGCCATCGGCAAACTAATTCCTGAATATGCCGAAAGGGATGATAAAAAAAGAATATCTGGTTTAGTTAAATTTTCTTTCAAATTTACTTTGATTACAAATATTCTTTTAGCTTTGATTTTGGCTGTATTTTCTTTTCAAATATGCAATTTACTTAAGTTGCCACTAGCTGTTTTTTACATAACCATCATAGGAATCTTCGTATCTTCCTTCGCAACAATTGCTGGAAATATAATTTACGGTCTGCAGAAGATGAAAAAATATTTCTTAATCGACCTGACTGGCAACATAACAAAACTTGTCGTTTCTGGCTTGATAATTCTGATTGGGTTTTCTTTTTACGGCCCATTAATGGGGTTTGTCTTTTCATTTTTGCTAATATTTATTCTAAGACTGGAGAAAAAATGGTTTTTCATCAAATCTGACAAAGTTGATAAAAAGGAAGTTTTAATAAAATATTCTTTTCCAAGTCTAATCTACAGCTTAGCCACT
>Ga0315280_10005551_pt1 | contig 17892 bp, 12 predicted proteins | sample YL17G06_40_MG_FD_203697 | JGI IMG/M metagenome (GOLD analysis project Ga0315280, IMG submission 203697) | Sediment microbial communities from Yellowstone Lake, YNP, Wyoming, USA - YL17G06_40 | ecosystem: Environmental > Aquatic > Freshwater > Lake > Sediment | place: USA: Wyoming | collected... | reverse complement strand
TTCACCGTCTTCGGCGCTACCTGGCCCACCATAGGCAGCAAGGAAGTCACCGACTACCTCTTCAAGGACTTTGAGGACATTTACGGTGGCAAGTGGGCCTTTGAGCCCGACCCCATCAAGATGGCCAAGCTCATGATTGAACACATTGATAAGAAGCGCAAGGCCCTGGGCCTGGACAAGGCCAGGGAGAGGGTGCTCTACGATATGGCCATGAGGCGCGAGTTGGAAAGCTAGGCCATATAGCGATAAGGAGGGTTGAATAATGTCCAAGATAATTGCGTCGGCAGCCATCAGGGGCGCTCACAAGATTGTTGCCCAGGCGGAGAAGAAGTGGCAGGAGGCCATGGACAAGCACGGCGCTAAGGAGCCGGTAGGATTTCCCAACACCGCCTACTATCTCCCTATCATCTACGGCATTCTGGGCATGAAGGTAGAAAAGCTGGGTGATATGGAGGCCGTGCTCAAAAAATGCCGGGCCATACTGCCACCGCCAGTCAAAGAAGAACACCCCCTCCCCTACCTGGCCCCCGCCCTTGATGCCGGCATGGTCACCTTCTGGGCGGAGGAAATCATAGAGGCCATCAGATACCTGGAGACGCCTAACTTCTACCTCAGGGGGGAGGACGTTACCGAAGAAAATATCTGGCTGGGTGCGGCTGACGACGTCATCATGAGGAAGAGGGGCGTGGAGTTTGTGGACGGCACCGCCCCCGGCTTTGCCGCCGTACTGGGTGCCGCCCCCACCCCCGAGATAGCCAAAAGCATCGCCGAGGAACTCCAGAAGAAGAACCTCTACGTCTTCATGGCCAGCGAAAATGGCGGCGAAAGGTTTTCTGAGCAACTGGTCAAGGCCAAGGTACAGATTGGCTGGCCAACCAGACTTGTCTCCTACGGGCCGGACACCAGCGCCACCGTCTTCGCCATGGGCTTCGCCACCCGGGCGGCCATGTCCTTCGGCGGTATTGAGGCTGGCGATTACCGCAAGATACTGATTTATAATAAAGACCGCATCTTCGCCTTCGCCATGCCGCTCGGCTTTGTCAGCGACGAGTGGTACGCCAACGGCGCCGGCGCCATCAACTGGGGCTTTCCCGTCATCGCCGATACCCCGATACCCCAGGTCCTACCCACGGGCATCTGCACCTACGAACATGTCGTCGCCAATGTACCCCATGACCAGATTGTCTCCAAGTCTATTGAGGTCAGGGGGCTGAAGGTCACCGTCAGTGAGGTGCCTATCCCGGTAGCCTTCGGGCCGGCCTTTGAGGGGGAGAGGGTACGCGGCGACGACATCTACCTGGAGTGTGGCGGCGGCCGGACGCATATGGTGGAGTGGGTCACCAGCAAGCGGATGGAGGAGGTGGAGGACGGCCGGATTGAGGTTATCGGGCCTGACCTGGATACCATACCAGCCGGCTCCCGGCTGCCCATGGCCATCAACGTGGAGGTGGCCGGCCGGCAGATGCAGGACGACTACGAGCCCATCCTGGAGCGGCAGATACACCACCTCATCAACTACGCCCAGGGCGTGATGCACATCGGGCAGAGGGACATTGCCTGGCTGCGCATCAGCAAACAGGCCGTGGAAAAGGGCTTCAGAATCAAGCATATCGGCTCAATCCTGCACGCCAAGCTGCACCAGGACTTCGGGCGTATCTTTGATAAGTTACAGGTGAAAATCTATACCGAGGATAAAAAGGTTGATGAGATACTGGCCAAGGCCAGAGAGATTTATCATAACAGGGATGCCCGCATTGAGGGCATGACCGACGAGACCACCGAGACCTACTACTCATGCACCCTGTGCCAGTCGTTTGCGCCCAGCCATGTCTGCGTCATCAGCCCGGAGAGGACGGGGCTCTGCGGCTCTTACAACTGGATGGACTGCAAGGCCGCCTACGAAATCAACCCCACCGGCCCCAACCAGCCGGTACCCAAGGGCGAGGTTATTGATGCCAAGCTGGGGCAGTGGAAGGGTGTTAACGAGTTTGTCGCCAAGGCCTCGCGTGGCAAGATAGACCACTACAACTTCTACAGCATCGTTAAAGACCCGATGACCACCTGCGGCTGCTGCGAGGCCATCGCCGCCGTCCTGCCTATGTGCAACGGCGTGATGACCGTCAACCGCGACTATACCGGCGAGACCCCCTGCGGCATGAAGTTCACTACACTGGCCGGGACCATCGGCGGGGGCCTGAGCACCCCCGGCTTTGTCGGCCACGGCAAATACAATACCACCCAGAGGAAGTTCCTCACCGCCGAGGGCGGTTTATTGAGGATGGTCTGGATGCCCAAGATACTGAAGGAGGAAATCGGCGAGCGCTTCAAGAAGAGGGCTAAAGAACTGGGTGTGCCTGACCTCCTGGACAGGGTCGCTGATGAAACGGTGGGCATCACCGAGGACGCCATTCTTCCCTTCCTCCAGGAGAAAAAGCACCCCGCCCTGACCATGGACCCGATACTGGGCTAAAAAGGAGGCTATAGTATGCCACTGACAGGGATAGAGATTTTCAAGCTGCTGCCCAAGACAAACTGTAAGGAGTGCGGCGTGCCCACCTGCCTCGCCTTCGCCATGAACCTGGCGGCGGGCAAGGCTGAACTCTCCGCCTGCCCCCATGTCTCCGAGGAGGCCAAGGCCAAGCTCTCGGAGGCATCAGCGCCGCCCATACTGCCGGTGACCATCGGCAGTGGTGAGCGGGCCCTCAAGGTAGGCGGGGAGACCGTCATGTTCCGCCACGAGAAGAGGTTTGAAAACCCGCCGGGCCTGGCCATCCTCATCAGCGACAATATGAGCGATGCCGAAACTGACGCCAGGCTGAAGAAATTCAAGAGCCTGCAATACGAAAGGGTCGGCCTGAAGCTCCGCCCCGACCTCATCGCCATAAAGGCGACCTCGGGCGATGCCCAGAAGTTTGCCGCCCTGGTGGGCAAGGTAAAATCGGCCAGCGATGGTAACATCATCCTGATGAGTGATAATCCCGATATTCTCTCCGCCGGCGCCAAAGCCTCTGCCGACCGCAAGCCGCTGCTCTACGCCGCCACCAAGGACAACCTGGACAAGGTGGCCGCTTTAGCCAAGGAAACGGGCTGCCCGGTGGCCGTGAAGGCCCAAAGCGTGGCGGAGCTTGCCGAACTCACGGAAAAGCTGGCCAGTGCCGGCATCAAGAACATCGTCATGGACTCCGGCTCAAGGACAGTCAAACAGGCCTTCCAGGACCAGATTGTCATCCGGAGCGCCGCCCTCACCAAGAAGTTCCGCCCCCTGGGCTACCCCACCATCGTCTTCCCCGCCGAGATGACTGATAACCCCATGAAGGAGGCCCTAATTGCCTCGGTATTTATTGCCAAGTACGCCGGCATCATCGTCCTCTCGGACTTCAGCGGGGAAAGCCTCTTCCCCCTGCTGGTAGAACGCCTGAATATCTATACCGACCCGCAGCGCCCCCTGGCCACCACCCAGGGTATCTACGAAATCAACAACCCCAACGAAAATTCGCCATTTATGGTCACCTCCAACTTCTCGCTAACCTACTTCATCGTCTCCGGCGAGATAGAGAACAGCAAGGTGCCCAGTTATCTTTATGTCAAGGACACCGAGGGGCTTTCCGTCATGACAGCCTGGGCCGCCGGTAAGTTCTCCGCCGATATCATCGGCCCGGCCATCAAGAAGAGCAGCATTGACAGCAAGATTAAACACCGCAAGCTGATTATCCCGGGCTACATCGCCGCCGAAAGCGGCGGGCTGGAGGAAGAGCTGCCCGGCTGGGAGATTCTGGTCGGCCCCAGAGATGCTGCCAACCTCCCGGCCTATCTTAAGACCTGGAAGTCATAAGGAGGTAGCGATGTTCCTTATCGGAGAAAACCTGAACATTATCTCGCAAACCCTCGGCCCGGCCCTCAAGGAGAGAAAGGCGGGGCCTATCCAGGAAATGGCCAAGGCCGAAACCAAGGCCGGCATTGACCTGGTTGACCTTAACATCGGCCCGGCCCGCAAGGGCGGGGATGAGCTGATGGACTGGGTGGTTAAAACGGTGCAGCAAGTCACGGATAAGCCGCTGTCCCTGGATACCACCAATTTGGTGGCCATGGAGGCCGGGCTGAAGGCCTGCCAGGGAAAGGCCCTTATCAACTCGGTCTCACTCCAGGCAGACAGGATAGGGAATGGCCTAGCGCTGGCCAAGAAATACAATGCCGACCTCATCGGCCTCCTGTGGAGCAATGATGGCATGCCGCGCGATGTCAACGAAAGGGCGATGCATACTGTTGATTTCATCTACAAAGCCAACGAGATGGGCATTACCAACGAAAGGATATGGATTGACCCTATCGTCAGCCCGGTATCGGTGGAAATCAACCAAGTCAAGGCCTGCCTGGAGTTCATGGGCATGCTTTCCGAAATTGCCCCAGGATGCAAGTCAACGGTGGGGCTTTCCAACATCTCCAACGGCACACCCACCCCCCTCCGGCCCTGGCTGAACCGCACCTATATGATGATGCTGATGCGCAAGGGGCTTTACTCGGCCATCGTGGATGCCTTTGACACCGAGCTCATCAGTATCGCCCGCGGCCAGAGAGCCGACATCGTCAACCTGGTGCACCGGATGATGGACGGGGAGAGGCCGGACCCGGCCTCACTGTCCCCGGAGCTGGCCAAGTACGCCAAAACAGTCCGGGTGCTGATGGGCGAGTCGCTCTACTCCCATTCCTGGCTTGAGGTATAATATGACCAAGGAACGCCTGACAATGGCGGCGCCGAACGTGCGTGAATATGCCCATAACCTGGCCTATAACCTCGCCCGCGAGCAGCTGGCCGGCCTTGACGATATAGAAAAGCAGTGCCTCCGCAGCGGCACCGAGTACCGGCCCACGGAAAAGGCCGTCATCATCAGCTACCTGAACCAGCCCTACCGCCTCAGCCTGCCTGATGGTGAGGTCTCCGGCATGGCCGGAGGCGAGGTGCCCCTGCGGGACAAAATCCTCATCCTGCATTACTTCACTCGGGCCAAGGGCACGCCCTTATCCAACAAGATGATAACCTACCAGGAACTAGTTGAGGGCATTAACTACTACCCCACCTTCTTTAAGAGGGCCATCAAGCCTATCGTCAATCACTTCGGCAGCGAGCCCGAGCAGCTGCTGAAAACCGCCGAAATTCTGGGTGGATACCAAGCCGATTACGGCGATGTTGCCGTAACCATCCATGCCTTCAGCCGGGTACCGGTGACCCCGGTCCTCTGGAAAGGTGACAAGGAGTTTGCTCCCGAAGGAAACATCATGTTTGACAGCACCATCCCCGACTACCTACCCACCGAGGATATTACCATACTCAGCGAAGTGATAGCCTGGCGGCTGGTCAGGCTGTTAAAATCATAATAGTACCGAAATTGCTTAGCCTAGCGTGAGGTAATGATGGCCGAAGATAATCTGTCCCAGGCTGATGTCCAGGAGAAATTAAAGGAGGTCTTCACCCAGTACGAAGGCGAAAGCCACGAGCTTATCCCCATCCTGCAGGAGGCCCAGAAGGCGCTTAACTACCTGCCAGCGGCCGCCATAAAAGAAATCGGCCGCTTCCTGCACCTACCGGAGAGCACCATCTACGGGGTCAGCACCTTCTATGCCCAGTTCAAGCTGAAGCCCCAGGGCCGGAGGATAGTCAAGGTATGCCGCGGCACCGCCTGCCACGTGCGGGGCGGGGCCAGGATACTGGCCGAGGTGGAGAAAACGCTGGGCATCAAGGCTAGTGAAACGACGGATGACCTGGAGTACTCCCTGGAGTCCATCGCCTGCTTCGGCTCATGTGCCCTGGCGCCGGTGGTGGTGGTTGATGACGAGGTCCACGGGAGGGTAACAACAAGCCAGATAAAGGATATTATCTCCGGCAAGAAATAGCAAGAGGTGAGGCGGTGAACTTTGCAGAAATAAGAAAAAAGGCGGAGGCGGAGTGGGCCTCCCTGGAAAAAAGCCCCAGGCCCCACATCATTGTGGGCGCAGCCACCTGCGGTCGGGCGGCGGGGGCCATGGCCGTTATTAAGGCCATCAAGGCCGAGCTGACCAAACACAAAATTGAAGCCGATATTATGCAGGTCGGTTGCATCGGCACCTGCTATGCCGAGCCCCTGGTGGATATCGTCAAGCCGGGCCGGCCGCGCCTCTCTTACGGCAACGTTACCCCACAAATCGTGCCCCAGCTTGTTGAAGACTACCTTATCAACGATAACCCCCGCCCCGATTTAGCCCTGGGCACGATGGGTGAAGGCAACATTACCGGCATACCCAACTTCTGGGAGCTGCCGATGCTGAAACCGCAGGTAAGAATCGTCCTCAGGAACTGCGGGATTATTGACCCAGAGAAGATAGAACATTACATCGCCCGCGGCGGCTATAGCGGCATCATCAATGCCCTGAAGATGACGCCGCAGCAGGTGATTGATACCATAAAAAATTCCGGCCTGCGCGGGCGCGGCGGCGCTGGCTTTGCCACAGGCACCAAGTGGCAGCTCTGCCACGACGCCCCGGGCAAGACCAAATACATCATCTGCAATGCCGATGAGGGCGACCCGGGGGCCTTCATGAACCGCTCGCTCCTGGAAAGCGACCCGCACGCCGCCCTGGAGGGGATGCTTATCGGCGCCTATGCCATCGGTGCCAAGGAAGGCTACATCTACTGCCGTGCCGAATACCCCCTGGCCATCGCTCGGCTCAAAACCGCCCTCAAGCAGATGGAAGAGTACGGGCTCTTGGGCGAGCATATCCTGGGCGCTGACTTCAGCTTCCACCTGAAGATAAAGGAAGGGGCCGGGGCCTTTGTCTGCGGCGAGGAGACAGCCCTGATAGCCTCAATTGAAGGTAAGCGCGGCATGCCCCGCTCCCGCCCACCCTTCCCGGCCCAGTCCGGGCTTTGGGGCCAGCCGACCAATATCAACAACGTGGAGACCTGGGCTGATGCAGCCGTCATCCTCCAGCGCGGCAGCGACTGGTACGCCGGCTACGGCACCGAGAAAAGCAAGGGCACCAAGACCTTCGCCCTGGCCGGGAAAATCAACCGTACCGGCCTCATTGAGGTACCCATGGGCATACCCCTTCGGGAAATCATCTACGGCATCGGCGGCGGTATCCCCAATGATAAGAAATTCAAGGCGGTCCAGACCGGCGGCCCCTCCGGCGGCTGCCTGCCGGCCAGCCTGTTGGACCTGACCGTGGACTACGAGTCGCTGGCCCAGGCCGGTGCCATCATGGGCTCCGGCGGCATGGTCGTCACGGACGAGGAGACCTGCATGGTTGATTTCGCCCGCTACTTTCTCTCCTTCACCCAGGCCGAGTCCTGCGGCAAATGTGTGCCCTGCCGTATCGGCACCAAACAGATGCTAGATATTCTGGAGAAAATCACCCGCGGCCAGGGCCAGCCGCAGGATGTTGACCGGCTCGTCAGGCTCAGCCAGTCGGTCAAGGCCGGCTCCCTCTGCGGCCTGGGGCAGACGGCCCCCAACCCGGTGCTGACCACCCACAGGTACTTCGCCGAGGAGTACGACGCCCATACCAAGGAGAAGAGATGCCCGGCGCTGGCCTGTAGTGCCCTGGTCAGATACTACATCCTGCCGGACAAGTGCCAGGGCTGCGGTATATGCCTGCGGGAGTGCCCGACCGAGGCCATTGCCGGCGGTAAGCGGCTGGTGCACGTCGTCAACCAGGAGAAGTGTATCAAGTGCGGCACCTGTTACGATGTCTGCCCGGCGAGATTTGGGGCCGTGGTCAAGGTCTCCGGAGAAGAACTTGATGTCCCCAGCCAGCCGGTGCCGGTTGTGGCGGGAAAGCCCTAGCCTGCTGCTTCCACCCTAAAGCCACCCTCCCCCACCAGCTCCACCAGCTGTCCTTCAAGCTCGGGGCACCAATTGACATGGACATTGGCCAGCCTGAGGTTGGTGACATCGCCATTACTAATGATGTTGAGTTGCACCTCGTCCTGGCCGGGGAAGCCCTTGATAACGGCTATAATCCGGTTCAGGTGGGCGATATCCCGGTTCTCATCATCGGTTTGGCTGATGTTGACCACCAGGCGGCGCTTCACCGCCGGCGCAGCCTTCGCCGCCTCACCACTCTTCTTCTCAAGTGGTGCCGGCAAAGAGACTGCCGGCGGCGTCTCCCCCAGAGCCGCCTGGTAGCGGCGCACGCTGTCGCAGCTTAGCTGCACCTGGCTGTCACGCAACCTGACCTTGCCCTGCACCACCAGCTCGCTGCCCTCCTGCCACAACTCACCGGTCTCGGCATAGACCTTGGGCCAGACCATCACCTCCACCTGCCCGCTGAAGTCCTCCAGGACGGCGCTGGCAAAAGAGCGCCCGTCCCGCGTCAGCAGATAGCGCGCCGAGGTAACCCGTCCGGCGACGACGACACCCTGCCCCTCCAGCTCCACATCAATCTGCCCGCAGAAGGTAGCCTCAGCATCCTTGAGCACCGGACTGAAGGGCTTCTCGGAGAAGGCCACACCCAGAAGCTCCTTCTCCCAGGCCGCCTTCTCCCTATCCGTCACCTCGGCCGGCGGCATGTCAAGCTCGGCCAGGGGCACCGGCGCCGCCTGCCCCCAGAGGTCAAACATGGTGGCCTGCCCCGTCTCGCGCAGGCGCTGCTCCCGCTGCACCAGGGAAAGGATACGGGCGATGCTGCTAGCGAGGGTGCCGCGCTTCTCCAGGGGGTCCAGGGCACCCGCCTTAATCAGGCTCTCCATCACCCGCCGGTTGGCGGCCTTGAGGTCGGCACGCCGGCAGAGGTCCTCCACAGACTTAAAAGCCCCGCCCTTCCCCCGCTCGGCGACGATAGGCTCAACCGCCCCCGTACCCACATTCTTGATGGCCGCCAGCCCGAAGCGTATGGCCAATTTGCCGCCGCCCTCCTCTATGGAGAAGTTTACCTGGCTGCGGTTGATATCCGGCGGCAGCACCTCAATACCCAGCCGCCGGCACTCGGCCACGGCGCTGGCCACCTTCTCCGTCTGGCCGGCATGGATGGCCAGGAAGGCAGCCATATACTCGGCGGGATAGTTGGCCTTGAAGTAGGCGGTCTGGTAGGCGATAAGAGCATAGCTAACGCTGTGCGCCTTGTTGAAGGCATAGCCGGCGAAGGGCTCAATGAGGTCAAAGACCGCCGCCGCCGATTCCTCGGAAAACCCCTTTCCCCTGGCGCCGGCCAGGAAGCTGCGTCTCTCCTTCTTCATCACCTCGGCTATCTTCTTGCCCATGGCCTTGCGGAAGATATCGGCCTGCCCCAGGCTGTAGCCCGCCAGCGCCCGCACGATGAAAAGCACCTGCTCCTGAAAGACAATCACCCCGTAGGTCTCCTTGAGGATGCCCTCCAGGGCGGGGTGGGGATAGCGGATAGGTTCCAGGCCGTGCTTGGCCCGGATGAAGGTAGGTATGTGCTCCATAGGCCCGGGGCGGTACAGGGCGACCATGGCAGCAATATCGCTGAAATTAGAGGGCTTGAGGTCTTTGATGTAGCGGCGCATGCCGGCCCCCTCCAGCTGGAAAACACCGGCGGTTTCACCGGCGGAGAGCAGCTCGTAGGTCTTCTTATCGTCTAGGGGGATATTAAGCAGGTCAATCTCCAGGCCGCGGTGCTGGCGGATAATCTCCCTGGCCCGCCCCAGGACGGTCAGGTTGGCCAGCCCCAGGAAGTCCATCTTCAGAAGGCCGATGCGGGCGATGTCCCCCATGGAAAACTGGGTCATCACCGCCTCCTGGCTATCGGCACGGCTGCCCCGCTGCAGCGGGACGTACTTCGTCAGGGGCTCTCTAGAGATGACGACGCCGGCGGCATGGGTGCTGGCATGGCGGGCGATGCCCTCCACCCTCTGGGCAGAATTAACCAGGTTGCGCACGATGTCATCTTCATTATAAATGACCTTGAGCTCGGCGTTCTCATCTATGGCCCGGGCCAGGGTCATGCCCAGGGCATTGGGCACAAGGCGCGCCACACGGTCAACATCCCCGTAGGTCATGCCCAACGCCCGCCCCACATCCCGAATAGCCGCCCGCGCCCCCAGGGTGCCGAAGGTGATAATCTGGGCCACATGGTCCTGCCCGTACTTGCGCGAGACATAGGCGATGACCTCGTCGCGGCGGTCGTCCTGGAAGTCCATATCAATATCCGGCATCTCCTTGCGCTCAATATTGAGGAAGCGCTCAAAGACCAGGCCGTTCTGAATCGGGTCAAGGGGGGTGATGCCTAGGCAGTGCAGGACGATGCTAGCGGCGGCGCTGCCCCGGACGCCGAAGAGGATATTGTTTTCCTTGGCGAAGGAGATGATGTCCCAGACAACCAGGAAGTAGTTGGCGAACTCGGTCTTTTTGATGACGTCCAGCTCGTACTCCAGACGTTGCTGAGTCTCCGGGGTAGGGTCAGGGTAATACCTGGGCAGGCCCTGGCGGCAGAGGTCAGCCAGAAAATCGTCGGGCGTCTTTCCCTCCGGCAGCCCTATCTCCGGCAGGTAGAGCCGCCCGAATTCCAGCTCAAGGTGACACATCTCGGCAATTTTGCCGGTGTTCTCCAGCGCCTGGGGTATATCCCGGAAAAGCCCGGCCATCTCCTCGGGGCCCCTGAGGTAGAAGAAGTCCCCGGCCATCTTCATCCTCTTCTCATCATTAACCGTGGTATTAGTGCCGATGCAGAGCAGCAAATCATGGGCCGAGGCATCCTCGCGGTTAATGTAGTGGACATCGTTGGTCGCCACCAGGGGGATGTCCAGCTCGCGCCCCATCTGGATGAGGTGGGTATTGACCTCCTCCACCTCCGGCATAGGGTGGCGCATAATCTCTAGGTAAAAATCGCCGAAGGTCTTTTTGTACCAGAGCGCCGCCTGCCTGGCCTCCTCAAAACGGCGGGCGATGATAAGCTGGGCAAGCTCCCCGGCAAGGCAGGCGCTTAAGGCCACCAGCCCCTCCCGATATTGCTCCAGCAGCTCCTTGTCCACCCTCGGCTTGTAGTAGAAGCCTTCAAGATGGGCCTTAGTGACCAGCTGGATGAGGTTCTGGTAACCGACCCGGTTCTTGGCCAGGAGGACAATGTGGTAGTTATTCTTGTCCCCGGCGTTGCGGCTCAGGCGGCTGCCCGTGGCTATGTAGAGCTCGCAGCCGATAATAGGCTTGATGCCAGCCTCGCGGGCCGCCTGGTAGAATTCAATGGCCCCGTACAGCGCGCCGTGGTCGGTGATGGCCAGACTCGTCATGCCCAACTCCTTGGCACGCCCTATCAGCTGGGGGATGCGGCACATCCCGTCAAGCAGGCTGTACTCGGTGTGAACATGGAGGTGGGTAAACATTCTTCTCCCCGTCCTGGGTCTAGGTAATTATAACACAGGGGGTGGGTTTTGGAGTACCATTTTCCAGACTGGGTTTGGTACGAAAAAAAATTTAGTTATGGGGGTTGAACCAGTGTTTACCTATAAGGCCTCCACATCTTTTAAGACGGAAAGCGAGTAATAGGTATATTCCAAAGTAGGGATTCCCATAACCGTGGCACGCGAAAAACCGCCGCCGGGCCTTTGACATTCCATCACAAAACCGACGGCCCTGGCCGGCATATGCAGCTTCTCACCAAGATTGGTTAATCCAAAAATCAGCCAGTACAGGTCTTCAAGAAACTGCACCTGCCAGTTCTCCTCAATTTTCCTCAGATAATCCCTGGTACGGGTAAGTTTCCCTATGTCAGTCCCGAGTATCTTGTGAATGGTAGTTGCATAGAAAGTTGACGCCAGTGTCGAGTGGCCGTCTCTGCCATACCCACCGTCTTGGTTCAGGAGACCCAGAACAAAGCGGGTGACCTTTTCTTTATCCAAACTACCCCCAAAAAGTCCAAGTACTTGCACAGCGCGGCATGTATCACGAAGCTCCGAGGGTACTTCCACATCAATATTCTCCGTAGCACCGAAGCCGCCCGCTCTATTCCGGAAAGACTCCAGCCGGCGGAGAGCTAAATGCCTGAAATCATCGGACGCCAATCCAAGCTCACCGAGCACCTCCGAGGCGGCAAACAGACCTGTGATGTTATTTAGCCACACTTCATTCATACGGCCCAGGAAGAAGCTGGCAATATCCTCGGGCCTATCAGGTTTCACTCCCAGAATAGAAAGGCTTTTTACGGCAAAATAAGTATCGGTTCCACCGGAAGGCGGAACACGGGCGAAAAAGTAGCCGCCATCTTCTAGGTGGCACTTCCCTATATACTCAACCACGTCCCTACGGAAGGAACGTCCCAACAAAGCATCGTAGCCGTTGAACAAACCAACACCCCCCTACATCCTTAAGTCTCTTTTTGTATCATTAAAAAGCCCCTACCAGAGTTCTGGTAGAGGCTATCATCCCCTTTTTGGGCTTTTCGGGGCTAACCCCCAGGTGAGCTTCATCACCTTTTTTATATTATATCAAATAATGGAAAGGTATAAAAACGCGCGCTTTCTAGGATAGCCTGAAGGGCGCTAGCCCAATACTCCCGAATGGGGAGTCTGAGGGGGCGAAGCCTCCTCATTATTAATCTCCCCCTCCCTTCCCAAGGGAGGGGGACACAGGGGGTGGGTTGTAAAATCCCCAAGTGGGTGAGGTAGAAATACTAGGCTTTTTAGCCTTAACAGTGTAAAATCTGAGTGCGGAGTAAACTAGTGAAAATTCTGAAGATAGTAGCCCAGTGGCTCTTTATTCTCTGCCTGCCCGTCCTGCTGCTTACGGCCAGCATCGGCGGGGCGGTCAACAGCCTGTGGCTCTATAAATACGGCTTTGCCAAATATAATGTCGGCCAGACCACCGGCCTGGCCCCAGCCGAGCTGGAGAAGGCCGCCAGGGGACTTATCAGTTACTTTAACTCCGGCGACGAGACCATCAACATCACCGTGACCAAGGACGGCCAGCCCTTCACCCTTTTTAACGAGCGTGAGGTAGGCCACCTCAGGGATGTCAGGGGGCTGTTCCGCCTGGACTACAAATTGTTTCTGGGGACATTTGCTTACGCCCTGGTCTACGCCGGGCTGAGCCTCTTCTGGTGGCGGGAGAGACGCCGGCTGGCTCTAGGACTGGTGGGGGGCGGCGGCCTGACCCTGGCGCTGACGGTGGCTCTGGTGCTGGGGGCGCTCTTTGACTTTGACCGGCTCTTCTGGCAGCTCCACGTCATCAGCTTTGCCAATGACCTTTGGCAGCTTGACCCGGCCCGCGACTACCTCATTATGCTCTTCCCCCAGGGCTTCTGGTATGATGCCGCCATGTTCTGCATTTTGGCCACAGCCATTGGAGCGGTGATTCTGGGAGGGGTGGGGTGGTGGTCTTTGAGGAAAAATCGGGCCGCCGGGCTATAACCCCCCGGAGCTGGTGCCCGCCGTCGTCTCAATATCGTAGCTCTTGACTTTGCTTGAGTCCCCCTGGCAGGCAATATTAAAGTCCCAGGTCTCCCCCGGCCTCAGGTTCAGCACGCTATCGCTGGAGCTGTCAACAAGGTCCTTACCAGCATCATAAAAGTTCACCGTGACCTCGGCCAGCTCCGCCATCACCGAGCCGACATTCTTCACCGTTACCCTGACGGTAACATTGCCTGACTGGTCCCTGACCAGCTCCTTATTAATCACGGCCAATTCACCACGCTGTGGCGTAACCGTGCCGGCGCAACCGAACGCCAAAAGCAAGACAAGAATAGCGCCCATGACCAGTATTTTCCTCATCGCCTAGACCTCCGCCTCGCGCGGCCTGGCCACAAAGGAGACGATAATCAGGACCACCCCGCCCACCACCAGACCGATACTGAACATCTGCAAAGGCACCAGCAGGTCACCCAATAGCCCCAAAAGCCAGGTCTGGAGCGATGGCGGGAAATCGGAGGGCAGCGGCAGGGTCGGGAGGAAATGCCGGGCGACCAGGACACCGGCCAGCTCCAGGACGCCGTAGAGCAGGAAGTCTATACCCAGGCTGCGGGTGGAGCCCCTGACACTGCGGTTGATGAGAATGATAAGCCCGATAAGCAGCACCATGAAGCCAATAAGGATATAGTAGCCGGTCTGGAAATACCCGATAAACTGCCTTACCTGCGTAACTACCCGCATCGCCTCCGGCGGTACGGAGCTTTCGTCAGCAGTATAGGTGTCGGGGAGCTGCGAGGCAAGTTCCTGGTAATACTGGTCATAATAAGGCCTGAGCTGGGTTTTAAGCTGGTCGGCCAGCGGCTTAAGCTGTGCTTCAGGTATCTGCCTGATGAAGTCCTGATAATGCCCTTCAAGGTACATCTTTAGCTGGTCTCCGGACAGGCCAGAAGCCCCCGGCGGCAGGTAATCCGCCGGTAAGAGCGCGACAAACTCCTGGTAATGCTCTTCCAGGTACGGTTTGAGCAGGTCTGGCGGCAGGGCCGAAAGGTCCGAGGAGATGTAACCATCCAAGACCCGCCACAGGCTGTCTTTCAGGCTTGTCTTCAGCGCCCCCAGCGAGAATACTATATTCAGCCGCGCGCTCTTGCCCAGGAGATATTCATAGCCAGCGTAGATAGCGCCGTCCAGCTGCTCCTTAAGCTGTGGCTCCAGGTCAGCGACAACCCTAGGCAGGGCCTCGGCTATTAAGTTTGACTCGGCCGAGGTCGTCCCGTTTATCTCCGGCTTTATCAGCGCCCCCGCCAGCGCGGGCATATCAACCTTGTCCACCTCGCGGACAACAAAGTCAGGGCTAAGCAGGGTGCTCTTCAGCATAAATGCCAGGCCGAAGACAGATAGCGACAGGAAAAGGAGAAAACCCAGAATGGCCAGCCCGAAGCCCTTTAAAAATTTCACACCAAGCCCCCCACTACTTTGATAATGGTTGGGGCCAGGGAAAGATGCCCCAACCAGGTACGTCGGCCATATTCTATCACACCAAAGAGGCAAATGGCACCCTTATAGGGCGGTTGACGACCCAGGAGCTATCTAGTAGAATTATTACAGTTGTCACTAGGCCGCGGGCGGTTAGCTCAGTTGGTTAGAGCGCTGCGTTGACATCGCAGAGGTCAGTGGTTCAAGTCCTCTACCGCCCACCAGGGTGTACCATAGATAGAACTTCCACCGCCTGAGTTTCTTCGCCGTATGGCATTGGCAGATTGTATTTGTTTGTCAAGATTGCACAAATCAAGCAAAACTGCCATTGCTGTCAATGTATGTGCCCCAGCGATGGCCTTGCCTTAGGCCAGAGAATGTCCATTTAATCGTTCTCGCTGAGTCTGCCAGTCCCTATAAAAAAATTATCACGGATGAAAGCGGAAATCAGCTCTACTTGACGTTTACAACGAGCTGAAAGGTCTTGATATCCCTGGTACCGCCTTCCCAGGGTCGGCTGTATTCCATGACAATGGTTGCCGTGCCGGTCTTGAGAGGGTTGAATGTCCAGACCTCCATGCTAGGTGCCCCAGGCATTGGGGGCTTCTGGGCGTCTTTGGGTGCCTCGTACCCGCTCTGGACGGCTGCCAGGACATTCGCATCAGAGATGCTTTTGACCGACCACTTATATCCGGTGGACGGGTTGGATTCCAGCACCACATCCAGCGTTCCATTGAGTGGCATGTCAACACTCTTACCTGAGTATGAAGCGTCTACAGAAATCTGCTTCGGTAGCGGTTGAGGTTCTGGCTTGGGTGACGGCTGAGGTGTCGGTTGGGACGTCTCTTGAGGACCGCACCCCACCGCAAGCAGTGGTGCCAGGCATACCATGACTATTGCCATAAACAATCTAGCTTTGACCATTTCCAAACCTCCTAATTTGTTGTTTGCCTGAGTGCCCCCGGATTACCCCGTGAGTAATCAGAGAAACAAGCCAGAGGTTTAGTCGTTAGCTCGGCACCTCATTTCAGCATATAGTACCATTAAACGGTTAAACTATCAAGATATTTTAGTATTTTTAGGAAACTTTTAGCGCCGCAGAATGCCACTGTCTTGACAAAGTAACCTCTTCCACATACAATCCGTACGAAAGTTGAAATAGCGTATGAATTGATTCTAAAAGGCCATCTGGCAGACTTATAGTAGATACTGTCACATTATCACGGAGTTCAATGATGCGTTGCCGAATCAAAGAGATATGATGATAAAGTAAAGAGGAGAACACATATGTCCGCACCAGTGACAAAAAAGGCCGTGGCCGGGACAAATCGGGATTATCTCACTCTGGTCTTACGCTTAACTCTGGGCGCACTCTTGCTCGCCGGCGGCATCGCCAAACTTCTTTACGCAGATAATTTTCTGAACAACCTGGCACTTTTCACCTTCCTTCCCCAAAATTTCCGCGATATCATGGGTATAGCCTTGCCCTTCGCCGAGATTGGCCTGGGCGGCTGGATATTATCCGGTTTCCTTCGCAGGCCCGCGGCTCTCCTGGCAGGCATCTTTGCCCTGGCTTTCATCGGGGTAAACGCCCACAGTCTGCTATCGCACTATGAGTCCAGCTGCGGCTGCTTTGGAAACGTGCCGCTGGCATACTGGCAGGCTATGGTCCTCGACGTACTGATGCTGCTGATGGCCCTGGCACAGCTTGCGTCGGGGCATATTTTCAAAGGCCTGGTTCAGTATAAAAGCCTGGCAAGATGGAAGGTGCCGGCTACCAGTCTGTTAATACTGGTGGTACTATTGAGCAGCCTTGTGCCCGGTATCGCCGCGCCGATGGCAGCGGGGACAGACGCCTCGGAAACACCGGTAACCGATAATACTTCAAGCGAATTACACCACCCCATCATGCATTTCACCCTAGAGCAGAGTAAGGAGATGCAGGAGGAGTACCTGAACGCTTCACAAGCTCCCCTGGATGCGTCGCTGTTTGCCGCACCGGAAAGCGGACCGTCGCTCAGCCTCCTGGACCATCTACAGTACACGCCCTCCCAGCGGGACCAGGGCCAGGCCGGCAACTGCTGGGTCTGGGCGGGCACGGGAGTCACGGAAATCTCCATGGACATCCAGAGGAGCGTGAAAGACCGGCTGTCCATCCAGTACTTTGATTCAAACTATAACGGAGGCTCCGGTAGCAGTTGGGCCGGCTGCGGGGGCTGGCTGTACCAATTTGCCAGCTTCTACAATACCCAGCAGAAGGCCATTCCCTGGTCGAATACCAATGCCAGCTACCAGGACGCGTCCAAGGGTTGCCCGGATACCGCCGCTGTCGCCGCCGGCTCTATCGGGATGACGCCATATTATGGCATCAGTTCCATGAGTGACCAGACCATCACCACCACCGGCGTGTCGCAGGCCACGGCTATCGCCAACATCAAAAACGTCCTCCAGCAGGGTAAAGCGGTGTGGTTCGCTTTCTACCTGCCGACCTACGCTGCATGGTACAACTTCGATATTACTTTCTGGAGTAATCAATCGGAAACCGCCGTATGGAGCCCTTCGTACTGCGGTACAACTATCGACCCGTCGTGGTGGGGTGGTCATGCCGTGCTGTGCTACGGCTATGACGACTCCGACAATAGCTGGCTTATGCTGAACAGCTGGGGCACCACCGCCGGCCGTCCCAACGGCCTCTTCCGCTTGACCCAGAACCTGAACTACGATTGTACTTATCCTTACGGTGGCAACAATTATCAAGCCTACATTTTCGAGACGCTCGGCATTACCTTCGGGGCCTCCCCACCAGTGGTGACCAACTCCAGTGGCGCTAGCAATATCACCTCAACTTCAGCCAGGCTGAACGGGGAGGTGACCTCAACCGGCGGCGAAAACCCAACCGTCCATATCTACTGGGGTACCTCTGATGGCGGCACCACGCCAGGCAGCTGGGCTAACGATGTCAACCTGGGGGCTAAAGCCGCCGGCACCTTCTATACCGACATCTCAAGCCTCTCTAACGGCACCACCTACTATTACCGGTGCTACGCTACCAACTCCGGTGGCTCAGATTGGGCCGATGCCACTTCTTC
>Ga0315280_10005550_pt1 | contig 17896 bp, 17 predicted proteins | sample YL17G06_40_MG_FD_203697 | JGI IMG/M metagenome (GOLD analysis project Ga0315280, IMG submission 203697) | Sediment microbial communities from Yellowstone Lake, YNP, Wyoming, USA - YL17G06_40 | ecosystem: Environmental > Aquatic > Freshwater > Lake > Sediment | place: USA: Wyoming | collected... | reverse complement strand
AGCCTCGGGCGGGATTTGAACCCGCGACCGCCGCCTTACCAAGCCTCAACCGAATGTGTGGAGCGCCCTACTGAGATTGATTGGGAAGTATATGATGATTACTTGCTTAAAGCATATAGGCCCAGAACAGCAAGAGAACGATTCAGCTATGGCAAGAATTATGCTGATTGTCTCTTAACTGGCAACTATAGCAACTTAAAAGTTTTGAGTGATGACAAGCGAGGGCATGTCTTAAAGGCGCTTAGTGCCCTCAGCAAATACTTGGGAAAGTATGAGGATTTCAAGCTGTCAATCAAACAGTATGGCTTGAAGTGGACTGGCAAAAACAAGGATGACATTATCATTGACCGCTTAACAAAAGTGCATAACGCAGATGAAATCTTTGACTGGATCAAACTCGTAAAGAAGGAGAGACCTGAACTCACGGATTTTATGGATTTGATAAGCATAACTGGCATGCGCCTTGTTGAAGCTGTGAGCTGTTATAACATGATAATTCAGCTAGGGCAAGAGGGCAAACTGAACGAGTATTATAATCAGGAGAAAATGACGCTTGAACACTTCCATTATAAAGAAGCATTCATACGAAAGACTAAAAAGGTTTTCATTAGTTTTGTTCCACATGCTTTGATTGAAAAGATTATTAAGGATGATCCCATTCCAAGCACCAACGCAATTCTAAAGTTGCTGCAGAGAATTGGTATTCGATGTAGGTTTGGAGATATTAGAGAGGCAAATGGCAGCTTCTTAACAAAGTGTCTTCATGAACCAGAAATCGACTTTCTGCAAGGAAGAGTTAGCGCAAGCGTGTTTCAACAGAATTATTTTAACCCGTCTTTGATTGCGGATTTGCAGACTAGGGCACTTCAGGGTATAGCAGAAATCCAAACAAAGATTTCTTAATTCCATTTCTTTCTTCTTGTTATAACAAAGGGCTTATTTGAAAGGAAATACCCTACCTTTTTTGTGTAAACTATGCCACTCTTTTCATGCCCATAAGTTTGGGGATGGGGTTTGAACCCACGCCTCAGAATAAAGTTTCCTTTGTTACAAAACGGGCATCGCCCTTTGAAGGCGAACCATGGAAACTCTGCATTCTAACAGTCGAATATTAACAGAATTAGAAAGGTATACCTCAACTCAACGCATTGTTAGATAACATCTGCTTTTTTAGTTGCATCCATCCGTAACTGTTCACGCAAGTATTGCTGGATTAACCGCTTAACTTGCATTGGCTTCCAGTCCTTCCCAGTTTCTTCCTTCAATTGTTTACATATAACACTGAAGTTTCCGCCCTTCGCATACAGATACGCCGCTTTAGCATGTAATCCCTTCAGCTCCACTTCCACATCTGTGATCTGCCTCTCAAGAGTGAACGGCGCAATGTCCAATGTGTCGTAGGGCAATGTGGTTTGGGGCATGTCTCTTATTGTGATTAGGTCCTGATACCATTTTGCCTTTATCTTTGCCAGAAACTCGTTTCCATATGTAAGCTTCTTAACAATCATTCCGGTTAATTCGCTGTGCTTCCACTTGTCCAGATCCTCTATTTCCTGCAAAACAAAAATGATGTGTCCTCTGAACTTGCGGATAGTAAAAACCTTATGTCTGATTTCAACATTCATTTTGCAAAGTGGCGACCGAGTATCATCATGAATGCCCGCCTCATCTAACGTGTAACATTTCTTTCCTGGTTGATGTGCAAACCAGTATGTAACTTCTTCAAGGCTTGTGATTCTTTGGCCCTTGCCAAAGGTTTGAATGTTGCTTCCAAAATAATCTAAGGCGCCCTCGGTTAATCCGATTTCCATGAATAATAATGATGTGTCTGTTTTGCCCGTGTCTGGATTTCCATAGATAACGCAGACTGGATATTTCCATTGACTGAAAAAATGCTTAACAATAGCAGCTAAGCCTTCGCTATAATCCTTCTGAACTTGAACTTGCACTGGCTTTTCCACGGATCTCTCTCTCTCCTGTCCTTCCAACTTTCAAACCTAAATTCGTGAGAATATCAGCATTCATAAGATACAATGCTTCGCCCTGACGCTTCAGCTGCTCCCGCAAACTATTTAACCATTCAAGAAACTCGAGATCATCGCTGAAAGCGCTAATGTACAAGTCGAGAATTGCGATTTTATCCGCATTCAAATTACAAGCATAATCACAGAGATCTGGCCTCTTCGCTGCTAACTTTTGACTAAGAGTCTGCAACGTCTGCATTTCAATATCGTATTTTTTGCGTTGACTCAATGTTCAGCGTTACCTTCCGCTTTTATGATGATGGTGAACTCTTCCTATGCGTTCTGTTCTTCCGCCTCTTGGTCCTTTCGTGCGTCTCACGCCTACTTTTATGGTGTCTCCTTTTTTGCCTACTTTCTTAGTTCTTATTCTAACATACTTCTTTTTTCCGCATCCCATTTTCTTTTTTTCTCCTCATGATTTTTCATACGAATGATTCTCTCCTTTTTTTAAACCAGAATAGCGTATAAACGAACACAAACAAAACTGAAGCAGAACATATAAGAGCAAAATAGATCGCGGCGCCTTCACTCAAACTCTTCCACCCCAATAATGACCAATAAGAAGAAGGATAAAACCACCAAAAATACAAAGAGAGCAATCATAAAACCCCAAAAACTATTCAAATTCTTCCACATTCCCCAATTTGCTCTTTCCCTCACCACGCTTGAAAATCCGACCTAAAAATCCGAACCTGCCCTCTTCCTTCCGTTTCTCCGCTGCAATGCTCACGATCTGGTTTGCACGCCAACCGTTGACGCTGCATCGAAGCTTCAACTTGCTAATAACCCAATCTTCCAACCAATCCAGTTCATAATCATCAGCAATACTGAGCATCGTAGAGAGCTCTTCATCTTCACCCATCGTAAGCATGCTTATGAATTCAAGCTTTTCATCTTCTGTAAGATTCGCTATGCCCTTAGCTACTGCTTCCTCTTTACTGCCTAAGCCAATCTTCTGCAAGAGCTCTTTCTTTAAGCGTGCCTTTTCTCCATCATCCATTTTTCATCGCCCTAAACAGCAAATCCCATAACTTGCAAAATCATTCTGAGAACATGATAAATTCCCATGCCCGCAAACAAAATCAGCAACACCGTGCTCACTGGCAACTTGCGCTTCTCCATCAGACTTTTCCAAAAGCTCTGCTGAGTAAGATAGTTCAACTTATTTCGCTCTTTCTGATCAACATCCCCACTATTATGCAACGTAACACTTTGAGGGCAATCAACTGTTTCTGTAACAGGTTCAGTTTTCTTTTTTCCATCCTCAATAATCTGCTTAACCCGTTCTATAGTGATGCTTTTTCTTGAAGCATTATCCACATAAACAACATATTCCTTGCGCTTATCTCCAGCGAATAGGATAGAACTGAATTCCTCGTAAATGTCATCAGGGTCAATGTGGAATCTTTCCGCAATAGTCTTTCTTAAACCTCTTGCAACTTCGCCAATCCGAGTTTGAGGATCATACTTAGCTTTCATAGGGAAAATCTTGTGTTTATCAACAAGCTTCACTTTCAACTTAATTTTGTCAACCATTAACTATTCCTCGCTATACTTCCCAATTTTCCTTCGTAAACTTGCCTTTCATGAGGAGTTAACCCTTCATGCTCTGCCTTCAAGGCTTGCCTATGCGCGCTACGATAACTCAATTTTTCGCCCTTGAAGCTGCCCCTGTAACCTTTGCCCTCTCTAAGTTTTCTCTCGACCCTTTCATGCCTTCGCAATCGGACTCGCATGTGGATGCCTCTGTAGGTTTTAGGCACTTTTGGATTCATTCGGATGCGCCCTCTTTTGCCATAACCCGCTAATTTGCTTCGCATCAGATCACCAGAACTTTATAAAACTCCATATGGCCGCTGCAATAGTTACTACCGTGTGAATTATTGCCGTAACAAAATTAAACATGGTCATGAAGAAAACGCCTAAAGGTTGAATACTGCCCTGCTGAACACTTGCGTATGTCGCATCTAAAAGCCAGGCAATCAGAATAAAGGGCAAAAACGGCGCTGCAGTCTTCACGATGCCCATGACTATGCCAGTTAATAAGCCAAATAAAAATCCCCACCACGCCTCAAAAGTAGTTATCCAATCTTGCAACCAACTTGGCAAAACCTTTGATACACTATTCAGAAGATTCTTGATGAAATTGTAAACTAGATTATTCTCTGGTGACAGAAAGGATCCGGGAACTCCAGGTGTATAAGTGCCCGTGTATATTTCATCAGTCATTCCGCCCTTGAAGTATCCTTTTCCTTCATGCCAAATTTTAAATGTTATATCTACGGAACTCCAAAAGTTAGAATTAACTGCATAGTTATTGCTGATCATTCTTGTGGCGCCATCCATACCATTCTTATAAATCTCCACAAGAACTGCGGTGCTGTTCACTTTTGAAACATAAATGTCGTAGGTGTCACGCCAATTTACATTAAAATCTGTGGGATCCCGCACATACTTTGCTACCCAAAATTCCCACCAATTCGCCGTGAACGCTGAACTATTCACGTTTGAACCCGCATAAAACCACATATTATCAAACAAGCCGCCCCAGTTCTTAACATCCTCACATGATATGCTAACGTAAATGTTGCTGATGTTCCATACCATTTGCACTTTCTTGAGTGTTTGAATGTCATACCAGTCGCGCGTGTTGACAAGCCAACTAAAGTTTATTATGGCATGGTACCCTGCAAAATCAGTTACGTTAAGATATTGCCAAATTGCTGATCCGCCCTCTTGTCCCGGAACTCCCTGCCAACTAGTGCGATCGCAAGCTGTCCATGATCCAGTTTGACTAAGCTGCTGCCAATCAGCAAAACATGGAGAAATCAATAAAAGAAGACATAAAAGAATCAAGGCAACAGAATATTTCGTCTTCATTATTTTACCTCTTTCGGATTTATTGCAAACTCAGCTTTCGCATCTGGCAATCGTTGCGAAAAGAAACTGAGAACGTTCCAGTCATCAGAAAGAATCTTCACGATTTTATTTTCTTTTTTGGCATACTTCCGTAGTTTAGCTGTAAATTTGAGAAAAGTTAAGGCGTTCCAAGAACTAGCTTCTATGGTTTTCTGTTCACCATTTGATAATTGGATTATTGCGGCAATGTACATGGCACTTTCTCCTTTCCATTGTTGTTCTTAACATCTTCAAGAAGTATGATGATGTAATTGTTTACGCTCCGTTTTTCTTTGAGTGCCTCTTCTTTGATCCATTTCGCAAGAGCATGCGGTAAATGCAAGCTAACCCTTTCGTAAGGTTCCATAGTTACTTTTACGTATGTAAAGCAAATTTAAGCATTGTTATGCAAAATGCTTAACAAAATTAAAGAATATGCTTTAGAAACATATATTTTTGTAAGGAGACAAAAAAGAATGACAGACGATATGACAAGTGCCATCACCACTTGGTTGCCAGTGATAATCCAGTTCGCCATGCTCGGCATGGTCTTTGGATTACTGAAGAAATTCGGCAAGTTTTAAGGAGGTTCTCTCAAGTGCAACGGAGAACCTTACTAATGGAAGTCGCTATTCTAACGCTTTTCATAGCTTGCTTTTCCGCTTCCGTCTATGCATCGTATAGCACAAGCATAATCTACAGCAAATTCAACTCAATCAGTTGGTACACTGAAACGCTCGACAGAAACTATACAAGCGTAACTATAGACATTATACCCCATCTAACATTCAATCAAACCGAAACGCCCGCCGCAAAAGTTGCCTTCATGAATGAAACAACAACTGTGAAAGGTATCATCGTACTTTTTTACAAAGACAATACGGAAAAAGTCTATCTTGCTGATGGCGTCACTGAAGTGCAGATTGCAACTGGAACATGGACAGCGGGCAATATAACACGCATTGTTCTCGGAAGCCAAAAAGTAACCATTACCGATCATTATGGAGTCGAAGCTTCAGAAGCAACGATTTTGGATGGATTCAGCTTTGATCAGGAATTCGCAAACGTGAGAGCTAAAGGCGCCACAGCATTCACGGCAACAGATGGATACATGCAAGTTGACGTCGACGCTGGCACTGCAGGCATGTCAAGTTCAATCACAGAGTGGATGCCTACATTAATTGAGCTTATGATGCTTGGAATGGCAATAGGTTTGATCAGCAAATTGGGCGGCAAATGGTGATGCCCACTGAACAAAAAAGCTTTCTCATCCCTCCTTTTTCTACTCTTGTTTGCACTTCTAAGTTTTATTCCAGTTCACGCTTCAACTTCCGTGCAAGTTGGAGTTTACTATTACGTCTGGTACGATCCCTCAACTCCTGTAAGCTGGGAATATCCCAAAATTCATGACAAACCACTTTTAGGATTTTACAACAGTTCTGATCCAAATGTGATCAAACAACATTTTGCTTGGATGAGCGAATTACACATTGATTTTGCGATCCTCAGTTGGTGGGGAATAAACCATTTCACGGATAATGCTTCTAAACAAGTTTTTGCCACGGCAAAAGGCAACATTACAAACGTAAAACTCTGCATCATAATAGAACCCTACAATGAAACAGCAAACGGATACAATTATACGGAGCTCTACAATCATATGTACTCTGAGTTTGTTGAACCTTATCCAACAGTTTATTATAGCTATGGACATTACGATGCTTATGGAACATTCTTCTATAAGCCTCTTCTACTCTTCTTCAATGGCGTCTATTTAACGCCCAACGGAGATTTCCCACAAGATGACAGATTCACGATTCTTGTTGTGGGCCATGGCGATTATGCAAATTGGATCTACGAAGATGTCAGAAAAACTTATGGATATTACGATTGGCCTAATCCGCCTATTCCAAGAGAGAGGCAAGTTTCTATTCTGCCCAGATTCGATGATTATTATGTCAGATCTCCAAACTGCACGATAGATTCGAAACTTGAATGGCTTTATGATAGTCAATGGGCAAGAGCTTTAGATTACAATAAAAAAGGCAAAATTAATGTCATCACAATCGCAACGTGGAATGAGTATCCAGAACGCACGGCCATAGAACCGCACTACGATAGCACAGCTGCGAATCGGGATCCCTACTTTCTCTATAACAAAACACTCAGTTACATTGCTGAATTGAAGGGCATCAGCACAGCATCTGCAGGTTTATGGTATAATAATCCTCGCAGTTACGCCATAATCTGTGGCGTAGTCATATTCATTGCAATAATTGGGAAGTGGATGTATGATAAAATCTAAAATCTTTACAAGTTTGTTGATAGTTTCCATACTCCTTGGAACTTTAATGATTTGGAAGATTCCAGAAGCAAATGCGAGTGAGTACACGCTTGGTGATTTGGAGCAGCAAATAACTGATGCTCTCGATTGGCTTGACCGCATGGTATACATAGAAATTAATTCTACACATGCAGTTGCAACAGATACGCCGCAATTGAGTTTTAGAGTTAAGCATAGTGATGGGAAATGGACTATTTCAGGGAAGACCAGAGAAGAAAATTTGCCCAATGGAGCGGATATGATAAAGGGATGGGCATATGTAGAAGATGCTTCAGATCGAGGAGTAATCACAAGTTATGTTGACAAGGCTTCAATGCTTTACAAATGGGATTTGGACGATGATGGAAATTATAACAATTTACTCTTGTACGTTGAATACGCCACGATTAATGATAGTTGGACTCAACTTTATGGCAAAGTAGACAGCTTCTCCGGAGAGCAGAGCATAACTTATGATCTTTATCTTGAAACTGACAAACTCATTTCAACCATTGCAAAAGATAAAACTTTCACCAGAACTAAGGAATGGGGATGGCCAGGATCTCGCTACACTATAAGGCCGACAGTGAAAGGCTTGGCGGATCTTTACTATAATTTGGCAACTATTTCTTATCCATGGCTTGGCGGCCAGACATATGCAGAATATCGAGATGTAGACTATGCGGATCGTGCATTGAAACTTTATCGTACATGGTATGGCAGCGGATACATCATTGACCGTTTTGATGGGCAATATGGAACCTGCGCATTGAGCAGGCCCTTTCCAGAGATAGCAAAATACAATGGAACATCAATTCCGCCTAATCCTGACTTAATACTTGAACCTACATGGAATGCTCTCCTTGACCAGTATGAAATATATTACACTAATTCGCCCTTAGCAAACTGGTACAATTACAGCAATGCACCATCGCCCACATATGGAATAAACAATGTTCTAAGATTTGTAACAGTCTCACGGCATGTGATGCCAGAAAATGAAGAATGGCCTCGCGTTCCATTTCAATGTACAGATTCAAGCTTTATTTTTCCCTACAAAAGTAGAACAGGTTTTGAATGGGCAAGAAACGCTTACATTGCTAATGGCATGGCCTATGATCTCATAAACTATAATGGATATTCTCTTGTGATCCCCGGCCCTGAAGGTGATGTATGTCTCGGATATGGACCAGACTGTGCCAGCATCCGCGCTTGTGAGGACATGTACAAATACGGTAAAGACATTCCCTATGGATTAACTACATTAAAAACAGAATTCATTGATTCATCATTATCTGTGTGGGATGGCAATGGATTTGGATATGTTCTTCCTTCGGTTGGCACCGCACTTGGGACTCTCACAATACCTGTTCCCATGGCATTCGCAGCTTATGGAACTCACAACACAGCAACTTTTGGCAATGCCTTAGTCCAATATTACAAGATTACGGGCGATGAATACTATGCCACAAAAGCGGACGAAGTCGTGGGCGTTTTAACAATGATTCAGAATAAACTTGGTAAATCCGTTGAATCCAGAAATCGCAACCAAGAATTTTATAGGGCGGAATATGTGGGGTCGTTTTTGCCTGGTTATGGAGTTGCCTACAGCTTTGGACAACAAGATGTATACACGACTGATTGGGTAGATTGGATCTATGGGGGGTTGAAGCTTTTCGGCATTTTTGAGGAAGACCCTCAACCGTTGACTTATCCATGTTTGGGCAACGCTGAAGTGACAATTCCGTCTGTTTGGACAATGATTGAATACCGAACTTTGAACCGCATTCCAAAAGTGCCTGACGTCCCAGACTATGTATTGCCCTTAAACAATGTTGTTGTTTACACTGATCATGGAGGAAGTTACGGAGGCGATGGTTCCACAGAAATATGCAATGACGCAGTCGCCACAAAAATAGGTGGTGCTACGGGAAATCTTTGGAAATACGTGGGCAACATTAACAGATTCCGCATGACAGCTGTCGCTGCTGTCATTCAACAAGCTTGGGCAACAATAGAATATGATTGGAATTTCACTTTAACTCAACCTGTTACAAATTGGAGAACAAAACTTTACTTCACAACACCATATCTTCAAGGGTCTGGCGGCAATTCTTTAGGTGTATGGGTAGAATTGTACAATTCCAAGGGAACTTTGGTGGTCAGCGAATCAAAAATACCGCTGAATGGATACGCTGAAACATCCGGTTTTGGAAAAATGTTCTTTTATAATAACTTGACATGTTTATATGGTACACTTCCAGCTGGAACTTACACTATTAAATTGAAGTTTAAATGTCATGCTGGGTATGGACAACTATATTTGGGTTATCAATATTGCACTATTACTGGTGATGTCTGGAAATGCTTACCTATGGGACTGGAATGTTTCGGATACGATTGCGACCCAGCATATGCACCACCCATCATAACTTACAATCTGAACATTCAGTCAGTTGGACCAGGTTCTACATCTCCCTCGGGCCTTCAAAACTACGCGGAAGGCGCAACTGCTACTATCAACGCTACACCGAATACAGGAAAATATTTTTGGAATTGGAAGTTAGAAAACACAGCTCTGGCCTATTCTCATAACTTCACCACTAACCCAATCTCCATATATATGGACCACGACTACAATTTGACAGCCTATTTTGGTGACACTTCAACACCACCACCGTCTTACAGGAACCTAATAATATCCGTCACTAATATAGCATGGGGGACTACATCCCCACCACCTGGAACTTACAGTTATGCTCAGGGTAATTCAGTTACTGTAACTGCTACTCAATACAATGGGTATGTATTCAGTGGATGGTTTTTGGATGCAACTTGGTGGTATACATCTAATCATATTATAATAACAATGAACACAGACCATTCACTTATGGCAATTTTCCGAGGCACAACGATTCACTTTAATATATATGACAGCAAAACTAATGCACAGATTGGGTTGTTCTCAGGTATGATAATTTACTACAGACAAAGTGGTAGTTCTACTTGGATTAAATTATTCACAATAGTAATTGGTGGTGGCAGTACACCATATTGCCTTGCAACATTTGACTTCCCTGGTGGAACATTTGATTTTGAGTTTACTATGGATGGATACTATTTCAAATACATATGTAATCAGGTAATCTCATCCGTATATTCAGATTACTACTTCCCAACTGTATATATGGACCCGATAGTATATGGTGGCGGTGGTGGATTCAGCCATCCTAAGTCATCAATAATTACATTCTATGCCACAATTCCTTATTCGGGAACTTACACTCAAGTCTATTGGATTGACCCGAAAGAATGTATCTATGTGGAACCATGCTTCAACACAACGGCAACAATCAAGATCACCGTGCACTATGCTACGCTGTATTTTCCTGTGGTTGAAATAGAAGCTGAAAATGTCGCTTATGTCAAGTTCAATATCACAGAGCTCTATCAGGCCTATGCTCAGGAGAGCTACAAGCAAAAGCTCGACACTAATCAATGGACAGGATTCTGTGTTCAATCAAGTCAGCATTTGCTTCTGGAAGTCACTGGTTTTCCATATAAGCCCCTACAAGTTTGGCACTGCAGCATAGATGGTGAAGTTTCAGAGATTAAGAATTGGAACTGGATAAACGGTGAAAGCGCCATACTTTTAGACAAGTTTTCAACGGTCTCTTTGACATTTGGAGAAGCTCCTAACACGATTGGGATCTGGATACCGGTCCTTGTTAGTCTAATGATGGTGCTAGTTGCCCTTGGATTAATCAAAAAATACGTGAATATATGATGAAAGGGAGGGATGTAAGAAGGAATGGAAATAAGCAAAAAGAAATTCAAAAGTAGGGAGGTTGTTAAGGCAATTCTCCTATTCTTCTTTCTCACTCTAGTCTTAGCCTCACTTCCACAATCTCCATTTATCGTTCCAGAAGCAAAAGCAACTCCTCTTCAACAAGCAATAAACACATCAAGTATAGTGACTGGTGTCACAGGTGCTCCTATACAATTTTTAGAAGCAAGTTCTTACATCAAATTGAATTTCACAATGTTTACAGTCGAGTTCTATAAGGGAGCATCTGGATATAACAAGATTTACGATAAGTTCGGTAATGTGTCAGTTTATGATGACCGTATTGTTTTAGAATACTGGACGGGAAATGCATGGAAACAAAGAGGGACACCTACAAGCATAAAATACGTCAAAATAAACGATTGTCGCTATAACATAAGCAGGTTTTACACAGATTATCTTGGTACAACATACAACATAACGTACACAATAAAGAGTGATTCTCCAATCAAAATAACCATAAGTTTGAAGTCTGGTCAAACAGATGCTTATCGTGTTGCGTGGTATCCGAGTGGCATTGTAAAAACGGATTGGATAGTGGGAGATAACAAAATTGTTTTTGGCGATGAAACAATTAATTATCAATGGATAGGATTCAGTTGGATAGATGTTTACCGCGTTTTTGGAAACATCACAACTTACACGGTTGAAACTGTTGCGCAAGGAAGAAAAGCAAACATTTATTTCAACATAGGAACAATTAATGTTGGTCAAAAAATAATTATTGACCCGAGTATTGTGGCAGGTTATACTTACACTATTGGTTTGGAGCAACAGAATAAAGTCTTCTATCATAATGGTTATCCCTATGTAATAGTTCCAGTATCAGGGGCTATTGACTATTTTTATTTTGATGGTTCATATTGGAATGATGGTGGAGCAGTTTGGACTGATGCTAATCCTCTCGGAAGCAAAGTGGCTATTTGGTATAATGGAACGCATGTTCACAGTGCATTTACAAATCCAGTTGTTAAGGGAACTACACAGTATAAACGTGGAAGTTTCAACGCTAACCATACTATTACTTGGACATCGCCAGTTACGGTTTATACTGAAGGGACTGGCAATATTCCGAACTACCCAAGCATAACGACTGTTGGTTCACGGATTTATGTTAGTTGGGTTCAGACGGCCGATGCGGAAGTTAGAACGAGTTACAGCGATAATAATGGAGCATCATGGAGTGGATATGTTTTAGCAGAAGCTACAGCTAGTTATGCAACGATGGTTCTACCCAAAAATGATACAAAGAAGAGTGTCATGGTTCTTTACAGTGTTGTTTCGGGTTCTTATGGTGTAATGAAGAGTGCAGAGTTTAATGGAACAACTTACACTGGAACAACACAAATTTCTGGAGCAACAAGTTTGATGGCTGATAGAACAAGGTTTTCAGCAACAGCCGACACGTTTACTCAACATTCAATATCGGTAACTTGGACGGATAGCACAGGAAGATTTATGAATTTTGTGTGGATGCTTTATTCTGGAACATGGCAGTGGGTAGCACCGACAAATTGTCTTTACACTATGGGAACATCATCCTTTGCTGTTTTAAGTTGGATGAAATACACAAACAACACTCACGCATTGTTTCCCATGTCGGGTAACATAGCGAATATTTACAGGCGAGATTACAGTCGGCAAAGAAATACTTGGAGTGCAAAAGTTTACACCGTTGAAACGACTGCATATTTCAGTACACCTCCAAGAATGAACAGTGCATTGAGGGCTGCTGAACCAACCACTCAAAATCTGCTGTTTCAATACATTTGGGAACAACTTGGTGCTGGATATAGCAATATCATGTATGGAAGCTACAGCCTTTATGTGGCAACTGATGTTACTTACACTGTTTCTTCAGACCTTTTAACTATTGTTGGCAAAACGGCGGCAAATCCATTCACACTTGATTACATTGTTTCAGCGGATACTGTGTGGGCTTGGGAGCAAACTTTCAACTATTCAGACTTCTTTGCATTTTATGCCAATCTACAAGTTGGCAATGGCGCAACAATAACATATTTTAATTCAACAAATCAAGTTTTACAGATGCCAAGCTACTACATTTTTTTAAAGAATTTAGCACACTTCAAAGTCGGAGTTAAGTTTCAGGGAATAGGAGTCAATGGTAGTGTTATTGAAGCAAACTTGATAAAAAGCGATTTCATGACAACCACAGCATATTTCTATGTTTACGGCTCAACAATTAAAACACGTTTTGACATTTTCAATGCTTTATGGAGTCCCAGCATGATAGGCGAAATCTTCGACTCCATATTTTCTGGAAGTGAACCTTGCGCTCCATCAAGTTCAAAACTTAATATGTCAAACGTTTTAATTCAGAAGGGTCTTGAAATCGGTTTTAGTTCTTTGGTTGGAGCAACATTTATGCGTGATTTAATCATTCGGAACCCAAACAGTTGGGGCATTCACACTTGTATGAGTGCGGGGAGCATAACTTTCTACAATTGCACCATAAATTCAGTTACATACCAACTATACAACGACTTGGGCGATTTCAACACGTTTTACTTTCGAGATTCAACTCTAATAAACACCATTTACGTTTATTTCAGTAGTGAATTGAATATCTACAATCAGAAAACATTCAACCTTCAAGTCACGAACCAAACGGGCAACGCTATTTCAGGAGCAACAGTAATAGTTAAAGACAAATTTGGGAATACAGTTTTTTCAACAACGACCGATGGTAATGGAAAGATAACTGCTCAAACAGTCAACTACAACCGTCTTTATGTGGCTTACCTTTTTAGTGGAACAACATATACGGAAACCAACTATTTCCCCTTAAAATTAAATGTTACCAAAACAGGATACAATAGCTATATTGGAAACATAACATTACCAAATTTAAGAAGTGGAGCTGGAATAAACCTTCAAGTTGCTCTTCCACCATACATTCCACCTTATACCCCTCCTGATTTGCCTCCAATCGTAAGTTTTACGTGGACTCCCAACTATCCACAAGCAGACCAAACAGTAACCTTCGACTCAACTGGTTCTTACGACCCAGACGGGACAATCATAAGTTATTACTGGAGTTTCGGAGACGGACAAGTAAGCACTTCTGCAAATCCTACGCACAGTTACCGAAGATTCAATCTCTACGATGTTTCTTTAACGGCAACTGATGATGATGGGTTCAAGAATACTTTGAGGCAACAAATTAAAGTCAAGTCTCCACCAAACATTTTCGTTTTCATTGACAACTGGAACATGTCAAGTGGCAACTTTATTATCAACGCTACAATAAACAAGCCTATTACCTTTTGGGGTGACGTTTCTTCTAAGTTCACGAATTATCCATCAGGTTGGCAATTAGAATCAGGTAATCCAGAAGACTTGTCTGGAATCAACACTAGCTATTGGTCAGTAACTTGGGATTTTGGCGATGGAAACATCACAACGGGAGATTACTACACATGGTGTTGGACGTCACACGCATACAACGCCACAGGAAACTATCCAATAAGCTTCAGCTTGACAAACGACTTAAACTTAACATCATACAGCCAACAAATATTTGGAGAAATAACGGTGGTAGTTTCTAATCCCCCTGTTAAAAAAGTAAATCCTGTAGTAATACCGCCCTTCAAACCACCCACTGAGATAGCGCCTCAGCCGCCAATTTCTCTGTTACTGATTATTCCAATTGCGATCGCGGTCGCTTTGATTGTCTTCTCCAAACGATAATTTCCTTGACAAGCTTATACATATCACGAACAAAGCAGTAAACGAAGATTCCGAGACCGAGTGCTATTGGAAGAACCAGGAACAAGAAAATGCCATCGGGAAGCATACTCATTTAGTATAATCACCTAAAGAAAAATGAGGCGTTTCCTAAACAAAAACTTTGCGTTTTTTATATATGATTTGTTAAGGTTTGTTAATGGTTGTTATTACATATATACCCTGTTTATTTAGTTTAGTTTCATAACTAACATAACAATCAATCATCAAAGAAAAAAAATTAATAGTTAAGCTTCAGGGCGGCCGTTCCCCCTCGCCTAAAATCCACTTTTGCCAGCGTGGAAGCCATTGCATGATGCGTCTCCATTGAAGAGCTCTTGAAATTTTGCGTGTTTGGTCCGGCATTTTTCTGTAGTCTATATGGCGTAAGATTCCAAGTCTTTCAGCGTTTTTAATGATTTTTTGGATCCAGCTGGTACTTCTGTGAAAACCCTTTGATATGATGCTCTCTGAATATCCTTGGCGCCTAAATTTTATTATTGCGGCTGCTTCTCTGGGCAATGTTTGTATTCTCATTTTTATTTCTGTAACTCCTCTCCTCTAGATTGTGGCAAAAATTCATCGTTCCATGCTTTGCAGATTATCCATGCAAGTCTTGCAAGGTTCAAACCGTCAGGAGCTCTCTTTTGAATCGGTTGCCTTACCGGAACATACTTCTCTTTCAGTTTTTCACTTATGATGTCAAAATCTTGCGCGGAAACCAATCTTTGTTCGATGCCGATAAGACCGAGAGTATATAATGTTCTTCGCAGTTGGACATAGAAGCTACGGCGACTGTACTTGAAACCTTGTTCAATCTTGCCTGCATCGAGATCCCAGGCGAACTTACTCATTTCCGCCCTGGTAAGGCCGCCATGCGCTTTAAGCTGTTTTAGGAAGAGTTTGCATGCGTGTTGAGCTCTTGCCTGGGTAAAAATTAATTGGCAGACGTCTTGCTGTTCTGAAATGAGGTCTATCTTGATTTTTCTTGTTAAAATTCGTAGGCCCATGTTTAAACTTCTCCATTGACAGTATTGATGCACTTGAAATCACTTCGAAGGTTGAGAGCGTCTGATCTACTACAAATGCTCAAAAACACCTTAACCTCCTATTTCTCAAGCCTATGCGTTATCAGGGCGTCCCAGTTATCCAGATCCTGAATCCTTCCGCCGCAAAAACCAAGAGTGACTTCGCAACCCTCAAAGATTTTCTCGCCCATTTCTGTTTCAAAGGCGCATTCAAAACATAATGCTCCCACGATATGTTCTCTGCAGTCTTCATGCATGGATGAAACCCAAATGCCATTTAGAAAGAATCTATTTTCGCATGGTGTTACTCTTGGCACTAAAACGAGTTTATGGCATCTTTTGCATCGCTTTCGTTCTGTTCCTTCTGGAATCATTTCAAGCCTCCTTTTTGGGCCAGAACTGCTTAAGGTCAACTTCCCAACCGCATGCATGTACACGGCGGCACTTGATGACAACAGACTTCCAGTCTTCCTGAGTTATGTAAAGCCCTTTGCTGCCGCATTTAGGACAAATAGCTTCTCGAACGACAAAAACCATCAAGAAGTCTCCTTGACTTTGATTTTGATTTTTGATGGTAGGCGGTATCCGCTGCCCTCTTGGATCAGCTGGCCTTCACGGCACATGACCATCAAGGTTCCTCCGAGGCTTCTGTTTGGAATTTGCCATCCATATTCAGCGGCTTCTTTTTGTAGTTCAGCGCTGGTGAAAATTGGATTTGCCGAGGAATCTTTTTTTAGAGTTCTTTCGTGAAGTTGTATTGCGGAGTACATGACTTTGCCGCTTGGGTTCTCCGTGGTCATGCTGATTTCTTTTGGCGCCTTATCTTCCACAGAAACTTCAGTTAATGATGCTTCTAAACTGATTTTGCTATCGCCCTTTTGTAGTTCTGCCTTCCCAATTTGGTCATAGATATTCTGAATGTTTAAGACACGTCTTAGGGCACTCTGTAAATCATTAAAATCTGTAATAGATTGCTGGTCCTCTTCATGTTGCTTTTCAAGATCATGTCTAACCTCTTCGACAAACTTTACTCGTCTTTCAAGATCACTCGTTTCTTCATTTACGCATTTCTTTACTTCATTCTCGAAAACAGCTTTCCATTCGTCAAACTCTTTCTTTAATTCATCATACTTTTGTTTCCAAACCAAATCATCACTCTCCATGACTTTGACTTTCAAAAACTCATCTCTAATGCTTTCTGGGGATCGTTTACCGAGAGCAACCTCTCTACCAACTTCCTCTGGAACGCCAACGGGCAACACGTAAACCTTCTTAACATCGTTGCCAATAGCAGCGTAAAAATGCCCCAAGGGCAACGTCTGGATCTCTTCAGCTGGAACCTTCATGCCTAGCAGCTGCTTGAGGATCCTCTCTACCTCATGCGCTTCTTTCATACGACCCAAGATCCAGTTGTCACATTGCCTCAGCGGTGTCTTGTCGATTCCGCCGATGTCTTGACTGTCAAGCCACAAATAGTTGCCCAGGGCAGCGCCTTTGCGAATAAACTGTTGGGCAACCCATTTGACTGGTGTCATTTTGCCCTGGGGAATTGTTTCCCAAGCCTCTGGAATAATGACTATAACATGGTCCAAATTGGCGAAGGCATATTCAATCGTGCTGGCAATGACGATGTGCTGTGTCTCCAAGCGCATGCCGCTAAGGTCCATGACGTTGATGCCTTCGCTCAACTCGAGCGTATCCGTGAAAGTCCACTTGTCAAGCTCTGGAATCACAATATCTAAGTAAGCATCAAGCTTCTCATAGACAGACCGCATGAACATACTTTTATCGGTCTTCGCCAAGCCTCGAGCTGCAAGCTGAATTTCTTTCAGATCCTTGCGACCCCTGCAAACTTTCATGATGGCGTAGCGCATTCCAGGTTCGTACTTGACTTTTTCGCCAAGAGCAACGTTTACAAGACCTTCGACAAACTGCCAGTCAGACCTTGGACGGTAAAACGGTATAACGGTATTGTACTTTGTGAAGCCACTTTCTCCACGTTTGACAATGAATGCTATGGCCTTGA
>Ga0315280_10005549_pt1 | contig 17899 bp, 18 predicted proteins | sample YL17G06_40_MG_FD_203697 | JGI IMG/M metagenome (GOLD analysis project Ga0315280, IMG submission 203697) | Sediment microbial communities from Yellowstone Lake, YNP, Wyoming, USA - YL17G06_40 | ecosystem: Environmental > Aquatic > Freshwater > Lake > Sediment | place: USA: Wyoming | collected... | reverse complement strand
AAATGAAAGATCCCGCCGCGGCGAGCCAAATCGAAGCGAAGACCAAAACGACACAAGCAAGCGTTGCCAACCGCTTGAATGGTGAGACTGCGATTATCCCGTGTCTGATCATTCCATACTCGATGGTTAGCCCAATAATCATTCCAAGGCTGATGGTCAGCATGCCAAGCGTCAGAAGCGCGTGGGCCGGGGCGATCTTGGGTTCGCGCAAGAAAACGTGGTGAACAATCTGATTCCAAATCCCGGCTATGACTTGCATGATTGAACCTAACCCAGCTAGTTTGAGTCCAGCAACATTCACAAATCGAATTAGGCTGACGGAAGCTAAGGGGGGAGCCTGTACAACTCGGAGGCCGCGCCAAACGGCCAGAATGACGATCGCGATCCCAGCGTAGAGTGTAAAGTGGGCCAGGTTCCACCAAGGGTCAACGCTCCCGAACAGGAGATGTGAGTAGACATCCCACCAACCAGCGACGACCTGGAGAGTAGCTCCTACTGAGCCTAGAAGGTAGCTCGAATGCCTCGACGTGTATGCCAAACTGCTCTCCGTTCCCTGCAGACTAGAGGAGGCGCAAGTCTTCTTTAACCGTGGTCAGAACCACGTGGGTATTAGTTCGATCAACAAAGGGCATGCTGAGAAGGGTTTTGGTAAACTTGCTGAGTTCCTCGCGACTATGGAACTTGGCGATAACTAGAGCATCGGTGAGGCCTGTAACATCGTAGACGGCGCACGTATTGGGGAGCTTGCCGATGGCTTCCTCCATCTCCAGCAATTTTCCCTTAGAGACAGTGATTTCCGCCACAACCGTCAGTTGATAACCAAGCTTTTCGTGATCGAGTAGGGCTGAGTAGCCCTTTATGACGCCAATCTTCTCTAGCCTGCGGATTCGACTAAGAACCGTCCCAACCGAAATCCCGGCTCGACGGGCAATGGATCGGTACGATCTCCTAGAATCGCGAAGAAGTTCATTCAGAATCTTCCTATCAACTTCATCGATGTTCATACGTTCAGTTGCAGACAAAGTTTAGGCCTCCTTTCTGAGCATTTGTCCACGAATGTCGTAATCGTGAATACATTTGTCTATCCCTTGTCCCGAAACGATTATATTTGTCCAGTATAATGCCTGCGGCTTTATAGTTCGTTGCAGCGATGGAGCAGAGGATTTGCTAGAGCGAGCGAGGAGCATAGACGTCAACGTGGCGAACGGGCGGTCGTCCGCAGTGCACCGGGCCGTCTATGAGCGTTACAAGATCGAGACCCATTCAGCTCCGTCGCGACGCAAACAGCCGCGTCCATTTACCCCCCGAGTCAGCAAGACTGGCCTCGCCGGCATGTTGCTTCGCGAAGTCTTCGAGTGTGGTTTCAACTTAAGGCGGAAAGAGTACCGGCGGGCCATGCTGAGTAGGCCTTGCATTTACGGTGTCTTCAGCGGGCGATTCGGAGGTTTTCACCCCATCAAGGAAAGATGCACAGGTTGCATGAGATGCGTTCAAGAGTACCCGGGCATCTGCACGGTTGATCGTAACCCAGAATTTTACAAATTCGCTGATTCCTACTGGATTCCTGACGATCCCACCACAGCCAGTGGCTCCCCCGTCGCTACGGTTTCCTATGAAGCTGAGACGGGCAAGATTCCGATCAAAGGGATGGGATACAAAGGCGCGTTTGCCGGCCAAGGTTGGGATTCCATTTGGACGGACATGTCGGAGATCGTCAGGCCAACAAGGGATGGCGTGTACGGGAGAGAGTACATCTCAACTCTCGTCGACTTGGGAAGGAAACAGAGGTTCATAGAATTCTCGAATGATGAACCGAGAAATGGTTCTAGGACGGCTGAAATCTCATTACCGATAATCTTCGACTACCTACCTCCGAGCCTAAACAGCCAGAGCATAATCCGATCTATTGCTGGCGCTTCCGGACGAACCGGGGCGCTATACATTGCATCCCCAGGCCAAGCTACACAACTCTCCGAAGATCATCGCGAGCGGCTCATCCCTCTTATTTCACCTTCCGAGATAAACGAAAACTATGACCTGGTTCTCGAAGCGCGAACGATCGAGCTGACTAGTCATGATTCCGCTGCCTTGAAGAGAATTCGGGAAATTAACCCGAATGCGCCAGTTTCAGTTCGGCTCCCACTATCGAATGACGCAAGCAAAATCACAGCAGATCTAGTCAGAAATGGGGTCGACATAGTCCATCTCTTCGCGAACTATCATGGCCAAGGGTGGGACGAGAATAACCCCACGTTCGTGAAGGACCTGATACGCTCTGTCCACCGGAAGCTTGTGGCGGATTCTCTCCGGGATGAGGTTACGCTGATCGTAAGTGGTGGGATTACGCTAGCTGAACATGTTCCTAAGGCCATTATCTGCGGCGCCGATCTCGTCGCCATTGATACAACAGTTCTCGTCGCCTTACAAGCACAATTGCTTGGTGAATGCGCCTCTCCCGAATCGGGACGGATCGCGCCAGAGAACTTCGACACAGGGTGGGGTGAGCAGCGCCTCGTCAACCTGCTCGCCTCATGGCATGATCAGCTCATCGAGATTCTCAGTGCAATGGGAATGCGCGACGTCAGAAGACTGAGGGGTGACGTGGGCCGGGCGATGTTCAATGAGGATTTAGAGAAGGAGGCGTTTGGAGATATCATCAACAGAGTCTGAACTAATCGTCCAAAAACATGCTGGACGAATCCACCACGGCCTTGAAGCCCTCCCAAGCCTCAAGTACGGTATCCCCGGCGGGCTTGGAAACAAGAGATGGACATCCGAGCTCATATTTGCGACATACCAGCAAGCTACGACAGGTAAACCACCTTCAAGACTAGAATACAAAATTGGAAAATCGGGCGGAGGCTTTGACCGCCTTGACTTCAAGAACATGCAAGACGGGTCGGGAGTCGAGGACGAAGAGTATGATTTGTCAATAGATCTGAATCGCAGAGACTTCGGCCCGAAGATCACGATTCCCATACCGATCTACGGCGCGGGAATGTCGTTTGGTTCTGTCAGCCTCAACTTTATGCTGGCGCGGGCCATCGCCGCCAAGCGGTTGAACACCTTCACCTCCACTGGTGAGGGTGGTTACCCGCCGCAACTCATGGAGTACAAAGACCATGTGATTACTCAAGTCGCGACGGGAATGTTTGGCGTTCGCGAGGACACAATTCAAGCCGCAAGGATTGTGGAGTTCAAGTATGCTCAAGGGGCGAAGCCTGGCTTGGGAGGTCACCTGCTCGCCGACAAGGTAACCTCAGAAGTCGCCAACATGAGGGAATCCATGCCCTTCACGTCCCTCTACTCGCCCTTCCCGTTTCACAGCGTCTATTCAGTGGAAGACCACAAAAAACACGTGGACTGGATCCGTGCAATCAACCCCAACTGCCTAGTCTCTGTGAAAGTCTCGACCCCGGTCGATGTTGACATGGTCGCCATTGGCAGCTACTATGCAGACGCGAACATTCTGCATATCGATGGTGGTTACGGGGGAACAGGAGCCGCGCCTGAGATTGCCAAGAAGAACATTGCGATGCCCATCGAGTACGCGATACCAAAGGTTCACCGCTACCTAGTCGCGGAAGGTGTCAGAGACGAGATCACGGTCGTGGCGAGTGGTGGAATTAGGACGGCTTACGACGTGGCTAAAGCGATTGCGCTCGGCGCCGACGGATGCGTAATTGGAACGGCAGAAGGTGTTGCTGTTGGTTGCACGCATTGCGGAAACTGCGAACGCGGAAGGGGCTGCCAAGTTGGGATTACCACAACGGACCCGGAACTTAGCCTTCTCATCGACCCGGAATGGGGTGCACAGAGAATCGTCAACTTGTACAATTCCTGGGCAAGGCAGTGGAGAACGATTCTGGGAGGCCTTGGATTACGCTCAATCAGGGAGCTCAGGGGAAGAACCGACCTGCTGGTTTACAGGTGAGCAGAATGCATCCAGCATCTAGACTCATAGAATCTAGAGCCAAGTTAGTCGAGGGAATGGGCCTCGGCCGCAAGATAGAGGCTGAGGGTGGTTGCGGCGTGGTCGGCGCCGCCTGTTCTGAACCAATCGCTGGGAGACACTTCCTGCCAGCCCTCCTGCAAATGAAGAATCGTGGAAACGGGAAGGGTGGAGGAATCGCAGCTCTAGGTCTCTCACCCGAGCGCTTGGGAGTCTCTAAGCGGATACTGGAAGAGGACTACCTGATTCAAGCAGCGTACCTCGATCCTTCAGCGAGCAAGGCGGTCGAAGACGAATTCATCTATCCATCCCTAGACGTCGACTCGGCAGAATGGCTTGAAACCGTTACGGACCACAGAAGCATCCCAGGGCTGGAAGTCAAGCCACCAGCAGTACGTCGATATTTCTGCAGGGCGAAGGAGGATGTTCTAGGGCGGTTCATGCATAAGAATGGATTATTGGAACGTCAACTCGCCGAGGACGAGTTCATTTATCAGAACAGCTATGCACTGAACAAGAAATTCTACGCTTCCTTGGGCGAGAAGAAGGCCTTCGTCCTTTCGCATGGTAAGGACATGATGGTTCTGAAGATAGTTGGTTGGGGCGACCAGGTTATACGCTACTATAAGCTGGAAGATTTCGAGGCACACGTTTGGATTGGGCACCACCGATATCCGACCAAGGGAAAGGTTTGGCACCCCGGAGGAGCTCACCCCTTCGTGGGCCTGCATGAGGCGCTTGTTCACAACGGAGATTTCTCTAACTATCACTCAATCTCTGAATACCTAGCCCAACGCAACATCTACCCGCTCTTCTTGACTGATACGGAGGTCGCCGTCTACCTCTTCGATCTCTGGAGAAGAGTCTACGGTTATCCAATCGAGTTTCTGATCGAGGCGATGGCGCCTACCACAGAACGGGACTTCTACATGCTGCCCGAAGAGAAGAGGCGGGTGTACCGTGAGATCCAAGCCGCACACATCCATGGATCGCCGGATGGGCCATGGTTCTTCATAGTAGGCCGAAGCGAAAACGGAGGCCAACAGCTTCATCTGTTGGGTATAACGGACACGTCGATGCTACGCCCACAAGTTTTCGCGTTACAGGATGGCGCGGTGAAGATCGGCTTGATCGCATCTGAACGCCAAGCCATTGATGCCTGCTTGAGGAGTCTGGCGGCTGAAGATTCTCGGTTTGCAGCGAAAGCTGACCTCTACTGGAATGCACGAGGCGGAAGCTACACCGACGGAGGGGCCTTCATCTTTACCGTGGACCGTGCATCCGGATCGCCGCAACTGAAATGCGTCGACAAATTCGGGCGTCAGGTTTCTGTGCCAGCGAAGAAACCCCATGAGGATGTTGTGGACGGGATTGTGAGGTTGGCTACTACAACCTTCGCCGGGTTATTGATTGCGGCTGGGGTAGGTGCAAATTCCATCGAGACTCTATGCGAGAATCTGAAGGCAGGAGCCAAGAACGGTACGCAAGAGAGGGCTAAGATTGTTCAAGTCCTCACCTGGTTACTTGACAACCTGCACCTAATCCCACATGCGAAGGAAGGCAGAATACATGCGAAAATAGAATCAAGCCTCTTCGAAATTCTTCGAGAATTTCCTACTATTTCTGAAACGCCCACCTCAAGCTGGGTCCTGCTCAATTCGTCGAACAGGGCGCAGCTGCGACCTCCAGCAAAAGGTGAGGAGACATTGCTGTTGGATGTGTCTGATTTTGCTGCGGAAGGGGAGGGCTCAGCTTCGGCCTTGATTGTGACAGCGTACAAGCAAGGTTGGAAACACGTCGTGTCTTTCGACTGGCGCGGGCAGAGGTTCTGCGGCGCAGGGTTGGGGCCGCGTTCTGAGGGTTTCCGGATCGACGTCTTCGGAAATCCGGGCGATTACTTGGGCTCAGGGCTCGACGGCGCCGAAATATATGTCCACACTTCCGCCCAAGACCAGGTTGCCCAGATAATGAAGTCAGGTAAATTGGCTATCTACGGAGACGTGGGGCAGACATTCATGTACGCGGCCAAGGGTGGCGAAGTCTACGTTCTCGGGAACGCCGCCGGCCGCCCACTCATAAACGCCGTTGGGCGACCTAGAGTCGTGATAAACGGAACCTGCCTGGATTACTTGGCGGAGTCCTTCATGGCAGGCGACCCACTGCATGGAGGCGGCTTCGTCATTATTAACGGGATAAAATTCGTTGGCGATGGCCAAGTCGGTGAACTCGAAACCCCCTACCATGGCGGGAATCTCTTCTCGTTGGCGTCGGGCGGAGCGATCTACCTTCGAGATCCTTCCGGGAAAGTTGGTGCAGATCAACTGAACGGAGGACAACTTACAACCCTAGAGAACGACGACTGGAATCTCATACTGCAATATCTGCAAGAGAACGAGAAATTATTCGGAGTGAAGGTCGAAGAGTTACTAAAAATTGGGGGACAAGTGGCAGAGCCCTCCAGAGTTTACCGGAAGGTTGAGGCGATTCCGTTGAAGGCTCTCGCCACAGTAAACGAATGACGATCCCGACTACAGTGTCTTGCCGCACTTGTCACAGTGATGTAGGGGCGCAGTGGAGGAAGGCAGCTAAGGAACTAGGCCTATGGGAGCGCGGTAGCGGACTTCAAGAAGGTTATCTTGCGTCTGCCTTTTCGGGTAGCAGGAATCGCATAGGTCGACTCGTTCGCTTAGGTGAACTTTGATTTTGTCTAATGTCTCATTGCGGAGCTCCACGAGGTCCCTTAGAATCTTAGCCGATTGAAGAGCCGCCCGCCTGTCACCCTTCTTATTGGGCTTGGACATTTTCCGGGCGTTCTCGATCTGCTCATCTAAAACCTCAATGTTCTCGCGTAACCGATCCAAGTAACCATTCAACGGCTTCTTACCGGTCAAAAAATAATATCCCCTCCCCCTGGTGCGGGGCGTTCCAACTTATTGGAGAAGACACGGGGCAGCGAACGTCTCGCGCGAGGCTATGATGAAACACCTTCAACGGGTCAAGGACCGGCTAACGTTGAGAATACTAACAGACTTTGATGATCCTCGGATAGCAACATATCCATACAAGACGCTGCCAGCAATGGCCAAAGCAGGACTGATAACTCAGGAGGAATTGCGGACGTATCGCAAAGCAAGACGAGAAAGCGAACGCAAGAGGATTCGAAGGAAATTACGGGAATCTTACTATGAGAAAGCATGGGGCGAAAAGTACGTGAGACCCTACATCGAGAAAATTAGATGAGGAAGAAAGGAAAAAGGCGGGGATTCAGGCTCAAAATGAGCCCTATTTCGCTGCTGGTGGTGCTGTAAGTGCTATATCTTTGCCGCACTTGTCACAGAAGGTCGCGTATCCGGGGATCTGCGCTTTACAGTTTGGACATGCCTTCAGCCTGAGCTGCTTCGTTCTGATGTACTGGTGCATCATCTTGGTCAGTTCCGTGTAACTCAAGAGAGCCCCCTTTGGTTGACCAGTAAGCAACGAGAGCGTGTCGTCTGCTAGGATCGACTTCTGTGTGAGCATACTCTCTCTAGCCATACAATCACCTCCACGCAATCAAGCGACCTTTATCCCGAGGCCAAGACGTGCCAATCGCGTTCTGGCTTCGTTGGCTTGACAGCGGCTCAATTCAATTTGTCAATTGGACACTCCCACGTGCGTACCCGACACGGCGCTGAGCTGAGAATTTCACACGTTCGAGGTCTGATTAGACGCCTAGAGAGCCGTATTTTACCTTAAATCGAGAAACCCACGGGGCGATCAGCCTGGGCCTAATAAGACGTAGAACAGCCACGGGTGGTCTCGGGTAGGTGTTTTCGAGAGTGAACGGCTTATAGTTGAGAGGCCTCAAAATGAGGCGTTTCACTTGCGGTCGTTCAAAACTAGTTGAAGGCGTCGATTGGATGAATGTTCGTGAAGGTCTTCGGTCTTCTCCAAGCGGAAGGATAAGGCAATGTGATTCGCAAGATATCGACGTAATCTACCAAGTCATCAACGAAGCTGCGAAGGCCTACAAACCCGTCCTAGCCCCCCATGTCTACCATGAACCTCAGATGCCCAGGGAAGAGTTGCAGCAAGAAATGAGACGGGTGAGGTTCTCGGCCTACGAGGAGAATGGCCACGTCCTGGGAGTGATGGGGTACGAGTACGTCGGTGACGTGGCTCTGATCAGGCATGCCTACATCCTCCCCGGATCACAACGCAAAGGCATCGGGAGTCTCCTACTGAAGGAAATTGAAGATAGCATCACCAAATCGAAGAGGGTCAAGAGGATCATAATTGGAACTTACACCGGCGCCTCATGGGCAATCTCATTCTACGAAAAACATGGATACCGAAAGTCTACGAACTCACAGGATATGCTGACGAAGTATTACGATATCCCTGAAGTTCAACGCTTGAACTCACTAACCCTGGAAAAGAATTTGCCATAGTCCGAAATTTGCGAAAACTAGATTATGCCAAGCAACACCTTGGTGAATTTGAAGAGCATTGGTAAAACCAGAAGTCCTAGATTTCCTGCTAGCCATCAGATCACTAATGACCGTTGGAAGGTTTAGTGTCTACAAATGCCATTTCCGCGAGGATGTCGCACAGCATTCGTACTTCACTGCATTGTATGCGATGATTCTAGCCGACCTCGAGCGGGGAAAGGGCACAAAGGTCGACACCGAACGGCTGCTCAGAATGGCGCTTCTGCATGACGCCGAGGAGGCCCGAACCGGAGATATTCACCACCCGTTCAAGCATCAAGATGTCCCCTTCGCCGAGACATTGGACGATCGAGCGCTGGAGTGGTTCGAGAATTTGATGGGCAGCCTGCCCGAAGACCTCGCCCACGAATATATTCGCCTGCGTAAAGCTAGTCGAGAAGTTGCCGCAACCGAGGTGAGTATCTTGAAAGCAGCGGACAAAATAGAGGCTCTTCTCTGGGCGTACGAGGAATATTTGCTCGGAAACGTGCACGTCCGCAAGGCACTCATCGTAGAAGATATCCTCTCCAAACTCGACCAAATCCAACTGACAACTGTCAAGACACTCGTCTCAGAAATTCGAAAAAGGATCGAGACAGAGCAAGCCTCCTAGCTACTCGAAATCTAATCAGTGAATCGTCTTGGCGAGACGCAAACAGATTTTGGTCATTGGTTTTGGTAAGGACCATTGTCCTGAAATCGCTTACCAAGCGGCCTACCAAGTTGGGCTAGAGGTCGCCAAGCGCGGTGCGCTACTTCTAAACGGGGGCCTCGGTGGAGTAATGGAAGCAGCGAGCCGCGGAGCAAAACATGGCGGCGGTTTCGTTATTGGCATAATTCCCCAGGACAATAAGGCGGCGGCCAATGAGTTCTGCGACGCAGTCGTAGCAACCGGAATGGGGTTTGCGAGAGATTTCATCACCGCCTACTCCGCAGACGCAATCGTCGTGGTCGGAGGTGGCGCAGGAACACTCATCGAGATCGCGGCAGCTTACCAGAAAGGAATTCCAATCGTGGCTGTGAAGGGGACAGGTGGAGTCGCTGATCGTCTCGTCGATACGTACATCGACGACCGGAAGATTGAACGGGTATTTGGGGACAGTTCACCTAAGAAGGCGGTGGCCATGGCCTTCGCGCTCATTGAAACCGGCTAGACGCCAGAGCAAATAGTCTACGGATAGCAAATAGATTACCGAGACAACTATTATTATGGTAAATGCTCGCAACCTCCGTTTCACTGAAGGTATACGAAAAATGAGTGCCAAAAGTGTAGCAGATCCTTCGCCGATCGTAACGGTAGTGACTTGGGTTGCCGTAACACTATTCCTAGTCGTAGTAGCATTGCTAACTGCACCCGTTAGTTCCTTCTTCGGAGGGAGCGCTCTTGCCGTTATCAGTGCAACGCATGGGCTCCTAGCCACATTAGGTGTCGTGGTGGGGACAGTAACCTCATACCTAGGTTATCGACTCTTCACGGGAAAAATCAAGGCTTTCAGTGACCTGAAGCTCCTGTCCTTAATCTCCACCTTCATAGCCGCAGCGACAATCATCTTCGGAAACTGGATCTACATAGCCTACAGAGGGCCAGGCGGGCCGAGAGCATTCTTCCTGCAGAACAACCCGGAGATTCACAATGTTTTCTTCGAGTTTAAGGAATTCATAGCCCTCTTTCCATTGCCCCTCGCAGTCGTCGCAACCTACGTCATATGGCGCTACGGGGAACAGCTAATCGAGGACAAGGCTTTGCGCACCTGGGTGGGAGTGATCTTCGCCGTGGCATGGGGAGGCATGATAATCGCCTACCTGCTCGGGGCAGGAATCACCAAGATGAGGAGCGTGTAGAGATTGGCAGAGAAACGTAACGGCGGTGCAGTCGCGGCATTTCTATCAGCTATGATAGGCTTGCTTATGCTGGGCATTGTAAACGTTGGAACAGAAGCTTCAAACGCGTTCAACAATTGGGTCCTCTCAGTCGGCAAGCTATGGATACCGAACGCACAAGGAATAGGCCCGTACAGCGGAAAGGAAACCTTCCTACTTGTCGGATGGTTCCTTAGCTGGATCGTACTCCACATGATACTGCGCAAACGGGACGTCAAGTTAGCGGTCCCGGCCGTAGTGTTCGTTCTAGGCTTGGCATTTGCCACACTGTTCGTCTACACGCCTTTCATAGACTTCATTCTAGGCAAGTAGGCGCCTTCTTCCCCTCGATTTTTTCCTTTTTTCTACCAATCTTGTTTTAGGTGGCTTAGTTTCCTCTTCATGGCATGCGCTTTCGCTATGAACGAGCACCCGATGTTGCCGAACTGTTCTCCACCATAATAGAGAAACTAGGTTTCACACATATTCCCAAGAACCGTGTCTACTGCTATCGCAGCTACGGTTCAAAGGCTAGGAATGTCATAGCCCGCGTTCACTCGTTGCCGCGCATCTGGCAGCAGGCACTGAGCGAGCCAGCCTACTATGCGGTCGAGGTCTTGGCCGAGCAATACGATCCACTCCCCAAGGAAGAGAAAGAGAAAACACTGATCCACGAACTGCTGCACATCCCGAATGCTTTCGGGGGCGGTTTTCGCCATCACAAGAACTGGGTGACGAAACGGCGTGTGGATGAGCTTCACAGAGCGCTAAGAGAAGGCTGAGGTACTATTCTCGGTTGGTCCGCTTGCTCTTTTTCGAAGTCAGCCTAAGCAGGACCCACACCGTTAGAAGGATTAGGAGGGCGTAGACGACGAGGTTGATGTATCTGAAGGCAGCCACGACCGCCTCCCACGAGGACCCAAGCCACCACCCCAGATAAACGAGGACAAAATTCCATGGTAAGCAACCAGCGAGAGTATACACCGCGAACTTCGACCTGTTCATTCGGTACGCTCCTGCTGGAAATGAGATCAGAACTCGAGCCGCCGGCACCAAGCGGAAGAATGCAACTGCGATGGGTCCGTGCCTGTTGAACCAAACTCGGACTCTCCGGAGATGAGTTGGATCAATATAGGGGAGCCTCGACCGGCCTGTTAAGAGTGAGCCGCCGAGTTTCCATCCTAGGTAATAGTCGATGAACGAGCCTATGAGGGCTGCCAAAGTACTGTAGAAAATTACGGGCCAAAACTCCAAAGTCCCCCGCGATACCAGGTACCCAGCTAATGGCAGAATTATTTCGCTAGGAACCGGGAAGGCCGCAGCCTCCAACAACATCAAGGTGAATATTCCAAGATAACCAGCTCCTGAGGCTAGCTCGATGACGCGTCGCGGAAGCCTCGTCATCAGCGAAATGATTCCCTCGGTCCCGCTCCCGCGGTTTGTTTCTGCTATGTCTTCGAGGTAAGTTAGGGAGATGAAAACGACTGGGAAAATCAGCAGGATCACTATCAGGAGGTTTCGAACCCAGCGTTTCATCTAGTGATCACGGCCGTCCGTTGAAGGGGGTTCAGCAAGAAAAGAGTGTGGGCGGATTATCTGACCCTGTAACTATAGCGTTGTCTTCTTTCTCGGCCCCGCAATTTTTCCGCGACGACTTGAGATCATAAGTAGGCTCGTTATCAAGACGGCCATTAGGAAGACTTGCGGCGCGGGAACTTCTGGGATGGGGTTCATTGTAGGGGCTTGTAAAATGGTTCCTTGGCTCCCAGGTGCCGGGGGTGCACCTACAACGAAGCCAAAGCCGTTCGATAGAACAAAGATTGAATTCAGGTTGGGATTCCCGCTAAGCGGAGGAGTAGGCGTAAACGGATACCAGGTTACCCCCGTCCAGTGCAGGATCGTGGCAGAATCGCCCACCGCCCAAGCTTCCTGCGGATTTGACTGAACAACAGAGTTCAGGTTCGTTGAGACAGGGTCGGGAACGTTGAGCCAGAGAGACCCATCGTAATGAAGTATCGTGCCACTTGCGCCAACTGCCCAACCATGGCTTGAATCCAAAAGGAAGACCGCGTTCAGTCTCGCACTTGTTGGGCTGGGATAGGTTGCCCACTGCCCGCTCACGCTTTGGTATCGAAGTATCGTGCCACCATCGCCTACAGCCCAGCCATCAGAAGAGCCCAGCATGAAGACGCTTCGCAATGTGTTTGAAGTGGGGGCCGACATCGCTCCCCATGCCCCTCCCGAGTAACGAAGAATCACTCCGTTATCACCAACCGCCCATCCGTTACTCGCATCGACCATGAAGACTGAGCGTAAAACCGCGGTAACGGAGGGCGCTGGCACCTGCACCCAAGATCCGCCCGTGTAGTGGAGTATCACGGGTGTAGTTCCCAAGCCGCCGACCGCCCAACCCTCAGATGGGCTAACCATGAAGACCGAATAAAGGTCGGCTGTTATGGCGGAGACTGATCCTCTCGTAAATGAACCACCGCTCCAATGAACAACCGTGGGTTCACCTCCACCTGTCCCGCAACCTGCGGTGGAACACCCAACGATCCATCCTTCACTGCTGCTTGAGAGGTAAACTGATTCGAAAGTTGCTGCAGGAACGCCTTGAGGCGTTGGAGCCCCCAAGGAAATGATTGTACCAACATCTCCGACAGCCCACCCATTCCCGCCCGAGAAGGAGTCTGCATTCAAGTTCTGATTTGTTGCCAAGAGATTCGGCGGCACGGCGGTCCACGTGCCGCTCGAGTAATGCAAGACCGTTCCTGAAGCGCCAACGGCCCAACCTTCCGTTTGGCTAAGCATGAAAACGGATCTGAGGTTCTGACTTGTCGCGGCGGGTGATAAGGGACCTGACCATGCGCCGGCAAAGTAGTGGTAGATGACGCCGCTGTCGCCGACCGCCCATCCTTCGTTTGAATTCGACATAAATACGGAGTTTAGCGTCGTTCCAACCGTGGAGAAAAGTACCCATCCGCCGCCTATGTAGTGGTAAATAATTCCGCCATTGCCGACAGCCCAACCGCCAGTTGCACTTGTCATGAAGACTGAATTGAGCCCACCTACCGCCGAGGAGACCTTGTTCCATCCGCCGCCCATTCCAGCGGTCCCGGACCAATGCCAGAAAGCCCCAGAGACTGAATCAACGGCCCAAGCATCAGTAGCACTGAGAGCGAAAACGGATGATAGTTTCTGCGCGTCCGGCGCGGAAAGACCTGACGCGGCAGGAAACCACGAGAAGCCGCTCCAAAAGAGTGCGACAGCTGTCCCGCCACTACCGCCCACGGCGAAACCCGAATTTAGATTTGGCGCGCCCGGCGGACCGAATGAGATTCCAAATAGATCTGAGGTTGTGCCTGCGGGGATCAGGGTCCATGATGTCCCATCGAAGTGCTCAATAGTGCCCGCGTTTCCGACAGCCCAGCCATTGCTTGAACCTAACATGGCTACACCGTTCAAGTTGTCAGTTGTGGACGCAGGATGCGTCATGTGCGCGGCTGACCACGGAAGCGCGACTAGTAGGATTACGCTGAACAAGAGCGAGCACAGGGAGATTGAGCGCATAGTTCCTCGGAGCACCTATCCGCAATCAGCCGAGTAATGCATGTCAATGGCATTTAGCGCTTCGCAATGATTGATATGTGACGCACGTTTTTCCATGTCTGGATGTTTCCAAATGCCCCGTCGATTAGGCATAACTAAAGTTCATGGAAGAGAGATCCTTGATTCGAGAGGCAACCCTACTGTTGAGGCAACCGTTTACGCGGGTGACGATCACGAGAAGGCGGCCGTCCCTTCCGGAGCTTCAACGGGAAGACATGAAGCACTCGAGCTCCGAGACGAAGATCAGAAGCGCTACTCGGGATTAGGCGTCTTAAAGGCCGTCGGGAACATTGAGACGGTAATTGGCCCGAGACTCAAGGGCCTTGATCCTCGGCAGCAACGGAAAATCGACCAGTTAATGATTGACCTCGATGGGACGCCGAATAAGTCACAGCTAGGCGCCAACGCGATCCTGGCAGTATCTTTGGCTGTTGCGAAGCTTGCCTCTAAATTGGATAGCAAATCTCTCCACGCCTATCTAAGTAAGGGAAAGGGCCGAACGCTTCCAGTCCCGGTGATGAACGTTATCAACGGCGGTAAGCATGCTGGGACGGGGCTGAAGATCCAGGAATTCATGGTCATACCGGCGGGAGCAAAGAGCTTCGCCGAATCTCTGAGGACGGGGACAGAAATCTACCATACGCTGAAGCGCGTCATCGAATCAAAGCATGGGAGACAGTCAATCAATGTTGGTGATGAAGGCGGATTTGCGCCCCCATTAAACCGGACGACGGAAGCGCTTGAAATACTCCTGCAGGCTGTCGCCGAAGCAGGTTATGCTCCGGGGACAGACGCTTTTCTAGGCTTTGATGCGGCTTCTTCTGAATTCTATGAAAATGGCACTTACCATATCGATGGAGAGAGCAAGTCGGCTGAGGAGTTATCGGAATTCTATTTGCAATTGATTGATCGTTTTCCAATCCGTTACATTGAAGACCCGTTCGAGCAGGAGGATTTCGAACATACCGCCCAGTTTACGCGAAAGGTGGGCGGCAGAGTTCAAGTTGTTGGTGACGACATTTTCGTAACTAACGTCTCACGGTTGAAGAGAGGAATTGATGCAGGTGCTGCGAACTCTCTCCTCCTCAAGCTGAATCAGATAGGCACGTTGACTGAGGCTATGGATGCCGCCAAACTGGCAATGGATAACGATTACAGGGTTGTAACAAGCCACAGGTCAGGCGAGACCGCAGACACTACAATAGCTGATCTTGCCGTCGCTCTCAACTGTGGTCAGATAAAGACAGGCGCTCCCTGCCGCGGAGAACGAACCGCCAAGTACAACAGGCTTCTCAGGATTGAAGAAGAGCTGGGTAAGAAGGCGCGATTCGCTGGTGTGAGCGCCTTTCGCTAATTCTATCTTGAGGTTGTAGACTACTCTGTACGAGTGGGTGAGTTACATGGATGCGTATGGGTGTGTCGCAACTAAGCTCGACGTACGTGAGTTCGATTCGAGAAATGTTCCAGCCGACGTGAAGCTGAAAGTCTTGGAGGCCGGGCGGCTTACGGGCAGCGGGATGAATAACCAGCATTGGCGCTTCATCCTTGTCCAGGAACGCGACCGTCTCAAACGGCTGGCTGAGGACAGCACCACTGGAGGCTGGGTCGCCCGTTCCAACTTCGCGGTCATAGTTCTAACCAATCCAAGATATGGATTCCACCTGATCGATGCCGGCAGAGCGGTTCAGGATATGCAGCTCGCGGCATGGAACTTTGGAGTGGTCTCTTGCGTCTTCACGGGGCTACGAGAGCAAGATCTTCGAAAGGATTTTGAGATTCCAAAGAACTTGAACCCGAGCATCGTCGTGGGTTTCGGCTACCCGGCGAGAAGACTAACTGGGAAGAGGAAGAGCCGCAACCCGCTGGTTGACATTGCGTTCCTCGAAAAATACGGCAACCGATTGGAACCGGATCAACTCAAATGAGAGCGGATTAGAGTTGCCACTCTCGAAAAGCGAATTGGAGACCTTCCTGGAAGAGCCACGGTTGGCACATCTTGCCACAGCCTCTCGACAAGGTAGGCCCCGAGTCAGCCCTATTTGGTATGTCTATGAGAAAGGCGTATTCTACTTCACAATGCGCCTAGGCCGAGTGAAAGGCCAGCATATCCAGAGTAATCCATCCGTGGCGCTAAGCATTGCAACGGATGAACGTCCCTATCGAGCTGTCTGCGCATTCGGCAAAGCTCAGATCCTCAAGGAGAATCGCGATAAATGGCTTGAGAGGATCTCCTTTCGGTATGGAGAAGAAGACGGAAAGAGTTGGCTAGCTCACGCAGTTAAGCAGCCTGACCGGGTGGTTATGATGCTGAAACCTGACAGTGTCCTCTCGTGGGATTATGGGCGTGATGATAACGCACGGCAAGACAAAGGAGAGTCTATGGCCACGCCGACTTGACCGATATCCAGCGCCTGCGACGGTTGCTAAACTTTCGCCTTCTTTTCTCAGTAATCTCCTTTCTAAGTTCCCGGAAGTAGAGATCATGTTCCCTCATTCTATCCTCGAAGAAGCCTATCGCCTCTCTACATGCAACCGAGTCAGATCGCGCATTGTCTGAGAGGAATGGGATCAATATTCTGTAGGCCTTTTCCCTAAGCTGAGGCTCTGTTGCTCCGCCCTTGAGGGCGTCGGCAATCAAGCCTGTCAGCGCTTCTTTGAGGTCCGAGAGGTTGCGCCTCGCGCTTGTTCCGCTCGGTTGAGGTGTCCTCTCCTTTGCGAAGGTGAAGATGAAATCGCCCACGAAGGCGCCTATTTGCATTGCGTGGAAAGTGGTCGTGTAAGGGCGTATAGGCTTCTGATAGACGAGCCCATCGGGATGGAGCGTGAAACCCGCTTTCGAAGCAGCGGTCACGAAACTTGCCACGACCCGTACGTCCTTGCTATTGAAAGTGGACACTAAATGCCGCTCTGGTTTGAGAATACGATGGCACTCCTTGAGCACAGCGCCCAGCAACTCTTCGTAATCGTCAAGCGCTTTTCCTTGCGTCTTGTTGATTATTACCTCATCTTTCTTCTCGATGGTCCTTCCATCGCTCATCCAGATGAACCAGTAGTCTGCGAGTTCAGCGTAGTTGACATTGCCACCGTACGGAGGGTCCGTTATGATGGCGTCGACGCTGTTGTCTGGTATTGGGAGGTTCAAGGAGCTTTTGTTCAGCACTAGGCAAGTTGCGCTGCCGTTGACTAAGTCATTGAAACGTTCAGCAAGTTTACAGAAATCGCCGATGTGCTGATTGCTGTACTTCTTCCCTCGAACTATTGCCGCTGTTCGTCTCTTGAAAGTGTTCCAGACGTTGATCTCCAGGCTCTTCGGGTATATCCAGTAAGCATGCATAGCCCATCCTTCTACAATCTCGCCCCGAAGGTGTGATTGCCTGCTCGCCCACTTCAATGAACTGCTAAATGCGAAGTTTAGAAAATCCTTGGTCTCTCCATTTTCCAAGCCGCTGATCGCGTTGAAGAGGATTGACAGTGCCAGCAGGTTTCTCTTCGTAAACAGCTCGTGGAAGAATTTCACATTCTGGCTCAACAGAGAGTTAGTCTTGTCCCCATTCGGGATTGGAGTCCTCGGGAACCAAAGATTCCTCTGTTTAACACGATCCTCAAAGGTCTCGCCAATTTCGTTTGCGAGTCTTAGGTCATGCTTCGCCGGCGCCTTCTCGCCAGAAGAGCCGCACTTCGGGCAATCGTATTTCAGCCGAACAATTTGCCCCGATGTCTCATCCCATTCGATCCAATCCGCAATGGCGTGCGAACCGCACTTCGCGCATTTCGTTCGATAAAGTAACGATATCTCTGGTCCCGCCTTCTTGCTTACTTGAGAGAAGGCTTCCCGGAATGAATGTAGGAGCAGGGGCCTACATTCCATTTCAGTAACGTACGCTGCAAGCGGGTTGACATCAACTCCAATCGCCTTTCTCCTCAGTTTTAGGGATTCAACGACTGTTACTCCTCCGCCACAGAAGGGGTCGAGGACAATGTTGCCAGGCGAAGAATAATGTGAGATGAG
>Ga0315280_10005548_pt1 | contig 17901 bp, 16 predicted proteins | sample YL17G06_40_MG_FD_203697 | JGI IMG/M metagenome (GOLD analysis project Ga0315280, IMG submission 203697) | Sediment microbial communities from Yellowstone Lake, YNP, Wyoming, USA - YL17G06_40 | ecosystem: Environmental > Aquatic > Freshwater > Lake > Sediment | place: USA: Wyoming | collected... | reverse complement strand
GATTGCATCGGCGTGCATGACCCACCCTCTTTCTTTTAATCTCAGCTTTTCAAGGTTGCCCTCTATCGCCTGACACGCCGCGCCCAGATTGTCGACGAACACGCAGAAATCCGCGCCCCATGACAAAAACTCGATCCCGACCGCGCCCGTGCCCGCGAAAAGGTCGAGGCAGCGCGCGCCTTCGATTTCATTTCTCAGGATATTTCCGAGCGCCTGCCTGATGATGTGCGGCGTTGGTCTGACGACGCTTAAATCCAGCGAGCTGATACGTTGCCTTACCTTCTCTCCACCCGTGATCCTCAAGGTCGCCTTCATAAGCTCAACCAGAATTCTATTTTTAAAGCTTTTTAGTGTTACAGAAAAAGCTGGGATAAGCAAGGGAGAAAGTAGCTGAAAATAGCCGAATGCTGCCAATGTGCTTGACCTATACAATCTCTTGACTTTCTTCAAATGATTGCTATAATGAAATTAAGAAATTCGTAAATTACGAGGTTGTGAATATGCCGATCCTTAAAATCACCAGAAATGGAGTCGTGACCCTGCCAGTTCAATTTCGCAAAGTCTTAGGCCTGAGGCAGGGAGACTTTGTTAACGCCGAAATTCATGACGGCCGAATTATTCTCAAACCAGCTAAAATTATCGACAGCGAGGATGCCTGGTTCTATACCAAAAAGTGGCAAAAGGGTGAAGCCAAAGTGGATAAGGAGATCGCTAGTGGCAAACTGGTTGGCCCTTTTTCCTCGGCTGATAAATTTATCAAAGACTTGGAAAAATAAGCGCTTGGCATCCTTATGAAACGAATCTTCTACTCACGTCAGTTCAAAAAGGACTACAAACGACTTCCCCAGCCGATTAAAGACGCCTTTAAAAAGCAGGTGAAACTTTTGCTAACTAATCCCGATCATCCATCCCTTGACCTGAAGAAAATGGCTGACCCGCGCAATATCTGGCGCTGTAAAATAACCGCCAGCCATCGGCTCACCCTTCATGTCGAGGGCGACACCTATGTTTTTCGCAGAATCGGCCCGCACGACATTGAGAAGAACCCTTAGATATAGGCTGGTGTTTGATAGAAAGAACGATAAGGAACGAGGCTGTTTTCCTCAGTAGTTGAATTTTTGATTGGAAACACCCCCGTGTTGAAAATGTATTTAACTTATACTTATACAATGTATTGACATTTTGAAATTCTTATGTCATTATATAGTGTATAAAGTATGTCTGTTTCACTGGGAAACAGGCTGAATAAACTTTCCGATTTAGGAATCCTAAGTCGGGCAACATCAGAGGATTTGACTCTGAGAAGGAGATATAAAATGGGACAGGAAAAGCAAAGACATGTGGTTCCAAGTCCGGAAGGTGGTTGGGATATTAAAAAACCACACGCAGAACGCTCCAGCGAGCACTTTGACACAAAGCAGGATGCTGTTGATCGTGCCCGCGAGATTTCAAAAAACATCCGTGGCGAACTAATAATACACAATAGAGATGGGATTATCTCTAGGAGAGACAGCCACGGGAACGATCCGTGTCCTCCGAAGGATAAGAAATAAGGAGAATTGACAATGGCTGGAAAACCGGGGCACCATGGAGAGAAGTGGACGTACCAAGATGTCCAAAAACTACGTAGGCTTGCCAACGCCGGAATCTCGACAACTCAAATTGCGCGCGAACTGGGGCGTACCATTGAAGCCATCTACGCCAAGGCGAGCGAAGAAAACATTTCCCTTAAGCCGAAGGACAAATCCAGCAAATAGGAGACTCCGTCAGCACACCGCTTTTGAGGTCTTCGACCAAGCTTTTCAGGAGGTTTTTCCGTCCTAAACTCCACCTATAAAGAGGCCAAAAAACCCTCTCTTTTCTTACCGTAATACGAAACTCGCCACTATCTAATTGCTTCTACCCAGACATCTTCTCCATCACATACGTCGCGGAGCCGGCTGCTCTGAATGCGGTGATAAATTCCCTGGCTGTTACATACGCTTCGTCCTCCATTGCCTTTATGTATTTCTCGGGGATCGAGTCGATTTCTTTCTTGAAGACCTTGGTCGTGTATTTTATATCCTTCTTGTTTGCCTCGGCCCACTTTGTCATCTCGCTGAACAAATCGGGCGGCATGTGCTTGTACGCGATGTTCTGCCAGTGCGTCCCGACATTCCCCTTGCGTATGCCGAAATCGGCGAACCGTCCGATGATTTCTAGCGGCGTGCCCGTGATCCCGTGCTGCGCAATGACCAGTCCATACTTTTTGACCGCTTCGTATATCTGGCCCGTGCGCTCAAGGTCGATGTGAACAGGATACCCTTCGAGATAGTTGCCGTGCTTGGCTCCGTTGTTGATTGCGAGCATGGTGAGCGGTACGCTGTTTGCGAATATTCCGCTCACATACTCGACCGCCTCACTAACAGTAGTGACCGCCTCTTGCTCTGTGCTCGCCGCCAATTTTATCTCGCCGACCTCGCCCTCAAGTCCGAGTCCCGCCGCAATTATCGGCTTTGCAAGGTCAGTCGTTATCCTTACGTTATCGGGAATTTCGTTGAAGCTCGCGTCTATTGCGAAGCTCGTGTAGCCCGCTTCGAGCTCGGCAGCAATTAACTTTCGCGCTGATTCGACATCCTTTTCAGTCGTGCTCTTTACTTGAATGTGGTCGCCGTGTATGAAGAAGGGTTTAGTAAACCCTGTTTTCTCGGCGTATCCGATGAGCGTATCGAAAAATATTTTCGGCGTCTGGCCCGTGTATCCGCCGTCGATATCGCCTTCGGACTTGGCAAGCTCATACCCGACAATCGCGTCGAGCTCCTCGGCCGCCCGCATGATTCCTGGCACGACGTGCCTTATTCGTATGTTACAAGCCATGACGATCATCGGCTTGTCCTTTATTGCGCTGATGATCTCCTTTGAGTTCATAATGAGGACTTTGCTCGCGCTGCCGAGGTTTTTTACAGCGTTTTGCGGCCGTTTCGCCAGGATTTTTTGGATATTTATAGCCATTTTCAGCCTCCTGTTGTTACATGAGTAGTATCGTCAAAAACGCTGAGCTAGGCAAGGTAGAATGTGGATAAAAAGGGAGGAAAAGGGGAAAAAAGAAGAGATAAGGGGGTGTGGTCTGCTAAGAGTAATTTTTCTTCTATTGTTAGTATCGGCTAGTGATAGGAAAAGGTTTAATCGATTATGGAGCTATTCAATACCGCTACAGCTGCAGATGCCCTTCGGGTTCGTAGCCCAGAATCTTTTGGGCCTTTCTCGTGTCTAAGAGGCACATGTATTTCTGGCGGTCGGCGTCGACCGAATAGTAATACTTTGTTAGACCGAGCATCCGCTGGAGCCAGTTGACAGGCCCCATCAATGGCTGCGGTAAAGAGACGGTCAGTCCTCCGCTTATCTCTGCGAGCGTGGTTATGGGCGCGATGTCCTTGCCGCCGATGTTGAATACGCCGCGGACATTTTTAAATACAGACAGGCCCAAAGCCTTGATAACGTCGCTCATGTGGACGAGGTTTATCAGCGGGTTGAAGCCGAGCGTTTTGAAAATAATTTTTGAGTCAAAGTACGCGTTGAACTGGCTGGTCACGTCTCGACCGTATATGCTCGAAAACCTCAAAATCACGATGTTCACCCTCGGATTGTCCATATACGAGCGGCAGATCATGTCCGCCCCGACCCTGTCGCGTATCCACTGGTCGGCGTTCGGGTCGAAATTCAATTCCGCGTTCTCGTCGAGATATATCGGGTTTGTCGGCTTGAGCCGATAGACGACGTCAGATGACTTGAACACGAACTTCGTTACGTCGCCCACTTCAAGGCATTTATCTAGGAGGCTTTTGGTCCCTTCGACGTTTAGGTTGTGCACGTTCTCGCCCTTGACCGGCTGATTGTAAAACGCGAGGTGGACGACGGCGTTTATTTTGGCCTGCTTGAACATCTTTGAAAAGAACAAATTCTTCAACTCGCGCTCCTTGAGGATGTCGCACTCGCGGAATATGAAACGCTCCTTGTCTAAGTCTTTGAAATAATACGGCAGGTCCTCTTTTGCGACGCCCAAAATCAGCCCGACCCGAGAATCGCCGTAGAGGTGCTTGGCCAGATGCCTGCCGACGGTGCTCGTAACGCCCGTTATCAAAATGTTTTTCTTATCGCGCGCCATTTTTGATTCCCCTGCTCTATGCGTTAAAGATTCGTTTGCGCCTGCGCCCTTCGCTTGGATGGGCCATTGTCGATGGAGCCATTTCGTCGAACCCGAATATTGTTTTGCGCTTCTTCAATAGCTCGTCTAGCATCTCCTGGACTTTAAGCTGGACCTTGTCGGCCAAAGTGCGCATTGTCTCAGGCTCGTTCACCGCTTCGGGCGGGTATTCCTCGTAGAGTTTAAACGGCTCGCCGTAGCAGATATAGTATTTTGTCGGGAGCGGTATCATCCCGAGCGGCCCGAGCCACGGGAAGAACGGAGTTATCGGGAAATACGGGAATCCCAAAAGCTTTGCGATTGGCTTGATGTCGCCGATCATTGGTGCCTGCTCCTCTGCTCCTATGATCGCGGTCGGAATGATCGGCGCTTTGTGCAAAAGCGACAGCTCGACGAACCCGACGTTGAACGTCCTCAGCTTGTAGCGCTCCCAGTAAAACTTGCCGGTCCCCTTATGCCCCTCGGGGAATACGCCCAAAAGCTCGCCCATCTCTAGCAGCATCTGGAAGTTTTTGCGGTGGCCGATTATCTGCCCAGAGCGCACCATAAAGTTGTTTACGAATGGCAGATATGCTGCGAAATAGTCGACGACCATCCTCGCCAGCCTCGGCGGCTCGATCTTTTTGAAGATATCGACCGAGACCATCGCCGCGTCGATCGGCAAAACGCCCGAATGGTTCGGCGAGATTATCCCGGCGCCTTTGGCTGGGAGATTTTCATGCCCGACGCTCTCGACCCTGAACCACTTTTCGTAGATAAATTTCGCAAATATGTAGGCCAGAATCGCCGACTCGCGCTCCAGCCCGAACGGGTCGAACCCGAACTCGTTCGCTTTGATCGGGAAGTTCATAATCCTGTCAAGCTCAGATGCGTCGAGCATCTTTGCAGCGACCGACATCGCCAGTTTGCGCTCTTTCTTTGTCATGACGCTCCTCGCAAATTAAAATGCCCCCGTAATTTTTAAGGATAATTTATTAGCAAGTAGCGGTCAAGCCTGTAAAGCGAGGTTGTTCGGAAAATTCGATGATTGTTGAGAGCGATTGCTTTGGCAAAGCTAATCTTTTAATGTAAATTAGATAAAGTATCAGGGGTTGATATGGGTCGAACAATACTGCTCGGTCTTGACGGCGGCACGTTTAGGCTGCTGGATTACTATGTCGCCAGTGGCGCGATGCCGAACCTTGCTAAAATTCGTGAAAACGGCGCGTGGGGAGTTTTGAACTCTACGTTCCCGCCTACGACCCCGCCTGCGTGGTCGAGCTGCATGACCGGCGTCAACCCCGGCAGGCACGGGATATTCGACTTCCGCGAGCCGTATCACAGAGACCCGACAAGAGCGCTGATCTCTTCATATTCGATTCGGTCGGCAAAGATATGGCACTACCTCGAAAAGTCGGACAAAACATCCATCCTTCTAAATGTGCCGCTCACATATCCGCCCGAAAAAATCAAGGGTTGCGTTATATCAGGGCTTATGACTCCGAGCGAGGACGTAGACTATACATACCCGAAAGAGCTAAAACGCGAGCTTATAAAAGCGGTCGGCAAATACGTAGTCAACATCGACATCCCTCAATACGACATCGATCACCCCGACGACGCCAGAAAATTTTTCGACGGACTCGATGAGATGACAAAGCTCAGGACCAGAGCCTTTGAATGGCTATTGAGCGAGAAGAAGTGGGATTTTTTAATGGCCGTCTTTGTCTTTTCGGATAGAATCCAACACCTGTTCTGGAAGGTCGTCGATCCAGTGCTCGATTTCAAGCGGCCTGACGCTGGCGCTATACGCGAGCGAACAAAAAAGCTCTTCAGCGAGTTCGACGAGCTGTTGGGCAGGCTCGTTAAGTCGCTCGATGACGACACGACGCTCTTTTTAATCTCAGACCACGGGTTCGGCCCGACCGAGACGTGGTTCAACGCGAACAGCTGGCTTAGTAAGCTCGGATTTTTAAGGCTCGAAACGCAGCAATTTTTTAAGAAACGCGCGTTTGCGCTCGCCATGAACCTTGCCGAGAGCCGGCTCGGCAAATCGATAATTCCCCAGAATTTTGCGCGCAGGGCGCGTGCAAGCGTTCGCTCGAAGCGCTCGACGTTCAAGACGGACCTGCCATTCTCACTCGATATGGTAAAGACTAAAGCGTTCTTCGCCGGCATCCCGTCGCAGGGGATATTTGTCACGCAAAAAGGCGCCGAGCGCGAGCGGACAAAGAAGGAACTCAAGGAAAAAATATTAGAGCTCAAGCTGCCAGATGGGTCGAATGCAGCAGATGGCGCGTGGTTTGCCGAGGAAATATATTCAGGGCCTGAAACCGAATTCGCGCCCGACTTGGTGTTTGTGCTCAAGGATTTTTCGGTGCTCGCACGGCCGATTCTGGGCGACTGGAAAAATTTCAGAACGAGCGCAAACTCGCCAAACGGGTTCCACAGGAAGGACGGGATTTTTTTCGCCTACGGCAAATCAATCGCCCCCGCAAAAATTGAGCCGCTTGAGATGGTCGATGTAATGCCGACCGTTCTTTATGCGATGGGCGAAAAAGTGCCGAAAAACCTGGACGGTAAAGTCAGGACAGAAATATTCAAATCGCTGCAAGCTATCGAATTTTGCGAGCCGATAGTCCCGCCGTATCTTGAGAAAGGGGCGTTCAGCGAGGACGAGGAGCTTGAGATAAAAAGGAGGTTGAGCGGGCTTGGATACTTCTGAGGCGAGAGAACAAAAGCCAAATTTTTTGCGCAAGCTCATAGGGTGGGCGCTCAGGATAGGCATAACGGTTGCGCTCTTTATTTTGCTTTTCTACCCTGAGGTGTTCGGGCTGAAGGGGTTTGTGCCCGTTACGCTCGGCGGCCTTTGGCGGGAGATAAGGAACATCGAGGCAAAAAACTTCTGGCCGTGGATCATCTTCGGAATATTCGCGCAGGCCACGGCAATGCTCTCGTCCGCTCTGCGCTGGCGGTTTTTGTTGTTGGGTCAGGGGATTAAAATAAGGTTTTTTGACCTGCTGTTAGCGTTTTTGGTCGGCCGATTTATCGGGATTTTTTTGCCCGGAACCATTGGGCAGGACGGTTACAAATTCTATTACGTCGCGCGCTACGCCAAGAGGATAGCCGAGAGCGCGAGCGTAATAATCGTCGAGAAGATAACGGGCTTCATCGCGCTGACGCTACTAGTATTTTTAACGCTCCCGTTGGGAATCAAGGTCGTCAACTTTAAAATCCTGCCGCTGCTTTTTATCCTTGCTATCCTGTTTTTTGCGATCGTGTTCGCATTCATTCTTTTGCTGAATCCCGTGCTTGTCCATGCGATATTCGCTGCTCTGCCGATGCCGGAGAGCGTGCGCCAGAAGTTCAGGCGATTCGAGGATGCGCTCAGCGCCTATTCACATCAGAAACGATACCTTCTGATTGCGCTCGGCTTCGCACTGGTCGTTCACTTTGCGACGACGTTCGTCTATTTCGGGACGTTTTCAGCTTTGCGCGCACAAAACGTCGGGCTGAAAGACATTCTTTTTGCAAGCCCGCTTGTAATCTACGGGACGGTTATCGGCCCGTCTATCGGCGGCGAGGGGATAAGGGAGTTCGTTGCGACCTCGATACTCGGCGCAAAGGCGGGCTCAGCTAAAGCGTTTTTGTCGTCGCATCTGGTATTCTGGATCGGCGGAATCATCAGCATGATAGGGGGACTCATCTTTTTGCTCCAGGGCGCGATTCACAAGCCCAGGATGATAATAAAAGACTTGTCTGAGCTTAAGCGCGAGGCGGAGCTGAAAGGGATAAGGGTTGACCAGTTGAGGGTGGACCCGAAAGCGATTAGACGATACTTTGTGAACTGGCTCTATTTCGGCGCGCTCGGCGGCGCATGGGGCGGCGCGGTTGTCGGTTTAATTGAGGCGCTTATCATTTCGATATCTCAAAAATTGCCCGAGCATGTGGTTTTAGGTTACGGGCCGCTGGCTTACGCGATTTTCGGCGGAGTGATCGGATTTGCTTTCGGAGCAATTGGCCTATTCATATCGCTTTTGCGATTGAAGGATGTTCACAAGTCTTGGCCGTTCTCTTTGGGCCTTGGATTTTCAATAGCACTTCTCGCCATGCAGGTCGCTCAATTTCGCATCAAGCGCGACCTCTTGGCGGAGCACGCAATACCGATATATCTGACGCTTATCGTAGCTGCCTGTGCAGTTTTGATAATTGTCCTCTTGCTCACGCTTTTCAGAAAGAAATTGAAATCTATCGACTGTCCGAAGCTCGTAAGGCCGCTCATTTCCCTAGCGCTGCTAATCGCAATCGGTTTTGTCGTCGGGTTCGCATGGTCGAAGCGACCAGCGCTTGTGGTGCAGGCTGAGGCGATCTCGAATAAGCCTCCTATCATTTTAGTGATGGTCGATGCGCTTCGAGCGGATGCGCTGTCGTGTTACGGGAATGGCGAGATAAAAACACCAAACGTTGACGCGCTTGCGAGTGACAGCGTTCTGTTTAAGACGGCGTTCTCTTGTTCTTCGTGGACGAAGCCGTCGACCGCGACGGTGCTGACGGGCCTTTATCCATCGACGCACGGAGCCTATGGAAAATCGCACGTATTGAGCAAAGACGTGGAGATGATCTCTGAAGTTCTCCAGCGAGCGGGCTATCTGACGTTGGGGATTGCGGATGTCGTGCACTTATCGCCCGCGTTCGGATTCGATCAAGGGTATAACTACTACAACTACCTTGTGCCGAGCCACTTCTTCTACGCGACCGAGTCGAGCGAGCGGCTTTTAGCGTATCAGCTCGCGCGCCAATTGAAGGAGCGATATTTCGGAAAGAAAAAATGGGTGAAAAATTATTACCAGCCGGCTGATGTCGTCACAAACACGGCGATTGAAGTCTTGAGCAAAGAGGAGCTCAAGGATAAAAGCTTCTTTTTGTATGTGCACTACATGGACGTGCACGACCCGTATTTCCGTCACCCGTATGATGGATACGCGATCGCGCGCGTCGAGACGCCTAATCCAAAGCCCGAGAAAAAGGATGAGATGATAAAACTCTATTTGGGCGAAGTTAAATATTTTGATGAGCACTTCGGCAGGCTGATTTCAGCTTTGAAAGAGACGGGCATTTACGATCGCGCTTTGATCGTTCTATTTGCTGACCACGGCGAAGAGTTCTTCGAGCACTCTGGCTGGTGGCACGGCGATACGCTCTATTACGAGCAGACGCACGTCCCGCTGATAGTTAAGATGCCACCACTCCCGCTCGATTTAACAAAGGCAGGCCCAGAGATTGTCGACGCGCAAGCATCGCTCGTTGACGTGGCGCCAACAATTCTTGATTTGGTCGGCGTCGAGATCCCGAAGAAGATGCAGGGAAAATCGCTTGTGCCCGTCATTACTTGCGAGGAGCGCGAGGCAAGGAGAATATTTATGGAGGAGGATTTTGAAGGGAACGTGCTATTTGCGCTAATGGATAGCGAATACAAGTTGATTTTGGCGAACAAAAATAATCCGCGCGGCCTGCCCGAAGCTGCGCTTTTTGATATGGGTAAAGACCCGCTTGAGAAAGAAAACTTGGCGGCCACGCCGTATTATGGAGGCGTTATCGACCAGAAGCGCGCGGACATCGATAACATAAAGTTGCTTTTGAAACAGGGTGCGTTTGCCGCAAGCGCGAAGGAACTTACGCCTGAGGAGAAGGAGCGGCTCAAGGCGCTCGGATATATACAGTAATGGGAGCAACCTTTCTTTTCGTCGGCTGGGATGGCGCGGACTGGCGAATAATCAGAAGACTGATTGAAGAGAATGCGCTCCCCAACTTCGCTTCGCTTTTGAAGTCGGGCGTCGGCTATCAGTTGAAGGTCCCGCTCCCGCCGACGACGTTTTCGAGCTGGACGACGATTGCGACTGGCACAAACCCCGCGCGCCACGGAATAACGGATTTTTCTAAGCTTGTTTTTGGCGCGTATCGAATAAGATTTTTGACTTCGCTCGACCGAGCCGAGCCTGCGCTGTGGGAATATTTCGACTCGCTCGGTGCAAGGACTTGCGTGCTCGGATTTCCCGCGACATATCCGCCAGACGAGATAAACGGATTTTTCTTGTCGGGCTTTGAGTCGCCCGTCGCGGTGAGCGCGGGGGAAAAATTTGCGCACCCAAAAGAAATCTATCGCGAGCTTGCCAAAAAGCTCGGCCCGTGGCTCGTCGGGGGAGTTCAGGAGTTCAGGATAACGTCTGGCTGGTATAGTCGCGCGCTAACGCACGCGTTAATGAGCGTCGAGCGCAAACTGAATTACGCTAAAGAGCTGGCGAAAGATCACGGCCCGTTCGACGCGTTCATGGTCTGGTTCGGCGAGGCCGACACCGTTTCGCACCACTTCTGGCGGTTCTATGATCCTTCTTCACCCAGATTCGACTCTAAGGGTTCGAGCGAATTTAAAAATGCAATTCCCCTTGTCTATCGCAGGCTCGATTATGCGCTCGGCGTTCTTATAAACGAGCTCGCGCCAAAAAATGTGGTGCTTGTCTCAGACCACGGATTCGGCGGGGCGGGCGTTGACGTGTTTCATATAAACGCGTGGTTGAAGCAGAGAGGGTTACTCAATTTTAGGGGCGGAGCTGGCAGCTGGCGATTTTTAAAGGCGGTGCAGAGGTTAGCACTGCGATACACGCCTGCGCAGTTGCAGGAAAAAATCTTTCGAGCCAACCCTGAATTCGCCGAGCGCGTGGAGAGCAGAGTCAGGTTCGGCAAGCTCGATTTTTTGCGCTCGCGCACGTTCTCTGAAGAGCTTAACTATGCTCCATCGGTTCGACTGAATCTTTCTGGACGCGAGCCTGAAGGAATAGTTAAGCAAACAGAGGTGGAGAATTTGCTCTCAGAGCTGATCGGTAATTTGGAGTCGGTTGAATCCATCGACGGCGCGAGGATAGTAAAGAAGGCGTGGAAAAAAGGAGAGCTGTATAACGGCCCTTATCTGGAGAGGATGCCCGAGCTAATTATCGAGCAGGCGTATCCTTTTGGCTACTCCGTGAATTTTTTGAGGAGCGGTCATGGCTCGCCGGCGCTTAGAAAGCTCGATACGAGCGAACTTGCTGGCGCTAAGGGCGCGGGGATGAACGGGACGCACAGGGAAACGGGCGTGTTCATAATTTCTGGGCCGCCAATGTCTCAATTGATTCAAAAAGAGGTCGCCGATGCGAAAGATGTAGCGCCTACTTCTCTTGCTATCTTCGGGCGTCGCTCAAAGAGGATGGAGGGCGAGTCGATATATACGCCAGCCGAATTGACCGATTTGAACTGTGAGCGCAGGTTCGGCAGGAAAGAAGCCGACAGCGCAATCGCGGCAAAATTGAAGGACATGGGATATTTAAGTTGACACGTTCTAAGTGCCGAAAAATAATTTAGGGTGGAGGGCTGATTATGGGCAGGCGTATTCTTTACCTTGATAACGACCCCGGGATGCGCAAGATGATCAGCAAGGTGTTGACCGAGGAGGACTATGAGGTCTTCGCGGTTGCGCACGCGCGGGATGCGATAAAGGAGCTTAGGGAAAAAAACATAGACCTTGTGATTACAGACGTTCTTTTGCCCGAGATCGACGGATTTCAGTTCTATCAGATAGTTAAGCGCCACCCAAGAACGTCGGCTATCCCGTTCGTATTTTTGACTACTAAAGCTGATGAAGAAGACAAGCTGAAGGGCTTGAAAATGGGCGCGGACGATTATCTGGTCAAGCCGATAAAGCCGCGCGAGTTAATAGCCAAAATCGACATGATAATAAAGCGCGCGGACAAGGTGAAAGGCAGCATCGAGGGCGCGACGCTAGCTGGCAATCTCGCAGACCAGGGCGTGGCCGAGCTCGTGCAGTTCATCGACCTTTCCAATCAGACCGGCTCGCTCAACATCGAAACGCCTAAGGGCGCGGGCAAGATATTTTTTGAGCGCGGCAAACTTTATGCGGCAAACTTTTCTGAGAAGCGCGGGCAGGATGCCGTGTGGGCGCTGCTTGGCGAAAAGGACGGGACGTTCAGGTTTCAGAAGCTGCACGAGGCGGATTTGAGCGAGCGCGAGATGTTCGCAGACAACTACGCGATACTGCTCGAAGGCTTAAGGCGGCAGGATGAGTCGAGGGCCAACATCAAAGTCGAGGAGGTCGCGCCAGCAGAGTTTGACATAGGCGACTTCACGGCAGTTACGGCCGAGGAGGGCAGGCCTGAGGAGGTTGCTGCAAAGCCAAAAGCCGAGCGCGCGCCGTACGAGTTTCCCGGCCCCGACCCCAAAGAGGACCTGGTTGCATATCTTGTATCCCGTCCGATGGTCAACAATTTTATCGTGATAGGCGAGGACGGAACCATAAGGAACAACAACTTCCCGGAGCCGCTCAAAATTGCGAGGCTGGTATCGCTCGCTGCAAGCTGCGCGACGATTTCAAAATCGCTCATGGGGACAGATAAGCCCGCGACCGTTGAAATCGACATGGGCACTAGCTCGGTTTCAATCTATATATTTGAGGGGAAAATTGTGGGCGTCTCGCCTGCGGTCAAGAATCTGTTTCCACCGAATTAGTGACAAGTAGGCAGTAGGTAGTAGACAGTAAACAGGGACAAGAAGTGAAAAATCTCTTCCTGTATTCTATCTACTGTATGCTGCCTACTATAAAAGAGGGCCCGCTTCCGAGGGGGAACGGAAGCGGGAGAAAGCGGGTTGTGGGGGTCTAGTTTCAGAAGCAGGAGCGGGGCAAATACTCCTACTTCCACCCCTAAATAGTATCAATAACCGTGCCAATCTCCTTCGATATGCTCTTTCATTTCTATTTATATTATGAAGGTTTACGGTTGATGAAAATTTAAACAACGATAAGGTCTCTCAGATATTTGAAGGAAACCTCAGATTTTTGAAGCTAATAAGTGTTTTGCTGCATTAATTCCCTGCCTAAATAGTTTAGGTCTGAACATATATAGATATTTTTAGTTAAGCTTTTTAGGGGGTTAGAAAAGCTTTTTTAATTTTTCTACCAATTCCTCTATCTCCGTTTTAAATGCTTCCGCTTCTTTCGGAGATAGGTCTTTTCCATAATAATTAATTTTGTTTCTTATTCTCCTAAATTTATCGAACAGCGCGGCCAGCTCTTCATCTTTCAAAATCTCTTTTAAAAAAGCGCAGTAACATTCGTGGTTGTATATCTTGAACCCATTCTTTATCGCAAGGGCTTCCAGTAGCTCTCTTAATGATTCCATAGCACAGGGAAACGACTGAAGAAGCAGTAGTTGAATTGATTGCTAGCATGTGAGCGGAGCTAAGCCTTTTTTTGCTCGATGTTTTGAGCGATTCTATAAGGTCATTATCGACGCTTACTCCCTTGACAAATCCCCTTTCGTTGCACTCTTCCCAGTCCATTATATTATCGCTCCGTACAACGATAATCCTTTTCGCACATTATTGATCAGAACCTTTTTACTCGATTTGAAATGCAGTTGCACCTTTCTTTTCAGATTTCTCTCGAAATCTTTCAGATCAATGTCCATCGCGGCTATATCTAGGTATAAATCGATATCGGAGTCTATTTTGGCCTCCCCTTTTGCTAATGAGCCGAAAAGGACAATTGTATTGTAATCTATCTTCTCCGCGAGCGCGTTGGTTAATGTGGCTAGTTTTTGCCTCCAGTATGCTCTGGCGAGGTCTATAAACAGAGGGTTTTCTCTATTGGCTCTATATGCAAACCAGCCTCTCTCTCTTTTCAATTTCAGCAATCCCTCACTCTCTAGCCCCTTTAGGGTCTTCGACGCGGTCGGCGGGCTTATGTTGCTAATCCTTGCGTATTCTCTTACACCAATTTCCTGATAGCTATCCTCAAAAAACGGTTGCATGTCGTTAAATATTTTTAACATACGTTAAATATTATTAACAGTTGTTAATAAATTTTAACACCTCGGCTTTCCCCTGTCAATGGCTTTCTTGGGTTTTTACATTTATCTCCTTACATCCAGTCCAACCTTATGCCCCGCCCTCTCCTCAAACCACCCGACCCTGTCCTGAACGAGTCGGAATTCGATGGAGTATTCACCCTCCTGTTTCGGCGCTATTACTTCGATCTCAAATCGCTCTTTATCGCCAGGACCTAGCGGTCGGTCGATATATATACGCGTGCCGTCGTCGAAGGCTTCGTAGCTGCCATCCTGCCTTTTGATGTGGTAGCCGAGCCCGATCGGTAAATTTTTTGCAGACTGGTAATCCCATAAAATTTCTGCCCCTTTATATTCGAGCTCGACCTTGAATTTAGCCTTGCTATCCGGCTTAGCTTCTGTCGGCCCGTCAATCTTCAATATTTCGAAGACCCTATCGTTTGGCTTGAGTTGTTTTTGTTTCGGCTTTATCGACCTGCCGATGTCGAAGACCTCAGGCCCGATTTCAGACGAAATTTTTAGCTTGTTCACAAACCATTTAAATATTTTGAGTTTTTTCATCCGCCGCTCTAGCGTGCTCTTGCCGTCGGTCCACTCGTGATATTTCCCCTCTGGATAAGTTATCCCGTACTTTTCGCGCTCGTCGAACAGAATCGATGACGGCAACAAAACATACGGGTATGTCGGCCTGACGATATGATTTATGTTCTTGCGGTTCTTGAATATGAACCACAGGTTTTTTGCGAAATCGACCACTGTTTCAGACGGGTAGCCGACGATGAACAGCCCCTGAATCCTTATGCCGGCTTTGGCGACATCTCTTACGACCTGCTGAACCATCTTCACATCCGGGCTTTTTGCCATCGACTTTCTGATCTTTGGCGACGCCGACTCGATCCCCAGTTGTAATAAAACGCAGCCCGAGCGTGCGAGCTTGAGCGCTAGCCTTTCGTCCATCTCGCGTCTGAGCATGGCGAAGCCGTACCACTTGAATCGCATGCCGTCGTCAATCACAAGCCCTAGCCACTTTTCGAGTTCGCGCATGTTGCCGTTTATGAGCGAGTCGACGAAGATGAACCGCCTGACCTTTTTGGTTTCGTAAAAATGTTTTAGCTCATGGTAGATGTTCTCGCCCGAGCGGTATCTGTATTTTTTCCAGAACGCGCGTTCAGAGCAGAACTTGCAGCGGTTCGGGCAGCCGCGACTGCCCAAAATAGCGAGCGTGCCGGGGATTGCGTATTTCGACAGGTCGAACGGTTCGTAATACGGCAATGGCAGCTCGTCGAGCTTCGGAATTAACGCGCGCTCGCCGCCGTCTACTATTTGTCCGTTTTGACGAGCTATCGTCCCTTCGATGCCAGCGAGCGATTCGCCGCGCTGCACACGATTCACCGTATCCAGAAGCGTCATCTCACCTTCGCCCGTGGCAACTATATCGACCGCGTTTGACTCCAAAAATTTCGGCCCGTGCACGCGCTTGTCGCACGACGGCCCGCCGAAGATTATGGGCAGATTTGGCGCGAGTTTTTTTATCCGCTTCGCTAGTTCGAGCGACACCTGCTCGGTCGAATAGTATATCGACATTCCGACTAAATCTGGTTTCTCTTCGACGACGCGCTTCGCCCAGCCGTCGAGCTGCTCAAAGAGCCCCATCTTCGGCGCAATTTCGCTTGTGCCCATGTCGGGGTGAAAGTATTTTTTCAGCTCGTCGGGGGTCTGCCAGAAAAACTCCATCTCGAAGTCGAATAATAACGGCTCGTGCCCGTTTTGTCTCAGGACGCTGGACAGATAGCCCATCGCAGTCTTAGGGTGTATTATTTCCCAGAACGGACACTGAACCAACGCCACGCGCGCCATTTACGCCTCTTTTTGAAATAGATGCGTAGCTCCCCAGCCGCACCAAAGTCCTGTCAAATCGCCGCTTGGGCCGGGCTCGGTTATAAACGAAATTTTTACAATTTTATTACCCCATCTCGTAAGGTCGAGCTCAATTGGAATCCATCGCCTATCCTCTGGCCTGTTCTTTGGATCGACGTATCGTCTGAAGACCTCATGTTTACCCGACTCGTCCTCGATCTGAATTATAAAATACGCACCCTCGCCGCCCCACTGCCACGAGTATTCGTACATCCCCAAAAATGCTCGGAGAGCAGTGTTCGGCTTGATGGCGAGCTGCCATGTTGCCTCGCTGCGCGGGTGCGCGAGTATCACGACCGTCGACAGCCCGTTTATCTGGAATAATTGCCGCTTGATCGGCTCGGGCGAGCTCGATTTGACGGCGGCATCTTCGAGCCTTTCGACGAAATCGTAATGCCCCTTTCTGTAGCGCGCAGCCCTGATTTTTAACGATTCGTCTCTGAATTCAAAGAATTTTTGCTTTATGTAGTCGTCAGGAAGGTCGGGCAATTTGAGCGTCGAATGCTCGAAATACGATGTCTGCTCGCGCTTGGACAGAAGCCCTTTCTTTTCGCAAATTTTGTAGAGCGCCGTGCCGGGGTATGGATAGTATATCGATATTTGCGCGATGTGCGGGCGCAGCGTGCGATTCAGCTTGAACAGGTCATCGATTGTTTTTTCCGTTTCTTCTGGAAATCCAATCATATTGAAGTCCCAGACCTTTATTTGAAGCTCATCGAGCCATTTGAAGACCCTTACAATTTCATCGTTCGACATGTGGCGATTCAAAATTCTTTTGCGCAGCCTCTCATTGCCCGCCTCGACGCCGATTGAGACCATGTAGCAGCCCGCGTCCTTAAGCTCGCGCAAAGCTTCGTATGTCGTGTCCTCGACCCGTATATAGACCTTGAACGGGAAGCTGAACCGCTGCTTATATTTTTTGCAGAACTCGCTCGCCCAGCTCTTGTCCATTATGAAAACGTCGTCCTCAAAGAAAATCCTACCGAAATGGTAGAGGTCAGACAAAACTTCGACCTCTTTTAGCACGTGTTCGACCGACCGTTGCCTGATGAATTGCCCGTGGCCTCTGTAGACCTGCATCCTGCCAGAGTTCGCGCAATAGTGGCACTTATACGGGCACCCGCGCGAGCCCATTATCTGGACTTCCCAGTCCTGGTCCTCGATTGTGCTTGCCATGTCCCAGATTTCGCGGCGAGAAATCGGGATTTCGTCGAGATTTTCGACGAGCGGGACGAATTTGTTCCTTACGATTTCGCCGTTTTTCTTAAAATAGAAGCCGTCGGTGTCCCATATCGGCTTGCCGGATTTGAGATTTTCAACCAGCTCAAGCGAAGGATATTCGCCCTCGCATATACAGACCGCATCCAGCGTCGGGTGTTTTATCACATTCTCGGGGTCCAATATGGCGTGGATTCCGCCCGCAACGGTCAAAATACTGAATCGCTCCTTGATCCAGTCGCAGACCTGGCGGGCATACATCCACTGGTGCGTGTTGATCGGGAAGAAAATCGCGTCGGGCGAGAAAATTTCGACCTCGCCCCATATCAGCGCTCTGGTTGGAGCCTTTTGAAAGTATAAAAGCTTCGTATCGTGCCCGTGCTCCCTGAGTGTCGCATCGATCGCCCCGACGCCGTGGTGATAGTGCAGATAATTGCCCGTGCCGATGTCGAAATATACCCAGAGAACGCGCATAATATAAGGATTTTCGATGATTTGAAAGGTGTGGTCAAGACTTGCCTATGTAATTAGGCAACTTTTAATCCACCACATCCTCAGAAAAGTCTACATTTGGCAAACTGCTTTCATGCACTTTTACATGGTTAATATTGTCACGCTCCCACGCAAGTGTAATTTTTAGCTTCCTGTGGCTTCTCTGAGTTTCTTCTGATAAAACGGCATATGGTAATTCAAATGTTTGGGACTCAAGCA
>Ga0315280_10005546_pt1 | contig 17906 bp, 12 predicted proteins | sample YL17G06_40_MG_FD_203697 | JGI IMG/M metagenome (GOLD analysis project Ga0315280, IMG submission 203697) | Sediment microbial communities from Yellowstone Lake, YNP, Wyoming, USA - YL17G06_40 | ecosystem: Environmental > Aquatic > Freshwater > Lake > Sediment | place: USA: Wyoming | collected... | reverse complement strand
GGAAAAAAGACAACCTTGAGGCGATCGCGGACATCCGGGTCATGGTTCACCACTTCCGCCACGGAATTGATTAACTTGATGATCAGTTTGGCCATGAAGTAACCGGGAGCGGCCTTGCCACCAAAAATAAAGGTGCGTGGTGTCATGTCGATATCCGGATCTTTCTTGATGCGATTGAACAGCGTGATGATATGCAGCACATTCAGGTGTTGGCGCTTATACTCGTGCAAACGCTTCACCTGGATGTCAAACATCGAATGGGGATTGACGATGACGCCAACGCGCTCGCGGATCTGAGCGGCCAGATCACATTTGACCTCATGCTTTACTCGGTGCCAATCCGCCCGGAAATCGGTATCGTCTGCTAACGGTTCCAAGCGCTTAAGTTCATCCAGGTTTTTCGTCCAACCATCGCCAATTCCGCGCGTGATTAATTGTGCTAAGCGTGGATTGCTGAATACAAGAAAGCGGCGGGGGGTTACACCATTGGTAATGTTGTAAAACTTCTCTGGCCACAGCTCATAGAAATCACGGAGGACATCCTGTTTCAAGAGTTCGGTATGGAGTTTGGCCACCCCATTGATGGCATGGCTACCGACACAAGCCAGGTGAGCCATCCGGATATACCGCTGTCCGGTTTCGTCAATCAGTGACAAACGGGCCACCCGTCCCTCGTCATTCGGATGGCTTCGTCGCACCTCATCCAAGAAACGCCAGTTGATTTCATAGATGATTTCCAGGTGGCGAGGCAGCAGCCGGCCAAAGAGGTGAAGGGGCCATTTTTCCAACGCCTCCGGCAATAGGGTGTGGTTGGTGTAAGCGAACGTTTGCCGGGTGATCTCCCAGGCCTGATCCCAGCCCATCAGATGCTCGTCCACCAACAACCGCATCAGTTCCGCCACCGCAATAGAGGGATGGGTGTCATTCAGTTGCACCGCATACTTCATATGGAAATGATCCAAATTCTTTTCGCGTTGAAGATAGATGCGGATCATGTCCTGCAGTGCACACGAGACGAAAAAATATTGCTGCTCCAATCGCAATTGCTTCCCTGCGGCTGGTTCATCATTCGGGTAAAGCACCTTGGTGATGTTTTCCGAGAACACCTTTTCATCGACCGCCCCATAATAGTCGCCGACGTTGAACGCTTGAAAATCAAACGATTCACAAGCTTCAGCCTTCCAGAGACGAAGGAAATTGGCGGTATTGACGTTGTATCCGATCAACGGGGTGTCGTAGGCAATGCCCTTGACCACTTGATCGGGGATCCAGCGCACCCGAAAATTGCCTTGCGCGTCGCAAGTGGCTTCCGTATGTCCACCCAACTTGACATCAAAAGCAATCTCGGGACGGGGTATTTCCCAAGGATGGCCCAATTGCAACCACTTATCGGTAACTTCGACCTGCCACCCGTCATGAATCTCCTGGTCAAAAATGCCGAATTCATAGCGAATCCCATAACCGATAGTGGGGATTTCCAGGGTGGCCAAAGAATCCATATAACACGCGGCCAGTCGACCCAGGCCACCGTTGCCCAGACCGGGTTCTTCCTCCTGTTCGAGCAATGCGTCCAGATCAAGCCCCATTTCTTTTACCGCTTGCCGTACTTGGTCCTGTACACCCAGGTTAATCAAGTTGTTGCCCAGTTGTGGGCCCAGCAAAAATTCGGCAGACAGGTAGCAAACCGTACGGGCCGCCTTTTCATAATAGGTCTGAGCGGTCCGCAGCCATAGGTGCAGCAACCGATCACGTACGGCATAGGCCAGTGCTAAATAGTAATCGTTTCGTGTGGCCACGGCCGGAAATTTGGCCTGGAGATAAAATAGACTTTCACGGATTGCATGCTTGATCGCTGCCGTGCTGAGACCTGTTCGAATGTCATCGGACAATTTCTGAACCGGGTTGCTTTCGTCACCCGTATGATAAGAAGGCATTGGCCTTGGCTTTTTGGACTCAGACATCGCTTTTATCCTCGGTTTTAGGTTCCTCCAATCTTTTGTAATTTACAAGAAATTCCTATCGCATTTGCTTGCAAACGTCAAGCCTTCAGCATTAAATATTTTTTTGATATTTGATTTTGTTGAGAAGGCACATTCGCCAGAGCGACACAGACGGCACAGAGAAAAAGTTTTTTGTTTGTCGGGAAGTACCGACAAACAAAAAACTTTTCGGCCCGTTCGGGCCATTTAGTGGCCGAAGGCCTGGAAACTTATGGAAAATCGGTATCTCCCGATTTTCCAAAAAATTCTCATTCTCCGTGTCCTCTGCGTCTCGAAGGAGCCCCATCTTTTCGGGGCGAGTGGGCGATCCAAATATTTTTATAGGAATCCCTTCGGTTTTCCGGGTTGGGGTTTTCCTTCGGGAAGAATATTTTCCTCTGCTTTTTTCTTATCCTCGATCTTGAATCCAGACTCTTCCAGGATGAATTTATCATCTCCAGGGTCGGGTTTAAAATCTAACTGGAGCTTCTTAGCCTCTTCTACAAAAGATCCTTCTTTCAAACGAATCTCTCCATTTGGCACAACGACAATGGCTGATTCTCCTTTAACCGGACACCTCTGTTCGCAGTAGCCACAGCCGTTGCACTTGGAGGCGATGACAACAGGGCGTCGATATCCCTCTACAGGCCGAAAAACAATGGCGTTATATGGACAGATCTCATCGCAGATGAGGCAGATCTTGTTTTGGGCCCAGACCAAGCACATCTCCTTCCGCAAAACAGCTGTGCCAACCTTGGCATGGGTCTTTTCTTCTAAGGAAAGGGAGCGAATCGCTTGTGTGGGGCAAACCTTGCCGCACACATTGCAGTTCTGATCGCAGGGAGCCAGGCGAGGGGCCATCCTCGGCGTCCAAAGGCCTGAGAAGCCCGATTCCCAGAGACAGGGCTGCAGTGTGTTGGTCAAGCAAGATTTCATGCATTCCCCACAGCGGATGCAGGTGCGTAAAAACTCGGTCTCAGGAATTGCCCCGGGTGGCCGAATAAGTTGGTGTTTGCTCTGGCGAAGAGTGAAAGGAGTCTGTGTACCCAGAAACCCAACTGCCAGCCCTCCTGCCAAGGAGTAGAGAAACCCTCTCCGGGAAAAATTCACAGAGGAATATTCTCCTCCTAAAGAATAGGAAAGAGACATCGGAAAAGTAATGGCATTTTGTGGACAGACTTTGGCGCACGTCCGACATTGGATACATTCACGAAGGCGCGTCTCCATTGGATTTTCAGCGACAGCTCCCATGGGACACGCCTTTTGGCATTTCAGACATTCATTGCAATCTTCATTAACCCGACGTTTGAAAAGCCCGAGAGGTGAGATCAAGCTAAGCAAAGCTCCCAATGGACAAAGGTAGCGGCACCAAAAGCGTGGGACCAGCCGATTGAGGAAGATAATCCCTCCAAAGATCAGGAGTGTGATAGCCGTCATATAATAGACGGACTGAAAATAATGGAGGTGAGATAAAGTGATCCACCCCAGGGCTTGAGACAAGGGACGCAGCAAATCCAGGAAGAGATTGATCAAAGTAATTGCCAGGGGATAGACGAAGAAAGTGTAAAATCGTGTGAGAAGCGAAATGGGATCCATGACAAAAGCTAACGAGAGACCGACTACCGCAGCACTGATGAACATGATGAGAAGAAAGAATTTTACTTTCCGAAGATTGGCATCGGATTTCAACCCCGGTCGCTTCTTCTTCCAGAAGAAGAGGAAATCCAAAAAGTCGATCGAGGCACCCATAGGACAAACATAAGCACAGAAGAACCTGCCGATGACAAGCGTCGTTCCGATGAGCGCGAGGGACCATAATGCTCGACCGATGATCACCCTTGCCGCAAAAACAGCATTCATTCCCAGAAGGGGATCAAGGCGCAAATAAATATCCGCAGGAAGCCAATTTGGCAGCTTATAGGTAGCAAAGACAAAGAAAATGGAAAAGAGGAGAAGAGAGAGAGCCTGGATGAGAGTCCTCATACCTTCTCCTTGAGGATTTTAAGCTGATCAATGTCAATCTTTCCCAGACCCCGCTGGTGAGCGACAAGCAGGTGCTCTACCTGGCGTCCTTTGAAATTCTGCCCATACCATGGAACAATACTCACCCCATAAGAATCTACGGCCACGGGGTCAATACCAGCGATGATGAGATTGGGCTTCTTAACTTCCCCAGGCCCACCAGGTCCACCAGAGACCAAAGCCCGGGTGGCATCGAGGATGGTGAGCTGTGGCTTAATCACCGTACCCAAATCTGCTATCGCTTGATTGATATTGTATTGGGAGTGAAAACTCTCTCGATCCCAGATCATGCCCATGAGCCCCTTCATGCCTAAACTGACGCCCGTTGCAGAATGAGATTTGGCTACAGGGATGTTAATCAGTACCTGGCTGTCCAAAATTTCCTTCATCACCTCTACCCGTTCCAACACCTTCCCTTGGGGAACCTTCACCTCACGAAAAAACTTTCTTTCTTGAAGAGCAAGAACATAGACACCGGATATGCTCTTACACGCATCTCGGATACCCGTTCTCTCAAGGCAAGGCTCTGCCCTTTGCAGCGTATGGTCTAAAATCAGCACCTGTTTAGCCCCTGCTTCGATACAGGCCTGAGCCACTGTGACAACAACCAAAGGGTGGGTCGTGGCACTAAAATCAGGGGTCCTGGAAAAGGACATGTTCGGTTTAAGGACGACATGCTGCCCCTTCTTAACAAATCGAGAAACTCCTCCCATGGCTTCAAGTGCTTTTCTCGTTGCAGCAACAGGCTCACCGGAGATGGCCACGAGGTCGTAATCTTCTTTAGCTTCCAAAAAAGAAGGTCCCCCGATAAGGCCTAAAGCCATCCCCGCGGCAGCAGTTTTAAGAAATTTACGTCGTGTTATCTTTTGGCTCACTTCATTCATCAATAACTCCTCGATTAGAAAATATCCGAGATTCTAATGAATCCAAAACTCCAAGAACCGTCATGCTGAATTTAGTTCAGCATCTCACAGAACAAGGAATCACGAAACCCTGATCCTGAAACGAGCCTGATCTTCATCAGTCCAAGGTTCAAGGATGACATCACTTGTTTCAAGATGACGGGTTATAAGTATCTTACCCAATAAACTCTGACGGGACCTCTCGAATACGGATCACATCTCGAATCTTACCAGAGATATTGAATCCACTGGAACATTTCACTGAGCATTCAGAACAATCCTCACAAACCCTTTTAGGAAGATTTAAGGACAAAACGAGATCTTGAGCATGTGTAAGATTTCGGTAGCCATAAGTATACATATATGCTCGCATCAAATCGGGGATAGGGAGATGCTCCGGGCATTGTCCCAAACATTGCCTGCAACCTTGACAGTATAATCCAGGGAGGGAAGCCTCTTTTTGCAGGTCTTTCTTTTCGGAATCGCTGAGGGTGAGATCTTCCATGACGGAAAGGGCAATATTCATCTCTTCAAAGGTTATATATCCCGGGACGATGGTATGAACATTGGGGTTCTGAAGAACCCATTTCAGCGCCGTGGCGGCATCTTTTCGTGTTGCCCCCTGTCGGGAACCACCTCTGATCGCCTTCATGCCGACAATTCCAATACCGGCTTGGGCCGCTCTGGCAATGGCTGCTCCAACCTCGGCATGATGCTTCTGTTGAAAACTGTAAGCCGTCAGAATGACATCATAAGATTTGGAATCAACCGCGGCATGAATCACTTCTGGTTCGTTCATATGGGTTGTAATACCGGTAAATCGAATCTTCCCATTTCTCTTCGCCTTTTGTAACGCATTGAGTACCGGTTCAAAGAGGGCCGATTCTCTTTTCGATACGCCGTGATGGTGATAAATGTCCACATAGTCCAGCCCCAGATTTTTTAGGCTTGTATCGATTTTCCTAAGATAGGCTTCCTCCGTTGCCTCTTCCGTATAAAGTCCTGTTGCTTGATTGGTTGGCGGGTGTGCTTTGGTGGCCAGGACATAGGAATCCCTGGGACGTCCCTTGAGCACTTCGCCAATCATTCCTTCATTTTGGCCTCTTTGATAGGTTTGAGCGGTGTCCAGCATCACAACACCGGCTTCAAGCGCCGCCCGGACAAGGTTTGGATTATCGGTATTCATCACTCCCATATTAATTACCGGGAGCTTTAATCCCGTCTTTCCGAGGGGGCGATAAACAAATTTTCTCTCTTTTCCTTTCGCCTCAACAAACTTTACTTCTTGCTTTTCTTGATTTGACGGGAGAAAAAAGAATCCCCCAAACCCAGCAAGGCTTGACTTCATGAAATCTCTTCTACCAATCAATTTTTTAAACATGTTTCTCTATCCTCCTCATTTTCTCTTTAACTCTTCTCCAAAAAGTTTGAGGTATTTTAACCGGAGGGATGGATCATTAATATTTAGTATACCCCATATATATTTCCCCCGCCATTCCACCTCTATTTCACCATGGTAGGGGTCCGCTATGGTATAACGGCCTTCTATGATATTCTTCTCACGACTTCCGGTTTGTTGCAGATATCTCTGCATCATATTTCCGCACTCGGTATGGTCTCTACCTTCGATGACAAAGAGTTTAAATTTCGTCCCGGAAAGCTCGTAATCCACAGTAAAGGCAGAATGGAAAAAGGGATAACCGAGGAATTTTATGGCAATAAACCTTTCGGAGTTTTTCTTTTTCCCCTCTTCAGGAAAGGAAGATAAAATTGACGGAAGCGAACCTTTCTCTCCCAAATTTTCAGAAACTTTTTTTGCAAAGGTGAGTAAAATGTCCTGATCTTCAGCTCCAGTATTGTAACTATTTATTTTGACATAGTATGGACCGAGTAAAAAGTTAAGAACATTAGTCTCGATATACCCTTGAGTTCCAACATCGATAAAGTTTGCATTGGCAAGACGCTCTTGACTATAAATCCCGAAGGCATGGGTGGGGGTTCTGTGACGGTACACCTCAACGATCACAGAGGCTTTCTTTTCATTCCGGTATTCGGCTACCTTCAATTCCTGAAAATCGTAGCTCAGATAGAGATCTGCTGCTCCGTCAATGTAGTCGAAAAGATTTTCAGGCTGAAAAGTCTGTATCTCCCCTGATTGTTTCCAGCCGGTTACCTCAGGAAAGACAAAAGTTTTCCAAACAGGATCAGAGGCCCACGCTGAATGGCTTACTCCCAGTACTACACAAACGAACAATAACCAAACGACAGGATATCTCTTTTTCATCATTTTCCTTCCTTTAAGATCAGAGTCATTGATCCACTATTTATCCCGTTAGAAAACCCCGCTGCTTGCCCCGTTAGAAATTTTTCATTATTAACCAGGAGTACCCTTTGGTAACCTACTTCCTTCTAATGGGGTAAACCTCCCAATAATACCCCATGCCCGGAGGGCACCCTCGAACCATGAAAATCCCCCCTCACCCCCCTTTTTCTAAGGGGGGTAATCATCTCCTCCCTTTGGCAAAGGGAGGCTGGGAGGGATTTTAAAATGCTATTTTCAAGCTAATTTAAATCATAAAAGGCAATTGTGATCTAATCAATAGAAAAGAGGCATTACACTTTTTTAATTGTAAATATCGCTCTCTACTGGTAATATTGTCCATAGCTAACTGACTCGTGAAGAAGACGATTTTATGAATTGGAGGATACCCTTATTTCTGCTGTTTACAGTGGCCCCCTGGGTGCTTTTTTCTCCTCCATCCATCCTGCCCCAAGATGAGTTATGGAAAAGAATTGATGACGGATTGTTTCTGAGCGAGTTTACTTCCCGGAAAATTTCTCTCCTAAAGATCGATCCAAAGTATTATTCATTTAAGCTCTTATGTGCCTCCGAAAAAAACAGACTGCGGATGACAGCAAGGCAATGGTGTCAAAAGCACAATCTCATCTCAGCAATTAATGCTGGAATGTTTCAGACAGATGGGATTACAAATGTCGGTTACATGAAGAATTTCAATCATATTAACAGTCCAAGATTAAATACCAGGTACAAAGCTGTTTTAGCATTCAATCCAGTCGATGCGACTATCCCAGAGGTCCAGATCATAGACTTGAAATGCCACGATTTTGAGAGGTTAAAGGATAAGTATCAAACGCTTATTCAGGGCATAAGAATGACCAGTTGCCATCAGGAGAACGTTTGGGAAAAACAAGACAAGATGTGGAATATTGCAGCATTTGGTATAGATAAGAGCGGGAACGGATTGTTCATGTTTACTGAGTCTCGCTATTCAGTGCATGACTTCATCAATATTTTATTGTCGCTCCCGGTTTCGCTTTACAACGCCATGTATTTGGAAGGCGGTCCCGAGGCGACTTTGTATTTTTCGGCAACGGGGGTCGAATTTGAGAAGATCGGAAGTCACGAAACGGACCTCAATGAAAACGGTTTTCCGAAGATGGCCCGTCCCCTTCCCAATGTCATCGGCATCGTTAAGAAGTTCAGATAGGAATTTCACTCATTAAGCGAAAGGGGCCATTTCCCAACAATGGCTAATCGGGCAAACGATGACTTATTTGCACACTCTCATTCTGGGGATGGTCGAAGGGGTTTCGGAATTTCTCCCTATATCCTCGACAGGCCACCTCATACTTGCCAGCTACCTCCTTCATCTCAAACAGACAGATTTCCAGAAAAGCTTTGAGATTGCAATCCAGCTTGGGGCCATTCTATCGGTTGTGGTTCTGTACTGGCGAGCGCTGCTGGTAAACTTTGAAATTCTGAAAAGGGTCATTACGGCATTTATCCCGACAGCCATTCTCGGGTTTATCTTCTACAAGATCATAAAAAGGGTGCTCCTTGGAAGTAACACAGTTGTCCTCTACTCCCTTTTGATTGGAGGTATCTTCTTGGTCCTTTTTGAGTTGTGGCATCGGGAGAAGGAAAGTGCAACAGGGGAACTTTCTGCCATTTCTTACTCAAGATCATTCATGATCGGTCTTTGTCAGGCGGTTGCCATGATTCCAGGGGTCTCCCGTTCGGCTGCCACCATCATTGGAGGTTTGATTCTGGGAATCAAAAGGAAGACCATCGTCGAATTTTCTTTTCTCCTATCCGTGCCAACAATGGTCGCCGCTACCGGTCTTGATCTGATGAAGAGTGGTGGACACTTCTCATTGGAAGAGTTCCATTTACTCCTCATGGGATTTATCTCGTCTTTTATTGTTGCTCTCCTAAGCATCAAATGGCTGATCCATTTCATAAAAAACCACACCTTCATCTCTTTTGGAATTTACCGAATTCTAATATCCCTTTTATTCTGGTTTGCGATTTTGTGAGCTTGCCCTCTAAAAATATGACGAGTTTTTAATAGGTAGGATATCCTCCAATCATTCGTCTTTGATGGCATCAATCAAGCATCCTTATTGGTTGTTTTTTAACAGGTTGCTTAAAATTCGACAAGAAATCTCGATTATTGTAATCGACGAAAAAATAAATGCCTTCAATGAAACTCCTAACAACCGCTTAATACTCCTAATAAAAACCGAATAACCCTCAACATCTCAACAAGTGGCACAAGTATTGCTCCCTCGAACAACACACAAAACATTCTTACTACAGGCGCAACCAAAATTCTTTGATCCCCACAATGATTTGGACGAGTCTTTATGAATGTTCTGATCATCAAGCATGTTGATATCGAAGGACCAGGGTTAATCGAAGATTGTTTGAAGAGAGAGAAAATCCCCTATCGGATTCTCAATCTCAATCATGGTTTCCTTTTTCCTAAACTTGATGGTCTCACCCATGTCATCATTTTGGGAGGACCGATGAATGTTTACGAGGAAGATCGCTATCCCTTCCTCAAAGATGAAGACCTTTTTATTAAGGAAACAATTCAGAGAGGAAAAACAGTCTTGGGGATATGTCTCGGAGCTCAATTGATAGCAAAGGCACTCGGGGCAAAGGTTTTTAAAGCTCCATTGAAGGAAATCGGATGGTATGATGTCTCATTGACAAAAGAAGGCTCCAAGGATCCTTTCTTCTCCACTCTCCCAAAAACATCCCCTGTATTTCAATGGCATGAGGATACCTTTGAGGTTCCAAAGCTCGGGAAGCTAATCGCTACCTCTGACATTGTTTCTCATCAAGCTTTCCGATATGGAGAAAAAGTCTATGGTCTTCAGTTTCATCTCGAAGTGACTGAAGAGATGATCAAGGAATGGATGAAAACCTACGAAGAGGAACTTAAAGGACCGGAGCCCCCTCTTTTCTCAAAACCAACAATATTAACCGATACCGAAATAAAGATCGAAACTTATACGAGAAGGGGGATGAAATTTTTAAAGGATTTTTTCGGAAAATAAAAATCCCCCCTCGCCCCCCTTTTCTAAAGGGGCGTTGGGGGGATTAAGGGGAGGAATGAGATGAAAAAAGTTTTGTTTCTATTTCTGTTCATGAGCTTTTTGATTGCTGGGGCTGCATTTGCTGAGACACCCACTTCCTCACCACCCAAGGTGGATACAGGGGATACTTCCTGGATCTTAATTTCTTCTGCCTTGGTCATGTTGATGACACCTGGGCTCGCCCTCTTCTACGGTGGTATGGTCAGGCAGAAGAATGTCCTCGGTACCATCATGCAGAGCTTTATTGCCCTCGCTGTGATCACCATCCAGTGGGTGCTCTACGGGTACAGTCTCGCATTTGGTCCTGATATGGGCCACGTCATCGGAAGCCTTGACTGGATTGGACTGAGGGGCGTGGGGCTTGATCCCTTCCCTGACTATTCAGCCACCGTCCCTCACCAGGCATTTATGATCTTTCAGATGATGTTTGCTGTGATCACCCCCGCTCTGATTACAGGTGCATTTGCTGAAAGATTGAAGTTTAAGACCTATCTTGTCTTCCTCATCCTTTGGGCAACATTTGTCTACGATCCTCTGGCACACTGGGTTTGGGGCGTCGGTGGCTGGATCAAGAACCTTGGGGCCCTTGATTTCGCAGGAGGTCTTGTCGTACACATCAGTTCCGGAATCGCTGCATTGGCGGCTGCTCTTATCGTGGGGAGAAGAAAAGGCTATGGTGATGAGCCCATGCCTCCCCACAACCTGACCATGACACTTCTGGGTGCAGCACTCCTCTGGTTCGGCTGGTTTGGCTTCAATGGGGGAAGTGCGGTGGCGTCCGGTTCTCTCGCAACCTCAGCCTTTGTGGTGACCCATATCTCAACCGCTGCGGCTGCCTTATCATGGATGATTGCTGAATGGGGATACAGAGGTAACCCAACCGTTCTCGGTGCAGCATCGGGTGCCGTGGCTGGATTGGTTGCCATTACGCCTGCATCCGGTTTCGTGGGACCTGTATCAGCGATCATCATCGGACTGATTGCCGGTGTGGTTTGTTATCTTGCCATTAACCTTAAGTCCAAACTCGGATATGACGATTCACTTGATGTTGTCGGTGTTCACGGAGTAGGTGGTACGTGGGGTGCCCTGGCCACCGGATTATTTGCATCAAAGGCCATTAATTCAGCAGGCAATGATGGACTTTTCTTCGGTAACCCCTCCCTGATCGGGATTCAGGCACTGAGTATCGTTTCTGCATGGGTCTATTCCTTCGTGGTGACATTGATCATTCTGAAGGTCCTCGACTGGACCATGGGTTTGAGGGTGAGCGAAGAGCATGAGATGAGTGGTCTCGATTTAAGCCAACATGGTGAAGCAGGGTATTCATTTTGAACAAGTTATGAGTTCGGAGTTCAGAGTTCGGAGTGGAAAACAAAAAAGTTAAAAAATGAACACCCCAAACCCCATTCATACCGAAGGCAAAGAGATGGGAATTTGTATCATTATTTTTGATTTGTTCTCCGAACACCGAACTCATTACTCCGAACTATTCCAGGAGGAATGACATGAAAAAGATCGAGGCGATCATCAAACCATTTAAGCTGGACGAAGTGAAAAATGCATTAACCAAAATGGGTGTCCAGGGAATGACGGCCACCGAGGTCAAAGGATTCGGAAGGCAAAGAGGCCATACCGAAGTCTATCGGGGTGCTGAATACAAGATCGATTTCCTCCCCAAGGTGAGGATCGAACTAATCATCACCGATGAAATGGTCCCTCAGGTGATCGAGACCATTGAGCGAGCTGCCAAAACGGGAAAGATTGGGGATGGAAAGATCTTTGTATCGTCAGTTGAAGAGGTGATCCGAATCCGAACCGGAGAACGGGGAAGAGATGCAATTTGAGTTGGGCATCACCAGAAATGGGTTCCTCGATACCAAAAATCGAATGGTCCAGTCTGTTACCGTGCACTCCTCGCCCAAGGAATTCCTCCGTCAAAATTCCGATATGGTGGATGGCCTTGTAAGAAAAGCCTTCCAGATAGCACAATGCCAGGTCGCCTCTCCATCAGTCTGTCTCATGGCAGTAGGAGGATATGGCAGGGCTGAATTGGCTCCTCACTCGGATGTGGATCTTCTTCTCCTCTACTCCTCACCACAAAAAGAAGCGCTCCCTCCTTTGATAGAGAAAATCCTTTACCCTCTCTGGGATTTAGGGATGGACGTTAGTTGCAGCTCGAGGTTGATCGAGGAATGTCTGAAAATGGCTCAATCGGATTTACATATTAAAACGGGTTTGATGGATAGCCGTTATCTCGATGGGGAATACGAATTCTTCCGGAATTTGTACGGCCTCTTTACGAAAAAGGTTCTTCATCGAAAGGTCCAAAGGTTTGCCGAGGGTTTGGCTAAAGATCTTTACCTCCGCCACCAGAAATACGAAGATCCTGCTTATGCCCTGGAGCCCAATATCAAGGAAGGAGAAGGAGGGTTGAGGGACTTTCAGATCGGGCGGTGGATCATCAGGGCGAAATACAAGACCGATCGTTGGGATTCCATCCTCTTTCCGGATCACTCCCGAATGTTAGACAAAAGCCTCCAGCTGCTCTGGGCCGTCAGAAACCAGCTCCACCTCCTGAGTGGAAGAAGACAGGACAATCTCACTTTCGAGCTGCAAGAGAAAATTGCCCCGATCCTTGGTTTTCCCCATGCTACGGAAGGGATTGAGGAGATGATGAGACAGTATCATCTTTCCACTCAGAGGATTTCAAACTTTGTTCACGACATCCTTGAGAGGACCCTCTACGAACCTTCCTGGGTCAAGAAAGCCTTCTTTTTCTTTCAACGAAAGAAGATCGATGAAAATTTCGGAATCGCCTATCGGGAACTCCATCTTTTTGACCCCGTCATCTTCAAAAGAGACCCTACACAATTGATGACGCTCTTCGAACATTGTCAAACTCATCAGGCCAAGATGGATTTCCGGATTGAGGAGGCCGCGATCGAGGCCCTTCCCTTCATCGATGATCGCTTCAGAAACTCGGAAATGGTCAATCAAACTTTTCTTTCAATCCTCAGAAAAGGAAAAGGGGTTGAAAACCTCCTCAGGAAGATGCATGAACTTGGATTTCTCTCTCGGTATATCCCTGAATTTTCAGACGTGGAAGGAAAAGTGCATTATGATCTTTATCACGTCCATCCCGTGGATGTCCATTCCATCCTCGCAGTAGAGGAACTGGCAAGGTTGAGAGAGGGCCACTACCAGAAAGATTATCCCCTCCTCACCTCCCTGATTAGGGAAGTTGAAAAACCTGAGATCCTCTTTCTAACAGCACTGCTTCATGACATCGGAAAAGGGAGGGAGGGAGACCATGCACCCGTTGGTGCAGAAATGGTCAATCGGATCGGGGGTCGGATGGGACTCTCTGTGGAAGAACGGGGTTTGATTGGATTCTTAGTCAGTCACCACCTCTTTATGCTCGAAACGGCCTTTCGCAGGGACATTCATGATGAGCAGGTCATCTTCCGCTTTGCCAATGAGGTAAAGAATCTCAATCAACTGAAGATGCTCTACCTTCTGACTTTTTCTGACGTCAAAGCAGTTGGCCCTGAGGCCTGGACCTCCTGGAAGAACACCCTTCTCATGGAGCTATTCCTGAAAACCTCGCATTTCTTCGAGAGGGATGCGGTGACCGGACCATTTCTGAAAGCGGATGAAATGATTAAAACGCTGGGGAAATCTCTCTCTCCAGAAATATTTTCAGAATATGCAGAACATCTACCGGATCGGTACCTCTCCAGTTATTCCTCCACGGAGATTGCCCATCACATTGAGATGGCTCATTCTATTGAAAAGGAACTTCTCCTTGTGGAATGGGAGATCGAAAAGGAAATCCGAGCAAAGGTCACCGTTTGTACAAAAGACCGTTATGGACTCTTTTCCAAGATAACAGGTTCGATGTTTTTGAACCGTTTGAATATCCTCGAAGCACAGATCCACACCTGGGGAAATGGGGTTGCCCTCGATATCTTCTGGGTGGAAGACGCGACAAAAGATGTTGAACGCCGCCTTCAGCAGTTCAAAAAAGATTTAGGAGAAATTTTGGGTGACAAAGTTTCTCTAAAGGATCTTCTTGCCAAAAGAAAAGAATCAAACGGAATTAAGCAAAAGGTCATCCCGAAGGTGTCAGGAGAAGTGAAGATCAATAATCAGGACTCCGCCTTTTATACCATCGTTGAAGTCATCGGGGAGGATCGATTGGGCATCCTTTATGAGATTACAGAAACATTGACCGACAATGGGTGTGATATTCACTTCGCAAGGATATCCACTTTAGGAAATCGTATTGTCGACGTCTTCTATGTTCAGGATACCTGGGGAGAAAAGATAGAAGAAAAGAATCGAATGGATCACTTAAAACAAACCCTCCTCAACCGACTCACCGTATAGGACGGAGGATCATCAACCTTTGATCGGGATTAGAACGACGTCATCCAATGAAAATGTGAGGGAAACCTGTTGTCCCTCCTTAAAGAGGACCTTCCTTCTCGGATTGACCACGTTGACTTTCATCCTCTTTCCTCCGGATATTTCCACCTCATATTGAACCAATGAGCCGAGATAGGCAGAGGTTATAACGATTCCTTCGATCCGATTCCCATCCGGAGGGGTTTCATTCGGATAGGAGATTTGAATCGATTCTGGCCGGATATTGAGAAGGATATTTGACCCAGTAGCAACCGAAACCTCTTTTTGCCTTTCAACCGTTAACAGAAGTCCTTCTTCGGTTTTCAGGCGAACCTGGTTTTCCATCAGCTCAATCACTCGGGCTTTAAAAAAATTAGATGTCCCAACGAAATCAGCAACCTCCTGGCTTTTTGGGTTTTCGTAGATTTCTTTGGGAGTCCCTACCTGAACCACATTGCCCTTTGACATGACAGCGATTTGAGTGGAAAGGGTCAAAGCTTCCTCTTGGTCATGGGTGACATAGATCGAAGTAATACCTAAATCCCTTTGAATGCGAACCAACTCATGCCTCATCTGGATCCGGAGTTTTGCATCTAAATTGCTTAACGGTTCATCCAAAAGGAGGAGTCTCGGTTCAATGACCAGAGTCCTGGCCAGGGCAACCCGCTGCTGCTGTCCTCCCGAAAGTTCTGAAGGCCTTCTCTTTTCCAATCCCTCGAGATTGACCATGGAGAGGGCCCGATGAGTCTTTTCTAAAACCAATGGTTTAGGTAAACTTCTCTCCTTCAGTCCGAAGGACACATTTTCAAATACCGACAAATGAGGCCACAGGGCGTAATTTTGAAAGACCATCCCCACATTCCTCTTCCATGGAGAAACATCCTGGACCTCCATTCCGTCGAAAAGAACAATTCCTTTATCTGGTCTTGTAAACCCTGCAATGATCCGAAGCAGCGTTGTCTTACCACATCCACTTGGACCGAGGAAGGTATAAAAGTCACCCCTTTCGACGGTCAGATTGACATCCTTGACGGCCTCTGTTTCTCCAAAACTTTTTTTCAAATCGATAAGTCGAACCTCAGTGGCCTGATTCATCATCTATCTCCGTCTATCGTCCTTCGTTCATCGTCCATCGTTTTTTATAACTTAAAGGCTGTTCCACTTCCCCCGCTAAAAATCTTATTGACCAGATAGGTCCCTATAGCCACCAAGAGGATGGCGACCACACCTAAGGCGGCACCTGGCCCTCTTCCCACTGCGCTCTGCATATAGATGTAAATGCCATAAGAGAGCGGTCCGTATTCCATCCGGGGAACGAGCATGATCGTAGAGGACAGTTCTACAGATGATGTGATGAAGGCGAGAAGACCCCCGGCGATCAGACCTCCTGTCATCAATGGAAAGGTGATCTTAAAGAATGTCCTCTTCCGGTTGGCTCCCATATTCAAGGCGGCCTCCTCCAATGAGACGTGAATCTGCTGCATGGAGGCATAGCAAGACCGTAAGGTATAGGGAAGTCTTCTCGACGAATAGGCAATGACTAAAATGATCCAGAGAGAGGTCAGAGGCTGATGGAAAAAAGGGAGGTTGGTTCCATGAAATACTCTCAAATAGCCCGTGGCAAGGACGACCCCTGGAATGGCCAAAGGCATTGTTGAAATGGCATCTAAAAGCCCTTTTCCCCAGATCCTTCCTCGAATCAGAAGGAATGCAATCACGGATCCCAAGATAACGTCAATGCCTGCAGCTAAAAGGCAATACAGAAGTGTATTCTTTACAAAATGAGGGGTCCTGAAGAAGATCTCAATATAGTGGCTCAGGGTATAGGACTTTGGAAGGAAGGAGAAGCTCCAGACCTTTGCAAAGGAGAGAATGAAGATTCCGAGATGTGGGATGAGGCTGATGCCCAGAATGAAGAAAGAAAAAACCAAAACAAAAACCAACTTCCAACCTCCAATCCTTTTTGAAATCGGGGTCCCTGTTCCACCTCGTTGAACCATCGCATATTCGGAAAGGCTAAGGAACTTCATCGCCACCCAGAGGGAGAGAAGGGAGAGGACGACCATGATCACACAGATGACATAGCCTGCTTTATCCTCGACGCCGATGGTCGTTACCCGAAGGTAGGCCTGAGGGGCAAGCATCTTGGTATAGTTCAGCATCAAGGGGGTACCCAGATCATCGATGACACGAATAAAGACGAGGAGGACTCCGGCCACATATCCCGGCATCATCAAGGGCAAGGTTACCCTCCGAAAGAGGCGTAATCCATGGGCACCCATATTCTGAGCCATCTCTTCCAGTGAAGGATCCACATTGGCCAGAGACGCTGAGGCATTGAGAAAAATAAAGGGGAAATAATGAAGGGTCTGAACGATGATCACTCCCCGTAAGCCTTCCATAAAAGGGATGGAGGTGTTGAACCATTTGAGGAGAAGGAGATTGAGCATCCCACTTCGGCCCAGGATCAATTGAAGGGCTACTGCACCCACAAAGGGCGGCATCACCAAGGGAAGAACTCCCAAGGTCTGAATGAGGGTCCTCCCTTTGAAATCGTACTTGATAGTGAAGAACGCAAGGGGAAGGCTGATCAGACTCCCGAAGATGACAGCCATCAGCCCTGCGATGAGACTGTTCAGGAACGACTCTTTGAAAAGGGCCCTTTCAAAAAAGTTGATAAAATGGCTGAGTGAGAGAGAACCTCCCTCTGTGAAGGCGACATAAAGGACTCGAATGAGTGGGTATAGGATGAAGGTAAAAAGGATGGCTAAAAGGATGAGAAAAATGAGTGACTGGGAAAGATCAACCTCTTTGAACTTTGCTTTAAATGCATTCAAACATCTTCACCCATCTAATATATCTCCCCTCCCTCTGTGACGGGGGAGAGGAGCGTTTTTAGTGGAACCGAAGGGAGAGCAAAACCCAAGTTGGGCGATTTTATCAACAAACATTCAGAAAAGTATTGGAACGAATAGCTTACATACCATCCCAGACATTCACCCAACAGATGAAAGAAAGTTTGTCATTCCTGTGAAAACAGGAATCCCGTATCTTAAGTTTCTTCTGGATTCCTGCTTCCGCAGAGATTTTAAAGGTGCAATTTATTTTACATTGGGACCTATTTTCTACTTGAAACGGAAATCGAGTTTAAAATCATAGAGCCAGGGGATCGTTGGTTTTACCCCCTCTG
>Ga0315280_10005545_pt1 | contig 17906 bp, 20 predicted proteins | sample YL17G06_40_MG_FD_203697 | JGI IMG/M metagenome (GOLD analysis project Ga0315280, IMG submission 203697) | Sediment microbial communities from Yellowstone Lake, YNP, Wyoming, USA - YL17G06_40 | ecosystem: Environmental > Aquatic > Freshwater > Lake > Sediment | place: USA: Wyoming | collected... | reverse complement strand
CGGCTATGATGAGGGTATCATTCGGGTAAATCGTGGAGATCTTGCTGTAGTTCCGCTCTATCCTGAAGTTGTAATTCGGAGCGGCTATCCCTTCCTCGATCCTCTTAGCACTGACAATGCTCTGTCTGGCTGCCGGCAGCACCTTGAGCATACCCTCAACGAACGGCACCGCGGCACGGAGTACGTTAACGATCATGACGTGCTCTGCGTCCGTGAGCTTAATTCCCTTAGCTTTTACGCCTGTTGGTGTATTAACCTCCACCGTCTCGTAGTCCATGGTTCTTGCGATCTCTATTCCGATGAGGCGGCCGAGCTTGACCAGCCCCTTGCGGAATGCGATCTGTCCGGTATTCTTGTCCCGAAGGGTTGTTAGAACTTCTTGCGCCAGAGGATGATCCACAATTTTAACGTTAGGATAGTTTTTCAATCGAACCCTTCTCAAAGGTAATCCAGAAGGGGTATATTTAGGTTTAGGTTGATGGAAAAATCAGGAAGAGGATGGAGGAGAAGGAGGAGGTTATTGCTGTGAGAGCTTATCCGCAACCGCCTTTGCGAAGTCCATGGTTCCTGCCTTGCCGCCAAGGTCACGGGTGACGGTCTTCCCCTCGGCCAGAACAGCGTCGATGGCGGCCTCGAAGCGGGCACCAGCATCCACCTCTCCTAGGTACTTCAGCATCATGGCTGCAGATAGCATTATTGCGGCGGGGTTCGCGTCCCACTTGCCGGCGTGCTTGGGCGCCGACCCGTGTATCGCCTCGAAGAAGGCAAACCTTTCCCCCACATTGGCGCTTGGCGCGATGCCGAGACCGCCGACGATGCCTGCACACTCGTCTGAGAGGACATCGCCGAAGAGATTGGTGGTGACGATGACGTCGATGTCCTGCGGTTTCATGGCAATCCTCATGGCAGCCGCGTCTATGTGCATCTCGTCGAAGAGTATGTCAGGGTAACTCTTCGCGACCTCGGCGCAGACATTCCTGAAGAGGCCGCAGGTCTCCTTCAGGACGTTTGCCTTGTGGACTGCAGTAACCTTCTTCCTCTTCTCCCTCCTCGCGAGGTCGAAGGCAAACTTAGCTATCCTCTCGGAGCCCTTCCTCGTTATGACCCTTACGCCCAGCGCGGAGTCACCAAGGTTGTACTCCAGTCCCTTGTACATACCCTCGGTGTTCTCCCTGACTATCACCATGTCCACGCCCTTATGAATCGACGGGACGCCCGGATGGTTCCTGAAGGGCCTCACGTTCGCGTAGAGGTCGAGCATCTGCCTGAGCGTGACGGTGGCGCTTTTGAAGGAGCCCGGGCCAGGAGGGGTCTGAGTCGGTCCCTTTAGGCATGCGTCGGAGGACTTTATGATGTCCACGGTCTCCTGCGGAAGCTGGTTCTTGTACCTCTCCCATGCGTTAAGCCCGGCGGCGACCTTTGTAAACTCGAGTTTGAGGCCCACGCTCCCAAGGGCGTGGATGGCGGCCTCGGTGATCTCAGGTCCTATTCCGTCACCGGTTATGACGGCTATCTTGTAGGTTCTTCCCAAATCAGACACCAAAAACGGTTTCACTCAATTGTGGTTCTGAAATACTGCACGACAGTATATGATTCTTACGCTTTTCAAGCGCTCTGAAGTGCTGTGTTGAATAACTTGCAATCACGCCTCTATAACCTACCACCATCATCGATTCCTACAGGTTCATTGCCATGAAGAGGTTGTATATCGACGCCTTGAGGAGGAGCTCGTTGATGATGTTTCTCCACCTGATCGAGGTTATGTGCTCACCAAACACCCGTTTTATGGACGAGAATGCCAACTCCGCAAGCCACCTATACCCGTACCCCTTCCTCACCCTCCACCGCGCAGTGTCCCCAAGCTGTCTCACTACCAAAACTTTTCGTGGCATGCACCCCTTGGCACCGAATGAGGAGTTCTTCCTCACCTTTATTACTGGGTCTATGCCCCTCTCCGAAAGGTAGCAGAAGTTCTCCCTCGAGTCGTAGGCACCATCACCTATCACCCTCTTGACACATGCATTCGATGAAATGATGCCCCGTCCACTAGGTGCCTGAGCATCCTCCCATCCGGCACATCCTCCTTCGTTACCTCCATGGACAGGATCTGCTTTGTCTTCACGTCCACTGCTATGTGTACCTTAATGAAGCCCCTCCTTACCCTCCACCTCTGCCTTATCCACTCCCCACGGTTGGAGACCTTTATGCCTGAGGAGTCGACAGCGATGGTGATGTCCCTGCCAGGCTCCACGGAAGGGTCGAGTTCGACCCTCATCCTCGAGACCCTCCAGCAGATCGTTGTGTAGTCGGGAGCCCTTAATCCGTCGATGTGCGGGATCAGCGCCCTTACGAAGCCTTCGAGCTGCCTGTACGGTAGCAGGTAGGCGTGCACGACGGCGAGGAGCCTAATAAACGAGGCAGGGTACCTGAACCTGGCACCCTCCTTCCCCTCGTTCATAGCATTGAGCTCTTTGGACCAGTTCGCAAGGAAGCCCATGTCCAGCAGAACCGAGCCCCTCTTCACTAGGGCATCATTGTACTCTCTCCAGTTCCTTGGGGAGGCCATACAATAAATAGCGCGAGGAGGAGGATATAAGTTATTCAACACAGCACCCTGAAGGCAAGCTTTAAATTTATGTTGTATAAATACTACATACGATGAAAGAATACAACATAAACCGGACGACATTGAGGATACTTGGGCTGTACCGGTGCGACTACAGGCAGTCCCTTCATCTGAGGGAGGTGGCACGGGAGACAGGGGTAGACGTAAAGGCGGTCCAGCTGCAGCTCAAGAGGCTTGAGAAGATCAATGTCCTATCGAGCGCCGCCAGAGGCAGGAGCAAGGACTACTCCCTGAACCTCAACGATCCGCTCACGATGTATTACATGGTGCTTGCGGAGGCCTTTGCCACCACAGAATACCTTGCCAAGAACTTCGTGATCAAGAAGATCGCCAGCGAGACCGGAGATCGCGTAGATGGAGCGATGATACTGTTCGGAAGCTTTGCAAGGGGGGAGGGCACGGAGGGCAGCCCCATAGACCTCTTGATAATAACGGGCGGGACGGTGGATAGCAACATCTTCGCAGAGACGGGCGGTCTCATTAGTAGGGAGATAAGGGTGAAGTCCATGGACAAGGCATGGTTCCTCAAGGGCTTGGGAATCGGGGATCCCTTGATAACTGAGGTAGTCTCGAATCACATCTTGCTGAAAGGGATTGATGAATTCTGCAGCCTCATGTGGCAACATGCGAAGAAGAAGATCTAATCTTCGGGACAGAAGAAAAGAGAGAACCGCGGGACGACCATTAACGCCCGCGCATTAAGGGTTTTTTCATGAATTTTCTATTACCCAGACCATCTCCTGCTTGTAGGAGGTCAGGGGGCGGTAGTCAAAACCGCCGTACATGGACCATTTCTTGAAGCCAGCAAGGCGTAGGAGAACCTCAAACTCCCTCTTGTAGATGAGGGCCAGCCGGTAATTCCCCTTCCAGTAGACCTCCCCGCCCTTATACACGATGGCGGCGACCTCAATTATCTGGTTCACCTCGTCAACGAAGTAGGACTTCTCCCTCAGCCCGAAGTTCCCCTTGTCGGTGACTATCAGTTCCTCGGACTCCTTCCCGTAGCTCATCATCCGCTCTATGTCCGGATAGAAGAAACTGAGGATGATCCGACCCCCTGGGGCGAGGTGCTTCTTGAAGTTCTTCAGGGTCTTCAGTTGATCATTGGTGTTAAGGTTGTACAGGAACGACCTGAAGGGGACGATTATGAGGAAAAACCTCTCGCCCAACTTGAAGTTCCGCATGTCGCCAATGCTCACCTTTGGCTTCAGGTTCATGGCTTTTGCCTTGTTCTTCAGCTCGACGAGCATCTCGCCGGATATGTCTATGCCGTACGCGTCTATCCCCTCCTTCAGGAGCTCTAGGTATATCCTTCCCGTACCGCATCCGACCTCCAAGACCTTCCCCTTAGCCTCTTTGGCTTCTTTCTTGTAAAAATCGATGTCTTCGGTGTACTTGCCATAGATTATGTCATACACCTTTGCCCAAGCGTCATATTCAGCAGTAATATTTATTCCCCCATTTTATGTATTATATTTAATATTTCATATATAAATTAACGCGTGCGATGAGGTGCTCAAATGGTTACGAGTACCTCCGGCGTTCTAGGCACAAGCATCAACACCACATATTCATACCCAACAGGTATGGTGGCTATGGACAATGAATTTATAGCATGCGGCAAGAATGAGAGTTATGGTAAAAATGGACCCTAAAAGCAGACGTGAGACCTTAGAGGAAATAAAGAGACAGATACTGTCCGTCAAAGGGACGTTGGGAGTTGCTGAGCTGAATAGGGAACAGTGCGAGATGATAGCGTCCTTAGAAAAGAAGGCCATGGGGAACGTCTTGGGCGGTATGGGCCGCGGCAAGAATGAGGGTGTCACGGAGAGCCTCTCACGAGAGGTCGTCATGGTCTTCTTCGCGGATATGAACTTCGACGTCCCAAAGGACTCGAACATGATGGTCTTGATGTGCAAAGGCGAGGTTGCCGGATGGGCCTCTATGGATCCTGACGTGATTAAGAGGTTCAAGGATGACAAGAACTACATAGTGCTGAGCGATTTCTTTGTTATGAAGAAGGACGCAAAGCTCAGCCCAGCCGCGTTCGCCTGCGGGAACACATACTTTCTGTTCAACGGGGTCCAGATCGAGGAGTTCTCAAAGATCCCCGAGATAAAGGACCATCTCGTCTCGATTCCGTCGCCGCCGGCCTTCAAATTCTTGCACGAGCTGTTCAATGACAAGATGGGCCTCTCTGAGCCACGGATCGGCGGATTCCTCATCGGATTCAACTTGAGATGATTGTTCGGGCTTAATCACAGGGGTGCTAAAAATGGGGTCGGAGGATCTGAGGAATAAGCTGGTCGTGGTGGCTGGCGGAGGATACTTCGGCACAAAGGCGGTGAGGCTTGCCAAGGATATGGGTGGAAGGGTTGTGGCAATTGACAGCAGAGTAGATTGTGAGGCGAGCAAGTTTGTGGACGGGATAGTTGAGGGGGAGGATCTTCACGGAATCTTGAACGTAAGGGCAGGCTCTGCGACCCTCTTCGTATTCGATGCGGTGGAGTTCCTATCCCGTCTAATGAAGGCCACCGTGCCAGACTATATTGCCCCGTCCGTGCCCGGACATCTGGCAGGGAAGTTTGTTAAAAATTGGCTTGAGCGCGAGGGTTTGGTCGTCGAATGTGGATCAAAAGCCATGAAGGATGTCATAGGCGGTATTCCTGAAGGTTTGATCATACATCAAGATGAGGGCATAGGTCTCATCATCACAAGCTACATGCAAGAGGGAGGGCAATGCAAAGTTCCATGCGACCAGCCCTTGGATCGTTGTCAGACTACTGGTAGGCCCAAGGTAGGTCCTATGTACCGCATATTGACATACGCTACCCGTGACAAAGTTACCTTATCGAAAGTTCTGTTAAGCCACAATCTTAGGGGGGAGGTTGGCTTTTTTGAGGGATCAGAATTGATGTCCTTTTTATTAGATGTTGAACGGCTTAAAGCCCCTTACAGTCTAGCCATAGGAACTGCCTGCAACTGTCATGGGATCTTGAACCTATTCTCAATACGTACCCCGTTATGAGTGTTGAAGGTGGAGGGATAGACTTGCAGGAGAGTGTTCGGCCTTACCTGATCTGCTGTGGAATATTGAAGGAAGAGGTAGAAAGATTGATGGAGCGCGGCTCTCTGCCCGTTGAGCCATACTTTTTGGATGCAGGCCTCCATGCCGACTACGGCGACTTGGAGAGGGGACTGACCCGGGCAATAAAGAAGTGCTCAAGAGACGGGTCGAGGGGGGTTGTCGTTGTATACGGCGACCTGTGCCACCCCAATATAAGGGGGCTGATAGGAAAGTATGATAATGCCGTTAAGGTGGACGCCCTCAACTGCATCGATTGCCTGCTTGGCGGTCACGGAAGGCTCTTGGAGATAGACCCGAACCGCGAGTACTTTTATCTGTCGCCTGGCTGGACGCCCTTGAGATTGAAGGCGAATGCGCGGTTCAGACCCGTCTTCGAGATGAGCAAGGAAGAAATGAAGAAGCTGTTCAGTAGGCTCAAAGGAATCATTCTCTTCGACACCCTAGGGAATCTGAGGGAGTTTGAGGACGAGGTGAAAGAATTCAGTCGTAAGACTGGGCTTCCGATCCTAGAGACTAGGGTGGTGGGCCCCGATAGATTGAGGGATCTTATTCTTGAAGCGCTTGAAAGGTGGGGCAATACAAAAAGCCGAGATTGTTATAATCCGCGATAAAATATGCATTAATGAAGACTTTTCCTGGTCTCCTCTAACATCTTCATTTGTCTTTGAACTCGTCTCAGCTCCTTCTCCCAATACTTCTTAGTTCTGGGTCTTCTTTTGAAGTGCTCCGAACGCCACTTCCATAGAAACTCCTTTAGGTTCATTCTTTCAAAGTCTCTCCCCTCAATTTTGCTCAACAACTGCGCCTCCTAGAATATTGACCAAACCCCTCTATTCATGACGTCGTCAGGATCAAAAGCCGTCTTTATTTTCGAAGCAAGTTCTGAATAACTTGAAATAGTTCCGATTTCGCCACGCCTCGCCCAACCGTATTTTGCATCGATGGCTAGACCCATATCTGTTATCTCCCTCACGAATTTCTCAGCAAATCTGGGGGCGATCTCTTTAATTAATCTGGGATCAACTGGATGACCCGCAATTGCGGCCTCTATCAATGTGTAATGTCCACTCTGAGAGGGGTAGAGTATCATGCTTCTGTTGACCTCAAAATCGCTCTCGTCCGGATCCCCGAGCACAGGATCATTCATGTACAGTAGGGTCAGACGCTTCCAGTATTCAGCAACGTCATATATAGGAGCCCAAACCATCCCTCCTGGTGCTCCAACAGTACCAGGATACCCGAAATACCTCATAGTGTACTCCGAATATAGAGATGAGGTCATGTTCAGGTGGCTGTCCACGAACATCTGGTAAAACGGCAACTGATCCGTTATTACCCTTCCACCATATTTGTTCGCGATCTCTCTTACTACCTTCTCCTCAAACTTGATCCTTCTTTTAGTTCCTTGAAGGCTCAGTATTAACATAAACTCGGGATGTATCTTGTTCTGGCGATATGCCACCTCTGGGGAATCGGAAAAGTACCCGATATACTTGAAGCCTGCATACAAGCTGGAGCCTGTGCATACCTCCGCGTGTAAGAGTTCGATGTATGCCTTAATTGTGTTATCTATATCGTCAAATGCGACCCAAAACGGCCATACGTTCTCGTCAAGGGGGTGGCATTTTATGGTGACCTGCGTCACTATCCCTAGGGCACCTTCGGCGTATCTGGGAATGTGCCCCAGGTCTGGTCCCGGGCCGTGGGGCCAAATTCTTTTTTGCGCGCGACAGTCTGCCAGGCTACCAGTCCTAAGCATCGTACCGTCAGGCAGAACCATCTCGTAACCAACTATCTGGCGCTCAATATGACCTAGCCTAGCCGTCGCCTTGCTACAGCAACCGTGAGTGAAGTGTGAACCTAAATAAATTGAGGAGCAGGCCCCGGGTTGATGTATGAACATTCGTCTCTTCAATAATTCTGACTGCAACTTGAAGTGTGGGCATCCGGCCTCCACAGTCGCTGTAGCGTTCTCCTCGTTGATCTCAATTATCTGATTCATTCGTGCTAGGTCAACTATTATTCCGCCGCAGCGTGGTAGTGTCCACCCAAATATGTTTAGACCTGAGCCATATGGTATGACGGGTATTTTAAACCCTCTTGCCACCCGGATTATGTTTTGCACCTCTGAGCTATTTTTCGGTAAAACCACGATGTCAGGTCTTCTCGTCTCCCAGCCGAAACGTATGTAGGCGTGCATATCCCTTGAATAGGCTATTGTTACAGCCGGATCTTCAGAGACCCACTCCGGCCCAACTATGTCGATTAGTCTATTTATCAGGTCTTGATCTGCCATATCTCTCAGCTCATTGTAGTGCTCTATCGAGTAGCATCATCACATCCTCAACTTTTACCCCTTCAAACTCTTTGGAGCCGCCGCTAAGGTTTTGAACGCAGAAGGGGCACGCGGTTGCCAGTGTCTGCGCTCCCGTTGTTTTGGCCTCGGCTAACCTTTTCCTAGCAGTTTCAACGGCAAGCTCGGCAAATTCTTCCCTCACACCCTCCTCACCACCGCAACAGAATGCATTGATCCGATTTCTTGGCATTTCGACCAGTTTCGAGGAGATTAATCTCAGAACCTCTCTCGGCGCCTCGTAGATCGGGAATGGTGCAAGATGCCGACCTAGATAACAAGGGTCATGATACGTCACGTTTCCTTCTATCGGCTTTAACTGGTTCTTCAAGTCCTTAAGCAGTGGCGATACGACCTGCAGAGCGTGAAGCACCTCAAAACGAGGGGGTGCTAACCCGTACTCCTCCCCCTCCTTAAACGCTCGAAGACACCCCGCACACGTGAATATTACCTTCTCGGCGCCAGAGCGCTCCAATGCTTGAATGTTGTGCTTCAAACTCTCCTTGGCTACAGCTGTAACGCCGCCTCTGAAAAGCGGTCCCCCGCAACACCACTCATTGTTATAGAGTAGCCCGACTTTAACGCCCAGTTTATTGAGCACACTGAGGGTAGCCTTTGCTATTTCTTTTTGTCTGTAAGATGAGGTGCAACCAACAAAATACATGATCTTTGCATTTTTTGGAGGGTTAATGCCATCAGGCAACCAATCGAATCTTTTTCTGTCTGACTCGCCGTATAAGTTATGATGTTTTTTCACGTTTTCCATCATTCTCTTGTATGCTGGCGTGGGACCGATTTCTGTGACGTACTTTTCTCTCAACTTCTCAATGATCTGGAGGGGATGGCACCGGTTGATGTTCTCACATAGTGCCTCGCACGCCCCGCAGGTAGTACAAGTGTAGAGAATGTGCTCAACGGTTTTACTCCAGGGCAGTCTGCCCTCTACTATCCCCCTGGCTATCTCCATCCTTCCTGATGCGTAATAGGCCAAGAATCTGAAGGCGTCTCCGCTTGGGCACTGGTACACAAACCGCTCATCCCTCGCGTCTGGGAAGAAAACCCAACGGCAGTAGCTACACTTGTAGCAACGCAACATGTCCTCGTAGTAATCCTCAAGTGTTCTGCGAACCATAGGGAAGATGTACGTCTGTTTTAGGGATTTTTCAGTCTTTTTCCCACTCATGCGCCTCAGCTCCTAGAGCATCAACTTCCCCGGATTCATGATATTGTTGGGGTCTATGATGTGCTTGATCTTCTTGATGGTTTCATGATAAGTTGGTGCCCTATTGTACATCAACTCGACCATAATACCATAAGGTCTGCTGAAATACGCCCCCAGTTTCGCGAGTTCTCTGCAGGCACTCATATAGAGGGAGCACGCTCTGCCCGTGTCCCTAGGATCACTAAGATCGCGCGCAAAGCTGAAGGCATAATGCAGACGACCATTGCCGTCCGAAGGCACCGCCGTGCATCCAATGTCCTCTTTTGGATAACCGTGCCTCTCCGCCAAGTTGAAAGCTGCTTTATTGTAGACCGGGATGTCTTCCACAGATGCGATAAAGGGGATCGTGTTTCTTGCCCCTTTGAACTGTGACCATTTCGGCCATCCTTCTGGGTCTTCTATCTCCTCGAGAAGCTTATTATCACTGCCCGGGACCTCAGGCAGCTCCGAGGAGATTGTTACCTCAAATTTGCTCATCAGCTCCCTCAGATCCTCCTCCTGATACTCGACCTCATCCTCCCTTCCACGCAAAGTCATGATTAGTGTCCATGGTGGAAGCGATTCTCTCAGACTTATTACTTCTTGAGGGTATCTATCCGCCAGCACCAGTGCCAGGTCCATTTTATTCATCATGACCATCTCTTTTTCGTAGCGCAACCGTTTTATTTCATAAATTACCCTGAAGGAGTCTTCAACCTTGGAAAACGGCAAGAAGAGTATCTTCTCGGACTCCCTTCTTGCCTTTAGCTTTACCCAGCTCTGTGTAACAATCCCTAGCGTTCCTTGAGATTGGAACCAAACGTAACTCAGAAGACCTGCAAACGGAGCACCAAATGCATGACAGTACGGCTTCTCTGCCGTGGGCATGGATGCTGTGCCGGTCTTCAGGGTCTCGCCGTTGGGTAGAACGACGCTCATTGTTGTCAGGTTCTCCTCGCCGTAACATGTCCACGCGTACAGTGGTGCGAAGTCCAAATATGTGGATAGAACAGAGGCCTCAGAAGGTAACTCGACAGGTGTCAAGACCCTCAGACCATGTTTTTTTACTTCGCCCTGAAGCTGTTTGAAAGTGACGCCTGCTTCAATTGACGCCATCCACGCCCTGTCATCTATCTCCAATATCTTATTCATCTTACTTAGGTCTACAACCAATCCGTTTAGTGCCGGTACTGCGCCACCTTGATTGTTGGTGCCGGACGAGCGCGGTGTTAATGGTATATGGTGTCTGTTTGCAAGCCGTACGACCTCTTGAACATCCTCGTTACAGGTTGGCTGCACAACACAGATGGGCATCACGGGCCTCGTGAAGCTCTGATCCTTTGAGAATCCTTCCAACTTTTTTGTATGGGTTATGACATTTTTGGAGCCGACTATTTTGGAGACATCTTCGATGATATGTTCTTTGGTTAAGAGCAACACTATATTCAAACCCTCTGTTACAAATTATTCTCTATTTGATCCCAAACCTCAGGGTCTGATTCGCAAAGCTCCTGAGCGCATGTCAAAACCTCGAATATCGTCGTCCAGTCGCTCAGTGCCAGACTAGGAATGTACTCGATTTTGTTTCTCTTATCGGAAAGCGCCCATATGACTCTATGGTAGCCTAGTAATAGCTCTTTGAAGAGATCGAGCGGCATCTCAACCTTTAGACAGGGCTTGCTCCCTTTCCTGAACCTGGCATAAAAATTGCCCTTATTGAGCCCTATACACATTGTAAAATGGTCTGGTACAGTAATCTCAATCAGCTCTTTACCGTCTAGAATGCTGGCAGAATATCCTCTTGTTCTCGACCAACCCGTAGGGTCCATTGCCAAATTTGGTGGTGGAAATGGCCCCGCACCGGGGTACGGACATGGTCCACCGAGGAAGGTTCTAAACGGCTTGAGTCTTCTTTGCAATTCATCATCGTTGTTCAAGTAATTTGTGTACTTCTCCACGAATTTTGTTATAACGTCTGGTGATGACATCCACATTCACCACGCTAATCCTTCAGGCATTAAGGGGGATCAACTCGTTCCATGGATCTCTCCAGCTAATGGTGGGAGGTCACAGTTTCAGCGAACCCACCGGGTCTTGCGTTGAGTAGGTTGTGCTTCATTCCAAACAGTACAGCCTTCAAACGTTCCCTTACCCGTCTCAATTCCTCGTGGTCAAGTTCCTTAAGCGATAGGGCCTGCCAAGGACATGCGCTAATGCACTTGGGATCTCCCCCACAGAGATCGCATTTTATTGCCACTTTCTTTAACGGATTCACCCAGACGGCGCCAATGGCTCTGGTTGAACAGGTGTTTACGCAATCACCGCAACCTGTACACTTACTCTCATCTACGACAACAATGCCCTTTTCGTTTCTGTACTTCGCGTGCGATTTGCAAACGTTTATGCAGGGCGCGTCGAAGCATTGAAGGCAGACGATTGGAAGATCCAGGGCGGGCTCCGCTCTGATGCATCTGATTCTAGAAACTACCCTGCCAAAACGTCCTTCACGGCGGCCTGCGCATGTGGCCTCGCATATCCCGCATCCGGTGCACTTGGAGTAGTCCACATAGATCTGTGGGATTTTAGATGGTACGGAAGAACTCATTTTTTAACCTCCTGAGGTGGGTGGCAACATGTCTACAACATCTCCATCATGAACTATTGTGTCCAATCCTTGGAGAAACGAGATACTTCTGCCATTCAGAAGCACGCTTATGTAGCTCTTTAAACGCCCGTCCCTATCCAACAACGCGTTTCGCAAATTCGAACCACATTTGCGAAGGATCTCCTCTAAGAGCTTGGAAATAGTAGTCCCATCTTCTATGGTTAGAGCCAACTCCTCCAGATTTGCAACCTCTCGAAGAGATGAAAAAAACCTGATTCGTACGTTCATCTTTAGCCCTCCTCGCCCTCTAGAACGAAGTCAAGCCCGAGCTCCCTCAGTTTTTCATCCGGAGGAAGACCGGTCTCTTTGTTCCAACCCCTGTGGCTGTAGTACTCATCGAGCATGTGATCCAACTCTACCACATGCCCCTTGGCGGGACCATCCGGCGCAGGTTCCTTTAGTAGCCGCTCCGGCAGCCTATCATCTTTTCTAGACAGACCGTGTCGGGCGTTGTACATTCGTTCCATGTTCACTATTCTTTCTCCGATGACCTTCAGATTGGCGATCGAAAAATCAAAGCCCGTGGCGGCAGTCAACGCAATCGAGAGCTCCTCCCAGTATGTTTTCGCAGGAGGATAGGTCGATCCAATGGCACATATCACCGAGCTATCCACGAGGGCCTTGAAGTCCTCGCAGATTTTGACCATATAGCCCTTGTGTTTGAAGGCCAGCGGGTCTGCTGCCTCAGGGAGCCTTTCAGCCCCTACCCTCTCCTTGAGCAGGTTAACGAACGCCTCTGGTAAGCCGTCAAGGTCTGAGGCCACTCGAAGATGATCGGCACCTCGTGACGCCACTGCGTGAGCAAGCCCCATAGACTTCTGAGCCCGCCCGTCCTGTGAAGCCAGCTCCATTCCCTTAACAATCATCGCGTATGGCTTGGCAACATCTCCTATCCTCTCTGCAACGCGTTTGGTCCCCTCTGCCAATATATCACCTATGCCTTCTCGCCTGGCTATCATATGGACAAGATCTATTGCTGCCTCTACATTTCCCCACCTCAAATCCGTTAATGGTGCTATGTCCTCGTCCTTTAGGATGCCCTTCTCGTACAGTTCCATTGCCATGGCAATGGTTCCTCCGGTGGAAATAGAGTCCATCCCGTACATGTCTACGAGGTTGTTCAGGTAGATCAACATATCAAGGTCGGAGTTCCATATCATTGCACCCAAGGAGTCCAACGTCTCGTATTCTGGACCGTCAGTCAAAGTAATAACTCCCGGTAAAAGCTCGCCGTAGCAAGCCCTCCTCGAGCCGATGCAGCAGGCCCAACAAGCTCTGTCCTTCACTCTCCTTGTCGCCTTTATAGTCATGCCATCAATCGCTTTGGCGTTTGGAAACTGACCTGTTTGGAAGTTCTTGGTGGGAAAACGTGCTATGGCATTCATTGGATCCACTAGTAGCTGAGTTGTAAAGCCCTTCGTGAGGGGATCGTTCTTAATCTCCTCCCTTATCTGTTCGGAGACTGCAAATAATTTTTCAACGTCGTGCACCTCGACCGTCTTCCCCCGCGCGGCAACAATTGCCTTTAGGCGCTTAGAGCCGTAGACTGCGCCCATTCCAGCCCTAGCTGCAGCCCTGAATCTTCCGGTCATGACGCCCGCAAATCGAACCATGTTTTCTCCTGCCTGTCCGATGCAGGAGACCTGAGCTGCAGGGTCTCCTACCTCCTTGGTCAGGATTTCAGTGGTTGAAAAAACATCCAACCCCCATATGTCGGAGGCGTCTCTCAATTCTGCTTTTCCATCCGATAAAAAGAGGTACACAGGATCTTCCGATTTATTCTTAAATACTACCGCATCAAAGCCTGACTCCTTTAAGGCGTTCCCAAAGTGTCCGCCGGAGTTGGCATCGCCCCAAATACCGGTCAATGGAGACTTTGCAGTGACCACATACCGGCCAGACATTGGAAAGACAGTACCATTCAAAGGACCTGCGCTGACTATTAGCACATTATCAGGTCCTAAGGGATCAGTTTGAGGGCCTGTATTATCGAACAAGATCTTTCCTGCAAGTCCTCGCCCACCGATAAAGTTTGTTGCAAGACCGGCAGGCAACTCCTTTGGTACAAGTTTCTTTCTTAGTAAGTCAACCCATAGAATCTGACCAGTGTAACCTTTCAAGGTCAAAATGGAACACCGATATATCTCTTTTTGTTCTACCATATATATCCCTTATGGTCGATAAGTCTTCGTTAACTGCTAGTTTAATACGTTGCACTCAGTTTATGGCTCATTGAGAATATTTATATGTAATGTTGTAATAACCTTTATTATGTACCTTTGGGAAAAAGTTTCGAATTATTTAAAGAATTCCCCCTCTAAGTTATCAATTGTACATATACTCTTGAAGTACGGGCTAAAGATTACTGAAGATGGTAAAATATGTCTGGATGAAGTAGAGATCCCGGATACAAAGATTGCAAAAGTTTGTGGCGCTGAAAGGAGGGCAATTAGAGAGACCGTCAAATTTATAAGGAATGAGCCCGAACTTGCAAAGCTTTTTGAAAGACTTAAACCTGCCGGAGCATCGCTGGAGGATATCGCATACTTTTTTGGATATGGCATTCTCAAAATCCACGCCGATCCAAAAGTTATAGGCGTCATTTCCAGCGTTACCACTTTGTTGGCCAAAGAAAACATAGGCATAATGCAGATAATCTCAGAGGATCCCAGTTCGACACCAAACCCAATGCTGGTAATAATCACGGATCAAATGATACCTGGAAAATTACTATCCCAATTTCTATCAATAAAGGGAATCCGGGACATTATTTTTCCATCCACGGTCTGACCTCGAATTTTTCGCCCAAACCAATTTTTTACCCACATTCAAGGTCATTCACAGGAGTTGACAAAAAAGAGGGACCATTAAGTCAAAGCTATAATGTTATGGGTTTACTCGAAATGCTGTTAAACTGGAGTGACGTCCTCCACCGGTTAAAACCGGTGGCTTCCCGCCTCAATGCTCAGGCTTACCATCCCTTTCAGGGACGGCAGAGGCCCATGCTCCATGGGCGTATTCACCCCCGTCCGGGGGCATAGTTCAGCCATAAGAGGCCGAGCCTCCTTATCAGTAAGGCGGAGTTCTCATCCCTTTGGAGGTCAATACCGCAGTTCGGGCAGATGTGCTGCCTCTCGCTCAGATCCTTAGGGACCCACTCAAGGAGAAAGAAAACGGGAAAGGAAAAAATGTAACAATTATAAAATTATGGTAGGCCGGCTATTATTAGACTCATCAGCGCTTTCTGTGCATGAAGACGGTTCTCTGCCTGATCAACAACAACGGAATGTGGCCCATCTATAACGTCGTCATCGACCTCGAATTTTCTATTGGCAGGAAGGCAGTGCATGTATATGGCATTCTTCTTGCATTTATCCATCAGTTCAGAGGTCATTCGCCATTCTTTGAATTTTTCTCTATGTGTCAGCTCTTCCTGATCGCTTATTTGGCGATACTTCCACGAACAATAACTTTTTGGATACACAATGTCCGCACCTTCCACAGCACTTGCCATATCATCAATTATTTCAAATTTAGTGCCATTTTCCTTTGCGCATGACTTGGCATAGGAAAGGATCTCTTCGTCCAACCCGAATCCAGGCGGATGGGCCAGTACCACCTCCATTCCAAATTTTGTTGCTAATAGAATGTCCGTTTGGGCCACGGAGACTGGTTTTGGAGGGCCTGGAGCATAAGCCCAGCTGTAAACAAATTTTTTATTGTTGAAAGTTCCAAATTTTTCTTTGATAGTTAACAAGTCGGCCATACCTTGGCAAGGATGGAACTTATCGCATTCCATATTTATGATAGGCACTGTTGAATACTTTGCGAACTGCTTTAAAGTATTATTGCCATCACCATACTTCCCTGAACGTGGGATGTATCTTATTGCCAAGCCGTCAGCGTACCGACTCAAGACCTCTGCAGTGTCCTTCACCTCTTCAAACGAGTATATGGTTTCGGGTGTGATGAACATCCCATGTCCGCCTAGTTGGGTCAACCCTGTTTCAAATGAGGCGCGTGTGCGCAAAGATGCGTTGAAGAAAAGCAGTGCGACCGTTTTATTTCGCAGGTAATTCGTCTCTTCGTTCATCATGTGTTGAAGCTTAAGTTTTTCTGCAACGCGCAGCACCGTCTCCAGTTCTTCTCTGGACCATTCAATCTCTGGTGAGACCCAGTCTCTTCCGCGCAACTGTGACTTTACCAATTCTTCTGCACCCGTTATAAAAACGGTTTGGCACACATATATACGTTTTGGTACATATTATTACTATTTAACACATGACGCCTATAGTCCTAGCATTCGTCTTGAAAAACAAATTTTATGTGTATATAATGTGGCCAGTCGTATGCTTTGCGCCTTAATTAACGATGATAACATTGTTAGGGACGAAGAGAATTAAAAGATGGTAATGAATGGAGTTTGCCTTGACCGGGACTTTGTGGTCGCCGTCAAAGAGTGCCCTACATTATTGTGGTCGCGCTACTTATTTTGGGTCAGCCATCGCCGTGTGCTTCTCCAAAGTCGTATTATGACGGTTTGCGGTATTCAACATCAAGACTAGGATTTCTATTTATGGCGTTAAGGCGGTGGCGGCGGCTGTGGGGAAGGAGCACCGCTCACGGTTGCGGATCCTGATGAGGGTAAGGGCGGGTAAGCAGAACTTCTTGCCTCTTTATCGAAGTATTCCTTGACGTTGGGTCGGGTGTAAAAGAGAATTATGCGTTTAACAGTAGTCCAAACATGTTGTAGAACATAAGAGAGGAGAGAACGCCCAGCACTCCGATTATCATTGTGAGATATCTAGCCCCCCATACCCTTGAAGGGGCCTTAGGGAGCGCCATTAGGGTATATGGTGCATCCTTTTGAGGGATCATCACCATAAGCCTTTTTAAGATCATGCATCGAGTGATAATCAAGATTTTGGAGGATTTTAAATGGCGAAGTGCCCGAAGTGTGGAAAGAACGTCGATAAACCAACTAAGACCTGGAAGTTAGCTCCAAAAGGAAAGAAAGCGATTAATATAGGCCTTTACAAGTGCGCAGGATGCGGTACGTTCTTCAGGGCTGCAATGAAGTAAGCCCATTCCTTTTTTCTTTCTTTTTTATTTTTTATTTCATCATCGTTTTTTAACTTTGCTTGCCCTCTGCAAATAGTAATCGTAGCCGTCAATCAGGCCCTGCTTGCTAGCCTCCAAGATGTTCGTGGACACGCCCACCGTTATCCAGTTTGACCTGCCGTCCGAGAACTCAATGAATGACCTGACGGACGAGGCCGTGCCCTCCGCAGTCTCGGCTATTGAGACTTTGTAGTTTATCAGCTGTATCTTGTTTATCTCAGGGAAGAACTCGGTCATCGCTTTCCTGAGAGCCCTGTCCTGCGCGTTCACCGGGCCGTTGCCCTCCGAGACGACGTATATCTCCTTGTCTCCGACCCTTATCTTTATGGAGCTCTCCGCCGCGAAGCCGCCGTCCCTCGACTCGCTTATCGTCCTCCACTGCAGGACCGAGAAGAGCTTGCGGTACGTCCCAAGCTCCTTTGCCATCAGGAGGTAGAGGGAGCCGTCGGCGCCCTCGAGCTGGTACCCCTGATACTCCATCTCCTTTATCTTGCTGAGCAGCCTCGTCACGACCGGGTCCCCCTTCGTGACGCGCAGACCGAACTCCTTCGCCTTGGCGAGTATGTTCGCCTTTCCGGAGAGTTCGGAGACTGAGAAGAGCCGCAGGTTGCCCACCTGATCTGGATCAATGTGCTCATACGCGGCACGGTTCTTTATGACAGCATCAACGTGAACCCCTCCCTTGTGCGCGAAGGCGTTCTCACCAACGTACGGCTGGTAGGAACTGGGGTGCATGTGGAGCATCTCGTAGACGTATAGGGAGAGGGGTTTGATGGACTTTAACCGACTCCTTGGTAATCGAGAGGTCCGGATCCCCATCTTCAACTCAAGGGCAGGTATTATCTGGCAAAG
>Ga0315280_10005544_pt1 | contig 17907 bp, 9 predicted proteins | sample YL17G06_40_MG_FD_203697 | JGI IMG/M metagenome (GOLD analysis project Ga0315280, IMG submission 203697) | Sediment microbial communities from Yellowstone Lake, YNP, Wyoming, USA - YL17G06_40 | ecosystem: Environmental > Aquatic > Freshwater > Lake > Sediment | place: USA: Wyoming | collected... | reverse complement strand
CTCGCCGAGGGCTCGCCGACCTCTCCCTGCGAGGGAGAGGGGTTGGCACGCGCGTGGCCTATACCAACCAAAATGGAACATACCCGTGGGCGGGGGCATGTTCGCGGAGAGTTGGGATGAGGCAAGGCAACCCCTCCCCCTGCCAGGGGGAGGATGAAGGCGGGGGTGAATCGTGGGCCATCCACCCTCACCCGGCTCGCCGAGGGCTCGCCGACCTCTCCCTGCGAGGGAGAGGGGTTGGCACGCGCGTGGCCTATACCAACCAAAATGGAACATACCCGTGGGCGGGGGCATGTTCGCGGAGACCGGGGATGGGCAGCGAACTCCTCCACATACCAGGGGGAGGATGAAGGCGGGGGTAAGATGTGATCGCAGCGCACCCCTCCTGAGGCGGGCAAGCCTCACCCGGCCTCGCCCTGAAAGTGAGAGGAGTTTGCTGGCACGGTTGACCGGGCCTCACCCGGCCGATGTTATCCCTTCGCCGCCACCGCTTGCTGCATGAGGCCGAACTCGATCGCATCGACCAGCGCCTGCCAGCTCGCCTCGATGATATTGGTGTGCACGCCCACCGTGCTCCAAGAATCGGTGGGGCTTGACGACTCCACCAGCACCCGCACCTTCGCCGCCGTGCCCTCGGAGCCGGCGATCACGCGCACCTTGAAGTCCGTCAGCTTGATCTCGCGCAGCTCGGGGTAGAACTTCTCCAGCGCCTTGCGCAGCGCGCGGTCCAGCGCATGCACCGGCCCGTCGCCCTCGGCGGCGGTATGCTCCTCGACGCCATTGACCATGACCTTGATCGTCGCCTCGGACAGGATGTCGCCCTCGGCGCGCTTCTCGACGATGACGCGGAAGCCCTGGAGGTCGAACAGGCTGCGGTACATGCCCATCGTCTTGCGCATCAGCAGGTCGAAGGAGGCCTCCGCGCCCTCGAACTGGTAGCCCTCGTGCTCCATCGCCTTGACGCGCTCGAGGATGGCCCGCGTCTCCGGCGACTGCTTGGTGAGGTCAACCTCCAGCGCCCGCGCCTTGAACACCACGGTGCCGCTGCCGGCTTGATCGCTCACCAGCAGGCGGCGCTGATTGCCTACCAGCTCGGGCGGGACGTGCTCATAGGTCTCAGGGCGCTTCAGCACCGCATCCACGTGCACGCCCGCCTTGTGCGCGAAGGCGCTGCGCCCGACGTAGGGCTGGCGCTCGGCCGGCGGCAGGTTGGCGACCTCGGCGACATAGTGCGCCACCTCGTAGAGCCGCGAGAGCTTCTCTGGCGCGAGGCAGCGCTTGCCGAGCTTGAGCTGCAAGCCGGGGATCACCGAGCACAGGTTGGCGTTGCCGCAGCGCTCGCCGTAGCCGTTGATGGTGCCCTGGACGTGGGTCGCGCCCAGGCGAACCGCAAGCAGGGTGTTGGCAACGGCGACGTCGCTGTCGTTGTGAGCATGGATGCCCAGGGGCGCGCTCACCGCCGACTGCGCCGCGCGAAACATCGGCTCGAGGTCTTGCGGCAGCGTGCCGCCGTTGGTGTCGCACAGGACGATGCACTCTGCGCCCGCGGCCTGCGCGGCGCGCAGGGTCGCCAGCGCGTAATCGGGGTTGCCCCGGCAGCCGTCGAAGAAGTGCTCGGCGTCGAAGATGACCTCGCGGCCGCGCGCCTTGAGAAAGGCGACGGTATCCTCGATCATCTCCAGGTTCTGCGCGAGGGTGGCGCCGAGCGCGCCGACGACGTGCAGGTCCCAGCTCTTGCCGAAGATGGTGATCGTGGGCGTCTCGGCGCGCAGGAGGGCGTTGACCTGCGGGTCGGCTTCAGCTTTCGCTTTGGGCCGGCGCGTGCTGCCGAAGGCGACGAGCTTGGCATGGACGAGGGGCGTCTCCTGCATGCGGCGGAAGAAGGCGCTGTCGGTGGGGTTCCCACGCGAGGGCCAGCCGCCCTCGACGTAGTCCATGCCCAGGTCGTCGAGGCGCTGCACGATCTTGACGCGGTCCTCGACCGACAGCGACACGCCCTCGGTTTGGGCGCCATCGCGCAGGGTGGTGTCGTAGAGCAGGATGTCTTTGGCTGGCACGGGCGAAGTCGAAGGATCGGGGGCCATGGCGGGCTCACCTTCGTCGGGAGGCATCTGCGAGGATTCTAGCAAGCGTCTTCGGGGGTGTCAAGGATGACGAGTGCGGCGGCAGAGCATTACGAGCGCGAAGGCGTATACCGCATGGGCGTTGGTCTTTACAGCCTTCGGGGTGGTGGTTATAATACGGAAAGCGCTGGGCGGCTAGTTCAGGAGTAGAACATCTGCTTGACACGCAGAAGGTCGTAGGTGCGAGTCCTACGCCGCCCACCATTACTTGATGCCCGCGATTATCACCACGACGACGCATACGTAGCGCGCAATATCGGGCGGCATGCCCGCCAGACCATTGCGCGCTGCGTGAATCGGCCTCCCGGAGACGGGGGGCGTTTTCGTTCCTGCCGTCAGGAGGCAATCATGAGCAGGATGATCGAGATCGACCAAGCCGGGGTTGGCGAGAAGACGATCGCAGACTTCCTGTGTGTCCGCGATGAAGAGCTCGCGCGCCAGGCGCTTGCCGCGAAGGCGGATGGGCGGCTGCTGGATCTCAGCGCGCCGCTGCCCGACGCCGACCGCATCGAGATCCTGACCTTCGACGATGAGGAGGGCCGCGAGGTGCATCGCCACAGCGCGAGCCACGTCATGGCCGACGCGGTCAAGCGCCTGTGGCCGCAGACGAAGCTCGCCATCGGCCCCGCGATCGAGGAGGGCTTCTACTATGACTTCGATTCCCCGCAGCGCTTCGGCCCCGAGGAGCTGGAGCGCATCGAGGCGGAGATGCGCCGCATCGCGGCCGAGGATGCGCCCTTCGAGCGCCGCGAGGTGGAGCGCGATGTCGCCATCGAGTTCTTCAAGCAGCGCGGCGAGGAGTACAAGGTCGAGCTGCTAGGCGAGATCGCCGATGACAAGGTCTCGCTCTATCGCGACGGCGATTTCGTGGACCTGTGCCGCGGGCCGCATGTGCCCAGCGCGGGGCGCGTGGGCGCGTTCAAGCTGCTGAGCGCTGCCGGGGCATACTGGCGCGGCGACGAGCGCCGCCCCATGCTCCAGCGCATCTATGGCACGAGCTTCCCCGCGCAGGAGCAGCTCGACGAGTTCCTGCGCCTACGCGAGCAGGCGGCGCAGCGGGATCACCGCCGGTTGGGCAAGGAGCTCGACCTGTTCTCGATCCCCGAGGAGCTTGGCGGCGGGCTGGTGGTGTGGCATCCCAAGGGCGCGCTGGTGCGCTACCTGATCGAGGAGTTCTGGCGCAAGGAGCACCTAAGGCGCGGCTATCAGCTCGTCTTCAGCCCGCACATCGCGCGCGCGCGCCTGTGGGAGACCAGCGGCCACCTTAGCTTCTACAAGGACAGCATGTATGGCCCGCTGATGATCGAGGACGAAGAGTATCGCCTCAAGCCCATGAACTGCCCCTTCCACATCCTCGTCTATAAGAGCCAACTGCGCAGCTACCGCGACCTGCCGATCCGTTACGCGGAGCTGGGCACCGTGTATCGCTACGAGCGCTCGGGGGTGCTGCACGGCCTGCTGCGGGTGCGCGGGTTCACCCAGGATGACGCGCATATCATCTGCACCCCGGAGCAGATCGGCGACGAGGTGAAGGAGGTGCTCGACTTCGCGCTGTTCATGATGCGCACGTTCGGCTACGAAGACCTGGTGGTGGACCTGAGCGTCCGCGGCGAGAGCGACCGCGACAAGTATATGGGGTCGGACGAGGAATGGGCGATCGCCGAGCGCTCGCTCGCAGAGGCGCTGGAGAGCCGGGGCGTGGCGCATAAGCGCGCGCCGGGGGAGGCGGTGTTCTACGGGCCGAAGATTGACATCAAGCTGCGCGATTCGATGGGCCGGCTGTGGCAGGGGCCGACCGTCCAGTTCGATTTCAACCTCACCAGCCGGTTCCGCATGGAGTATATCGGCGCCGACGGGCAGGCGCACACGCCGCTGATGGTGCACCGCGCGCTGCTGGGTTCGATTGACCGGTTCTTCGGCGGCTATGTCGAGCACACCGGCGGGGCGTTTCCGGCGTGGCTGGCGCCGGTGCAGGTGGCGGTGCTGCCGATTGCGGAGCGGCACCACGAATATGCGCGGCGGGTGCACGAGGCGCTCGTGGCCGCGGGCTTCCGCTCGCAACTGGATGACCGCAACGAGAGCATGCGCTTCAAGATTCGCGAGGCGCAGGTGCAGAAGGTGCCGTACATGCTGGTGGTGGGCGACCGCGAGCAGGAGTCGGGGCAGGTCGCGGTGCGCAGCCGCAGCGGGGGAGACCTGGGCGCGCAGGGGCTGGAGGAGTTCATCGCGCGGCTGGCCGCGGAAGTCGAGGGGAAGACAATCTGAACCGCAGAGAACGCTGAGGGCGCAGAGCGGACGGGGGAACATCCGCAGATTACGCAGATTTCACAGATTCGACCAAGAGATTAGCCACAGAACCACAGAGCACGCGGAGAACGCAGAGGCGGGAAAGCAGCCACAGATTACGCAGACCGTAGGGGCGCGGCATGCCGCGCGCTCCGACCTGCTTTTCTGGAGTACGGGCGCTCCCGTCCCTGGCTACGGTCACTCGATCTCGATGTCAGGGCGCGCCTGCTTGAGTCTATTGAGTCCATTCGCTGTCACGCCCGTGTGCGCCACCGACAGCTTCCGCAGTTGCGGCATGTCTTTCAGATGCTCCAGCCCCTCATCGGTCACCTGGGTATCATTCAGGACCAGGGCGTGCAGTTGTGAGAGGCCCTTGAGGTGCGCCAGCCCAACGTCCGTGACCCTGGTGCCGCCGAGGTCGAGCACTCGCAGTTGCGCAAGTCCCCCGAGGTGCGCCACCCCCTCATCGCTGACGCTAGTGTTGCTGAGAACGAGCCAGTCCAGTCGCGCCAGACCCTTGAGGTGCGCCAGGCCGTCGTCGCCGACGCCGGTGTCGCCGAGGTCCAGCGCTTTCAGTTGCGCCAGGCCCCTGAGGTGCGCCAGCCCTGCGTCAGTCACCTTGGTGCTGGCGAGGTAGAGCCGCCGCAGTTGCGTGAGCCCATTCAGGTGCACGAGGCCCGCATCCGTGACCCCGGTGCCGCTGAGGTAGAGCGATTGCAGTTGCGCCAGGCCCTTCAGGTATTCGAGATCTGCATCGGCCACCTGGGCACCAGTAAGATCCACTTGAGTGACTTCGCCCAGGCGATTGGCCGGAATCGGCTCATCAGTCTGCAAGCCCAGTGCAGTCCTGATCGCTCGCGCCAGCGGCTCAGGAAAGCTCGATGCGCCGGCCTCAATGCGCTGCGTCTGGGCGAACTCGTGCACTACGCGCCGCAACTCTGCATCTGCCAGCCATTCGCTGCCATGCTCGCGAAGCGAATCCACCACCTCGGCGTGGGCTTGAAGCTTGCGCGCAACCTCTGACAGCACGTCACCCGCAGCGGATTTGCGACCATGTGCCCGCACGGCTTCGTCCGCAGGTTCACCGAGTGCGACAAACCCGGAAAGACCGTCGAGTCCTTTCTCGCGGATGGCGTCGCACAGCTCTTGACTGTTGAGCAAGTGGAGGTAAAGCTCGCCCAGTTCGTATTGCAGGATGCGGTCGAACGCCAGCGCGGAGGCGATGACAGCCGTCAGCTCCTGGTACTTCTCGTCGTGCTCGATGAGCGGCCAGAGCATGCAGTCGAGCAGGAAGTTGTTGACCAACCGGATCAGGCTTCTCGGGTTCGTGCTCGCGCCGGTTACGAGTACGCCTTGGGTGTTCCCGAGAGCCTTGATGGCCTCGCTCTCGCCGTGGTGCTTGCTCAGGTCGGCCACTATGTTTTCGACGAACCGGGCAAACCTGGTGCGGTGGCTGGGGATATAGATCGGAAGCTGGACGATCTTGTCCATGTAGAGCCGTCCCCGACCACTGGTCTGCTGGCCGCACTGCTCGATGTAGCGTTTCTCCAGATAGTTCACGATGACATCCGGGTCCACGGCGATGACGAAGATGAAACCGGGCTGGGACAAGACGAGCTTGATGCTTTCCAGCAGGGAAACCGCTTCCTCCGGTTGGCAGCGGTCGAGGTCATCCACGAAGACGACGATCTTGACACCCTTACCCTTTCTCGGCGGTTCGGCGGCCTTCTCCAGTTGGTGAAATGCGGTGTGGTAAAGCATCTCTGCCCGTAGGGGATCAGCCTCCTTGTCCAGCGCTTCGGCTGCGCCAACAGCCTTGTCCCCGTCGAGTTCGACCCCGACCTTGCCTGCACCAGGGACGCCGAGTTCCGCGTTCATCTTAAGCCCCCGCCCCACAGCGGTCAGGGCACTGCCGACGGTTCCCAGCCGCCCCTTCAGTCTCTGGCACACCGAGGACTTGCCCTTGATCTCGTCGGCTATGGCGGCGATGAGCGGGAACAGGGGGTGCTCCTCGCGCTCATACTGCCAGGCATTGAACCACACGGTGACGGCATTCCTATCGTGCCCTTCGACGAGCGCCTTGGCTAGCCGCAGCAGGCTGGTCTTGCCGTAGCCCCATCCAGCATGCACGCCGATGGTGAAGGGACCTGGCGTGCCGAGAGCGGCGCTAGCGATCATGGCGGCCCAGGGGCGCAGACCCAGGTAGTCGTGGTCGAGGTCCTCAATCGGCTGATCCTCGATAAGGCGGATGGGGGTGAGTTTGGCTTGTGACTGCTTCTTCATGGCAGGGCACCTCGGGGTCGCCTAGACTAACGACGTGACTGCGTACAAGGATAGCCAGCGACGGCGCGGAAGTCAAACCTGACAGCGCGTGATATGATGATTAGGGGACGTAGATCGCAGAGAGGGACTCATCGCAGAGATGGCCGGGTTCAACGGCGATCACAATCTGTGAAATCCGTGAAATCTGTGGATCGGTGTCTCTGTGCGCTCTGTGCTCTCCGCGGTTGACTTGGGATTCGGATAGCTCTCTGCGACCTCTGCGTTCTCTGCGGTTAGAGACTGCCATGCGAATCAAGGTTATTGCGTGCGAGGTGATGTTTCGGGAGATCTGCCTGTGCGCGGCGCGGTCGCCGCACACCATTGACGTCGAGTTCCTCAAGCGCGGGCTGCACGACAACCCCGATACCCTGCGCGAACAGGCGCAGCAAAGCATTGACGCCGCTGAAGTCGCTCTGCCGAGCTGGGCGATGGGCAGCGCGAACCCGGGCAAGTACGACGCCATCGCGCTGGGCTACGGCTTGTGCAGCAACGGCATCCTCGGCCTGGCCGCGCGCGAGACGCCGCTGGTCATCCCGCGCGCGCACGACTGCATCACGTTCTTCCTGGGCTCGAAGGACAGCTATCACCGGCATTTTCACGACGAGCCGGGGACGTACTGGTACACCTCGGGTTGGATCGAGCGCGCGGGCAGCCACGTGCCGCGCACTAAAGAGGGCGGCGAGGGGATGCAGGCCAGCTACGAAGAGCTGGTCGAGAAGTATGGCGCGGACAACGCGGCTTATCTGTACGAGGTGCAGCAGTCGTGGATCAAGAATTACTCGCGGGCGGCGTTCATTGACCTCAACCTGGGGCCGCATGAGCGACTGCGCGAAGAGGTGATGCGCGTTGCCGCCGAGCGCGGCTGGGCGCTGGCGGACTTGCCGGGCGACCTGCGGCTGATCCGCAAGCTGCTCGACGGCGAATGGGACGCTACCGAGTTCCTGGTGGTGCAGCGGGGGCAGCGGGTGATGCGCGGCGGCGACGAGGAGATCATTGCGGCGGAGTGAATGCGCGGTCAGCGGTCGGTGATCTGTGAACCGTCGGCGCGCCGTGTTCTGCCGGGTGTGACCGCGAAAAAGTTGGGATCGGGCGAAGTGACCCCTCCCCCTTTCAGCTTAGCATTACCCACATCGTGCTCTACGAGGGTATCGAGGTGAGATTCTGTCGGGCGGGCCTTCGTAGGGGCACGGCATGCCGTGCCCCTACAGCGCCCCGGCGCAGACTGGGCGACGATCTCGCAGCCGGGCCGTTTGGAGTGCGGCGGCGCGCCGCCGCTTTCAAGGCGGGAGCGCGTCGCCGGAGGCGACTGAAGCTCCCGCACTCCATACGGCGCGTTCTGCGGCTACTCAAAGATGTGGGCAATGCTAAGCTTTCAGGGGGAGGACGAAGGTGGGGGTGAAATGTGGCTAACCCGGCCTATTCATACCGTGCGCCGGAGGGACGCAGGCGAGACGCCTGCGCTACCGGTATGAATAATGCGGGCTAAGCGGCTAGACCCTTTGGGCCGCCGTGGCGGCGGCGAAACCGCCTAGCCACCTTCGGCCGCCACGGTGGCCGGCGAAGCCTGCCTAGCGGCCTGCTTAGCCGCTGTGTCCGCACCCCATCTGAGGTTTACCCGCCTTTGGAGGGCGGGCAAGCCTCACCCCGCCTCTCCCTCGCTGCGAGGGGGACAGTTACCTATTTCCCGTCGCGTCGTGCGGCCTGCCAGTGGTTCTCGGCGCGAAATAGGTAACTGTCCCCACTTATACGCGTCCTGCCTCGGATACGCCCTACACTTTACGCCGCGATGGGATAGCGCCCGCGGGCGAGCGTCTCCTGCACCATGGCGCGGTAGTTTTCGATGGGCACGTAGGTCGGGATGCTGTTGCTCGAGCCGAGGCAAAAGGCGCCGCCCGGCGCGACCTCGTGCAGCAGATGACGCACCGCCTCGCGCACTTGCTGCGGCGTGCCGCGCCCGAGCAGGTCCACATCCACATTGCCAATGAGGCAGACCCGATCGCCGTACGCGCGCTTCAACTGCGCGATGTCATAGACGTTGGGCTGAAGCGAATGCCAGGCGTCTATGCCGACATAGCCGATCAGGTCCTCGGCGATCTCGGCGAGGTTGCCGCAGGAATGGAGCATGAACGGCAGGCCGTGGTCGTGCGCGATATCGGCCAGACGCTTGTGCCACGGAAACACGTACTTGCGCAGCAGCGCGGGCGCGATCATGGTCGCCTTGTTGCTGCCCATGTCATCGCCCAGCCACAGCGCCATGACGCCGTCCATGTCCGCCAGGTGCGCGAAGACATTGACCAGCAGCTCGCCCACGCGCCGAAAGACCTCGGCCACGAAATCGGGGTCATCGTGGATGGCATAGGAGAAGCTCGTCAGCCCCATGAGCCATGACGTATATTCGAACACGCCCGCGGTATTGGGGATGATCTTCATGCCGTCGGGCAGCATCTTCGCCGCGCGCTCCAGCGCCGAGTAATCCACCTCGTTGGGCTTGGGCCAGGGGTAGCGCTCGACATCGGCCATGGTCTGAAGGACGTTGCCCTCTTCTTTGAGCCAGTGGCGCTGGCCGGCCGCGTGGACGCCGGTATCGGCGGCTGACATGCGGTCGTGTGGCAGGTCGAATCCGGGGCAGACCTCGACGAAGTCATAGCCCGCCTGATGCCAGAAGTCTATGACCCACCGCAGGTAATCGTGGCCGGGGCCATGGCCGAGGAAGAGCGCCTTGATGGCGTCGTCAACGTGCAGCTCGACTAGCGGCACGCGATCCGGCTCGCCCTGGCGGCGAATGGCCTTGAGCAGGCGGCGGTAATCGGGGTCGGGTTTGCGCATGGCGGTTCGCCCCCTCACCTCCCCGCCAGTCGCACCAGCACCCGCTTGCCCGCCTCGACCAGCTTGGCGGCGGCGTCGGGCGCGAGGCGGCTGGAGCGACAGAGCCACGTCTCATAGCCGCCGCCGGTGAAGGCTTCGGCCGTGGGCACGTAGCCGTAACACCCGTTGGCAAGCTCGACCACCGCGGTGTGGGCGAAGGGCGACGCGGCGCGGATGTCGCGGCCGATGGCGGCGAAGATCTCGCCCGGCAGGGCAACCAGCGCACCATCGCCGATGCGCGATCCGCCGACCTCGATGTCGAGGGCCGGCTGAGCACGCCGCTCTTGCTCGACCAGGACCAGCTCGCGCAGCTTCACTTCATCCGCCGTGTTCGGGATGTCGTTCAGGGAGCGCCCCTCGGCCCAGTGCTCGGCGGCGCGTAGGTCATCCGGCGGCACCGCGCGCACGGCGACCCGCGTGACTTCGCGCACAGCAGCGATCAGGCTCGGGGACGGCTCTGCGACGGATGGCTCAGCGGCAGGCTCCAGCGCCTGCGCGGCGAGCTGCGCGCCGATGCGCTCCATCGGCTCCTCGCCATAGCGCGATTCATCGGGGGCGGTGATATCGTCCTGGCACACATCGCCGCAGGGGCCATTGAGATAGAGTACTGGCACATGCTTGCCAAGCGCTTGCTGTGCCGCGCGGCGAACCACGCCCGGATAGTCGGCCGAGTAGAACTGCGCACCGCCGACGAAGGTGGCGTGGCAGGCAAAGTTGATGCAGAGCGCGAGCGGCGAGCCATCGGCGCGCACGACGCGCAGCACGGTGAGCGTATCGTCGGCCTGGCCTTCAGGCTCGACCAGGTTGGGGTCGTCCTTGCGCGGGTGCATCTGCACCGTGCGGTCGGCCATGCGCCAGCGGCGCGGAAAAGCGAAACCGGGCGCGGCGCCGGTCGCCCATTCAACGGAGACCGGTTCGAGGCGCTGGAAAGCGGTACGGACGGCCTGCTCGATGGCGGCGATGACCGCCTGGATGCACACCTCGTCCGAGCGGCTGCCGAGCACGTCGCAGATGGGCGGGCCGGTATGGGTGTGCGTCGCCGCCAGGAGAAGGTACTCCGGATCGACGACCGGCGCGAGGCGCGCCCGCAGCTCGGCGACAATGCGGTTCTTCAGCGATAGGGCGTCGCACGAGACGAGCGCAGCGCGGCGGCCGCGCGATTCGAAGGCAAGCGCCGAGACGGCAAGCGGATCGCGCATGTGGGAGGCGATACGCTTCAGCCACTGGCCAGGGATCTCGCCGCCGACCGCGGGTGTAATGTCAACCTCGCAAGCGCCAGCGTTCATCGGCACCTCCGCAACTCCTCTCCCTAACAGCTTAGCATTACCCACATCTTGAGTAGCCGCAGAACGCGCCGTATGGAGTGGGGGAGCTTCCGTCGCCTGCGGCGACGCGCTCCCGCTGTGAAAGCGGCGGCGCGCCGCCGCACTCCAGACGGCCCGGCTGCGAGATCGTCGCCCAGTCTGCGCCGGGGCGCGGTAGGGGCACGGCATGCCTTGCCCCTACGAAGGCCCGCCCGCCCGAATCTCACCTCGATACCCGCGTAGAGCACGATGTGGGTAATGCTAAGCCCTAACAGGGAGAGGGTGTGGGTGAGGGTGCGCCGTCGCGCCCTCTTACCCTGACCTTGGCAACTTCCAGCGGCTCGCCCTCACCTCGGTCTCGCCAGGGGCGGGTAAACCTCTCGCTCAAGGGAGAACGGCGGGCATAGGGGAGGCTGTTGCATAATCGCATATCGCGGGTCGGGTGGCTAGGCCGAAGGCCGCCATGGCGGTCGCCGAAGGCGACCTAGTACTTCCTTGCGAAAGTTGGCGTTATGCAATCTGCCTCCGGGCGGGCGAATCTTGCGCTCGTACGAGCCAATCTGCCTCGAATCCATATAACGCCGTCTTATGCAACGAGGTACTAGCCATTCCACCCCGACCCGTCACTTCGGGATTGTGCAACGGCCTCACGAATGCCCGTCCTACAACTGCGGCTGCGCCTCGATGGCAAGCACCGCGTCCGGCTGCGACATGACTTTGATTATCGCGTCGGCGAAGGCACGGATGAGGTCCGGCCCATTGGGCGGCCATATACCGTGGACGTAGAGATTGGTAGCGACGAAGGCGTTGGTCACCGGATAGTCGGCGATGTTGTATTCGACCGGCCCGGCATGGGGGCAATGCCAGGGGCAGCCGCGGCCGTAGCCGGCGCGCTTCTGGAAGACCTCCTGCGCTGGCACGGCCATACGCTGCCAGCGGCCGACCGGCACGCCCTCCGCTCGCAGCGCCATCTCCACTTTCTGTCGGAAAAAGGGCGGCGCGAGATCGAGATCAAGCGGCTCGGGGGAGATATTCAGGACATAGGTGTAGAAGACGCACGTGCGATCCTCGGGCACATAGGGCGTCTCGATGCCCGGCACACCGCGGACAAGACCGCTGAGCAGGCGGCAGTTCTCGATGCGGCGGGCATTGTTCTCGTCGAGGCGGCGCAGTTGGCTGCGGGCGAATGCCTGGCCGAAGGTGTCGCCGCGGTACATCCAGCCCAGGCCATAGGCGTTGTAGTCCTGCTCGCGGCCTTCGCGGCCAGGGATGACCAACTCGCCAAGATATTCGAGCAGCGCGGCGCGCTTGTAGATCACCTCGTCGTCGGTGGTGAACACGCCGCCGTGGCTGCCGGTGGTGAGGAGCTTGGTGGCCTGGAGGCTGAAGCCGGCGGCATCGCCGATGGCGCCGCAGATGCGTCCCCGATAACGCGCGCCGTGCGCCTGCGCGACGTCCTCAATCACGGCCAAGCTGTGCTTGCGCGCGACGGCGAGGATGGGCTCCATGTCGGCCGGCATGCCGTGAATGTGAACGGGCATGATGGCGCGGGTGTGGGGCGTGATGCGGGCCTCGACCTGGGCGGGATCCATGGTCCAGGTGCGCGGCTCGATGTCCACGAAGACGGGAACGCCGTTGTGGTGCAGCACGGCGGCGGCAGTCGCCCAGTAAGTGAAAGCCGGGCAGATGACCTCGTCGCCCGGCTCGACGCCGACGCCGGCCACGCCCATGTGCAGCGCAGCGGTGCCGCTGTTACAGGGGATGGCGTGGGCGACGCCCATGTAGCGCGCCCAGTCCTCGGCCAGGCCCTTGAACTGGGCCTCGCGCTGGGCCTCCATGTTGCCGTCGCGCAGAACCTCCATGACCGCCGCGCGGTCGTCATCGGTCACATGCGGCCAGGGCCGAACGGCGCCCTTGGCGACGACAGGCTCGCCCCCGTGGATCGCAAGCTTGCTCACAATGACTTACCTCTTCCGGTGATTCGCGTATCAGTCTCTCTCATGTTGTCACGTCAGCCACGCGGCCGGGGACGGTTACCTATTTCAGGCAAAGAATCAAAGGCGCGCCGCAAAACCCTTCGGGAAATAGGTAACTGTCCCCAGTTTCGCCGCTGGTTAGCGCTCCACCTCCGGTCAAGTGAGCAGGACGCACGGCGGCTGCGCCCGAATCAGTAAGATAATGGCACCGCTTGCGCGGCGGCGGGATCGCTCGCGCTGACACAAGCCCTCGCCCGTCATGGAACACGTACTGTGAGATGCAGTCGCGCTTGAGAATAGCCCGTTACATCGCGGCCGCGGCGCTGATGGCGGTGATGAGCGCCACCGCCGGGGCGGCGCCGGAAGTCGATCGCTACGGCGGATGGCCGGCGATCGCTGGTGCGAAGACCGGCTTCTTCGGGGTGCAGAAGATGCGCGACCGCTGGTGGTTCACGACGCCTGAAGGCAGCGCGTTTCTATCGCGGGGCATCGACGTGATCGACCTCGCGTCCGACGAGACGCCGACCCAGGTGCGGCGGCGCATGGCGAAGTGGGGGTTCAACACCGCAGGCCCGGGAAGCTTGCCCCAGGTGCGCGGCGATGGGATCGCTTACACCGCTGCGCTCAACCTGAGCGCGCCGACGATAGAGGCAGGGGCACGGCCGCCGGGGCGCGACTTCCCGGATGTGTTCGACCCGCGCTTCGAGCGCATCGCCAACGAGATTGCTGGCAACGTTTGCCCGCTGCACGCCGATGACCCATGGCTCTTGGGCTACTACACGGATGAGGGGTTGGAATGGCGGGCCAAGGATGATGCGGCGGGAGGCTCGGCGGGCGGCGCGCGAGGCGGCGAAGACCTGATGGCAGCTTATTTCGCGATGCCCACCGAGGCGGCAGGCAAGCGAGCGCTGGTGGCGGAGATCAAGCGGCTCTATGCGGATGATGTCGGGGCCTTCGCGCGCGCCTGGGGTCTGCCGGTGAAGTCGTTCGACGACCTGCTGGCGATGCGCGAGCTAAAGCCCGGCGCGCGGTACAAAGGGTTCACCGTTAGCCGCGACCGGTCGGCGCTGCTGCAGCTCATCGCGGCGCGCTATTTTGAGGTGACGAGCGCGGCGATTCGGGCGCACGACGCCAAGCACCTGCTGCTGGGCTGCCGCTTTGCGCGCCCGCCGGGGTGTGAGGCGCTGGCAGCCATGCGGGGGCGGATGGACGTGGCGTCGATCGCCGACGGGCCGGAGCTTTCGCCGGACGTGCTGACGCAAATGCACAATGACAGCGGGCTGCCGCTGTTGGTAGCGCCGCTCGTGATTGAGGTGCCGCGCGGCGCGGCGGCCCCACGGCAAGATGCGAGCCGGTCATCCGCGCAGCCGCCCGGCCCGAAGGAAGCGCTCGCCGACGCGCAGGGGCGCGAATACGCTGCGCGCGTCGAGCGATTGGCCAAGCAGGCATTCGTGGTCGGCTATGCCTGGCCGCGCTACGGCCGAGGCCAGGCGACGGACGAGACTTGCGCACTGACTGATTCCGACGGCGAGGGAAACGCGCTCCTCGTCGCCGCCATCGCGAAAACCAACGCGGACTTCTACGAGCACGCGTCAATGGCGCGGCTGAAGCCGACGATCTTCGAGGTCGTGGGCCGCTACGAGCTGCGCCGCGCAGCCGAGGGCGGCATACGCGTTGACGGCGACCTGAAAGATTGGGCGAGTGCGGCGCCCATGGAGCTGCGACCGTCGGCTTATGAGAGAGACAGCACGGGCATCGAGGCTTCGGCTTACCTGATGTGGGACACGGGAGCGGTTTACGTCGCGGGGCAGTTGTATGACGACTCGGTGGCAAAGTCCACGGTGACCGCTTACGTGGGCGCGGATTGGGTCGAGCTGGGGGCGGCGGGGTACTGCTTCTACGTCACCTTGCAGCCGGGCGCCCAGACCGTGACCGATGGCAAAGGCAAGACCAGGCCCGCCGACCTGGTGGTTGGGCGCGTCTATGCGCGGGGCGAGGGGCCGATCCCGGCGGGCGGCGCCGGGGCAAGCGCAAGGGGTGGCGCCGCGGCAAGCGCGGCGGGCGGCAGGCGGATCGCCGGCTACGCCTTCGAGGCGCGGGTCAACGTTCCGGCGCCGATACCGGAGGGGTTTATCTTCCACTTCGGCCTGGCGCTGCACCACTACACGAAGGATCGGCGCGAGGTGCGGTTGAGCTTCCCGTACTATTGGTCGGGACCCAATCCTGCGAGCTGCGGGGAGTGCATCGTGGCGGGGCGGGGGCAATAGACTATAGTTCGGCCATTTTTCAAAGGGCACTAAATCCTGTGGGGCAGTCCCGAATAAGACACAAGATGTTGTACCCAATTTCGGCAAATCTGGCCAAATCAGGCCCTTGCGGGCAAAATGGCCGAACTATAGAATAGAGACTGTTGCATAATTGCATATCGCGGGTCGGCCAGGAGGCCGACCCCTACACCCGGGAGCGTAGATCGTAGGGGTCGGGTGGCTAGTATTACTCCGTTAGGTCGCCGCGATGCGTTCGGGGCACGCCCACTCACTCCTCTCCCTTGTAGGGAGAGGACAAAGGTGAGGGTGCATTCTTTGGGCGTCCACCCTCACCCCGCCTCTCCCTCCGAGAGGGCTTACCATTACCCACATCGTGCTCTACGGGGGTATCCAGGCGAGATTCTGTCGCGCGGGCCTTCGTAGGGGCACGGCATGCCGTGCCCCTACAGCGCCCCGGCGCAGACTGGGCGACGATCTCGCAGCCGGGCCGTTTGGAGTGCGGCGGCGCGCCGCCGCTTTCACAGCGGGAGCGCGTCGCCGGAGGCGACTAAAGCTCCCGCAGTCCATACGGCGCGTTCTGCGGCTACTCAAGATGTGGGTAATGCTAAGCTTCAAGGGAGAGGCGGGGTGAGGGTCACCGCCGGACGAGGCCTGGCCTCGTCCGGCCGCTCCGGAACGCGCCGAAGGCGCGTCAGCGGTAATATACGAACCCCATTAGTATTACAACGCGACTTCAGCCTCAGATTGCGCGATTGCGCCGATTCTGCGGTCAATATGGGCAAGTCAACTGGTTTCAAACGTATGTATGAATCTGAACTCGATTTTGACTGTCTCTGCGGGGTCACGGCGACGGTTCTGCGTTGGACGATCCGGAAGGTCTCGTTGTAGTACTAGCCTGGATTATTCACCACCAGCGTGTGGCGGGTGCACACTGTCATTCCGAGCGCAGCGAGGAATCCCCTATCGTTGGCGCTTCCTGGTAGGGGATTCCTCACTCCGCCTTGCTGCGTTCGGAATGACATGAATGATGCGGGTTAGGAGCACAGACATCATCGCGGCCAGCAGAACGTGGCCACGGACTCGGCAGGCATGCCCGCCTCGAACATGCGCTCGCCGCAGACGACGCTGAACGTGGCCGGGGCGGATGCCCGGTTAACGACGACGAGCGCGATCTCACCATCGGGATTCAGGAATGCCACGTTGGTGAAGTCCTTCGTGCCCTCCGACGATCCAACTCGAACCGCGCCGCGCTTGATGAACTTCATGAACTGCCCATATTCGTAGTACTCGAAATGATAGTCTACGCCCGACCCGTCGCGGCGAGGCTGCACGCAGGTGTTCTTCGTCTTGAAGGGGCCATTGTTGGGCTTCCCGTCGTAGTCGATCATTATAACCCAGGAGTTGTAGCTGCGGCACCAATTGCGCAACAGGCTGACGATCCGCGCGGCGCCGCGCAGCCCCGGGGCGGATCCCTCGGTAAAGTAGATGTCCTTGCCGGGAAACTCCTTGTGAAAGCCGGTGAGGGCGTCAGGTGTGCCAGCGTATGCGTGGAAGCCCGTGCCCTCTACGTACTGCGCCGCCTGGGGGTCGCTGAGGATGTTGCGTGGGTAGCCCAAGTTGTTGATGTTGTGGTCGAAGCACCAGATCTTAGCGGCAATGCCGTGTTGCTTGAACGCGGGCCCCAGGTGTTTCGCGATGAAATCCCGTTCGTTGCATCCCATCGCGTTTAGATCAACCGGCCAGAAGGTGTCTTCGTCAACGACGAGCGACCACTGGCACGAGGGATACCACTCGCGCGTGGGATTGTCCCGCGTGTTGACGCCCGGCTCGTTCTGCGGCGTCACGGCGTAGATCGGGATCCCCTCGGCCGCATAGGCCTGAATGAACTTGACGAAGTACTCGGCGTAGATGCCGTAGTACTGTGGCAGCAGGTGGCCGCCGATCATATCGTCTGTGCTCTTCATCCACCCCGGCGGACTCCACGGTGATGCAAAGAACAGAAGGCTCGGGTTCTTCGCAAGTGCTTTTTTCAGGACGGGCAGTACGTACGCCTTGTCCTTCTCGATCGCGAAGCGTTCCAGTTTTGGGTCCGTCCCGCCCGGCGGCATGTCGTCATACGAATACCACGATTCCCCCGTGAAATCGGGCGTGCCGATGCAAATGCGCATCAGGTTCATGCCGATGCCCTTTTCGGGATCCACCAGGCGCTCGATGACCTCTTCCATCTTCTGCGTCCCGAGTTGGTGCAGGTTGTAGCACGTCGTGTGTTCCAACGACGCCCCCAGGCCTAGGATCGATTGATAGGTCTGCGTCGGATCGATCTCTATCACCGGCTGCTTGACCTCGGTCGTCCTGTTGTCGAGGAGCGGCAACGGATCGCCGGGCGTGAGCATATGCCTCATGTCCTGCGAACTCACCCATACCTTGGCGACCTGGGCCTTCGCCGCACCCGCCGCGCACATCACCGCAAGACTAATGACCAGCACGATCATCACCTTCACCGCTCGTCTCCTCCGCTTGGCACCCGCGCACTCCGGCTTGCAGGCGCGCTCCTCCACCTCAAAATGGAGCAGGGGCGCTCCCGCCCGTGAATCCAGTCTTGCACGGCCGTTCATCCTGAGCCCTTGGGCTGCGCCGAGGCTAGTGCTCTGTCAACCATGTTCTGATGCATCCCTCGGGCGCACGCTCCATGAGCGCGCGGGGCCTCGCGACCTCACGGAGGTCGCGCCCGGTCCAGTAGCGACAGAGACTGCACCCGTCATTT
>Ga0315280_10005543_pt1 | contig 17913 bp, 17 predicted proteins | sample YL17G06_40_MG_FD_203697 | JGI IMG/M metagenome (GOLD analysis project Ga0315280, IMG submission 203697) | Sediment microbial communities from Yellowstone Lake, YNP, Wyoming, USA - YL17G06_40 | ecosystem: Environmental > Aquatic > Freshwater > Lake > Sediment | place: USA: Wyoming | collected... | reverse complement strand
CTTTGGTTGCTCCCGAATAGATGCAAGATGCTATTTCGCGAAAAACTCAACATATTAGTCAGAGGAGCGAGGTACAGAACAGATTTTCCTGCCACCGGCAAGAATCGTGACTTTCATAAGCCTTTTTCTCCTCAAGTTTGTTTGGTGATAGGAGGGATAACCCTGTCTATCCTCAGTTACTCGCTGTCAGCGGATAGCGACCGCAAAAATAAGGCTATCCGCTCCACAACCGCCTGAGGATTTGCTGGCCGTTCTTTAGGAATAAAATTCTTTAACCGACGAATACCGTCAGGTAAATCTTCTACATCATCAGCTACCAATATGTGCCCAAGTTCTGAAAACCTCTTGGCAATAGCCAATTGATGGTCATTAACAACCTCGTGGTATCTTTTGAGCCTCGGCATCACGAGTAATGGTTTATGGTTGGATAAGGCCATAGTTATCGTACCCATTCCCGCGTGGCCGATTATGCTGGAGGCCTGCTTTACATAGTTGTCAAACACCCTTTTTTCCAAACGGGCCGCTGATCCAAAGTTGCGTGGTTTGTAGGAGCTTTCCCCTATCTGGGCAAACAACGTCTCACTAATCAGACCATCGTCAATAATGCCGTCTATCGCACGAACAAGGCGGTCGAACGGAAACTGGGTTCCAACGGTTAAAAAAATCATACCACTGCACCGACGTACTCAACATTCCTATACTTTTCAGCCAGTTCGGGCCACTGAACGAGGAATAGGTCGGCAATGGGCCGGACTAATCTGCCTGATAATGATATCTGCTCCACATTGGTGATGCTGTCAACCCAGACTACTTTCGCACCGAACAACTTACTGAAAAAACACGTTATACACCCTACAGCAGCACCAGTGCTTATCACGACATCGGGCTTTTCATGCACAATTGCCTTGAAAGACCGTATCAATACTTTTACAAGCTGCAGAGGATGCTCGCGGTTGGATTCCCCCACGGTATAGACCTTGCCGTATTTCTCGAGCTTTTCTTTGACGACATCGGTTGTGGTGATGCAAAAAGTATCGTAGTCTTTCCAGCATTCCGCTAATTTCAGGAGCTGGCTTATGTGTCCTCCTGCCGATGCGGCTATACAGATTCGCCATTTTCTCTGCTGTTTAGTCACTGGCTAATCCTCGCGGGTGCTTGTGCCTTTGCGAAAAGCTCCTCAAGGACCAGTTTGGCCTTGCTGTCCCACGTTGCATTTCTTACTTTTTCTCTCCGACGTGCGATACGCTCAGGACAATCTTCCGTTATAGCCTGCCTTATCCTGTCGGAAAATTCTTTAGGCGTTTCAGCTACATAAACTGCATCCAGATAGTTCTGCACCTCAGTAAAGGCAGGCGTGCTGACGACAGGTTTGCCGAGGGCAAGATATTCTTTCAGTTTTATGGGATTGGCTGCCTTAGTCCACCTGTTTTTCTTCCACGGCAGAATTGCCACATCAAAGCACTTGCCGTAATGAGGAATCTGTTCGTAGGGCTTCTTTCCCAATATCCAGACATTTTCTCTATCCAACTTGTCGCGGAAGTTCTGTGGCACATCGCCCACAAACACGAAAGAGAAATCGGGCAATAACTTAGTCAACTGTTCTGTGAGTTGGAGGTCAACTTTGTGGTCGGCTAATCCCCCGAAATAACCAACAATAGGTTTCTTTATGCCAGCAATGTCGGATGGCACCTGTTGATCTTGGTCTGCCGATGCGAACATCTCATAGTCAACGCCGTGGTCCAGGAAAAGAGCTCTTCTACATTGGTCTTGTTCCTCGTCATACAACGCACGGTTCACGTATATGGTGATGTCAGCGTTAGTTTTTAGAGTCCTGTCATAGGTCTGTATTGTAGCCTTATCAACGCCAGGGTCGTCTTCATATCGATCCGTTCTTTGGTATACGAGTCTGACTTTCTTGATTCTCAGCGCGACGTCACAGGCAACAGGACAGGCAACCCAGACAATGGGGTTGTGTAGGCCGAGCTTTTTGGCGACGGCGGAGATCTGAAAACGCAGAAGGATATCATTAACTGCCCTGCCGAACCGCAGGTGGTAGGCCGGCAGGGAAAATGGGCTGTAGGCCCAGAATCCTGCATCGGTTTTCTTTAGGCCCGTGAAGATGCTCTTTGCTTTACGAGAGAGCTTCTGCAGGAACTTTTTGCCCTGGGATATGCGGGGTTTTTGCATAACGATGGAGTTGACGTAAATGGTGGTCCCCAGGCGGGCGAATCGTCGCATCAACTGCATATCAATATGTCCCCGGTTATGGTACCACCAGTCCTCGCCGCCGAAGCAAAGTACATCTATCTGGTTTTGGCTGTTCATCTTGCCTACCTTCATCGTCTTGCCGTGCTTTTATTTGGAAATGCCGGCAGTCCAGTCCTATTGCTGTTTTAGAGCCTGTGTTCAATTAGCTTTCTATTCATCAGCAGTTATTTCCAGATACCAGCAATGATATTGCGGCCTCGCAGATGTTGTTCACGGCGTTTTGTTGATACCCCAAAAGGCCTCTCACAGGCAGTTGAGGCAGATAATAAGTGAACCCCGTGTTTTGGAAATTCACACTTGCTGCCACTGCCTGGCCTCAAAATCGTATTGTTTCACGACCTTGGCGGGGTTGCCGACCGCGAGGCTGAAAGCCGGAACATCTTTGGTCACTACGGAGCCCGCCCCTATGACCGACTTCTTGCCGATTGTGACACCTGGTACGATTACGCAGTTAGAGCCGATCCAAACGTCTTCGCCGACGGCGACAGGCTTGATATCAAAGCCCTGCCGACGGAAGTCCGTGGTAACATCCTGGTACCGGTGGGACTGCCCGGTGATAAAGCAGTGCTGGGCACAGACGGACCCTCTGCCTATAGTAACAGGGCCTATGACTATGCTGCCTATCCCGATGGTGGCACCTTCTTCAAGGATGACGTCACCATGCCAGGTGTTGACCACACACTGCTTTTCAATAAGCGCAGCTTTTTTGAGGACAAGTCTGTGTCGCTGGTGCTCAGCTCTGCGGGGAATTACATCGAGCCTCGCCGAAAGACTGATGGACGAATGCATTTCTCTATCGAGGTAAAACAGTCTGGTCCGGAACTGAATCAAGAGCAAATAGACGTCTTTTACCACATCCCTGGTCAGACATAAGATTGAATTCAACATAATCCACCGTTCCTACGTTCGACCGAGGTGGAGAAGGTCAAACGTACCATGTGGTTGGCTAAGGTTTAGCTTTTGCATGACCGTCGAATTGACGTATAACGTGGTCCGTGACCGGTCAAACCGCCACATCAGTTGCATATCAAAGTGTCCACGATTATGATACCATCAGTCCTCATCACCAAAGCATATGACGCCATTAATTTTTTAGCTGGATACGTATGTTTGTCCATTTTTGTTATTGTGAGTTCGCACACAAACCGTTAGCCCCACGCAACATTAATCTGTGCATACCTTTTAAGTACGCAGTCAGTTTATTACGAGATGTATCCGTCCTCTTCACGGCAAAGGTAATCAGCCAAAAAGGAATACGAATAGCAAAAAACAACCATACAAGAATGCATGCAATTATGTATTCAAATGAGGAGCGGTGCTTTTGGAAGAAAAGCAGGATGCTGCCCCTAAGCTGTAGTGTCATTTCAACAGGGATTCTTTTACTGCTCTGGCCTCCAAAGTGGATGATTTCCGCCTCGGGTTTGAACAGGATTTTCCACCCGCCCTGTTTGAACCGATAGCACCAGTCCGTTTCTTCACCATATACGAAAAATTGCTCGTCCATCAGGCCTATTTGTTCGATTGCCTGGCGTCTGACCAGCATAAAGCATCCGGTTGCTACGTCAACTTCCCTTACATCGTTTCTATCCCACCAGGTCATTCGTTCACGTCCGAAGAGTCTGCTCTTTGGAAATAACTTATATAGATAAGTGGATGATAGAAACATATTGATTAAGGATGGAAACATAAAACAGGTTGGCTGCGGCGTTTTATCAGGGTTGAGGACTTTACAGCCGACAACCGCCGCTTCGGGATGAACATCCGCAAATAGAATAGTTTTATTGATAGCTTTATCCAGAACAATGGTGTCGCTGTTTAACAGTAATACGTATCTGCCTTGTGCAATGGCCATTCCCTGATTATTTGCTGCAGCGAAACCTTTATTTTCGGAGTTTTCAATAAGTTTAACCTGTGGAAACTCTTGTTTTATCATTGCTGCCGAACCGTCACTGGAGAAATTATCTATAACGATGACCTCGAAATCTATGGTCCGCGTTTCTTCATAAAGCGACGCAAGACAATCACGCAGAATATCGCAAGTATTCCAGTTGACTATGACGGTTGAGACGTCCAATCAGATTTCCCGACTAAGCCCCACAAGTTCAGACAAAGTTATAACTTTCATTCCCTTCTCTTTGGCAACCGATAAAGCAAGGCTTATTGAATCGAGCTCCTTTTTGTTTATATATTCATCGGTAGGGTTAGAATCATGAGCAAGTACAACGGTCCCAGCAGATTCACCTTCTAATACTGCCGCCTTCCGACTATCTTGCGTGTCCACAGGCCATATATAGCCGCTAACCGATGTCCAATAAAAAATTGGCACCCTGCGTACCAACAGATACAATAGACAAATAAGGTTGAGCTTTCCGTACGGCGGTCGAAACGCATAAATAGAGTCTCGTTTTCCTAATGCCTGGTCAATAGCCCGCCAGCCACGTTTAACGTCGGAAATAGTACGAAGTGGCGACGTCATTCGATAATTAAAATGCTCATAACCATGAGAACATATTTCATGTCCGGCAGCGGTAATCTGCCTGACTATAGTTTCACGTCCCATTATGTTCCTGCCAAGCAGAAAAAATGTTGCTTTGGCATCATATCGATCCAGTATTTCCAAGACGGCCGGTGTCAAATGACTCCCTGGCCCGTCGTCAAATGTCAAAACGAGGACCCCAGCCTTAACTGCCCTGCGTTTGAGCAGTGCCACACTGAGTCGCTTGTAAATCGACGGCACTCCAAAATATACGAAAATAACAAAAAACAAGATACATAAAATAATAATGACACTCGTCATACTTCGGCCTCCGGCTAATTCTCATGTTGTCGGCACATTACACCACCAATTCCCGAATCAACCGCTTCAACCGCACCTTCAAGTTGAAACATTCAGTGTCAATTACATTTTCAGAAGGTATATTCGAGAGCAGTCGTGAGATGCACGAAAACGTCGAACCGCACGGATAAATAAGATAATCGCATTCAGCCAGGAGATACATATCTGTCAGGGCTTCCATTCCATTCAGAACCTTGTCCGGGCATGCTGAATTCTGATGCATAGTAGAGAGTTCATCCGGAAACCACTTTGGCGTAGAGAAAACGTTTTTGTACCGCTGATGATATTCCCTGCTTATAGATTGGTTGTCGGTTGCGAGGAATATATGTGCCGTTGGCTCACGTTGAAGCAATCGCTGCAAAGCACGCTCATAATGAGCCAGATTGGTCTTCATATCGGTGTTGCGAATGTGCAGGCCGATGACTTTTTCAGGCCAGCCTGTCGCAGACTTGAAATTGTCGATACGTTTACGCACCTCATCGCTGAGTTTCATCTGTTCCAAAAGGACCTTGCGGATTATCCCGCCGGTATCCAGGTTCGCAAAGCTGGAGTCGGCATTTTGTAGATGAGTTTTCAGCACCCGTATCCTTCCGGTGTAATACCAGAACACAACAATATCTTCGTCATAATCCAGTCTGCGAACATCTATTGAATACTTACGGTGAATCCATATACTGCTGTGTTTATTCGGGTCATATTCACCAATCATTGCACTCATTGACTTATGCAATTGGCCAGTCCATATATCCGGGCAGATAAAAGCGTTTTTCGGAAGAATATTCTCCGGAAAAACCTGCGGGGCATTGAAAAACCGTGAAAACGTGTTGGACCCATCGTTTGAGTATGACCCGTCACGCCAATCGACTATCGTCTTGCGCCCCGAGAGTTGCCCATACAGGATACCCGTAATAGCGCACAGCATACGATTGCCCATACCGCCCTTGGCTTTCACCAGTAGATATTTATTACCTGTCGGGTCTTGGGAGTCCATTATTTTTTAGGGTTCCCGTCCTCCTGAAGCATTGCCTCCTGGCATAATTCCAGATAGCGTTGTCGCAAGCCTTCTGCCGGCGTATCCAACAAATCCTTCATTGCCTGCATTGCAACCCAAACACCCCGCACTCGGTCCCGCCCGAACTGGGAACGAAAGTCCAACAGGTACTGCATCATTTTGTAGATGGCAAATCGCTTCAGAGCCCTGCGTGCCGCAGAGCCAGGTGGCGAATATCGGCATATTACATAAGCCCTGTTAAACTGAGTAAGGAACCCTATATTGAATCCTCCTGAGCGCTGTCCTGGACACTTATGATGATAAGCCCTCGCATTGCGAGCACCGACAAACAAGTGGTTCCGCATAACCTTAAAGGAGATATCGGCATCTTCATACGCCGCCCATCCGGTATAAAGCCCCAGGTCTTCATCAAAACCATCGTTGCGGATTATTTCCACCCTCAGAGACATACGAGCAGCCCCTGAAAACTCAACAAGAGCTGCATTTTCCTCATTTAACCAATCCGGAACAGGACGAACAGTCCATCGGGTACGACCGTGTATCCACAGAGGGTCAGGGCAAACAAAATCATCAAATATATGCCTCGGTCTGCCGATTTTCTGGCGGATGCGATCGGCTAAAGTCATTTTGTATATTTTACCATCATCCAGATGCACCGACGGTGGCGGAACGGTTATTTCTCTTGCGCAAACCCCTCCAATAGCACCGTTCGTATCGCGTTCGTAGATCCGCATAATCGCCTCACCGACACCTGGCCACCAAAACGAATCATCATCGGGAAAAATCACCACAGGAGATTCAACACGTTCGATACCAAGATTACGCTGATGAGCCGAACATGCCTTTTGTGAGCGCAAAATCTCCAGGCCGACTTTACTATTAGACATGACGTTTTGAACTGTTCTGCGCACCAGGTCATGGTCATCGCTCGAATCAACAACTATCAGCTTACGAGGCGGACGACTCTGTTCCAAAATCAGCGGAATGGATATCTTCAAAACCTCCGCACGATTCCGCGTTGCTATAACTGCATCGTATTCCATTTTTATTACTTTTTAATTTGAAAAATTATCTCACCTGTACGGACGAAAAACCTTGACAAAGGATTTCCGTAGGATATGCAATTGTCACCATGAGACATAAACCACAATATTACTTCATAAGGATCCATTGAATTGACAGCATCCGAATCAGATTGCCAAAAGTGGTCATAGTTAGGGCTCAACTTCTTGTATCTAAAGTTTGTACGTTCTCTCATCAAAGCATATCGAATACAACTCAGTACCCTTTTGGGGAAAATATATATGGACCGAAACAAAACAGAGTTACGCAATGGTACCGAAGCCTTTATAATTTTGCCTATTAGTTTAAAGTCCCTATAAGGTCGTACAGAATAGCCATTAGATGCCCAAGGTCTGCACTGCCAAGCTGCATACAAAAAAAGCAAACCACCTGGTTTTAAGACCCGACGGATCTCCAACAAAGATTTCTCTGGATTAGGGATATGCTCAAGAACAGATATCATCCAAACGGCATCAAACTCGTTATCCTTAAAAGGTAACTCAGTGGCAGATGCTTGATAAAAGGGCTTATGCAGGTATTGCTTAACAGAATTGGATAAGTCAACTCCGGTGTAGTCTTCAACAAGATATTGGAACACTCCTCGCCCACACCCAATTTCAAGGCATTTTTTCCTATGTAATCCATACATGTCAACAAAAGCCTTTATCTCTTTATAACCAATAGCCTTTTCAATAGATTGATAGCATGCATATTGATTTTGGCTATATTCTCTTCGGTAAAATTCCTTCGCTTGTTGTACGTCTTCAATCATATACAATCCAAATTAATAATTCTTTTGAAGTAGTATTTACTACAATTGTACCAATAAACCTTCTGTAACTTTGAAATAGGTCGGTACAAAATCCACAAAGTATTCCAAGGTACCATTTAGCAAGTTCACAGCGTCGACTAGTACCCTTTCCGCTGCGTGAAACTCATTATCTTTTGTGTTCATGCCTTTATCCGTGTCATCCAAGTATATATATCCCCCATGTTTAAGTTTCTTAATGCAATTTTGTGCGCATTTATCCCGGTAATCACCATCGATAAGAACAAAATCAAAATAGTCATTTGGGAATCGCTCCAAAGAGAAGTACTCACTCCCTTCGACAAATCTGATGTCCACGTTATTGATATTCTTCAGTCTCAGTTGCTTTTTCACGCGTACGAACCAGTCCTGGTTAGATTCTAAACTGACTAACTCAAGACATCGTTTTGCCAACCAGATAGTTGACATTCCGGAACCAAATTCCAAAATGGAACTACTCCTGTTTATAATTTGTTCAATACGTTCTACCGCACGGTATCCAAGCCAAGGAATCTCTGGTCTCATTCCAAAAGTTATTCTACTGAACGTTGACAGGAGACACCTGGGTAAGTATCGCACTCCTCCCATATCAATGCGATGTCCCTTTCTATCGTGAAACCTGCTTTTATGTAAACCGTCGCCAGCGATAATCTTTTCAAGAAATCGCATATAATCTATGTTCATTAGAAAACAAATCGCACCAGTGCCGAGATTCAATCTTTAACGTAGAATTTATATGTTTTTGGTAAAAGCATTAACTGCACCTCTATTTAAGACCGATGGTAAAACAACGCAAAAACCGAACATCATAAAGAACATTGTCATAGGCTGACCAAACAATGATACTGAATTGAAAGCTAAAAGCACGCTGGCTAAGCCACCAGCCACACACCATATAAGCCAGGTATCCTCATCATTGGTCAGCAGCCAAAAACCGTTAAGCAACCTTTTGATTGCTGTGATAATTACCGCACAAAACGGAATAAAACCAACCAATCCATAACGGCACAGTTCCAGCAGATAATGATTGACCATATCGGTGTGGTCCCTCATATCAATCTTAAGACCCCAGCCGGGCTCTTCCATTCCGTAGCCCGTTATCCAATGCCCGGACATCCCTCCCTCGAAAAATGCCACCTCAAATAATTTGCTTCGGTACCAGGCCGTACTGGCGTTAAAAGTAAAACGGTCTATAACACTATAAAAATGTCTGTTGCTTATAACTTCCACGAGAAGACACATCAGCACCAGCCCTGCGATACCCTCCTTCCATCTTCTCCTGAATCTATAGAAACATATAAATCCGATTGCTGCAATCATCGCAAGCAGTCCGCCGCTGGACATAGACCAAAAAGCGCCGGTAAATATTAAAACAACCAATATCGTATAAAGAAACGCGTTGTTTCTCGCGTTTTTCACCAACCCCAGACAGACGGCGCCGGCCATCCCGCAAAATACTCCAAAATATATCGGATGATGAAATGTCGTCTGTGCCCTGTAAAAGAAATTCATTCTTATTTCGGGCGCCGGCAAGTAGCGTCCAAACTGAACCAGATTATGGCCCGTCAGGGATTCATAACAGGCCAAAACTGCCAAAACCGCCGCCGACCAGGCAATTGCCTTGAGCAGTGAAATATAATGCTCTTTGGTTGTAATTATCAACCGAACGGCAAAGTACGGCAGGGCCATATCAAAAAAGTCGCCCGAACGATATTCAATCAGCTTCATCGGTTCTGTCGTAGTAAAGCCGGCCGCCACCTCCGCCAAAAATAGGATAACTACAAGCCTGTCTAACCATACAACCTTAAACTTACCTGCAAGATCTGTTGCGAAAAGAATCTTTAAGAATAAAGCTATGATAACAATCCGACCGGCCGAAAAATCAATCGTGCCGACCTTGACAGTCCCCACATAGTAGGGATACCACATAGACAATATGATATATACAGCCAACCCATAAACAGGCCTGACGTATAAGATCAGCAGGCAGCCGACCGCCGCAACCAGTAGCGTAACGCCTTCCATTTATTTTTCCTGTGAAACACACTTTGAGTGGCGCGGCAATGCCCGCCACCACTTTCGTGTTATGATGCGCCTTATTGTCCCCAACACCGAACGAACCTTGCCGCCGGCTGACAACCGCCGCCAATTTGAAAATAGGTGAAAGCCCTGATATTTCGGGACTGGTATTAGAAACAGCCGCATTGCCAGCAGCCGTCCCCAAAGATGACGCCTTCGCAGCTCAAGCGACTTCTGCGACAGAGGTAGCGCCGATGGGTCCGCGCGTTGAAGCTGTATATAGCCCGCTTTTATTGCATCCTCGACAAACTTGCGTCCTTTTTCGGTTCTGACCAGCACGAGTGACATCCCCGGCTCGCCGCTTTCCGGTTTCCTGTACCACGGGTCACCGCAGGAAATATCCGCAAACTCGCCCGTCGAATCAGGACACAAACGGCACCCGAACTGAATATAATTGCAAACTGAGAAACATCAAGTAATCGAGATGAATCCTCTGTAATAGGAACCTTCCTCGCACAAAACTATTTTCCCATTACTTTCTTTATTGCGTTTATACTATTATCACTAAGTATTTGTTTTGCTATTTGTTTTGCTATTTGTTTTGCTATACCTTTCACATTTTTTTCTATCGAGCTTATTTTATCTAAAGCCTCGCTCTCATCTGCGCTGTTAGTAAATACCTCAAACAACATTGGCCGTTCAGTAATCTCAGGTATTAAAAAACGCTCATATACTTGGTCGAACTCATGTTTATCTGCTGCGCATAAGTACTCAAAACCTAAGTCTTGAACATAATGTTTTACAAGTGTCTTTGATTGATTTCCAAAATGTTGGCCTGCCGCAATATACTTGTCTGTATCTGAACCAAATAGGGAACCAGGATTACCGTAATGTTTAAACTCTGTTCCTTTTCCATTATTAATTAGAAGAATACGCAGGTTATTTCCTATATGTCGATTACCTATTACATTCAAGTCATAGAAAAAAGCCAAATCTCCAATGACTCCAAAATATAGCCTCTTTTTATTCGCGAGGGAAGCTCCGACTAATGACGAAACACCACCATCAATTCCAAATCCACCAACATTTGACGCAGATGATACGGAATTGGGGATCTCAAAGAAATTCCATGATCGAAGACTATTGAGAATGCCAAAATGGATTGTAGAATTTTCTGGAATTAGATGAGCCATTCTAGATGCTACCCAAATATTCGAAAATGGCAAATCTGGGATTTTGTTGTAGATTTTATCAATTTTACTCTTGCATATTTGTAAATAACTATCAGTATCATTCTGATTATTCTTTGTATAATACTCGAAGAAACTTTGCTCAGGCATTTCAAAAACATATCGCAACTTGCAAAATGTGTCACGTATTTCCCCATCTTCACTAACTCTCCATACTTGCTTACCGGCAACTCTAAGATTATAATAATCACCAGAAATCTCTCCGATATGAATTAAAATATCCGGAAGTATTGCGGTATCGTCAAACATTTTTTGACATGATGCAAGAGAAAATAATACACGGTATCTCCCTTTATAAGAACTTGTATGATCACAAAAAACAACGGCATTATTTGAGGCACAAAATCTGTCAAGTATTTCAGTTTGCTCTTTGGACATTGCCTTATGTGCACCAATAAAAACAGCAATTTTGCCGGAAGACATCTCAGGAAACTTACTTGTTACAGTGATTCGATTAATTAAACGCACTTTAGGTAATACTCTTGTCTCGAATGACCGTGAGTAAGTAGTGGGATTATTAATATGAACTGGTCCTCCTCCGTGACGACTTAGTTCTAAAATAGCTCTATTGACTTTAACTTCACAATCCCACAAATCATCATCGTCTTTCACTATTGGCAATGTTACACTAAACCTTACGACATCATTTGGTCTGGAACTGCGGTCAATAACCTGTGCTATATGATGCCCTACTTTAGAAACAGCTTGTGTTGCAGTAATAGCCAGCACTGGAAGTTTACGGTAAAAGGCTTCAGTCAGTCCCGATAAATAATTCCGAGAAGCGGTAGCTTGTGTACAACTAATTACCACAGGTTCACCAGATTCCGCTGCTAGCCCACAAGCTATATAAGCAGCCGATCGTTCATCAACACAAGAGTACATCTCGAAATACGGATCATTTTGTAAACTTCCTACAAATGTAACATTTGAAGTTCCCGGCGACGCGACTACTTTTCGGATACCATGTGCCTTAAGTAGTGCAATCAGAACAAGTGTATGTTTCTCATTTGTGTAGTACTTTGGCATAACTTGATTTCCCCATGATTGCTCGTACGTCATTTGAGGCGTTTGGTTGGAACTTTTCGTCCTCACTGTCATCATGCCGGGCCAACCACAACCATGATACCTGAAAGCCTCAACATCTCCGGCTTCGACATCAAGCTCACGCAGAATCTTGTGAGTCCCCGCCGACGTCGGCGTTCCCGGCACAAAAAATACTTATCGCCAGGCCAATCTTTCCATGAAGTTCAGGATGGGTGTTTTCGTATTCGCGCAACGCTACCACATCGCAAGGTTTGGCAATAAACACGACCGGACCGGGAACATCTGCAATCCAATCCAGCCTTTCAGATGGAGCCGCCGGTGAATATCGCGAGCCCGTACATGTCAAAAGCGCTGCCTTATTTCTGCTAAGAACCGGCAAGTTTGTCAAAGGCGCTTCGGGGCTTGCACCTATATGAAGCACGCCCGAAGCTCCTCGTTTTTGCAGACAGAATAATGCCAGTGCCGTCGCTGCCCCGCCGGACATATTACCAAGCACGCACCGCAGCCGCAACATACCTTCTTTTTGACGACTGTATCTACTGAATTGAGCTTATTCACTGGTCTTTTAATCTGCTTACCCATAAGACTCGGCAAACAAAACGTTCAAGCCTGATGTCCCAATGAAGAACAGAACGTCACTCTTGTGAACCGTCCACCTTCGTATAGCCGAACTCGGACTCCTCCTTATCTCTTAATTCTTCGTGGACATAAGTAAAATCGTCTAAGTTTACCCGCAGATCATCGATGTCTTTATCCCACCATCGCTCCTGCTTCAGCTTCCGGGTCGCCTGCTCGGAGAATCTGTATTTAACTATTCTGCCCGGATTGCCCACAACCACAGCAAAGTCCGGCACGTTTTTGGTTACTACAGTGCCGGCCCCAATGACTGCGCCATCACCGATATTAGTAACACTCGCCAAGATAATGGCATTCTGCCCTATCCACACGTCGTTGCCTATCACAATGCTTCTCCGCGATATGTGTTCGGTTTCAACGTATCCCAGCGATGGATTGTAGAAGAATGGATGTGTCGATTTGAAACTGAGTGGATGGTTAGCGTTATATATGTACACATTTTCGGCGAACGAGCAATATCTGCCAATCTTCGCGAAGGCCTGGATGTTATCCGGGTTGAAACAACCACCGTAACTGTACTTTCCGATTTCAATATTGTGATATTTTGAGAATATCGCCCGCAGTGTCTCGGAATATATCTGGCCGCCTTCAAGTCTTTTGACCAGGGCCAGAATAAGCTTCCTCATCCTTGGCATCTTCAGGCCGTACAATCTGCACAGCAATCTTGATAATGGTGCTAATCCGCTCACAAATCTAAAGTGTCAAATATTCCTAATACTTCGCTTTGTACACGAGGGACGGTCGCGCGCAGACTCTCTCGAATTTGATCCATTCTTTGAAACGCTGAGCTTATCTTCTCCAGCAGTTCGTCTTCCGGGCAGCATCGTATGTCTGCAACGCAATCAGCCATGCCAACGCTCTCGAAAACACCTTCAAACTTCTTGCTGTAGGCGATTCCGACTGCGGGGATACCCTGTGAGAGCGCCGCAATACACGCGTGCATCCGCGAACCGATAAAGAAGTCACACGAGCCGATTATGTGCTTGATTTCGTTGTGGTTGTAACAACCTCGTATTAGAAATATTCTTCCGGGGTACTTTCCATTCAATTCTTCATATACCTTCAAGCATGCCTGGGGATCGCTTTCACTTTCGTAACCTGCCGGCGGAAACACATGGGGGATTAAAATAACTGCCACATTTTCATGTTTCATAAGTAAATCAATAATCTCATAAACCAAGCTGTGGTAATTGACTTTAAGACCAGGCATACTGTCTCGTTTATAGCCGCCATTAAAAAGAAATCCACTGATATTCAGGCCGACCACTATCGAGTTATGTGCTCGTATATTTGCCGATGGTTCGATACTAACGCGTTCCGGTTTGCGAGCGTCCAAAATAAAGGCCACATCGGGTGCAAACCGTACTTTCCTGTCTGTGCGATTGGTGCCAAGCAGGGTCTTCAGATATTTTATGCCGATCCGGTCTCTGCAATAAACTACGGATGCACGGTTTAAGATATATCTTGCCATCAGCCTGGTTATGGTTTTTTTAAACGGCCCATAAGTCTGCGGCAGCAGGACCAGCTTTTTCCCCGAAAAAATAACAAGCCACTTTTGCAGGAACCCTAAGAAAAAGCGTCGAAAACCATAAATGTCACTGAAGCTGTCGCCGGCGGTAATATCTGCCACAAGGTCTGTTTCGAATAGCAGCTTGAAGTATTGGTTTCGATTGACCAGAGCATCTTTTAACCGCGAGGCGGGCAGCAATTTTGTAAGCAGGGCGTCGAGCACAAACCTTAAGAAATGGCAGGGCAGAAGAATATTCTTCGAGAATCTTATTGGAAGCGTTTGAAAACATATTTCTTTGCCTGACAGAGTAAGACAATATTGTCCGGGTATGTGGCCGCTGCCCAGAAAGATAATCTCAGCTTCGGGCCAGCGATTGAGGATGAGCTTTATACTTGACTCAGCGAGAGCGCTGACTCCCATATTGCCGGTCTCGAACGATGCGCCGAGCAGGCAGATTTTCATATTCTTTTTTACAGGGTTTTTTGCTTCAGACATTTTTGGATTCAATAGCGTGTAAGTGGGCATGGTGTTCCCTTCGCCAATGCTTTCAGGAACACCCTGGAATTTCCAGTTGCCGCCTGTCGAAAAACTTGTGCAGGGATAGACCAATTCCGCAAATGATAATCCAGGACAGTAACCCGATTGTCAAATGCACCATTGGACAGCCGGGTTTGAGACGTTGAACAACCACAATGGTCACCAGAATGGGAACCGCCAGGACCAGGCCGGGCAGCCAGGAAGTTGCATAGTCGAAGATATTCAATCCGATTGTTTTATGTATCACGGCAAGCTGCACACACATAGCAATAGAACTTGCCAGCACCACAACTGCTGCAGCGCCTGTGAGCCCAAAGAATTTTATGCCCGGGTATATCAGCACAACCAAAACAAGAGCGCGGAACCCAACAAACGCGCGGTGTTTGCCAGGTTGTCCGATACCAAAAAATACGCTGGCAAATATATTCCCTTGCATAAGAAGCACAACGTAAACGCACAACAGACCAAACGGGACGGCAACCGCCGAATATTCCGCGCCATAAACAAAGGTCAATATTGTGCCGCTGCAGATAACAGCTAATGCCGTCGGGGGAATTACAAATAATGCCGTATATTTAGTGATTTGCAAAACCGCTTTGCAAAGAGCTTTTCTGTCATCCTGTTTTTCAGCAAAAGCCGGTAATAGAACGGGGCTTATTATCCCGGCAAAAAGGTCCCATGGTGCAAGTGCCAGTGTCATAGCCATACCGTACAGGCCGACTAACGAAGTCGAAACAAGTTTGCCTGCGACCAGCACGTCTATGTTGAGAGCAATGTATGCAAGCACCGGCAGGCCAAACATCCCCCTCGCAAAATGGAACAACCCCTGAAAACTCTCTTTATGATAAGCGAATCTTGGCGCGAAAGGACATAAAGCGTATGACGTCAAACATCTGGCAAACCCAGTGGCCGCAAATCCTATCACGATTGCCCAGACATTTCTAATGGCAAAAGCTAATATGATGGTAACAATAGTCCCTAAAATAGAGCTGCCATGTGTTATTACTACCGCCCTGCCGAAGCTAAAATTCTTTTCCAGTATGTGCGCCCTCGGGCTGATGAATCCGTTGAAAAGTATGCTAAGAAAAGCAACCCTGACCAGAGTTATCAATTCCGCCATTGAATAACGGGTCAGTACCTCGGGCCTGCTGCGGAAATAGAACTCACACAGCCAGGGTGCTGCGGTAAAGGCGACCGCACACAGTCCTGTTGCTCGCATGCTTTGGAACCACCAGGCCGTATTAAGGTATTCAGGCTCAGCGCCATTTTTGTGCTGAATTACCGATTGCTTGATGCCTACCTCTGTGAGAACTTCAAACAACGCCGTGAGGCCTAGTATCATCACCATTAACCCCATCTCTTTAGGCGCCAGCAGCCGGGTGAGGACAATCTTGCTCCCGAACCCAAGAAACCTGGCGATGAAAACTCCGACCCCCAGGACAACGCTGCTGCGCGCACAACGGGCCTTAAGGCTGCTGCTTTTTGTCAGGGCAATTTTATTTGAAACAGCTTTGCGTAATGTATCGAACAAAATCAATATGCTTTCGCTCCAACCATACTCCGTCCCCGTGGGTTACACCGAGAAAATGATGTAACCTTTTGTGGCATTAATACTTGTGCTAATTTGTATTTGCTGCGTTTTTTCCCGGCAGCTTATAAGTTCATTTAGCAGACTCGTTTGGATCAGTTCTGTATGTTGCCGCTCTGACCCGGCCATTGGAGTCAGGCAAAAAATCCAGCAGCAGTTCGCTCATATCCGCCGTGGCCTTTCTGGCCGAGTTCTCCAGAACCGAACTTATCTGTACCTGCGCAACATATCGAGCCGGGTTGCCCCCTATATTGGGGGTGCGCCACCCGATGCCTGAAAATGTATCTTCGTTCGCCGTAAGCTGACCGTTGAGTATGTAAAAGTTGAGGACCACCCGTTCCTCAGGTTGTTCTGATGGCCAGTGAAAGCGGTGCATTAGACAGGGTGTTCTCATACCGGAGCGGGAAACGACTTCCGCCGGCGTGGTCCCATCGTGGACCCAGCCGCCCGCAGGGTAGCATATATCCGGCCGATGACCTAACATATTTCTCGGGCGTGCGGTGTAAGCGACGTAAACATTCACCCATTCGTTCGTTAGCTTATTTACATAGAGCCGATTTATGTAATCATCATTTTTTGCCGCGTGCTGGATGTTGGTGGGGATAGGCACATCCCGGCCGGCCCAGTTACCTACCCGCAGAGGAAAGTCGCTGAGAGGTATAGGGAGTTTTACAGGTGCACCGGTAGTAAGTTTCAGGCGAGATGCCAGAACACGATACGTTACCCCTCCGGATATGGATAGTAATATGGCCAGAGTCCAAATGAACCACGCTGGTATTGTAGCTTTTTCTTTCTGCATCGGATTAACCCGGCTCCTCCGGGTAGTTATCGTCTCAACTATACGCAGGGCTATAATCCCAAAGGGGTATATCGCCAACAAACCTCTGACTTAGCCGTATTTCTGTTGTGATTCTGCACCTCCTGCCGAGGGAATCAGACAACACCCACCCCGGTAGTATTACACTGAGTATCGCGGTATTCTATATAATAATCGGCTTTTTGTCAAGGCGCTTATTTTGAAAATTGCCCGGCTGGGGAAAACCTTGTTGTCTGAGGCTGGTGGTCCTCACATTTGCCTGGGCTTCAACAGGGATTTTGGGCTGATTGAGCTGCCATTGTGTATTTGTAGTCTCATAAAAGAGCCAGTCTTGTGCTATTGGCGGGCCTCAGGGCTTTCAAGGCACCTTGATTTTCCGAATTAAGTCCCATAAATCTCCGAGCAGAACAGTATTTGCTTATGGAGAGATTTATTCTTAAAGTTTATAATGGAAAGGTATGCTCTTATTTGGAGTGGGTGCTTAATATGGTAAACACAGCAAAAACAATCCTGTCCCGAGCGCAGC
>Ga0315280_10005542_pt1 | contig 17914 bp, 12 predicted proteins | sample YL17G06_40_MG_FD_203697 | JGI IMG/M metagenome (GOLD analysis project Ga0315280, IMG submission 203697) | Sediment microbial communities from Yellowstone Lake, YNP, Wyoming, USA - YL17G06_40 | ecosystem: Environmental > Aquatic > Freshwater > Lake > Sediment | place: USA: Wyoming | collected... | reverse complement strand
CATCGAGAGGACCAGTTGGCTGCGGGACGGGGGCTTGTAACGGTTTGACTTGCACCGTTCCGTCAGTTAGGGGGATAACATCAGCAATTATTAAGTCCTCATCGAATGCCCTGGCTTTGGCGACAATCTTACCGTTTGAATCGGCGAACATACTGCGGCCGTCAAAAACCAATTCATCCTGACCGCCGACAAGATTGCAGTATGCAACCGCACAATTAAACTCTTTTGCGCACCGGCTAAGTATTCTTTCCCTCTCTTTAATCTTGCCGACACTGAAAGGTGAGGCCGAGATGTTTATGAGCATCTGGATTTGGCTTGCTGCCTCGACTTGCCCCTGCGGTTTCCTGTCGGAAGACAGGAGCGGGGGCAGAGGCAAGCCGGCGCTTTTGAGACCGCCAAAGGCGGACTTTAGCCATTCGACATTCCAGATATCGAAGCAGATAGTAATGGCGATATTGATACCTTTTAGATTGATTACCACCGGTTCCGGTCCGGCAAATCCGTCGACCCGGCGCTGGACGGGGACGTCGTTGCCGAAGCTCTTTCGGTAGATTTTGCTTATTTGGCCGGCTTGAAGCACAGCAGCGGAATTGTAACTATTATCCTGAGAGCTCTCGGCAAAACCGACTATTAGGTTGGTGTCGGGGCAATCGGCGGCGAGTTTGTCGAGCGTCAGGCGGTTGTCTTCTAAAAAGTCCTTTTTCAGTAACAGGTCTTCCGGGTGGTAGCCGCAAACAGCCAGTTCCGGAAACACTACCATGTCCACATCAGACCGAGCCGCTTCGGCGCAGATATTGCGCATCTTGTCGGCGTTGCCGACCAAGTCACCTACCACAGCGTTGAACTGTCCTAACGCTATTCGCACCAAGCAGGACTCCTAACCGCGAGACCTCATTAGTTTGAAGGTGTCTTCGCCGCCATTTATCAGATGAATCAATGGCACAGGTCTGTCAACACCTTCAATAAACTTCGGGCGGGCTGCCCAGGGTGTAACGCTCAGCACTCCTGTCAAATCTATCCAGTGCTCCAGCCGGGCAACAGGTAAATCCCAGGTCATGTGGAAATGATTGGCCGGCGGATACTGCTTATACTCAACCATACTGGCATACTTTGGCACGACAAATGTATGCGGCCAGGTCGGCGTAGTTAAATTACACATCGCCTGGCCAAGCTCTTTCGGCACTTCGGTTGTGTGGGCCTGGTCCCAAACAATACTGAATAATCCGCAGGCACTGCTATAAGCCATCCGCTCCGCGATGCCTTCGATTCCAGCCGGTGTCATAAATGTCACTGAATTGCCGCCGCCAGGGAAATAGAATTCATCTGCGAGGGGCATTCCAACCCCATCCATAATCTCCTTTATTGGTGCTCCAGGTCTTGCGGCCCAGTCGAAAGCGGCGCTTCCGGAGTTGTCGCCATCTACCAAACCCTTATTGCACCAGTCTGCTTTCTCGTCCAGTGATTTGACCCCAATCTTTTTGGCCAGCTCCTTGATTTCCCACGCTTCCCAGACCTTTCTAAAGTCCATAAATAGAGGCGGATTTCCGCCGGATAGATATGTCATAAACAGCATCGTCAAAAGTCCCTGCACATCAGCTTCGGTGGCATAAGGCAGGGGGGCTTTGCGGCCATTGTGGTCGAATGTGCTGTTAAAGAGCGATTCCATCACATCAGCCACCGGCAGGGGGATGCCGCGAGGGTCACTACCCCATTCCAACTGGCTCATAAAGCCGCCGCCAACGGCGTTCAGGTCAGCCATAAGGTCACGGACAATTAGATACATCGCCAGCTCTTGATTGAAGCGCTGGCTGTCGGCTTCATTGCGCAGCTCCACCCGGTTGCCGACGTATTTATTGACCCAGCCGCGAAGCGCCTTCAGCTCCTTTTCGTTGTATGCTTTTTTATTCAGCATATCTGCTAGAAGCTTCATATCCAGCCGCGTGATTTCCAGACCGAAGGTATTTCTGGTGGGGATAACGTGCGCTAAAGCCGTCTCCATTCCCATCGAGTCGTGGCCGAGAATAACGACCCGCCGTCCCCGCAATCCAACAGCCGTCACCGCCGCATAGCACCAGTCGATAAGGTTCCTTGCAGTCTGCTCAGTCATCTTCGGTTCCATTCCCGTATCCGGCCAGGTGCCGACATTCAGTGCGACCATTCGGCCGTATTGGCTGATAGCGCCATTAAGCGCGTGGGCATAGACCACGCCGGGTTTGGGGCCGCTGTTGCCGCAGGTGATATTTAAGGGTGTATTTGTCGGAAATTGCTGCAATAATGAAATAGTAGTAAGCTGCGGAAATGCCCAGGTGTCCGGCACACATACCAATATATCGACGCCGGCCTTACGAAATTGCTGGGCAACAATGTCGGCCTGTGCCTCGCCATCTACCAGCACAGTGGAATAAACCACTGTCACAGCAGTCTTATCCGGCAGAATTACAGAGCCGCTTATAACATCAGCAGCCATTTTCGCGATGTTCTGGCAGCGCTGTCGGCTTTCTTTATCAATCCGCGGGTCGCTGGTTGCAAAAACACCGATAACGGGAACTTTGGGTGTAGCTTTCCTTATATTCGGCAGAGATATGGATTCAATTTTCTTTGCCATTGCAAATATTCCTTTGTAATAAATTCAAGATTCAAAATTCAGGATTCAAGAACCTAAGTCAAACGTGGATGTGTCTTCCAGTTGTTTTCTAACGAAGTCCAGAAATTGTGCAGCATAAGCGCCGTTAGTAACCTTGTGGTCCACTGACAAGGTCATATTCATAAGCTTGCGAATCGGAATGTTCCCGTCCTCCGGCACGCAGGTATCGGTTATCTGGCCGATGCCCAGTATGCTGCACTGCCCTGGCACAACTATCGGGATAAAGGACTCGATTCCAAGAGCACCGAGGTTGGTTACGGTAATGCAGCCGCCTTCGAGGTCGGTTGGTGAAAGTTTATTGCTGCGAGCCCTTTCTATAAGGGCCTGACTGTCGCGTGCAATCTGGGAAATAACCTTTTTGTTCACGTTCTTGACGACCGGCGCGACCAAGCCGTCCGGCACAGCAATAGCAAGGCCGACGTGGATTGCATCCGCCAGCTTTATAGCATCGCCGGCCAATTGGCCGGTCATAATCGGAAACTTCTCCAGCCCTATCGCAACCGCCTTCATAATAAAATCATTGTAGGAGATTTTAATATCGCTTGTTTCGTTCAGTTTGGTCCGCAGTTTCACCAGCTCGGTGACATCGGCTTTTACGGTCAGATAAAAGCAGGGTATTTCGCGTTTTGACTTTAACATTCTTTCTGCGGTTATTTTTTGCAGCCGGTTGAGCGGTATGGTTGCGCCCAGTTTAATTTCTGCTGCTGCTGCCCCCGTTTCTGCTTTCGCAGAAAACACGGGGGTGGCTTTTTTAATATCCTCTTCTGTAATTTTTCCGCCGGGACCTGTTCCGATAATTTTTGTCAAATCGACGCCGAACTCCTCAGCTAACTTCTTTGCCCGCGGTGACGCCATCACTCTGCCTATTGTCTTGCTTACTTGGGGTTCTGTCTTAGCCGGTTCTGCCGCCAAAGGTGCAACCACACTGGCTGGCGTAGTAGCGGGTGCAGCGGCCTTAAGTGAATCGAGGAAGCTTTGCGGCACTTCCTCGTCCTTCTCGCCGAGGACTAAAATTGGCGCTCCGACCAGAAGAGTCTGGTTCACTTCAATGAGAATATGTTTTACAAAGCCGTCAGCCGGTGATTCCATCTCGAGGGTTGCCTTGTCGGTCTCTATCTCAAAAATCACCTGGCCTTTTTTGACTTCGTCGCCGGGCTTGACCAGGCAATTAACGATGGTTCCTTCTTTCATTGTTTCGCCAAGCTGCGGTAATCTTATCTCTCTTGCCATTTACATTTCCTCAGTATTGACCAGTGGCTGTCTACTGCCGTTTCTGATAAATAACTTTTATTTTTTCCAGCTTTTCACGAACTATCAATAAGTCAAAAAACTTTTTTTATAGGTTTCCTGGATTCCCGCTTTCGCGGGAATGACAAAAAGTGATACTCACTTTTTGGAAACAGCACTACTATCCGCTAACGATTTTCTTAACTGCTTCAACTATTTTCTCAACGCTCGGAATACTTGCCAGCTCCAATGGCTCACTCATCGGCGGCGGCACATCCGCCGCTGCAAGATTCACCGGTGCCGCATCAAGATAATCGAATCCGCGTGAGCCGTCGCTAAATTCGTATTCCATAAACCGGCAGGTTATCTCTCTGCCTGCTCCGCACGTAGAGAACCCCTCGCTGACTGTTATGAGCCGGCCGGTCTTGCGGACGGATTCTGCAATTGTCGCCATATCTAATGGCTTTAACGTTCGCACGTCAATTACCTCGACGTCGATGTCAAACTTCTCGGCCAGAATTTTAGCTGCATCCAGTGAGAACATTGCCATTCTGCTATAGCTGACAATCGTTGCGTCTTTGCCCTGTCTTTTGATGTCCGCCACTCCGAGCGGGATGATATAATCGCCTTCCGGAACCGGCCCGAGCTGGCCATAAGTTGATTTATGCTCAATAAAGACTACCGGATTATCGCTGCGTATGGCGGCCTTGAGCAATCCTTTTGCATCATAAGGTGTTGACGGCATTACCACATATAATCCCGGCGGGTGCATAAGCCAGGCCTCTAATGATTCTGAGTGGTGCGCTGCGATGCATCTGCCGACTCCGCCTTCGGTCCGCAGCACCATCGGCACCTTTGCCTTGCCGCCGAACATATAGCGATTGTAGGCGCCGACGTGAACGAGCTGGTCCATTGCTATCGTAATAAAATCCACATACATAATTTCAGCTACGGGCCGCATCCCGCGAAGTGCCGCGCCAACTGCGGCGCCGGCGATAGCCGCCTCGGATATCGCGGTGTCAATGACCCTGCCGGTGCCGAATTCGGCTGATAGCCCGCGGGTTGCCTGATATGCTCCGCCATAAAGCCCTACGTCCTCGCCCATCACAATAACATTTTTATCCCTCCTCAATTCTTCTGCCTGAGCGAGCGAAACTGCCTGCGCAATCGAGATAATATCCATACCGAACCTGGACTTGATTTCTGCTCTGGCCTGTTCAGCGGCCTCTTTCTTAGTTTTGGCTTCGGACGAGGCCACGAGCGTCTCGAACGTGGTGGTTGCTTTCATTACCTTTGCTGACATCTCTTTCTCGGCCTCGATAAGCTGTGCCGGATATGTTTCCTCGACATATACGTCTTTGGTTAAATCCGCGGTGTTCGGCCAGGGGCTATCCATCCCGAACTTTGTGGCCGTTTCGATTGTCGCAAAGGCCTTATCTTTTATCTGGTCCAGCTCCTGTTGTGTGCAGAGTTTTTCGTCCAGCAGTTTTCCGCTCAGAACGGTAATCGGGTCGCGCTCGTGCCAGCATTTTTCTTCTGCTTTGGTGCGGTAGGCACGCGGGTCGCTTCGGCTGTGTCCGTACCAGCGATAGGTCTTCGCCTCAATCATTGTTACCTGGCAATCTTTCCTGGCCCTCTCAATGGCGATACGCACTGCCAGAAAAACAGCAATAACATCCTGACCATCCACAATCATAGCCGGCATGTTATAAGCGGCTGCCCTCACCGCGATATCTTCGATATTGCTGGCTCTTAGAGTGCCTTCAACCTCACTGCCGCAAAACGGCACGCTCATTCCGTAAAGGTTATTTTCAACTATCGCCACCATAGGCACCTTCAAAGTCGATGCCATATTCATTGATTCGTGGAAGCTGCCGCAGTTGGTTGAGCCGTCGCCGAAAAATGAAAGCACGACCTTGCCGGTCTTTTTATACTTCTCCGCTAAGGCTGCTCCTACAGCCGGCGCCTGGTTGCCGCCGACGATGCCTGTTGAGCCGAGATTGTTATTTTTTTCTACTTCGGCGATGTGCATTGAGCCGCCTCTACCTTTGCAGTAGCCGGTCTCTTTGCCCATCAGTTCAGCCATCATCTGGTTCCAGTGTCTCTGGCGGTCTTCTTCGCTGTCGCAGTATTTATTGCCGATGGCGCCGCAGTGCCCGTGGCCGCGATGCGTTGAGGCGATGACGTCGCCGCGCTGGATTGTAGCAATGGCTCCGACCGCGACTGCCTCTTCGCCGGCGTAAAGATGCGAAGCGCCTTTTATGATATTCTGACCCAATAGGTCGTAAACCTTCTCTTCAAAGAATCGAATCTCGTAAATAGTCCGAAGCCAATCCTTTGCATCATCGAGGGTGATGATTCCATCGTTGATAAGGTCTTTTAACTTAGGAACCGGTTTTTTACGGGTGTCCTCAATACAAGAATTCATTTTGCAAAACTCCACTACTACTGGCCAAACACTGTGTAGCACGAGCAAACTCATTTCTCGTACCCCAGGACCCGTGCCCCGAGCGAGGGCTTAATATAGCACATTCTTTTGTAGAAAATCAACTGCAAAACTTGATGCCGTTTTGGTCGTCGTAAGTTAAAATAATTTTGACGGAATCTGCACCCAGGCGTAAGATAAATGGTTAATAAGACCTGCTACCGAAGGAATTGCATCGTGACGAGCTTATGAAATGAATAATGGTGTGCAGTGTACACCCTGCGATACGCGTTATTATGGATAAACAGGAAATCAAAAAGCAATTGTTGAAGGCGGTTAAAAATAGTCCGCACATAGAGGTCATAAAGTCTGTTGCCATTTTCGGCTCATACGTCAACGGCACGCCGAGCGAAGATAGCGATGTTGATGTGCTGATAGACTTTGAGCCAACGGCTGTTGTGGGTTTCTTTGCACTGTCTGATATCAAGGATACTTTCGAGTCCTTTCTTAAAAAGTCGGTTGACCTTCTTACTCCCCAGGCAATAAGTAAGTACTTCAGGAATGAGGTTCTTGCCCAGGCAGAGTATATCTATGAGAAATGACAGAACGTATTTGACGCATATCCGAGAGGCCATCGAAAGTATCGAGGAGTATCTCGAGGGTGTCTCATACGACCAATTCGTATCCAGCAAAATGACAATAGATGCCGTTGTAAGAGAGCTTGAGATAATAGGCGAGGCGTCGAACAACATTAGCGACCAGTTTCGCAGGCAGCATTCTGGTGTGCTCTGGCGGCGAATGAAGGATATGAGGAATTTTTTGATCCACGAATACTTCGGAGTGAACACCAAAGTTGTCTGGGATACCTGCAAGGATGACCTGCCTCAACTTAAGTCGTTCATTGAGAAAATTCTTGATGAATAGGAGCGTTGAGGCCGTTGGCTTTCCGCAGTTGAAGCCCCGATTTATCGGGGTTGCTGGCAGCTTAGTAGAGTCACCAGATAATACTTAAGAGGAGACGTGGAATGGATATGTATCCTCGTCGCTTTGCAGATTTTACCTGAAGGTGGTCATGGGTGTCTTATCGGCAGAGATACAGAAAGAAGGACGGCGACATCACGGGCATTATTGTTCTTCTCGCGGCGTTTGTGACTTGGTTAGCTGGGGTAGTGGTTCAGGTTGTATTCTTCGTCGCTATAATCGTGAGGCTGCTGCTTACTCTTTTCGTGGGAGCGTGGAAAGCCGTTATGCGAAAGGGAAGTGATACTATGGCGAGGAGGTATTTGGCATTTGACATTGAAACGGCGAAGGAAGTCCCGGGTGAAGACTTTGACTGGAAACCTCACCGTCCTTTGGGGATTTCTTGTGCCGCCGCATTTCCGTGCGATGCTAACAAACCGCTCGTCTGGTTCGGAAAAAACCCTGATGGGACGCCTGCACAGCGCATGTCGCGTGGTGAGTCAGAAATTGTCGTGCGAGAATTGGCCAAACTGGTCTCACGAGGTTACACACTGTTGACTTGGAATGGCTTGGGATTCGATCTCGATGTCCTTGCAGAAGAGTCCGGTTGTCACAACGAATGTAGAGAGTTGGCGTTGAACCATGTGGACATGATGTTTCACGTGTTTTGTGATCGTGGTTTTCCTGTAAGCCTCGAGAAGGCAGCTCAAGCTCTTGGAATTCCTGGTAAGCCGCCTGGAATGTCTGGGCTATTGGCTCCGCAGCTTTGGTCGCAAGGGCGATATCAGGATGTGCTGAACTATGTGGTCCAAGACGTTCGCATCATACTCCAAGTTGTGAGCAAATGTGAGGCACGCCGCCGGTTCGAATGGCTAACTCGCAGGGGATCTTTAAGCACGATGGACTTGCCGCGAGGTTGGTTAACTGTCAATGATGTGCTGCGTTTGCCCGAACCGGATACATCTTGGATGGATAGTCCGATTCTCCGGCACGAATTCACCCGATGGTTGAATGTAGGTTAGTCATGTAGATCTTGGTAATCTTGTAATCTAATCCGGTAACTCCATACTCATTTCGGTCGTAGGCACGGCGGAGGAATAATCGCCTGTATTTGTGTTCTGCGTTTTGGGTTCTTCGGCTCTGGCTCGCCAGGGTTCGGAACTCTTGCTGCGATACGGTTTGGGTTTGACGCTTTCGTATGTTTTCCGTAAAATCCCAATCATCGTTTTTATTGTTTTTTCTAACGGGACGAAATGTGCATCTATAAATCAGATACAGGAGTATAGTAGTGAATAGCAAAACATACCGCAGCAATGTGCCTGCAGATCTTATTTGGTGCTGGCTTTTTGTGGTTTTTTGCGGCGCAGTTTATGCCGAATCCGCCACACGTCAGGCGGATAAATCCGCCACAGGCGGACAAGATTCGAAACTGACGATGCAACTTCCCAAGATTAAGTTCTATCTTTTTGGAATGGGCAATCGCCACAAATTCCTTTATAGAGATGGGAAGCTTTCTGATGCACGGACAGGCGAGGTATTCCGCAAATGGCGGGTTGCAGATGAAAAAATACTGCCTTCACAATACACCGTGCGGCTGAAAACCTCCGATGGCAAAATGGTTATCATAGCAGAAGATGAAAAGGCCGTATGGCTCGAAGATGACAGCGAACCCCTTCGACAGGCTCAGGGTAAGCGAGTTGTTCTGACAAAAGGACCTATCCATTTGCCCAAGTTTGAGGGTCACCCATACGCGTCCCACCTGCGTATTTTGCTTCAGGAAATTCTTATCAACATCGTTGATTCCAAACCTTTCCCAAACTTTTTTGTCTATTCCAAGCCGTGGTATCGCGATGGAGCTATGGTTGCTATGTGTCTGCAAAAGACCGACAATCTGCATTTAATTAAGCCCTGGATATTACAAATAGATGACCCGTTTGACCGAAACAATGCCGGCCACAAGGAGGCCGACAATCTTGGTCAGGTTCTGTATCTGGTTTCTTTGGTTGCCGATGCCAATCATCCGGTTGTAGATAAAGTTCTTCAGGCAATTCCGCAGTTCCAAAAAGATAAGCATATAGTTGGTATGACGGATTTTTCCGAGCATCCTGTCTATCAGACCAAATGGCTCAAGTTCGGCCTTCGGGCGTTGCATTTGGAAGACCCTTACGAGATACCGATGGTATTTGATTCCTACTCGGCTTTGTTCTGGATGGATTTCAAAGATGCGCACGTGCAAGGGTCTTCCTTTGCCGGCGAGGCAAACGGCAATTATCCTTATCTTGCCTGGGCAGAGGCGCATTTTTTCGGCCAGCTGCCTCCTGTGTCCCTCGAAGAGCGTTACCCGCTGACATGGGAAGCTCACGCCAGCCAGGCAAATTACGCAGGGATGAAGATAATCTCCCAAGAGTATGTTGACCGAAAAATCTGCGCTCCGCACTCCTGGCACGCAGCAGAGATGTTCCTCTTTTTATTAGATAGAAAACCGTAACCACACGAAGGATTCTCGGTGAGCAAAGTATCCAGAAGAGAGTTTCTTAAGACCATTACTGCCGGTGTAGTCGCCTCGATTGATGGACTACCTTTGTTAATGGCAAATTCCGCCCTGCCAATTTTGAACATCAAACCGGATGAAAATTTGATTCACGCTCCGGATGCTTTCGACCAATGGCCAGCTTTCAGAGAGTTGTTAGTTAATTGGCGAAAAGCAGCCAGAGAAAAACTCAATTATGATGATGCTCTCTATCGCCGGCAGGATTTTGCGTGGGTCCCATCTTGCTATTGCTGTTGTTTCCTTATGATGTGCGACCAGATGTTTTACAGCACCAAGCAGTGCCGTTATACAATCGAATCATTTCTCGAAGAAGGGATGGAAAAATTTGGCGGCTATGATGCTGTTGTTCTCTGGCACGCATATCCCCGTATCGGCATCGATGAGCGAAACCAGTTCGATTTCTACCGTGATATGCCGGGAGGGCTTGCTGGCATAAAGCAGCTTTGTGAGGTTTTCCACGCTCACGGCGTTAAAGCTTTTATCGACTACAATCCCTGGGACACAGGCACCCGCCGGGAGGACAAATCCGACCTTGAAACTCTTGTTTCTTTTGTAAAGGAAATTGATGCGGATGGAATCTTTCTGGACACAATGAGCACTGGTACAGCCGAGTTCCGTCAAAAGTTCGATGCTGCTCGCTCCGGTGTAGTGCTCGAAGGTGAGGGAGCTTTGCCACTGGAGCGTGTGCACGACCACCACATGTCCTGGGCACAAAGTTTCAAAGATAGCTATGTGCCTGGCGTGTTGCGGAACAAATGGTTCGAGCGCCGCCATATCCAGCACCAGATTGACCGATGGAATCGTGACCACACAACTGAACTGCACACCGCCTGGATGAACGGCAGTGGTGTGATGGTCTGGGAAAACGTCTTTGGCACGTGGGTCGGCTGGAGCGCACGTGACCGCTCTATTATCAAAGCTTTACTGCCCATCCAGCGCCGCTACGCTGCCATTTTCTCCGGCGAAGGCTGGACCCCCTTGGTACCGACACAGATGCCGGATGTGTATGCAAGCTTGTGGCAGGGTAAAGACCTTCGCCTGTGGACATTGGTCAATCGTTCTGCAAACAAGGTTGAAGGAACCCTGCTGAAGGTTTCTCATATCGAGGGCGTGCGGTACTTCGACCTTATTACAGGCCGCGAGATAAAAAATGCCATTGAGTATAATGTAGTTGCCCTGACAGGGATGCTCCAGCCGCGTGGTATAGGGGCATTTATCGCTGGCACAGATGCCGCTCTCGGACAGGATTTTCCTGGGTTTCTTGCCGGCCAACAGAAACTCAATGCACGAGCAGGCTTTGGTACCGAATTTCCCGCCCTCCGGGCGCATCTCAAGCTTACAGTTCCGACAAAGAAATACACCGGCGAAAACCTGCCATCCGATATGGTTAAAATCCCGGCAGCCACCTTTGATATGAAAGTGGCGTTCAGAGTTCGTGAGTGTGGATTCTACGAATCCCAGGACGAGCATTTTGAGGGCAGCGGTTTCCATCCGCTGCACCAACTGCGGATCTTCGAGCGTCAGGTGAACCTGACACCTTACGCAATCGACCTTACACCTGTCACCAATGAGCAATATGCCGAGTTTCTCAAAGCGACCGGCTACCAACCACGTCATCCTGAAAACTTTCTGAAGCACTGGAAAAATGGCGTGCCTCCGCCGGGGTTGGAGGACCATCCGGTTGTGTATGTTGACCTCGACGACGCCCGTGCTTACGGGAGGTGGGCAGGCAAACGTTTGCCCACAGAAGAGGAATGGCAATATGCTGCACAGGGGCCGCAAGCTCTGCGGTATCCGTGGGGTGGTGAAATGCGACCCGGCTGTTACAATGCCGGCGAAACCGGCGGCACCACTCCTGTTACGGCCTTCCCTGATGGCCGTTCGCCGTTTGGCTGCTATGATATGTGCGGCAACGTCTGGCAATGGACCGAAAGCGAAAGAAACGATGGGCGCACGCGCTTCTGCATCATCCGTGGCGGTTCCTACTACAAGGCACAAGGCTCCGACTGGTACACTGATGGCGGTCCTGTGCCCTGCAACTTTGCCGTCAAATTTCTTTTGATGTGGCCGGGTCTTGACCGCTGCGCAACAATCGGCTTCCGCTGCGCAGTTGACCTTGCTGAATAAAAGAAAGCTGGCTGGAAAAGCAGATTGCATCGGCGCACATTGTTTCTTGCCGGTGCGGTTGCTTACGAATCACGAATTGCTAACGAACCATTACCTGTCCGGAGTCGGGGACGAGGGTTTGTCCTGTGACTGTTCTGGCCCTGTCGGAGCATAGAAAGACAACGGCGTCCGCGACATCCTGCCCTTTTATTTCGCGGTTTAGCGCAGTTTTGCTCACGTAGTAGGGGATGACCTCCTCGGGTTTTATGCCGTATTTTTCTGCACAGGTCTTTATATACTGGGGATTCCAGATTTTCGAGCCTTCAAATACGTTCCCCGGTGCAATGCAGTTGACTCTTATCCCATATTCACCCAGCTCCATCGCCCACCCGCGTGCTATATGGATTTCGCCTGCCTTTGTCGCGTTATAAGCGGTATTATTCTTACTTGCTTCCAGACCTGATTTGGAACTGAGGTTAATGATATTGCCGCCCATTCCCTGCCGAATCATAATTCTCGCGGCTTCCTTGGCCATAAGAAAGTATCCGGTCAGATTCACCTCCAGTGCAAATCGCCATTTATCTGCTGGCATATCCACAAGCGGGTAAGCCGGCGCCACACCTGCTGCGTTGACAAGGACATCCAGACCGCCCCAGTTTTCAAGCACCGCCTCGAATGTCTCCCTGACCTCGGTTTCGTTGGTAACATCGCACGTAAGAATCATTGTTTGAGAATTTTGAATTTCGAATGCTGTTTCTTCACTCGCCTTTTTATCTATATCAACGAGGGCAACCATTGCACCTGCTCTGGCAAGACCGATGGCGATACTTCTGCCCAGACCGCTTCCTGCGCCTGTAACAACTGCAATTCGGTTCTCCAGTTCGCCTGCAACCTTAGCGCTTGCCAATTGTTTGCGGAACGCCTCCGATTCCCAGTTGTTAATGAAGTTCTGCTGGCGTTTGGTCAGGGCAAGTATGCCGCCGAATTTCACTGCATTCATACGAATTATAAGCGAACCGGTGGTAATCTCAGCGACAATGGGGGCCGTTTTTTTGTCCGCTGCGACAAAAAGCCCCAGTCCCTTAACCACAAACGCTGCAGATGGTTTTTGACCTTTGCCAACCTGTGTCTTTATTTTGCGGGTGATTGTTTCAGCTTCGCATTTTTCTACCCACATCGCCGAGCCATTTGCATAAACCAGCTCATCCGGATTTAACGCTGGTGTCGCCAGCAATCTGGCAGCATCTTTGCGGGCCATAAATGCAGCGACCGCTTCGGTTTTCCCGAAGTAAGTTACCGGCAGATACTGGCCGGTAGCGTCGAAAACCCCTTTGCGAATCATCAATTTGACATCGATAATATTCTGGCCGCTTAGAGTGGGAATTTCGGATTTCGGATTTCGGATTTCGGATTTTTTCAATTTGCTGCTGCAGAGTTTAATAACCTTGCGTACCAGCCTTAACGCGGATTCGGCAGTCTCTGCCGTAACGAAAAGTCCGTGCTTTTCCAGAAATAGAATCGCCGGTCTCTTGCCAAATTGATTTTGATAATCACTGGCTAACTTCGCAATTTTCTTTGCAAGCATAAAACCCGGGTTTGTGTATGGCACCCAGAGCGGAGGCAAGGAAATTGCGGATTGCGGATTGCGGATTGCGGATTTTTTGAAGAGATTCTCAATCTCCGCTTTGCCGTTCCTGGCATTTACATAAGCTGCAACAACGAGAGGATGAAGGTGAATCACGCACTTATCTAAAAACGCGTGCAGATGTGCTTCAACGGAAGGCCGGGCACCTGTCTTTATATTGTCATCACAGGCAAGAAGCAGCCGATTTACCACCTCTGGTTCTCGCGCCGATGCATCAAGCCGTGCCAGGGACTTATCTTTTATAATCGAAAGCACCGGGTTCAGCCGAAGTCTCCGCCAGCCCTGTTTTTCGTTCATATCCTTCAGGGCTGTGCCACTCGCCTTGATATACATATATTTGCCGTCCGCTGTTTTCACCGATGTATTGCCGCCGCCGCCCTGAACAAGCGCAGGGTCTTTGCCGGTGACATTTGATATTCTTATCAAATCCGCTAAATCTCTGTCCATTTCAGTAAATTCCTTTTAGGTGACGTTACTTTTCTCTCTTGATTGCCCAGGCCGTTGCGCTGACAAAGTGAATTAAGGTCGGCCAGATAAGAATATTTTTGAAAGTAGCAAAGTTCTGCTGGTATTGTTCACCGCTGCTGACATACACCCAGATTGGCAAAACCAGGCAGGCAGCCAGAGATGCAAGGGCCACAATTCCCCAAAACCAGATTGCTGTGTCCGTTTTCTTTACAGATGATTCTTGTTCGGTGGGTGCGCGTGCTGCTTTACTGACGGATTGGACGACCAGTTCCGGCAGCTTTTCTCTTGCGCCCGCCATTGCGGCAAATAGCGTATATAGAATCGCTGTTATGAACCAGGTCGGCAGGAATACGAAGAATTCGTGCATCCTTCCGGTTATCCTCAGTGTCATCGCAATTGCGATGGCGATGCCCCAGCTAAATAGCGCTGGCCAGCTAAATATAAGGTTCTTGCGAGCGGCCCAGTACCGTGTCAGCCCGAGCTTGGGGAAAATCCAGTGCTCCACGAACACTATGGCACCGACCGGCATAAGCAAAAGCCCGTATATCGCCACGAAGTTCAGGAGATAAACGAAGACGAAAGGAAAACAGGCCATAATTGTGGTAACAATTCCTGCGACCAGTGTTACCAGCCAGCGTGGCCAGCCGGGTGTTACCGCCTGAAACGCCAGCCCTGCCCTGTACAAGGTGGGGTTGGATGTCGTCCAGCCGGCCAGCACAACGGCAATAATTCCGGAGACGCCAAGCGCCTGCGAGGCAACCCCGCCGGCGTCCATCTGGGATATCGTCTTGCCGACGACAATCGCCGCTGCAGCCCCCATTATGCCTGCACATACCCAGGCCAAATAATGGCCTAAATACATCCCGAATGCAGAATATAATCCGTAAGAGGCCTTCTTCGCATACCGCAATAGCGCCATATCAGACAATCCCGCGTGCATTGCAAGGTTGCATATCCACGCAAACGCCGCAACGTGCCAAAAACCGATTGGCAGCTTGCCGTCAGGCCTTACTCCGGTCCAGATAGACTTGTTCGCTAACGCCCAGAAGTCAGAAATGCTGCCGATAGGATGTCCGAGGATTTTTTGCGCTAAACCGGGCAGCATTGCTATTGCGCCCGCTACAAACATTATAAACATCCACGGCACACACACCTCCGCAAACTGTGCCAGCCGTTTGAAGCCCAGAATAGCCAGCGTCACCACGACTGCGCCCACGAGTATAGCTATCACAACGAACCGGATGTCCTCGGGATACCATTTGGTCTGTTCGGGAATGCCGAACGGTATGCGAACCGCAGAGGCGGAAACCGTAATCATACAACCGGCCAGAATGCAGAACAGCACAGCGTTCAGGATATTGTATATGGTTGTCGTCACAGGCCCGGCAATCCTGCGAAGATACCAGTACAGCGTCAGCCGCGTCTGAACCGCTATCGGGGCGCAGATGAAAGTCCACGTCAGCACCGCCAGCAGGTTTCCGACCAAAAGGCCCCAGAAAATATTCGATGCCGTTGCTCCCCAGGCCACAAAAAGCGCCCCGATTACGAATTCTGTTCCTGCGATGTGTTCGCCGCCGTATGAGGCTGCAAAGTATCTGCCCGGCTGCAATTTGTCTTCCGACACCGGTTCCTGTTCGAATTCGTATAGCTTGTCGAGCGCCTCTATGGCCTTACTCTTATGTTCGCTGTCCATAATGGATTCCTTTCCATCCTACTATTGTCTATTTTCTCAAACTCGTTACTCTGGCCTCGTATGCCTTCACTTCCTTTAGCCAGTCCAGCCCTGTCGGGACATCTTGCTTTTGACAGTAGTAATCCCACACCGTCCCGAAAGGCAGGGTCTTTAGCTCTTCGAGCATAGCCAGACGCGATGTGTAGTCGCCAGCATTTTCCATCTGTCGCAGCTTCTTCGTTGGCTCCAGCAGAGCAATCAGCAAGGCCTTTATCATACACCGAGTTCCTGTTACCCACGCAGCTATCCGGTTAATGCTTGCATCGAAAAAGTCAAGACCGATGTGCACCCTTTCAAGATAATCGCCTCGCACTATCTCCTCGGCGATGGCACGCAGCTCATCCGACAGGATAACCACATGGTCGCTGTCCCACCGCACGCCTCTGCTGACGTGCAGCAGTATCTGGTCGAGAAAAGTTAATACCGATGATATTTTGTCGGAAACAACCTCGGTCGGATGAAAATGCCCTGTGTCTAAGCAAAGTAACAATTTATTTTCGATAGCATAGCCCATATAAAACTCGTGAGACCCGACAACGTAGCTTTCTGAGCCGATGCCGAACAGCTTGCTCTCCACCGAGTCCAGGAGCCACTTGCGGTTTATCTTTTCTGCAAAAATCTGGTCGAGTGATTTTTTAAGCCGCTCCCGCGGCCCTTGGCGGTCCACCGGAATATCCTTAAAACCATCCGGAATCCACAGATTTGTTACGCAGGGTGTGCCAAGCTCTTTTCCGATATGTGCCCCTATATTTCGGCATACAATCCCGTGCTCCACCCAGAACCTGCGTATCCCTTCATCTCGCTCCGACAGCGTAAAACCGCTTTCAGCTTTCGGATGCGCAAAGAATGTCCCGTTAAAATCCATTCCCAGACCGTTTGCCTTGGCCCAGTCAATCCAGCCCGCAAAATGCTCCGGCCTCAACTCATTGCGTTCCACCTTCCTGCTGGTCTGTGCGTACATTGCGTGTACGTTAACCCGGTGTTTACCGGGTATCAGGCTCATCGCCTTTTCTAAATCCGCTCGAAGCTGGTCTGCTGTTCTTGCTTTGCCGGGATAGGCGCCGGTTGCGAGTATCCCTCCGCTGCTGACCCCTTCGCACTTCTCAAACCCTCCTACATCATCTCCCTGCCAGCAGTGCAGCGATATTGCTATCTTGCCGAGCTGCACCATTGCCTTTTCTGTGTCAACCCCAAGCTCGGCATAACGTTCTTGAGCCGCATCGTATGCCTTCTCAATTATTTTGGAATTGCTCATACTGTTAATGTCTCCTCATCGGTACTTTACCTTCCTTTTCATTTTTTGATGATTTTCAGAGACTCTTTATCAGGCAATTTTGGGAAAGAAGAATGTGGCTCAGTTTGATACCAGAATGCAACCGAAGATAAGTCATCCTGCAGCGGCAGATACCGTCCTTCGCTTTGCCATCCTAACGCCTGTATTGTCACCTTCAGGTCCTTGTCGAATCTTATCGGGTCCATAATATGCCAGCGATACAGCCCAAACTTCGGCTGTTTCTCGGATTTTATCACCTGCGGCATACCGGTGTAAGGTGAGCAAAATTCCTGATACTGGTCTGTTCCCGGTTTGGAAAATCCGTATGACCCGCAGAAGTAATCTTCCGTCCCCGTCCCGCAAATAGTCGGGAACTCCTTGTCGCCATCCATATAAAACTTAATCTCGCCTTCACCCCACCACCCCGGGCTGTTTGAACCCCAGGTGATATATGTCCCGACGTATTGCCCTTTTCCCTGGACACTATCCAAAATGGTATAAACATCTTTGTATGGGAGAGGATTTACCCTGCGAAATTGCGCATGAAAATATGCTGCATCTCTCGGAACTCGCGTCAGCGTATAGTCAATCTGATAATACAGCACCATCGACTTTGCATCTATGTTGGTCATTGTGATTTTGCAGCCCTTGCGGAAAGGCATCATCCAGTAGCAGTTAAACCCACTCATAGGATTGACGCAAACCGCCAATGATGTAATCTGCGCATACTCACCCAGCCCGCACGCAAAAAAGTCACCCGCCGGACATTCGACCGATGGCTCATCCTCGCCGTCCCAGTAAATCCGCAGTATGTTCATTCGGTTGTCGCCTGTCGGCGTCATCCAGATATGCTGGATAGCACCGCTTTCTTTAATGTCAGCCA